>Ga0207689_10006885_pt1 | contig 9995 bp, 9 predicted proteins | sample KBSMisM52_FD_184312 | JGI IMG/M metagenome (GOLD analysis project Ga0207689, IMG submission 184312) | Miscanthus rhizosphere microbial communities from Kellogg Biological Station, Michigan, USA - KBS Miscanthus M5-2 (SPAdes) (version 2) | ecosystem: Host-associated > Plants > Roots > Rhizosphere... | reverse complement strand
CGTCTTCTTGTTCGACCAGTTGTTGCCGTCGGAAATCACCATCTCGCCGCCGACCGTCAGCACGCGCGCCGTCTCCTGGAAGAAGAGGGGCAGCAGGGTCGGGTTGATATGGCTGATCACTTCATTGTCCGCGCCCTGCGACACCACGATGGCGCGGCCGGGATCGCCGGTGCCGGTATAGGCGCGGTACATCCCCTCGCTCAGGGACAACATGGACAGCAGCACGCCCACCACGCAGGCCATGCCCACCACGATCACCAGCGATTGCCATAGCCGTCCCCGCAAGTTGCGGAAATTCAACGCCGACACAGTCCAGATTTGGCGCATCAGGCTCATTTGCGCCCCGATAAAGCCGTGGCGATGTCCATGCGCCTGAGCTGAAAGGCCGGCAGCGCGGTGGAAGCCAGGGCGATAAAGGCGGCACCCGCGCCGGCGAACAGATAGACGATCGGCGCCATCACCGGCACCGGCAGGCCCCAACCGGGGGGACAGATTTTGGGAATCTGGCCGCCCAGCGCGGCTGCCAAGGCGATGCCGAGCGTGGCGCCCGCCAGGCAGGGCAGGGCCGCCTCCAGGAACACCAGCAGCATCACGACACGGTCGCTATAGCCGATGGTTTTGAGGGCGGCGAATTCGGCGAAACGCTCGCGCACCGATTGGGCCAGGCCGTTGGCGGTGAGGAACAGGATCATCGCCAGGCCGGCAAGGGATATCTTGCGGGTCACCGCGCCGACATTGATGCCATTGTCCATGCCGCTGTCGAATGCCGCCTTGTCGGTCATGCTGCGGGTGGGAAGGCCGGAACTGGCATAGGTGCGGTCGATGGCGCGGGCGATTTCGGTGCCGCGCTCCGGATCGGCGACCATGACTTCGTAATAGCCAACCTTGCCCTGCTGGGCGAGCGGCCGAGACTTGTCGAAATAGAGCAGGTTGCCGAACAGATAGCCGTCGGGATTGAGCGGCATATCGTCGGTGATCGCCAGCACCTTGAAGCTCCAGAATTTGGTGCCGTCGAGCTTGTCGAAAGCCGGTGCCCGGTAGGTGAAGGTATCGCCCACCTTCTTGTTCCAGCGCTGCGATTGCAGCCGGCTCATGATCAGGCCGTTGGGCGTCGCCTTGAGCGCATCCCATTGCGCCGCCGACACCGGCCATTCGGCGCGGCTGCCGCGCAGGTCGCCGAAGGGCACATAGACATTGTTCTTTTCGTTTTGATACCAGCCCCAAACTTCTCCGACCGGAATGACCTTGGCGACTCCGGCAAGCCCCTCGATCTGGTGTTGCATGGCCAGGGGCATGGAATTGGCGCCGAAAAATCGCGGGTTGACGTAGATCCGGTCCGAGCGGGTCATGGCGGCGATGCGGTCGATGCTGGCGCTCATGCCGATCATCAGCCCCACCAGCATGAAGGCCATGGTCACCGACAAAAGCGTGAGGATCGCCCGCGCCGGCTTGCGCATCCAGGCAGCCCAAACCAGCGGCAAGTATTTCATCTTCTAGGTCGCGCGCAGCGCCTCCACCACCGGACGCCTGGCGGCGCGAATGGAGGGAAAGAGACCGCCCAGCAATGCCACCACGACCGCCCAGGTCACGCCCAGTTCGATTTGCCTGGGCGAGACCGAAAGGTGAAAGACGACATTGCCGAAAAGGTCGAGTTTGCCATCATACAAGGCCCAGGCGATGCCCGCCCCTATCAATGCTCCCACCACCGACAGCAGCATTGCTTCCAGGACCACCGACACGGCCACAGGAAGAGCGCCATAGCCCAAGGCGCGCAAAGTGGCGATCTCGCGGCCCCGGCTTGCGACCGCCGAATACATGGTGTTGAGACAGCCGAACAAGGCGCCGATCGCCATCACTGTGCCCACGACATAACCCAACAGGGCCAATGCAAAGGTCGTCTGGTCGCCGACCCGCTTGTACCAGTCGGAATGGCGGACCACATCCACCGACAAAGCCGGATTGGTGGTCATCGCCTTTTTGAAGGTGTCGAGCGAATCCGGGGAAGCCAGCCGCACCAGCATGGTGGTGTAGGCGGGTTTGTGCAGGGTGGTGAGCAGGGTTTCGGTGTCCCCCAGCAACTGGCCGTCCAACTGACTGCGGGTTTCGTAAATCCCGACAATAGGCCATTCGCCGTCGGGCAGAATCACCTTGTCGCCGATTTGCATATGCTGGAACAGGGCCTGAGCGCCGACACCCGCGATCAATTCGCGTTTGCCGGACTGAAACATGCGTCCCGCCACGATCTTGAGTTCGGGCCGCACGCCCGGGCCCTTTTCGGACAGGCCGCGCATGGAGGTGAAGCCTTTGCTGCCGTCCTTGCGCAGGAGGGGCACGCCCGTCATCAGCGTACGGTCGGCCAGCGGCTTGCCGTCTTTATCCTTGGCGATGCCCGGCGCGACGGCGATCAAGGGCGCCTGGGCGCGGGCGATGGTGCTTTGGCCTTCCTGCTCCACGCCTTTCGTGACCACGATGGCGCGATTGGGATCTCCGGACGCGTAATAGGCCTGCCGCATGCCCGCCGCCACAGACAACATGGATAGCATCACACCGATGGTGGCGGCCAAGCCGACCACAATCACCATCGACTGCCAGAAGCGCGATTTCAGACTTTTGAAATTCAAGGCGGAGACGATCCAGATCTGGCGCAGCATAGCCTAGCGTCCCGAAAGAGCGGTTGCGATGTCCATCTGTTTCAGACGCAGCGCCGGCAAGGCGGCGCTGATAAAGGCCACCAGCGCGGCGCTGAGCGCCGCCCAGACGAACACCATCACACTCATGGTGGGGATGGGCAGGCCCTGACCCGGCGGCAGGAAGCGTGGAATGACATTGGATACGATCGCCGCAAGACCGATGCCCAGCGCTGCGCCCAGCACGCAAGGAATAGCGGCTTCGGCAAACACCAGCGCGATCACGCCATTGTCGGAAAAGCCGATGGTCTTGAGGGTGGCGAATTCCGCGAAGCGTTCGCGCACCGCCTGGGCCAGGCCATTGGCGGTGAGGAACAGAACCATGAACATGCCGGCCAGCGCGACATCGCGGTCCACCGCAGCAATATCCATTCCCGTGTTGGTCGAGACGTCGAACGCCACTTTCTCGGTGAGGGATTGCAGCGGCGTGCTGGAGTTGGCGAATCTGCTTTCGATCTGCTGGGAAATCTCTACAGTCTTGCTGGCATCGCGAACCTTGACGCGGAACTGGCCGGTCTTGCCCTGATCCGACAACAGGCGCGCTTTATCCATATAGTCGTAATTGCCGAACATATAGCCTTGGCCGAAGATGCTCATGTCCGGGGTCACCGCCGCGACCTTGAAGGTCCAACTGGTGCTGCCATCGAGCTTTTTCGCCGAGGGGGACGCGATGGTGAGTGTGTCGCCGGCTTTGAGATGCCAGCGGTCGGCTTGACTCTTGCTCACCAGCATTCCCTGGCGGTTGTTGCGGATCAACTGCCATTGCGCCGGGGTAATCGGATATTCGGGATTCACCTTGGCGACCTTTTCGTCCATCATCTGGACGAAAACCCGGTTCTTGGGTTCGTGGATATAGCCGGGAACAAAGCTGCTGGAAGCCACCACCTCCACGCCGGGCATGCTTTCGATCTGGCGCCCCAGGGCAATGGGCACCAACCCGCCAAAACGGGCGAAGACAAACATACGGTCTTCGCGCGCGTCTTCCTGAAACTTGGCGAAGGTGGCGTTCATGCCGATGGTGAGCCCGAACAAGGTGAAAGCCAGCATCACCGACAGTAAGGTGAGGACGGCGCGGGTGGGCTTGCGCATGATCGAGGCCCAGACCAGCGGAAGATATTTCATGCCGCCACCATGGCGCGCTCGATCAATTTGCCCTTGTCCATTTCCAGCTGCCGGCTGGCATGGTCGGCGGCCTTGGGATCGTGGGTCACCATCACGATGGTCTTCTTGTGCTGGCGGTTGAGCTGCTGCAGCAAGGACAGGATCTCATCCGCCGTGGCACGGTCGAGATCGCCGGTGGGCTCATCGCAGAGCAGGATCGGAGGATCGGCCACGATCGCCCGCGCAATACCGACGCGCTGCTGCTGGCCGCCGGACATTTCGCCAGGCCTGTGGGCCGCGCGGTCCTTCAGGCCGACAATCTCCAGCGCGATCTCGACGCGCCGGCGCCGCTCGCTCTTGGAGAGGTTGGTCAGCAGCAGCGGCAGTTCGACATTGCCCGCCGCCGACAGCATGGGCATCAGATTATAGAACTGAAAAATGAAGCCGATATGGCCGGAGCGCCATTTTGCGAGCTGGCCCCCGGAAAGTTTTTCCAGATGCTCGCCGCCGACAATGATTTCGCCGCTATCGGCATGATCCAACCCACCGACCAGATTCAGGATGGTGGTCTTGCCCGAACCCGATGGGCCCATCAGGGAGACAAACTCGCCCACCGGAATTTCCAGGTTCAGGCCATGCAGGACTTCGACGGATTCTTTGCCGCGCCGGTAATTCTTGATCACATTGCGCAAGGATATGGCGGGGGACATGCGGGACTCCCGTGTTGCGATCCAAGGCCCGGTTTTAGGCCCGATCTTATTTGTCATACGATGTAGAATATATAACGCTTGGTCAAGCTATCAAGTCTTGACTGGTATCTTGCATGGCATGATACTAATGTCCAGTCACATCTTCTGACAATTCTGTCATGAAGAACTGACGAGATGTCATCTTGCGGGCGCTAGAAACTCATCGCGCGTGAGATCGGCTCCCATTTCGCCAAGTCGGCCAGCAGTGTCTGGCAATGATTGCGCATGGCATCCACCGCGTCGCCGCCCAAGACCAGGCGCAGCGGCGTGACATCGGCTTCCAGGGCGGTTTCGATCGCGGCCGCGGCTTTGGAAGGATCGCCAAGCCGCACGCCATTTTCACGTGCCGCCGGATCGGTGCGGAATTGTCCCGGCTCCACGATCATCACGCGCACGCCGAAGGGCGCCATCTCCCGGGCAAGCGCCTCGCTGGCGCCTTCCAGCGCGAATTTTCCGGCAGCGCTAAAAGCCGACAAGGATGCTTGCCCCCAAACGCCCGAGATATTCACGATGGCACCGAAGCGCTGGCTGCGGAAAGCCGGCAGGGCGGCACGGGTCATCGCCATGGCGTTGAAGAAGTTGGCCTCCAGCTGGGCGCGCGGTTCGGCATCCGACTCGGGCGCTCCGGCGCCGCCATAGCAGGCCGTGTTGATAAGGACATCGATCCGGCCGAAGCGGGAGAGCGCGGCTGCGATGGCCGCTTCGGCATCCGGTGGGTGGGTGATATCGGGAGCAAGGACCATCACGCGATCGGGCGCTTTGGCGGAGAGATCTTGAAGTTTTTCAGTTCCGAGCGTGACAGCGGCGACCCGGTGGCCGCGGCTCAAGGCATAATTGGCAAAGGCGCGGCCAAAGCCGGAACAGGCGGCGGTGATGAACCAAACTTTTTTGGCGGGCTTGGAATTGGGCATGAATTATCCCCAGTAAGATGCAAGCCCGCACCTTTGATAAGTTCCTATAACATAAATTGTTCCCTTGATGATGGATGCAAGAGGGCGGGTCCGAAATTTTGCGCGCGAATGCGACTGCTTCTCGTCATCACCGGACAAACTGACAATTTGACAGTAACTCGCGGACGGCCTGCCATTCTTGCGGAAAGCTTACGCCTGTAGTAGCAATCTACTACTACAATAGTAATAAGGCAGGCAGATGAGGGGTCTTCGCCATATGGCCGGTTTTGCGCTTGTCCTGGCCTGTTCGCAGGCGTCGGGCCAAACCGCGCGTCCACCCACTGAAAATGTCACGGTCACCGGCACCCGATCGCGGGAGGTACTGCAGGGATTTGTGGGATCGCTGGCGGTTCCCACCCGGCTCACGGGAAAAATGACGCGGTGGGAAAAGGGAATATGTCCGGTGACGCTTGGGCTTCGACCGCAAGCCGTCGCGTTCATCAACCGGCGCTTGAAGGAGATCGCCGTTCAGGCCGGCGCACCAGTCGACACAAACGCCTCGTGCAAACCCAATGTCGAAATCGTCTTCACCACCACCCCTCAGGATTTGATCGACAATGTGCGCAAGAAATCCCCGGTCTACCTGGGCTATTACGACAATAAGGAGCAGCAGGAAAAGCTGGCGACCGTCACCCATCCCATTCAGGCTTGGTACACAACCGCGACTCGCGACGTGCAGGGCGGCCTCTTGATCGACAATGCCAAGCCGGCGGGACTCATCAATCGGATGGAGTTTCCCTGCGACCCGCTATTCTGCACCAGCGGCGCGATCGAGCTGTATCCGCCGCGTGTTCTCTCCACCACGGGTTCCCGGCTGGGCGATGGCCTGCGCAGCGAACTTCACAATGTCATTGTCGTCGCGGATCCCACCAAGATGCTCGATTACGAGATCGGCGCGCTGTCCGATTACATTTCCATGCTGGTTCTCACGGAGCCGGCATCGCAAGACCTTTGCCTGAGCCTGTCCAGCATCTTGAATCTTCTTGCTGAAGGCTGCGCGCCCAAGCCCAACACGCTGACCGACACTGACGCCGCCTTTTTGCGCGGCCTCTACAAAATGAGCCCGGACAGAACGCTGGTCACTCAAAAGAACGAGATTTTCTACCAGATGGAGCAGGCGTTGAGCGGCCGTTGAGTGGCCGCCCATTGCCGGGCTAAAGCGGATTGTTGGGCGTGCCGGGATGTCCGAAGCGGCCACTTGGCCCGCCGCTCGGCCTGTCGCCCGAAGGCGCGCTGGACCGCGAACCGCCATCACGCCCGCCGCGCCAGCCGCCGCCGGAGGAGGAGGGCTGCTGCTGCGGCGGCGCCGACTGCATATTCTGTTGCGGCGCCTGGTTGCGGCTGTAACTGCGATTGCCGTCATTGTCGCCACGGCGGAATTCGCGGCGCTCGCCATCGCCGCGCCGCGCGCCATCGCCGTCGCCGCGGCGCGCGCCGTCGCGGTTGCCGTCCCCGCGGCGATAGCCGCCACCATAGCTGCCGCGCGGAATGTAACTACGGCCGGAATAGACACCGCCGTAATAGCTGGGGCCATAATAGTTAGGGCCGTAATAGGTGGGGTCGTAATATCCGCCGCTATAATAACCGCCGCTCGAATAGCCGCGGCCATAATAGCCATCGTCATAGTCGGAGGCGCAGCCGCCGAGAAACACCAAGGCGGCGCCCGCGATCAGGCCGGATATCAAAGTCTGGCGTTTCATTTTCGTCTCCAAAGCCGGGTGTTTTGCCGGCCCATACAGATTCGCAGACCTTGCATGAACAACGCATGAACAAGGAATTAGCCGTTGCCGGCATGCCTTTGGATGATTGCTGCGCTGCAAGAGAGATGTCATAGGACATTCCATGGTGGCGAAATGAGATCGTTCGGCTTGGCCGTATGCGCGGCCCTGATCCTTTTTGCGGCGGATGGGCAACGGGCCTGGGGCTTCACGCCCAACAAGACACCTTTGACATCCCGCCAAAAGACCATCGAAACGCTTGGCACCGGCGTGGCCATCGCCCTGCCGTTGGTGGCGGGCGGCATCGCTTATTATAAGAACGACAAGGTCGGCATAGCCCAGCTGCTGGTGGAATCGGCGCTGACATTGGGGACGGTCTATGCGCTCAAGAACATTGTGCGCGAGCAGCGGCCGAACGGTTCCGATTTCAAGTCCTTCCCTTCGGAAACCACCGCCTTGTCCGCGTCCGGCTCGTCTTTTCTGTGGCGGCGTTATGGCTGGGAGTATGGCCTGCCGGCTTTTGCCGCGACCCAATTCGTCTCCTACAGCCGGGTCCAGGCCAGGCAGCACCGCTGGTACGACACGCTGGCCAGTTCCGGCATCGCGATCGGCTATTCCTACGCGTTGGGTACGCGCTTCAAGAAGCGCTACAACGTCCAAACCTCGCTGGAGCCGGCCTCCGACGGCGCTACGATTCGGCTCTCCTATCGGTGGTGACCTGACAAGGACGGATACAGGGTTGGCAATTTTTAACCTGGTGTCTCAAAGCCAAGTCCGTTCGGGAGCGTTATGCTGCCGACAGCTTTCTCACAGTTTGCGAAGTTGGTGCGCCAGTAGATAATTCCAGCGAACGCGCCCCATGGTGGATCGCGACCCGTCCCGTTACCCCGTGACGGAATCGCGGTCCACATTCGCAATTCACGGCGAGGCTTATTGGTCCGGAAACACCGGCGGCGGTTTTGCCGCCAGCCTTTCCGACAGCCAGCGCAACGCAGCCTGTTCGATCGCCGTGCCGACTCGGACATGGGTGCCGGTGGAAAGCGCATAGTATGAGGCAGCCGCGCCCTGCTGGATGTATTTGTCGAACATGGCGCTGCAATTGAGGATCACATTGGCGGGATCCTGGCCGCCGCAAATGATCAAGGCGGGCGGCGAAGTCTTGCTCACATAATTCAGCGGATTGACCCGCTCGATGCGCTGCACGTCCTTCCACCAGGGACTTTGGGTGTCGTGCTTGCGATAGGCGGCGACAATCGCCTGGGAGTCCGCTTCATTGGTCCCCAGATAGTCGCCGAACATGGAAGCCGCCTTGTCGTCGCTCGACAGGAAGAGGTTGGTGAGCGGTGACTCGATCACCGAAGCCTGCAGCAGGCTGGATTGGCCGCGATTGCCGCCGACATCGCCTTCCAGATCCTTGACATCGCCGGTGACGGCCAGCATGGCGGCCAGGTTGCCGCCCCGCGACACGCCCCAAATCCCCATCCGCGCCGGATCGATATGATATTGCGCGGCATGGGCGCGGAAGAAGCGGATATAGGCCTTGGTGTCGAACAGCATGTCGGGCATGCGCCCGCTTCTGCGATAGTCGATGCGCGCGACCGCGATATTCTGCGCCCGCATGGCCGAAACCACGCGCAACACCACCTTGTCGCGCGGATCGTCATAACTGCCGCCTTTGCCATGAATATAAAGGAGCAGGGGGACAGGCTGCGCGGTGCGCGCAGGCAGGTAGAGGTTGGCCTTGAGCTCGAAGGGCGTGCCCAAATCGTCGATTCGCGCCACCGCGATGTTGGCGACGTCCGGGACAAGTTGGGCAAATCCCGGCACCGCGGTGAGACATAGAAGCGCGAGGGCCGCGAACGTTGTCCGCATGATCTTCTCCACTTGTCCGGTCGGCCGAGGATTATTCCGGTACCACGTCGAACGCAATTGTGGTGCGAGGGGAGGGTGCGCGAAGCGGCACCGTGCCGTGCCACATATAAGAAGGAAACAATACCAGCCGTCCCGGAACAGGCTGGACCGCACGGCGGATGGCATTCTTCAGCGGCACGTCCAGCGCCGGCTCCCCGAACTTGATCCAGCCATTCCTGGTCTCGGGATCCTTGGTTTCGTCCGGTACGGTCACATAGTAACAAGAGCTGATCCAGCCCTGGGGATGCAGGTGGTTGACGTGAAAGCCCTTGTCCCGCAGCAGGGACGACCAGGCGCCGGCATAGCGGAAATTTCGCGCCCGCCGAGCCATGAAGGGATGCTGATCATCGTTGGGAAGGTCGGCAATATAGCGGGAAATGGCTTGCTCGATGCGGACCCGCAGCTTTTCCACCAGGGCATGGCCGACACCGAATATCGTGCCTTCGGTCTGGGTGCCGCCGCGCAGCGATTGCTCCAGATAGGCGTCGGTCTGGGGATGCAGGCGTTCCAGATAAGCGCCGAGTTCGGCATTGAAACTGTCCATATCGGAAAAGCCGTCCGGCGGCTCCAAGTCGAAGACCTGGATGAGCTTGTCATAGCCGTTGAGGGTCTGATCCTGCGCGTCGTCCTGTAGCCGCCAGGCGATCCCGAGAAAGGCCAAGCAGGCCTGGTCATAGGGTTGAAGGCGCAGTCCCGCCCGGCAGAAATATTCGGCCTTTTGCGGATCCGCTGCCAATAAGGCGGCACCGGCGGCGCTGCAGAACAGCGTCGGATCGTCGGACCGGCGATTGATCACCGCCTCGAAAGCCGAAACCGCCTCCCCATAGCGGCCCATCAACGCCAGGCTGCTGGCCCAGCCGGCGCCCGCCGCGGCGTCCA
>Ga0207689_10006882_pt1 | contig 9997 bp, 9 predicted proteins | sample KBSMisM52_FD_184312 | JGI IMG/M metagenome (GOLD analysis project Ga0207689, IMG submission 184312) | Miscanthus rhizosphere microbial communities from Kellogg Biological Station, Michigan, USA - KBS Miscanthus M5-2 (SPAdes) (version 2) | ecosystem: Host-associated > Plants > Roots > Rhizosphere... | reverse complement strand
GAAACCCGGTTTCCCGTTCGGCTCGACGAGTTCGCAATCCGTTGCGGCTCCGGCGGGCCGGGAGCGCACAAGGGCGGTGACGGCGTGATCCGGGCCGTGACGTTCCTCGAGCCGATGCGGGCGAACATCCTGGCGAACCGGCGGCGCGTTCCGCCCCATGGGCTCAAAGGCGGAGCGGACGCACAGGCGGGCCGAAACTGGGTTGAACGGACCGACGGCTCCGTCGAAATGCTGACCGCGACAGCGTCGGCGGATGTAGGGCCGGGCGATCGCTTCGTGATCGAGACTCCGGGCGGCGGCGGTTACGGGAGGGCTGGCGAATGATCGACTATTGGCCACTGCTCGGGATCGCGCTGGTCGTCATCGGCTTCGCGCTGCGCTTCAATCCGCTGCTGGTCGTCGCCGTGGCAGCGATTGTCACCGGCCTCCTTGGGCACATGCCGTTCATGAAGGTTCTCGCAACGCTCGGCAAAGGGTTCAACGACAACCGCTATGTGACGATCACCTACATCGTGCTGCCGGTGATCGGCATCCTCGAAAGGTACGGGCTGCAGGAACGCGCGAGGGTGCTAATTGCTGGAATTAGGGGAGCGACCGCCGGCCGACTGCTCGTTGGTTACCTCGCCTTCCGGCAGGTGTTCTCCGCGCTTGGGTTGAAGGATGTTGCCGGCCATGCGCAGGCGGTTCGTCCTCTTGTCGCGCCGATGGCCGTGGCGGCGGCCGAGGAGCAGCACGGGAAGCTCGACGAGGAAACCAGCGAGCGCGTCAAGGCAATGTCGGCCGCGACCGACAACGTCGGGGTCTTCTTTGGCGAAGACATCTTTATAGCGATTGCCTCGATTTTGCTGATCCAGAGTTCTCTCGAGAGTTTCGGCATCGAGCTTACTCCGTTCCAGCTATCCGTCTGGGCGATCCCGACTGCGATCTGCGCCTTCCTGATCCACGGCACCCGGCTGATGTTGCTCGATCGTCAACTTGGGACACGCGGCCGATGATCGACCTCCATTGGCTGTACGTTCTCGCGGGCGCGGTCTTCGCCGCCTTCGCCATTTCCAGCGCGCGCGACCGGACGAACCCAAAGCGCTTGGGCAACACTGCATTCTGGAGCCTGCTCGCCGTCAGTTTCTGGTTCGGCGATTTTCTCGGCGACGTCGGCAACGGCGTTCTCGTGCTCGCCCTGGTCGCAATTGCCGGGGGGCATTTGCTGGGCAAGGGATCCAGGGAATCGACCACCAACGAAGAGCGTCGGCGCTTCTCCGACCGGTTCGGCAACAAACTCTTCCTTCCGGCGCTGATCATTCCTTTCACGGCCTTCGTCGGAACGCTCGCGTTCAACTACACGCCGCTCAAGGACAGCGGCCTCATCGATCCAAAGTCCGTAACCCTGGTCCTTCTGGGTGCCGGAGTGATCATCGCACTCATCACTTGCTACGCCTGGCTTCGGCCACCCGTCCTGGCCCCGGTCGATGAGGGCGGCCGACTTGCCGATTCCATCGGCTGGGCATTGGTGCTTCCGCAGATGCTCGCCTCGCTTGGCGTGATCTTCGCCGCGGCGGGGGTCGGAGCCACGATCGGTGCTCTTGCCGGCGCGATCATTCCGCACGGAAGCGTGTTCCTTGCCGTGCTGCTCTACGCGCTGGGGATGGTCGTGTTCACGATGATCATGGGCAACGCCTTCGCCGCTTTCCCGGTGATGGCCGCGGCAATCGGAGTCCCGATCCTGATCCAGGCCGATGGCGGCAACCCGGCGGTGATCGGAGCGGTCGGGATGCTCGCCGGCTTTTGCGGTACCTTGATGACTCCCATGGCCGCCAACTTCAACATCGTCCCTGCCGCGCTGCTGGAACTGAAGAGCCAGTATGGCGTGATCAGGGCGCAGGTGCCGACCGCGATCCCGCTGCTGATCGCCAACATCCTGATCCTCTATATCGCAGGATTCCGGCTGTGACTCGGCTCGATTCCGCGCTTGCGGCGCGCATGGCGGCCATCGCGCTCAGCCACGTAACAAAGGAATTTCCCAACAAGCTCGACCACGTGCTGGAAAGTGAAGCGGACACGCTGTCCCCGCGTGAACTTCACCCCATCTTCTACGGAAGCTTCGACTGGCACAGTTGCGTTCATGGGTGGTGGACTCTGCTGACCCTCCATCGCCTCCACCCAAACAGCGATATCGCGAGCCTCGCCGGATCCAGTTTCACCGCGGAAAAGACTGCTGCCGAGCTCGATTATCTGAACCGGCCGCTCAGCCGGGGCTTCGAGCGGCCCTACGGCTGGGCCTGGCTGCTCTACCTCCATCTCGAAGCGACGAGGCATAAGGAAGGGTGGGGCGCGAACCTCGAGCCACTCGCTCGAGCGTTCGCGGATCGCCTTGGAGACTATCTCAAGATCCTGACCTACCCGATCCGGGTCGGCACCCATTTCAACACGGCCTTCGCGCTCATCCTCTCGCTCGAGTGGGCCGACCGGTTCGATCCGGAGCTCGCGAGCCAGATCCGCGACCGCTCGCGCCACTGGTTCGGCACCGACCGCGACTGCCAGGCATGGGAGCCGGGCGGCGACGAGTTCCTGTCGCCGGCGCTGATCGAGGCGCTGTGCATGGCCCGATCCCATCCCGCGCTCTTCCCGATCTGGTTCGAGCAATTCCTGCCCCGCGTTCGCGACCGCGAGCCCGCGACCCTCTTCACCCCCGCGATCGTCAGCGATCGCAGTGACGGCAAGATCGCGCACCTCGATGGCCTGAATCTCAGCCGTGCCTGGTGTTGGCGGAGGCTGGCGCCGCTCTTACCTGAGCCAGAGCGCTCGATCTCCGATGCCGCGGCCGACGAGCATCTCGCCGCGGCAATGCCGCATCTCTCGGGCGATTATATGGGCGAGCACTGGCTGCAGAGCTTCGCCCTTCTCGCGCTTCTTTCCGGGACAGACTGAATCGCGACGGCTTGACGCACGCCCTCCGAAAGGAGGAAAAGGGCAGCGGAACCGAGCCGACGCCTTTTTGGGGGGCAAACGGCTGTGCAAAGACGGAAAGTTCATCGGCTGGCCTTGATCGGCGGCGCTTCGGCGTTCGCCGTCGTTGCCGTTGCGGCCACGGTTTCGCCGTCGCCCGCCGCCAACTCCGCACCGGTTCGATCCCAGCCGCGCCAAGTCGCAGCGCAGCCGATCCCGGCGCACGAAGCGATGGCGGATGACGAATATGTCCGCGCCAGCGGCCGCATCGGCTCCAACCTCACCGATGCGCTTCGAAAAGCGAACGTCCCCGAGCGAATCGGCCGCGAATATGTTGCGGTGCTGATGCGCGCGATCCCGCTCGCCAATGGCCTCAGCGTCGAGGACAAGTTCGACCTCGTCTACGAGCCCGGGCCCAAGGGCCGGCTGCTCTATGTCGGGATCGACCGCGTCGCCCGCGCCGATGTCGAGCTCCTGAAATGGACCGACGGCAAAGAGGTGATCTGGATCAACGGCGACAGCATCGGCGGCGAAACCAGCCAGGGCATGCGAATGCCGGTGAACGGCCGGGTCACCTCGGGCTTTGGAAGTCGCTTCCACCCGATCCTCGGTTATGTCCGGATGCACGCCGGCCTCGATCTCGCGGCGAGTTACGGCTCGCCGATCGTCGCCGCGGCCGACGGCCGAGTGGTCAGCGCGGGCTGGTCCGGCGGCTACGGCAATCTCGTCAGGATCGCGCACAACGGCAACATCCAGACCATGTACGGCCATATGAGCCGGATCGTCGCTCACTCCGGCGCCTTTGTCCGCCAGGGCCAGCTGATCGGTTATGTCGGCTCGACCGGCCTCTCGACCGGCCCGCATCTCCACTATGAGGTGCTGAAGAACGGCCGCCCGGTGAACCCGACGTCGGTCAAGCTCGCCGCGGCGCCCGCCCAGCTCCAGGGGGAGAAGCTGCACGCCTTCCAGGGAGCGCTTCGGTCGTTAATGGTCCTGCCGGCGTCCGGCGGCTCCAACTAGTCCTTGCGGACGTGGATCACGCCGACTTTGTCAGCATAGATCCGCTGCCACTGGGGTGAATGATCCAACTCCTCGCGAAGCTTGAACTCGCCCGCCGGCAGGATGGTCCAGCGGATCTTGTAGCGGTTGACGGCACGTTCGAACCGACCCCAATCGCCCTGCGCGATATCGGTGTAATCGGTCATGAACTCGTCGCCGTACAGCTCCGACCTCCCGTCGATATAGGGCTTGATTCCGGCGAGGATCAGGGGCCCTCCGAAGCTATATTCGTTGAACACCGGCTCGCTCCTAAGCGCGGCGGGGACGTGGGCGAGCAGGCTCCGCGGATTGGACACGCTCTCCGGGGGCGTCAGCGGCCATAGCGCGCGCACCAACAGCAGCGGCACCGCGGCGGCAAGGACTGGAAGGCTCTTGCCTTTGGCCTCAGTCCGCTTGCCCAGCAGCGGAGGGATGAGCACCGCGGCGACGATCGCCAGCCAGCTTTGGTGCCGGAGCTGAGTGAAGGCGAGCATCAGCATCGTCAGCAGCAACAGCAGGCGGCCGATTGGAATGCGCACCCCCCGCCACAGCAGGATGCCCAGCACGAGGAGCAGCGCGCCAAAGAATTGCGGCGTGTTCTTCGTCGTGGTCGGCAGCCATTCCACGATGAGGTGCAGCGTCTTGAGATTGGCGACGCGGAACGGCTGGAGGATTCCGGCCAGCCCGTTGACCTGCAGGCACACCGCGACGAGGCACACGGCCGCGAAGACCAGCCACTGGCGCAGCGTCTTCCATTGCACCGCGATCAGCGCATCGAGCGCCAGGAAACCGCCGATCACCGCGGCCATCGGGAAACTGCCGTGGAGGTTGGCCCATAAGGTCAGCAGCAGCGCCGACCACAATGGAGGCGGCCGACCGGTCTCGCTCGATTTGGCAAGCAGGACCGTCCACGCCGCGAGCAGCGGCCAGACGAGGACGTGCGGCCGCGCCAGCATGAAGGCGGACAGGACGATGTCCATCCCGATGATCGCGAGCGTCAGTCCGATCGGCCCGACGCGGCTCCGCAAGTAAATCAGCACGATTGCGTTGAGCGCCATGATCGCAGCGGCCGTGATCGCCGCCAATCCGGCATAGCCGGCGAGATGGAACACGCCCGCGAAGAGGAGGTCGGCCGGCCATTCCATCGCCACCCACGGCTTGCCGAATGCGGTGAAGGAAAAGGGGTCCGTCGTGGGGATCTGGCCGTGGCGGGCGATCCACTGTCCAACGGCAACGTGCCAGGCCGTGTCGCCATCGCCGAAAGTCCGCGCGGTCGACGCCAGCCCGATCGGCAGCCCGAGCGCGAGAAAGATTAGCAGCAGGTCTCCGGCGAGCTTCTCGCGCATCTCGGCGAAGCTGATGTCTTTGCCCCCCATGCGCTAGACCTACCACGGCGGTTGTTTTCGCCAAGCGCGCAATGTCGGCTGTTTCAGTTTTGCACGGCACCAGGGATCAGGTTGAGTGAGTCGGGCCTCGTGCTACGATCTTGCTGTGGGGCGTGTGTCGAACGAAACAATCGGATTGCGGAAGAGGGGCTACCTTGGGGTGAAGGCCGCCGTCAGCTGGGTGCGGACTCACGAGAGCTTATCGCTGCTGATTTTCCTGTGGCTGGTGGGGATGGCGTACACGCTGCCAACATTCGGCGTCGGTGCGATCTGGGACAGCGATTACCTGAACTATTGGTTCGCGCCGCGGGCGGTACGCGCTGGGATCAACCCGTACGACGTGGTCAGTTACCGAAATTATGGACTGTCCTTCTTTCCGAAGGGCAACCCTCCGCAGTTCAATTTTACCTATCCGCCACATTCGCTGTTTCTGTTCTGGCCGCTCTCCTACCTTTCCGCCTATGTTTCTTATGCGGTATGGGATGCGCTCTCGCTCACGGCATTCTATTTTGCCGCGAAACGTGTGCTTCCAAAGGGGCTGCCGACGCTCATCGCGGTGCTTAGCCCCGCAACGGTGCTCTGCCTAAACTTTGGTCAAACCAGCCTGTTGGCCGGAGCCCTGTTTTTGATGGCGGCCGGCGGCAGCGGCGTCGCTGCCGGTTTGCTGACGTTCAAGCCGCAGCTCGGCTTCCTTGCCGCTCCGTTATTGCTTCTCAAAGGACGCAAACCCGTTTTCGTCGCTGTCGCCGTCACGATCTTCCTCATCATCGCAAGCCAGCTTGTGTTCGGGCACTGGAAAGACTTCCTGGATCACGCGGGCGCATATCAGGCCGGCCAGATCTTCGACGAAGAGCGGAAGAACATTTGGTACATCATCGGGACGACGCCCGCGATGGGCTACGGCCGTCTGGGCTTCGCGATTTACCTGATCGTCGCGACCATCGTTCTCAGCCGGAATTTCAATATCTGGACGGCAGCTACCGCGACCTTCCTCATCTCGCCCTACGGCTTTCACTACGACATCTCGGTCGCATGCGTCGGCTTCGTTCTCCTGATTCATTCTTATTGGGCCCGGATGCCGCTGTGGCAGCGGTTGATCGCGTCATTGGCCTATCTTGCGCCCATCATCGTGCAGTTCGGGACCTGGTGGGTCCCGCCCATCATGCTGCTCGGGCTCTTCGTCCAAACCCAATGCTTTCCTGGAGTTCAGCTGACCTGGAAACGGGGACTCGCACTTGTAAATGTCAATCAGTCGGAACCCTGCAATTAGGGCGGACATTTACCATATGACAACTGTGGGGCGGTTAGGGGCTGAGCTATTGGCCCTGAGGAAAGCGCCCGATGTTCGATCAGTTGAGCCGCAAAATGACCGCTCGGTCGGCAGCACTGCTGTTGACGATCGACAATCGCATCCATGGAATATTGAAATCGTGGCTGTTGATCGCGGGCTTTCTGTCGGCGGCGCGGATCGCGGTCAGCCCTCCTCCGGCAGGCGGCGCCGGGCTTACCACCTTCACATCCTACATGCTGCTCGTCGTGGCGCCCTTCGCTTCGACCTTGCTGGCGCTGCGCTGGTTTCGCGAGGGACATCGGCAGCCGCAACCCACGATCCGCCTCGCACGCGCAGGCCGGTGGCAGACGCTGACCCGCTTCGAGGCCGAGCAGCATCCGCTGTTCGGGCCGACGGGAATCCTGGTCTCGCTGCTCGTCGGGATGATGCTGAACGTGCCGGTGCGTGCACTGGAATATATGGCGGCGATGCCGCCGATCCCCGAAGCCGCTCCCGCCTGGCTGTCGGCGCTCCACTTCGCGATGACGTTCGACGTCGTCCTGTTCGGAAGCCTGTACATGGTCGCCTTCGTCGCGGCGCTCCGCTGCGTGCCTCTGTTCCCGCGGCTGCTGGTTGCGATTTGGGCCTGCGACCTCACGATGCAGCTGTTCACGGCGGAGCTGGTGACACGATCCGGAGATCTGCCGCCGGCGGTCGCGAGCGCGCTCCACGGGCTATTAGAGGGCAACGTCAAAAAGGTCCTGATCAGCGTTGCGCTCTGGTTGCCCTACCTGCTGTTGTCGAAGCGGGTGAACGTGACCTACCGTAACCGCATTCCCGCCTGAACTCGCTCCCCGAGGGGTTCGCGCGAGCCAACCCCCCGATTCGGGGACTCGTAGCAAAAGCGTAACGAAATCCGCCCTTTGGGCTGTGGATAATTGTGTCCTGTAGACGACAATCCGTCCAAAAATGGGACGAATCAATAAATTTCCAGGGCCCTTTCCGACCCCCTCTAACTAAAGATAAGGGTCTTTAAAATCAATGACTTACGCGCGCCATTTCCAAACAGCAATCGTTAACGCGAATTAAAAAAGTTAGGTTGACAAGGTGTTAACGCGGGCGCAGCCAATTCCCCAGCTGAGCGCTCGGGGGCGCCGGCCACGCGCCGAATAACTCGGTTCCATCGGCAGTGGCAGGGGGAGTTTGCGTTCCTTTTCTCCGATCGACGCGAAGCGAGAAAGCCTGCCTCGGGAAGGGGGCGGGTGCGTGAGAGAAGGAATGGTAACATGAAGACTCTGATCAACCTGATGAAGGACGAGTCGGGCGCTTCGGCGGCTGAGTACGCCCTGATCCTGGCGATTATCGGCGCCGCTATTGCGCTCGCCGCCATCGCACTCGGAAACGCCGTTGCCGTCGCGATGAACCGCGCCTCCAACTGCGTCGCGTCGAATGGCAGCACGTACAGCTCAAACTGCGTCTAATCGTTGGGGCTGCCTTGGGCAGTCCCGCTTTGCACGCGCCGCGCCTCCCGAGGTGCGGTCGCTTGAGAGAAGGAACGGGAATATGAAGACTCTCATCAACCTGATGAAGGACGAGTCGGGCGCTTCGGCGGCCGAGTACGCCCTGATCCTGGCGATTATCGGCGCCGCTATTGCGCTCGCCGCCATCGCTCTTGGCAACGCTGTTGCCGTCGCGATGAATCGCGCCTCGAACTGCGTGAAGTCGAACAGCTCCACGTACAGCTCGAACTGCGTCTAATTCGTACCGGGGGCCGTCTTCGGGCGGCCCCCTTGTTCTTGTGTGTTGCGTCAAGGCCGCGGTTGCGGCGCGTTAGTAAACAAAAGCTTACGTCGGATTCCGAAGTAGGTTAAGATCGGCGAGGGGGTGGCGCTTATGATGTCTCGGCAATCCATGATCGCTCTCGGTGTTGCGATCGTTCTCGGACTCTTCGCGGTCTATATCGCCAACGTTTACATCACCGGCAGCAAGAAACAGGCCGATCTCGGCGGGACGACCAAGGTCGCCGTCGCTTCGGTACCGATGGCCTACGGGACGGAGCTGACGCCCGATAAGGTGCGCTTCGTCGATTACCCCAACGCCAGCATCCCGCCGGGAAGTTTCACCAACGCTGGGCAGCTGATGCCCGTGAACCAGAAGCGCTTCGCTCTGCTTCCGATGGGGATCAATGAGCCGATCCTGGCTACCAAGATTTCCGCTCCTGGCGCCGGCGCCTCGATCGCCGCTCTGCTCCCTGACGGGATGCGCGCCGCGACCGTCCGCATCGACGACGTATCCGGCGTCGCCGGCTTCATCCAGCCTAACGACAGCGTCGACGTCTTGATCACCCGCTCGATCCAGGGCGCGCAGACCGCGACGCAAGTCACGGATGTGCTGCTCCAGAATGCTCGGGTGATCGCCATCGACCAGGAAGCGAAGAACAGCGACGGAACCCCGAAGGTCGCGCGCACCGCGACCTTGCAGGTTGCACCGCTCGACGCCCAGAAGCTGGCGCTGGGGCAACAATCTGGGAGCCTCAGCCTCGTGCTGCGCAAGCCCGGTGAGCAGAACAACCCGGTCGTCGAGACCGTCAGCATGAACGACCTGCGCTTTAATATGTACGGCGGAGCACGCTATCCGGCGCCGGCATCGGTCGGCGGTTTCGGCGCGGCCGTGGCCAACTCCATCGAGCGGTCGGCGGCGCTGGTTGCGAGCACCAATGCGCAGGGGACTGGAGGTTCTCGCAGGAGCGGCGGCGCGAAGAAAACGAAGCGGGCCGCCGAGAAGCCGAGCGTTGAGATTTATCGGGGGACGACCAGCAACCAATACAAGGTGGGGGGATAATGGTCGCTAAGACTTTCATGAGGGCCGCTCTCGCGGCTGCGGGCGTTGCTGCGCTCGCCGTCGCCCAGCCGGCCGCCGCACAGGTCAGCGTCGCCGAAGGCGTTCACGCCGGAGAGCTCGACGTTCCAATCAACAAGAGCCAGGTCCTGAGGACCGACCGGCCCTATTCCAAGGCGTTGATCGGCAACCCGGCAATCGCCGACGTCCTGCCGCTCAGCAACTCCTCGCTCTACGTGCTTGGGAAGGCCCCGGGAACGACGAGCCTGACCTTGTACGATCGCTCGAACCGGCTGATCGCCGTGCTCGACGTCGTCGTCGGACCGGACGTGCAGACGTTGAAGCGTCAGCTGTCCGAGTTGATGCCCGGCAATGACGTATCGGCGCGAATCTCCAACGACAGCATCGTGCTCGAGGGTACGGTGTCGAGCGCGCTCGAAGCGGACAAGGCGGTCCAGCTCGCCGAGACTTATGCGCCGGGCAAGGTGGTGAACCTGCTCTCGCTCGGATCGGCCCAGCAGGT
>Ga0207689_10006880_pt1 | contig 9999 bp, 7 predicted proteins | sample KBSMisM52_FD_184312 | JGI IMG/M metagenome (GOLD analysis project Ga0207689, IMG submission 184312) | Miscanthus rhizosphere microbial communities from Kellogg Biological Station, Michigan, USA - KBS Miscanthus M5-2 (SPAdes) (version 2) | ecosystem: Host-associated > Plants > Roots > Rhizosphere... | reverse complement strand
CGCGCCGCCGACGTGGAGACCTGGGACGAGTCGGTACGCGTTACCGAGCGCGAGGCGAATGTCTTTGCCGCCTCCGTGTTGATGCCAGATGCGATCTGCCGTCCGTTCGTACGCGAACAGCCGTCGATGCGATCCGTGCACGCAATGCGCGAAGCGTGCGGCACGACGCTGACCGCGACGCTCGTTCGGTACGTGCAGCTCTCGTCGTTTGCCGTCGCCATGGCGAAGACCGAGCACGGCGTCGTGAAGTGGTCGGTACGCGGCCACGAGTTCACGCCGTTCGTCCGTCGCGGCCAGGTCCATCCGGATTCATTCGCCGCCGACGCCGCGGCCGGAGACTCGGTTCCTGCGGAGCTGGAGAGCGTCCCTGCCGTTGCATGGCTTTTCGAGAACGCGATTCTCGAGGGCAGCAGGATTCTCGAGGCGTCCGTCGCAATGCCGCGCTATGAGAGCGTCGTCACGCTCCTGCACGCTCGTGATCGCGTCCTTCGTTGGAGTGAGGATCCCGACGACGGTGATCTTGAACCGGAAGAGTTCACCCTCGCGCGCCGGCACTGGCCAACGAAGAAGTAGCCCAGCACGAGCCCGCTGCGGTTAGTCATCGCCGGGACGTCGTACGTCGTCCGTAGCGTGCCGCCCTTCGGCCCTTGGGAAAGCCGGCCAGCGCGCCCCGCACGGTCAGCGGGCATGACGCCGTGCGGCACCGGCTAATGTGGACGTCTTTCCGGCGGCAGACATGGTAGGATCTCTATCACGAAAGAGAGTCGATGAAAACGAGCGTGCATTTGCTGGCCATGCCATTGGCGTATCCGATGCATCCCTCGAGTCAATTGGGCTATCTTCACGCATACATCGAACGTGAGTTCAGTGGACAAGTGGTGGTCCAGTCGCATTCCGCCTTCCTCCACATTCTTCATGACGTCGAAGGCGCGGCGATGGTCGACTTTTTCGAGAAGTACAGCCTCCTCGGCGAAGAGATCCTCTTTCTCGTCTCCTGTTACCACAGCGCGCACCACGAGATCGGAAATCCCGCCGGCGAGTATTTCGACCACTTATGGAAACTCTACAGCGCGTACGGCTCAAGCGAGTTCAATGTCTCGCACCAGAACATCGTCCCGATCTCCAAACGAAAAATCGCCGCGCTGAACGACGCCATGGAAGCGTATCTGGCGTTGAAGTTCATCCCGTCGCTCCAGCCCGATACTCTGAATATCGTCGGATTTACAGCTACATTCTGCCAGGTGTTCGGGTCGATCTTCGCGGCAAATTACATTCGGCGGCATACTAACAAGAATGTGCTGTTCGTCTTCGGTGGCTCGAGCTTTTCGCTGCCCGAGGGAACGCGGACACTTCAGCGGTGGGGCGTCGATGGGCTGATCGTCTCCGGCAGCGGGGAGGTTCCGCTTGCGGGGATCGTCCAGGCCGCTCTCGAGATCGAGGCCGCAGAGGAGCCCGTTTCGGCGATCGACTCGCGGAATATCCTCAACGTCACCCGGGCAGGAACTCCGCCGAAACCGATCGCCTTGGGAATGGCCAAGACCTTTATGGACACCATTCCCGATCCGATTTACGACGAATACTTCGCCGTCTTGCGATCGTTGTGCTCCGACGAGGCCACGTTTCGGTATGCAGTGTCGAGATTTGTCACCATTCCTTTGGAAGGATCGCGAGGCTGCTTTGCGCGCTGCGACTTCTGCCAGAATCCCAACATCACCTCGGAGTTTCGAACGCTGGCGGGCCGCAAAGTCGCGCAACGCGCCATCGCCGTTTGTCAGAAATATGGGACCAACGACGTGACATTCGTCGACTCCGTCTGCAATACCTGGGCGGAGGAGTACGCCGAGAACCTCCTGAGCGAGGATCGCCAGATCAGCGCCTTTATGGAGCTGAGAGTGCATGCCCCGGAGTCATTCTGGACCAAGCTCGCTCTGTGCGGCGTGGCGGCGATGCAGCTCGGTGTGGAAGCAATCTCGGAGCCGTTGTTGCAAAACATGAGGAAAGGGACCCGAGTCCTACAGAACCTCAGCGCGACCAAATACATCGCCGAGCTGGAGCTGGAGACGCCGTCGAACCTCATCATCTATCACCCCAAATCGACCGTGGCAGACGTCGAGGAGACGAAGCGAATCATTACCATCGCCGCGCATCTCCCCGCGTACGCCCTCAGTCACTATGTCGTTTCGTATGCGAGCCCAGTCTACAACGAGCTCGATGAAGAGCAAAAATCGAAGCTCGTTCGCGGTTTCGACTGGGTACCGGTCGAGATGATAGAGTATTCGTGGCCGAGGCACCTCTCTTACACGTACCCTCCGGAATGGATCAATGCGGATGTCGTTGCGGCTTGGAAGGATTTCCAGGACTGGTATATCGAGCATCTGCAACGGGTCGCCGCGCGACGGCCGGTGTTTACAGTCCTGAGCAGCGGCAACACTCTGATCTTTACCGACAGCCGTTTCGGGGACGAAAGCCGATACACCCTCTCGGGAGACGCGGCGGTCGTTTACGAGATCTGTCACGCCCCGTCGACGGTGCAGCGCATTGTGGACGAGAGCGGGCTGGCTGCAGCAACGGTCGTCGGCATTGTGGGTTCGTTGGCCGATCGATCGATGATAGTGAACATCGGTGAGCGCTATCTGAGTCTCGCCTTACGAACACGCGAACAGTTGCTGAAAAACCTGTTCAGCGGCGCCAGACCGCCGCTGCAGGTTCCCAGAGTAGCCGTTGAAAATGGTAACTATGCTATATAGCGTCGACGTTCACAATCAGTAGGTAACAACGAACTAGAGGGAGGTTAGACATGGCAACGAAGAAAGCGGCGACTTCGGCAGGGAAAAAGAAAGCGGCCGCCACGCCGAAAACCAAAGCGTTCGAGACTAAGCCGGCCAAGAAACTGACCGTCGAGAAGCTGGAGCGCCTTCAGGGTGGAGGACTCAATCAGGCGCACAATCGCTTCGTGGTCGACCGGGAGAGCAAGGTCGCCTGGGTCCCCTCATGGGTCGAGGAACTGCGGGTCACGAACACCGAAAAGGTTCCCACGCTGAAGAAGCCGAAAAAGCAGTAGGCCTTCTCTCAGGCCAGCCCCCAGTGCGGACGAGACGACCTTCGTTGTGCGCTCCGGGAGATATTTCCGCAGGGAGCTTGCGCTGGAGTTCTCCGTTGCCTGTACTGTCCCTGTCGAAGCGTCTGCGAGATCCGTATTTCTATCTGGCGGATTTCGACTTCGAGGCCGAAATGATGGTCTTTGCAGAGGCGCGCCCGCTGCACTTCGCCCGCAGCCTCCGGCTGACCGCTGCCGATTTTCCGTTTCGCGCTCTGCGATGGCTTTCCTTTGACCGCGTATATGAAGAGCTCAACTGGGCGCCCGAGCCTCCCTCGATCAATTACCTGTTTCATCTCCCATTCAGCGGGTCGACACTGCTCACACGGTATCTGGAGCCGGCCGCGTTCATGGTGCGCGATCCGGTGTCGTTGCACGCGCTGTTCTTGAAGGACAGCAACAGCACTCCATTCCCGCGCTCGATCCGGAGGCTGCGAAGGGCGACGCTCACACTGTTGAACCGCCCTCTCCACGGCCGACCTACCATCGTCCGAACCGGCGGCTATTATCCGGAGATCGCCACTCATTTGGCGGCGTCGCCGACCTTCCGGTCCGCTCTTTTTTTGTATGTGGCACCTGAGGAGTATCTCGCTCAGGTTCTGAAGTCGACCGAGCGGCGACAGCACGCTCGTACGCTTTCCGGCCGTCGCAGAGCGTATATGGCGGCGAAGTGCGGCCCGCGCCTATCGGCACTAGCGGACGGCACGGTCGCGGCATTGTCCTGGGTCTTCACGGTCGAGAAGATCCTCGTGCTCAGCACGCTGCCGGGCCGCGTCCGCACGCTGGATTGTGCGCGCCTCTTTGCGGATCGCGAGAACACCCTCGCCGCGGTTTGTACTGCCTTCGGCCTCGAGAGCGACGCCCTGAGCCCTGCGCACGTTCGCGAGATCGAAAGCAGCCACGCCAAGTATGGGGAGCGCTTTGGCGCGGTACAGCGAGCGGCGGTCATAAGGCAGGCCGCCGCCTCTCACCGAACGGAGATCGCAGCGGGGCTGGAGGTTCTCCGTCGGATCGATCCAGGCAACGAATTACAGGCTGCGCTGAGAAGGTTGGCGGTCTGATGGCCTCCCTCCAGCAAAAGCGCGCGCACCGCGCTCCGGCGAGTCTCCCCGATCATTCGCTTCTGCGCCTCGTGCCCGTGCGCCACGCCCTCGAGGATCCTTATTTTTCGGTCACGTGTCGGCCGATCGATTGCCGCTGGAACTACGCCGGTTTCACCGACGTGATGAGCGGCTACAATCCGCTCCTCCACACGCATTTCTGTTCTGAGACGTCGGTGCTCAAGCGATGGCTTCGCGATCCAGTCGATTCCGGTCGCGAGCTCAATGACGGTGACCGACTGGTCCGGGAAGTGCTGCACATGGCCCACGACTACCTTCACAGTTGGGCCTATCGTGCCATCGAACATCTCGCGCCGGAGTGCGGCGTCGGCTCCGTCCCGATCACCACTGAAAATATCGACCACTTTACGTTCGTCCATCTTCTGACGGAGGCGGCGGCGGTGGCCGGACTCGACTACTGGTACCTCTGCGTGAGAAACGTGGCCCGCCGGTGCAATCTCGGTTCTCTCGTCGGACCGCGCACGGTCGCATATGAAGAGCAATACCTTTCCGAGCTCCGGCGCTTCGATCCCGATCTCGCCGTGCAGAGTCCCGATTTCTTCTTCCGGATCGTGAATCTCTTCAGCACGGACGAATTTGAGGGCTTCGACCTTCAGGATCTACAGAAAAGTCCGATGCTGTCTCAGTGGCTGACGCGGGAAGTGCAGGCCGCCTACAGCCAGCGTTTCGTCACGCGTCTGTGGCTGAGCAGAATCGGCGGTTTTCGCAGTGCGGCCAGGCGCATGCGCCGTCCTTTGCCGCCCCTGCGACCCCATCAGCGCGATCTGGCCAATGAACTCGCGAGACTGCTCTGGCGCAAGATCAAACACGGTGCTTCCCAGTTCTTTCCTCCGAAGACGACGGTAAACGTCTGGAGGTACCCGGCCGCTACGCGCCCGGATTTCCGAGTCTCGAACCTGCAGCGCATCAGCGCCGCCGAGTCGTACGACTGGAGGCTGTTGCCGGATCCCGAGCAGAATTTTGCGTTCTACATCCAACAGCATCTCTCTCAATTCCGTTTTCCGCTGGACACTCCCTATGCTCGCATCCGATGGACGCGCGAATTGGAGACGATCAGATCGACGTTCGATCAGTCGCGACTGCTGCACCTAACGTCGCCCTTGACGAGAGTGCGGTCCACGCAGCCGGATCCGGCTCCGTTGGAGATGATTTTTCTCAATTGAAAGCAACTATGAAGACCGCCCTTCACCTTCTGTCGATGCCCATTCATGATCCGTTGCAGCCGTCGTGTCAGCTCGGATATCTGCAGGCGTATGTCGAGCAGGCATTCGGCGAGCAGATCCCCGTTCAGGCCCACTCCGCGCATGCCGAGATCGTCTTACACGGCAATGGTCTGCTTGACATCTATTCGCGACACCGTCTATTCGGAGAAGAGCTCTTTTTTCTCGTTTGCGCCTACAGCATGCCGCGTCTGGAACGGATGTTCGATCGAGCGCTCGATCTCTACAATGCCGCGCACCCCGATCTGCTCGTATCGCGGAGCACCGTCGCCTCTCTCTCCTCGGCGGTGGCCGATTACATCGACACGAAATTCGCTCCGTCACTGAGACCGGACCGACTGAACGTCATCGGCATGACGACCACGTTTACTCAACTGTTTGCATCCATTCTCGCCGTGCACCACATCCGCCGCCGTACGTACGGACCGATGCTCTTCGTCCTTGGCGGCGCGAGCATGTCACTCCCTGAGGCGACGCGGACCCTGGAATTGTGGGACGTCGATGCCCTCCTTGTATCTGGATCCGGCGAGGCTCCGCTGACGGCGATTCTCCAAGCGTGTATCGAATTGTCTACGGAGGCCGCGCACGACGCCGTGTCTGATATCGATCGCCGAAACTTTATCAACGTGATCCGGGCTGGCTCGCCAGCCAAAGCGATCGATCTCACCCTCTCGAAGGACTTCCTGTCCACCGTCCCCGATCCGGTGTACGACGAGTTCTTCGCCAGCCTGCGTGCTCTTTGCGATAGCGATGCCGTTTACCAGGAGGCACTGCAACGGTTCGTGGCCATTCCTCTTGAAGGCTCCCGCGGGTGCTTCGCCCGCTGCGACTTCTGCCAGAATCCCGATATCACATCTCAATTCCGGACGTTGAAAGGCGGTGCGGTCGGGGAGCGGGCCCTGCGATTGTCCGACCAATACGGGACACGCCGTGTGTACTTCGCCGATTCCGTCTGCAACTCCTGGGCGAACGAATATGCCGACCATCTTCTGGATCGCGGGCGCGACATTGGTGCGTTCATGGAAATGCGCGTGCACGCGCCGGAGCGTCTGTGGGCAAAGCTGGCCCTCGCCGGCGTGGAGGAGGTCCAGCTTGGGATCGAGGCCTTGTCCGAGCCGCTCCTGCGCGCCATCAACAAAGGGACGACGGTGATGCAGAACCTGAGCGCGTCGAAATATCTAGCCGAGCTGGGGATTAAGAGCCTCTCGAATCTGATTACCCACCATCCGAAATCGACCGTCGCAGACGTGGAACGTACCATGGCTATTGCCAGGCTGATCGAGCATTTCCCCTCGTTCTGTCTCAGCCGTTTCGTGGTGTCGTATGCGAGTCCCATATACAGGGATCTCGGCGAAGAGCGGCGTGCGGCCCTCATTCAAGGATTCAATTGGCTTCCGCCCGAGTTGCGCGGCTATTCGTTTCCGCGTGACCTGGCATACTCGTATGCTCCCGAATGGCTCGACCCGGCCGTCGCGGCGGCATGGGACCGTTTCAGGGAGTGGTATGCCGAACACCTGCGGACGCTGGCACGGCATAAGGCCGTGTTCGCGGCGGAACGGCGCGGCCCCGGCGAGATCGCGGTCAGCGATTCGCGCTTCGGACGCAGTCTGCGCTACTCATTGAAAGGAGATCGCGCCCGCGTTTTCGCGCTATGTCATGAGCCTTTACGTCCCGTACAAATCGAGGAAAGGACGGGCCTTGATGCGAACACCGTCGTGTCTATATTGAGCGAATTCGTCGACGCGGCGATGCTCGTGGAAGACGGTGACCGCTATCTCACCGTGGCCTTGCGGCCCGCCGAAGAACTGCTCGAAAATAGCTGGCGTGGCATGAACAAGCCTGAGAATCGGGAGGCGGACAGTGCAGTGCGCTGGGCCATCCCGCATCGTTAACCGGCATTTCCGTTTCCTCAACGCCATCGGGCGTCGGCTGCGCGAGGAACCCTATTCGACCACAATCGGGCGCAAGGCGCCGCTCATGGAGCGGTTTGCCGGTTTACGGCAGCTCTTCGACTCGCTCGCGTCGGCGAGCGTCACGGCCAGGAAGGTGAGCGAGCGGCACATCGAAGAGTGGAATCCGTTCAGTCAGCGCGTGGTCCTAGCCGATCACCAACCGCCGCACGCTAGCGCACTGGAACGGGATTTCACGGAGATCACTTCCTATACCCAGACGTTCGTGGAGTGGAGTCACGAGGCGGTTCATGTGTTGGCACTCGAGCCGTTTTTCTGTGGCCGACGGCCAATCGGGACGCAGGAAGCGTTCGTGACGTGGAAGCTGGCCAATGAAGCGCTGGCATTCTGGTACGCCGACATGGTGCTGACACCAGCCATTCGCGACTATGTACCAGGTGCGGAGTTCGTCTACAACCGCTCCGCCGTGTCGAACGCGGCGTTTCATCCGGAAGAGGCATTCCGGCGGGCGGGCGTGACCGATGCCCACGGCGTGCTATCGCTGTACGTCGACGCCTTTCTCGGCGGCAAGATTATGCTCGACGTAAGGGCCAACGCCTATTTCCGCGTTCTGGGGAATCAACTAGGCGAATTCTATTCGACGGGTGGGCGGAATCTCGCGAACTGGTACCGCGTTCTGCGCGAGATCGGTTTGTTCGACGGCTATTATGAGCGATTCTGCGCTATCGACGGGTTGCCGTCGCTCTGGAGCCGCCGTAGGACCGACGAGGTGGCGCGGCTTCCGGTTGGTCAGTACGCCCTCCGCGTCGGCCTCGAATGCATGCCTGCTCTGACGCAGTGCACGGCACGGCGGATCGCGCTGGTTCGAGTGAGGCGACATCTCCAGACGCGGGCGTATTTTGCGTGGACCATCCTGCATGCAGTACGGAATGAGCGGATTGTGTGCGTCGATTCGTTCGATTGCGCTGCAATCGGTGCGGAGCTCGATTATTACCTCGCGCAGCTGGAAGATGCCCTTCACGCTCTGGCCCGCCGAGCGGCACTGGGCGATATCGTGAGGCAGCTCCGTGCGGCCGACCGCCTCTACGAGCGGCGAATCCGTGCGGCGATGAATGACGCCGGGGCTCATGCCCGCTACCGATATCACCTGTTTCCCTTCTTTGCGCCGACCGATGCGCTCATAGGTCTTGCCGATGACCGCTCCGCCTTTACGAAGAAAGAGATGATGGCCATCGTCCGCTTCGTCATGCAGCGTTTCGACTGGAACGAGGGCGGCGGGCGCTCTGATTTGGTAGGTGTTGTCGAGCTTCTGAACGGCTTTCTCTTGAGAGCGAACGCCCGCGGCGGTTCCGCGCTGCGGGATGCGTACAATCGATTCATGTCTCACCCGCAGGTGCTGCGGCACTGGTCTGTGGCGATCGGCGACGTTTCTCCGGAGAGCAATCGGTTCCGCGAGATCGCCTTCGTCTATACCTGAGAAAAGCGATGAACCGGATAGACACATTCGTCGCCGCGGTCGGTCTGGCCGGCGATTCCCGTTCGTCGGAGTCGCGCGTTGAGGCGGATTTCATCGCAACTCATCTGGCACTGCCTCGGGGAGCGAGGATCCTCGATCTGCCGTGCGGCAACGGCAGGGTGGCCGTTCTACTGGCGCGAAAGGGCTATCGCGTCGTCGGCGCGGACGTAAGCCGGACTTGCATAGGCATCGCCCGCGCCAGGAGCGCGCATCCGAATGTCGGCTATGCCGTGAGGAACGTCAACGCGGTGATCGGACGCCGCGAGCAGTTTGATGCCGTCGTCAGCCTGTATACCTGTATCGGCTATTTGCCGTCCGATGCCGAAAACGAGCAGGCACTGCGCTCTCTCACCTCGGTCCTGCCGCGGGGCGGAAAACTGATCCTGAGCACCGCCAATGGACCAGTGTCGGCGAGACACTCGGGCAACGTGACGGCATTCGACACGGGCCGCTACGTCATCCGCCGCAGCGACCACTATGACAGCGATCGCCGGATCATGACGCGACGGTTCGCGGTGCTCGATCGGAGCACGGACGTACGCCGCAGATACGTTCACCAACAGCGGCTCTATTCGAACGCGGAGATGTTCTCTCTTCTGGGAAGTTGCGGCTTGGGCTGCATCCGGACGTTCGCCGATTGCCACGGCAGGCCCTTCGACCGTGATCGCGCTCCTCATGTCGTCTACATCGGAACTAAGCAGGTGTAGATGGCACGACCGGCTTGGCGATTTCGCTGCGTTTCGTGCCGCGGCGTTTTGCACCGCGAGAGGAACTCGCTGGTATGTCGGCGATGTGAGACGGCGTATCCCGTCGTTGCTGGCGTGCCGCTCCTGGTTCGAGAGCCGCACACGTATCTGCGATCGTCGTTCGCGCAGCTTCGCGCCGCGCGCGAACGTCTCGAACATCGCGCCGCACACCTCGATGTCTGCTGGCGGCAGGGTGAACTGCCGACCGCCGGCCTAGAACGACGGCATCGCGTAACAGCGGCTGCGTTGGCGTCGCTCGAGGCATTTGAGCGACCGTTCGATTCGGCGGAACAGCACCTCGGCGCGGACGATGCGAGTGCAGCTTGCGACTCGGCCTCTCCTGGTTGGGCAGCCGAAGCGTTGCTGCCATATCTGCTTCGCGATTGGCA
>Ga0207689_10006879_pt1 | contig 9999 bp, 9 predicted proteins | sample KBSMisM52_FD_184312 | JGI IMG/M metagenome (GOLD analysis project Ga0207689, IMG submission 184312) | Miscanthus rhizosphere microbial communities from Kellogg Biological Station, Michigan, USA - KBS Miscanthus M5-2 (SPAdes) (version 2) | ecosystem: Host-associated > Plants > Roots > Rhizosphere... | reverse complement strand
CGGCCACCGGTCGAAGCGCCGCGCGCAGTCGGCCGACTTCGACTCGCAATCGCGCACGATGCGATTCGTCGGCGTGCCTCGCGCCGAACGCGCGCGCCAGCAGTTCGTCTCTCGACGCATCTCCAGGCCACACTTCCCCCAGCGCGCGAGCGATCGCGAACAACACCGGACGCGATGCCAGCGAGATGACGGTGCGTCCATGACGCACGACATGACGGCACGCGTCCACAACGAGCGCGTTCGACGCCAGCACGGCTTCGACATCCTCGAGCAGGAGCATGCGCTCCTCGCCACTCGCGATCAGACGCGCCGCCGGCGTGGTCAGCAACAGAGACGCGCGTTCGACCTCCGCCGATAACGCAAGGATGCGCGCGCGACGCGCTGCGTGTTCGGCACGTGCGAGCGCCGCGCGTGCCTCCTGCGTCCGCAAGCGTCGCATCGCGATTCCCGCGACCACCAACTCGTGGGCGGCCCTCGACGGAGGAGGAAACGGCGAGGGATCGAGCCCGGCAAGCTTGTGCTCCGCCTCGTCGAGGTGGCCGATCAAGAGGAGGCGCCTGACTTCGAGGTGCCGCGCATGCGCAGCGTTCATCCGGTCGCCATGCGCTTCGAGCGTGACGCGCGCCCTGTCCAGCATCGTCGCTGGCCAACCCAGATCGCGCGACACCAGCGCGATCTCGGCTTCAGCAACAACGCATCGCGCCCGCGCGACGGACTCTTTCGGACCAAACGCGCGTGCGGCTCGTCGCAGGAGCGCCTTGGCCTTGATGAGATCGCCGAGCTGTGCCATCGCGATGCCGCGAAGCGCAAGCGCTGGCGGATCGTCGCGCAGCGCAACGCGCTTGAGCGCGCCGAGTGGATCACCTGCCGCGAGTGCACGTGCCGCCGCCGTGATCAGTGAGTCCATCTACACCATGAGCGGCTGCGAAATCCCGCCACGCTTGTCACTCCCACCCGTTCGCGCCCTGCCGCTAAATCTATCTCACGGCCATCGGCGAACGCGCTGCATCGAGAAACGCGCCACAGCGGCACAGCCGACGAAGGGAGAAGGGCCATGTCGACGACACACACGGTCTTCGTAGGCGTCTCAGCGTTGCTCTTCGCGGCGAGCGCGACATTGACGACGATGTGGTCGGCGTCCATGTCGGCAATGGGCGGCATGCTGATGCCTGGCGGCTGGACGATGTCGATGACGTGGATGCGGATGCCGGGACAAACGTGGCCCGGCGTCGCCGCGACGTTCATCAGCATGTGGGTCGTGATGATGGTGGCGATGATGCTGCCGTCTGTCGTCCCGATGTTGTGGCGCTATCACGAGGCCGTCGGCAGGACTCGCGATGCTCGGCCTGGTTGGCTGACCGCACTGGCAGGCGCGGGGTACTTCTTCGTCTGGACTGTGTTCGGACTTGCTGCCTTCCCTCTGGGTGCTGCGCTGACGACAATCCTGATGCGACAGCCGGCGCTGTCGCGCGCGGTGCCGCTTGCGATTGGCATCGTCGTGCTGATGGCCGGTGCGTTCCAGTTCACCGCGTGGAAGGCGCGTCAGCTCGCGTGCTGTCGTGACGCGTCCGGCCTCAGCATCGCAACGCCGGTGGACGCTGGCGACGCCTTGTACCACGGCGTGCGACTCGGACTTCAGTGCGGACCCTGCTGCGCCAACATGATGGTGATCCTGCTGGTGGCAGGGATGATGGACCTTCGCGTGATGGCTGTCGTGACGGCAGCCATCACCATCGAACGCCTGGCACCCGCCGGTGAACGCGTCGCGCGAGCCGTTGGAGCGATCGTCACCGCCGGGGCGTTAGTGCTGATCGCACGAGCATCCGGCCTCGCCTGACACCTCAGCCCCACATCCGTTTGCCGGTCTCCAGTACCGACTTCATGGCGCATCGGGCACGCCCATGTCCAGCAGGAGCACGGATGCCGCACAATCACTACACAGTGAGGGTGTCATGGCACATCGTGAGGGTCATCGGAGTGAGCGGATTGGATGGCTTCGTGCGGCGGTGCTCGGGGCCAACGACGGCATCGTGTCGACGGCGAGCCTGGTGGTCGGAGTGGCAGCTGCAGAGTCGACGCAGCAGCACGTGCTCGTCGCCGGCGTCGCCGGCCTCGTCGCGGGTGCACTCTCGATGGCCGCGGGAGAATACGTCTCTGTCAGCTCTCAAGCTGACACTGAGCGCGCGGATCTCCAACAGGAGGAGCGGGAGCTCTCCGCCGATCCGCAGGGAGAGGAGGACGAGCTCACCGGCATCTATCTGCAGCGGGGCCTGCAGCCGGACCTCGCTCGCGCGGTCGCGCAACAGTTATCGGCACAGGGAGCGCTGGCCGCGCACGCACGCGACGAGCTCGGCCTGACCGACGAACTCGCAGCCCGTCCGCTGCAGGCCGCGCTTGCGTCTGCGGCCTCGTTCGCCGTCGGAGCGGGCGTACCGGTGTTCACAATCCTCCTGGCACCCGCGGACGCGCTCGTCCTCAGCGTGATCGGGGTCTCGCTGTTATGTCTCATCGCGCTCGGCGCCATTGCCGCGCACGTCGGCGGCGCATCCGTGACCGTCGGCGCCGCGCGAGTCACCGTGTGGGGCATGCTCGCGATGCTCGTGACGGCGGCGGTTGGAAAACTCTTCGGCGTGAGTGCCGGCTAGCTCCCGATGATCAAATGCGAGTCGCCGAACTCGTGCCACAGGTACCCCTCTCCTTGCGCCTCGCGATACGCGCGATCGAGGTGTGACGATGAGAGGCCGCCGCCGGCGGCAACGATGACTTGTTCGATCATCGCGAGATGGGTGGCGCGTGGCTCGTGGAAGCCGGTGATGAGGCCGTCCACCACACGCAGCGGCCGGTCTCGACCAATCACGAGGCCCGTCCACCCTTCTCCTGCCGACGTCGTCCCGCGACGATCCGTCACGGTCTCGAGTGCGCGCACGACGGTCGTGCCGACGGCAATCACGCGACGGCCCGCGCGCGTCGCCGCATTGACGCGCTCGGCGGTCTCCACCGGCACGCGATAGAACTCCTCGTAAGGCGGTTCGTGATCTTCGAGACTCGCCACACCGGTATGGAGCAGGAGCGGCGCGATCTGAATGCCGCGTGCGACCAATCGCGTGACGAGTTCTGGCGTGAACGGGCGCGCGGCCGATGGCATCTCGGCGCTGCCTGGTTCAGTCGCGAAAACGGTCTGGTACATCGACTCCGGCCACGCGGCGTTGACGTAGCTGTATCGAATCGGGCTTCCAGACCGTTGGAGATACGGCAGAACGGGTTCGTCCAGCTCCAGCGCCGCGATCCAGAGCCGCGAGTGCGCGTCCAGCCGATCGACGAACGGGTACGGTGAGAGGAGCGTGACGCGACCGCCGCCGTCGAGCTCGTAGCTCGTGCCGGCGCGCGCGTTGCGATACGGAAGCGAAGCGACGGGACCCGGGCGCCGCACTTCGATCGCCCAGAGGTTCCCGGGCAGTTTTGTCGAGAGGTGCACCTCGAATCTGTCGCCGTCCCTGGCCCGTGCGACGAGCGCGGCGTTGAGCGTCCCGCTGGTGTTGACGACCAGCAGGTCGCCGGCCGCGAGCCACCGTGGCAATTCGCTGAACCGTGAGTGCGCGATCGAGTCGGTGTCGATGCGTGAGACGAGCAGTCGTACCTCGTCTCGTCTCAGCCCTCGCGCTTCCGGCGGCTCCGCGGCTTCGAGATGCGACGGCAGCGTGAACGCGTCGATCACACCTGTTGCAGCCATCGCGCGTCCTCATGTTGTGCGGCAAAACGTTCTCCGCGAACGGCCTCGGGATCCTGTGCGAACAGCCAGTTCCAGAACGGGATCGTCACCTCTGGCAACGGTCGATCGGAAATGTCCTCGCCCGGAAAGGCCTCCTGGTGCATGCGCGTTCGCATGTCTCCCGGATCGACGAGTACCGCAGAGACGCCTTTCTCATGGAGTTCGCTGGCGAGCGTACGAGTGAGGAGCTCGAATGCCGCTTTCGTCGCACCATAGGGCCCCCACCCCGGATACGCCGCCGTGGCCGCGTCGCTCGTGATGTTCACGATCAGGCCTCGCCGCTCGGACAGCAGCGGCACCGCCAGTTGCGTCAACACCATTGGCGCGCCGACGTTGACCGGGAACAGCTGACCAAAGCGCGGCACGTCGAACGTCATGAGCGGGCCGATGGCACCGAGCTGCGACGCGTTGTTGACGAGCACGTCCAGTCCGCCGAGTTGCCGCGCCCCGTCGATCATGTCCGCGCGCACCCGCGCATCGGTGATGTCTCCTGCGACCGGCAGCACCGCTGGCGCATGTCTCGACAATTCATCAGCCGCGGCAGCCAGCGCGTCGCGATCGCGGCCGCCGATGACGAGCCTGTGGCCGCGTTGCCCGAGCACGCGCGCAATCACCAGCCCGAGGCCGCGGCTGGCGCCTGTGACGAGAGCAATCCGATTCGAGTCAGTCATGACGCCAGCATCGAACTTCAAGTGCACTTGAAGTCAAGTGGAAAGTGGCGCAGACTGATTTCTTGGGCGACGCACTGACGATTGGAGAGGTGGCGGAACGCAGCGGCGTGGCAACGTCGGCGCTCCGCTTCTACGAGGACCAGGGGCTGATCGCGGCGGAACGCACCGACGCCGGGCATCGCCGTTATCCGCGCACGGTTCTGCGCCTCGTCGCGTTCATCGTGTTCGCGCAGAAGGTCGGCCTGTCGCTGGAGGAGATCCGCACGCAGCTTGCGAAACTGCCGCGCAACCGCGCGCCCGACCGCGCCGACTGGGGGGCGCTCACTGCCAGCTGGACGAAACGCATCGAGGAGCGGATCGCGGAGCTCGAGCGAATGAAGTCGACGCTCAACGAATGTATCGGATGCGGCTGTCTCTCTCTCGACCGCTGCCAGCTGGCCAATCCGGGCGACCGTGCCGCGCGCCGGGGTGCTGGCCCTCGTTACTGGATTCAGGCGCCGCGCGCGTAACGGCGGGCGCGTCGCCCGGTGCCATACTGCGGTTCTCGAGGAGGACGCGATGCCCACGCTGATCTGGATTGCAAGTGCACTGGCCGCCGGAGTCCTGGCGCGAGTAGTCATGAAGAGCCGCGGCTTCGGGTTCACCGGCGACGCGGTGCTTGGCGTCCTCGGAAGCGTGTCGGGCGCCTGGCTGCTGCGATTCGTCGGCGGAGAAGTCTCGCCCGGCGGGATCGCGCATATCGCCACCGCATTCGTCGGCGCCATCTGTCTCGTCGCGGTGGGACGGCTCGCATTGCGAGTCGCGCAAGGCGCGAGTCAGCTGAGCGAGGCAACCGTCGGCGCGACGTTGCCGGATATCGAAACGCAGATCCGGCGATTATCCGATCTCGAAAAGAAGGTGCTCACGCGCGTGCTTCGGAAACAGGGGCTGCCGCGTGATCCAACCGAGACCTTCCGTCGCCACCTGTCACTCGGCGATCGCGTTGCCGACCGGGTTGCGATCTTCGGCGGCAGCTGGACATTCCTGGGATGCTTTGCGGCGTTCATGCTGGCGTGGATGTTCCTCAACACCGCCACGTCGCGGCCTGCCGATCCCTATCCATTCATCCTGCTGAACCTGATCCTGTCGTGCCTCGCCGCTGTGCAGGCGCCAGTCATCATGATGAGCCAGAACCGCCAGGCCGCCCGCGATCGCTTCGACGCGCAGCAGGACTATCAGGTCAACGTCCGGGCCGAGATGCAGATCTCGGAGCTGCACGTGAAGCTCGACGAAGCTCGCAATGTCGACTGGCAGGCCGTGATTGCCCTTCAGCGGCAGCAGCTCGAGGTGCTCGAGCGGATCCAGCGCTCACTGAACGGCAGAGAACAAGACTGACGAGAGACCTGTCGGCTCAATCCTCATTCGAGCGAGCGGAACCATCGTGCCGCCCGCGGCATCGCCTGCACCCAGCTGTTCACGTGGTCGACGCCCGTCAGCGTTCGCACGTCCACATCGGCGCCTCGGCTGCGGAGTCGAGCGACTGACGCGAGCGCTCCTCCGAACGGCACCTCCTCATCGTCGGTGCTGTGATAGATGCGCAACGGCGCATCAGGAGTCCATCGATCGACCGCGTTCTGGCGAAGCCGCACACGCAGCGGGTGCTGTCGATTCGCACTGACGGCCGCCACAAACGATGGCTGCAGCAGCTGTTGCGCATCTGCCGGCAGGCCGGCCAGGACGTCGTCAAAGAAGTGCTGCATGTCGAAGAGGCCGCTGACCGTCGACGCGAACGGCGCGCGGAAGACGTCCGACGTTCGTGCGAACACATCGTAGACATCGTCGTATGCGAGCAGGATGTAGGAGGCATACAACGGCAGCGTGGCCGTCGTCACGTTCTCGAGGAACGAGAGAAACCATTGCTCCGCGTCGAAGATACCGCCCACCGTCGCAGTGCCCGTGACCGCAACACCAGACCGTTCCAGCTCGCGATGAAGCGCAAGCGCCGAATGCCCCCCTTGTGAAAAGCCGAAGGTGAAGAGCGTGTCGTTCTGTTGCACGCGAAGGCCGGCCAACACCTTCCGTGACGCCGCGAGCAGGTCGATCGCAGACGACGCTTCGGTAGCGGCGTGGAAGTAGCGGTGCCGCGGGACCGGCGAGTCTCCGAGACCGAGATAGTCCGGCCCGACATAGATGAAACCCGCGCCCGCGAAAATGGCATTCGACGGTGGTCCGTCGAAGCTCTCGCCGTTCTCGCTGAACTCCCCGAAGATATTCGGATTCGAGACTGCGTCGTAGAACGAGACCGACGTTCCGTGAAGATAGGCGACCGTCGACAGTGGGCCAGGCTTGCGTGGAACCGACAGCATGCCAGTGGCGCTGACGTGACGTGCGTTCGACGCGGTAGAGAGCACCGCATCGACCGTGCAGTACGTCACGCGATAACTATCGAACCCGTAACTGAACGTGATCGGGAGATCGGGAAACTGATAGAAATCCTGGTAGAAGGCGACCCACTCGTCGAAGTAGGCCTGGACCGAGGCTGCCGTCGGATGCGACGCGACTCGTTCGACGGCAAGCAGTCGCCCTCGATCGCCGACTCGGCAGGTCGATCGCGTATGTGCGATCGACTGCGCCGCCAGAGTCTCCGTTGTGAGGCCGGGTGCAGTGCCGGCCACGAACGCCAAGGCAAGCACACCGAGGAGAGCGCGTTTCATCTCATCCCCCTTCACGTCGAGCGCCAGGAGGGCTGAGAGCCTATCACCTTGTCTGGAGACTGGCTTACTTCGCCGCCGGTGAGCTGAGCGGTGCGTTCGGCATCGCGCCCTGGGTCTCGACCAACCGTCGCGCCAGGTAGTTCACCACCTGCGCATCACTCCGCACCGATGTGAGATACGCGGCGCGCAGCAACTGCTCCTTGCGTCCGCGCAGCGTCTGCGTGATGCCGTCACGAACACCAGGCATCGAGAGGTCGCGTTGCCCTGGCTGTTCGTGGGCCACGACCAGCATGAGGGCGTAAGCGCCATTCGAGCTGGCGACATTCACCGCTCCAGCCTCCTTGCCCAGCACGGCGTCGCGCAGCGGTGGTGGTGCTTGCCGGAGCTGTGACACCGGGATGAGACCCAGATCGCCGCCGCGAGGCGCCGACTCGGGATCCTCCGAATAGCCCACCGCCAGATCGCGGAACGACGCACCCGATTTCAATCGCTCCATCAACATCTTGATCTTGGCCACCGCCGCCTCGGGCGTCGTCGCATCGTCGCCGGTGCGATTCCCGATGCGAGGGTCGCGCACGGGCGTCACGACGATCTGCGCCACGTGGTACGCCTCCTCGGCGACGTTGAACTGCGCGCGATTGGTCTCGTAGAACCCCTGGACGTCCTGCTCGCTGACCGTGATCTTCGAGCTGACTTCCTGAGTGATGACCTTTTCCGTCAGCAGCTCGCGTCGCAGACCCTCACGGACATCAGCCGGCGTCAGCCCCCGGCGCGACAGCTCTTGCTGAAACGCGTCGTCCGCGATGTTCTTGCTGGCATTGGCAAAGGCGGCATCGAGCTCGGCCTGCGGGACCTCGAGCTTCAAGGTGCTTGCCTTCGACAGCAGGATGTCTTGAACGATCAGGTCGTTCAGCAGCGACAACTTGGCTGTCATCTCCTCGTCCGGTGAAAGGACCTGGGCCGAGTCCTTCGCCCGCTGGTACGCCTTATCGACGTCGGCTTTCGTGATCTCGCGACCGTCCACGACCGCCCACGTGTCGGCCGAGACCGCCTTCGCGGGAGCGGCGGGTGTTGCGCGACAAGCGAACGAGCACGCCGTCAGAGCCAGGGCCAGCAGCAGCAATTTCCTATCAACCATAGACGGGCAGAGTACTTCCTGATTCCGCTGCGAACAAGTCAGGCAACCCGGGTCGCTTGACGGGAGCCGGTCTGACACACAAGATCCCGAGACCCGATGCACCCGCGGACTCTTCTGGCTGCCGGCCTGTGTCTCTGCCTGATCGGCAGCATCTGGGCACGCCTTGACGCACAGCGCTCCGGCGCGTTTCGCGGCTCGACTGAGGATCCAGCCATCAAGTACGCCTCGTCCCCGCTGAGCAACGTGGTCGTTGACGCCAACAAGAAGATTCAAGACGGGACTGTCCGGCTCACGTCCGAGGGACGAAGTGGATTCCTTCGCTCTGCGCTCGAGGCCCTGCAGATTCCGACCGACTCACAACTCCTGGTCTTCTCGCGCGCGAGCCTCCAGGGAAAACTGATCAACGAGCAGAATCCCCGGGCGCTCTTCTTCAACGACCGAGTCGCGTTGGGCTGGGTCCGCGGCGGGGAGGTCATCGAAGTTGCCGCTCACGACGCGACCGCGGGCGTCGTGTTCTACACGCTGGATCAGCGCACCGATCCAGCCGCCGGTTCACCACAGTTCAAACGTGCCTTCGAATGCCTGGGTTGCCATGTCGCGGGCGACACGCTCGGCGTGCCCGGCTTCCTGATGTTCAGCACGACCCGCCCCGATCAGTCGCAGGGATTCAGCCTGCCGCGCGCCGTCGATCAAAGCGATGCGCTCAGCCGGCGTTTCGGCGGCTGGTTCGTCACTGGAAGCAGTGGCTCGGCGCCACACCTGGGAAATGACGTCGCCGCGATTGAGGCGTCCGCTCGTCGAGAACGCGCGTCGGTTGAAGGCCTCTTTGACACCGATGGCTATCGCGCGCTGTCGAGCGACATCGTCGCGCATCTGGTGTTCACCCATCAGACGGGGATGGCTAACCTGCTCACACGTGCCAGCTGGCAGGCACGCGCCGCGGATCCCCTTCTGCATCCGCCCTTCACGGCAACCCCTGGTGAAGAAGAACGGATCGCGGCGATGATGAGCGGCGTCGCAAGCGAAGTCGTTGACTACCTGTTGTTCATCGACGAGGCGAAGCTGACCGATCGCGTGACAGGGGCTTCAGGATTTGCCGAGCGCTTTTCCTCGATCGGTCCGCGAGACATGCGAGGGCGCTCACTGCGTGAGCTCGATCTGACTCGACGCCTCATGAAGTATCCGTGCAGCTACTTGATCTACTCGCCGGCGTTCGACGCGCTGCCCGCGCGAGCGAAGGATCCGATCTACCGCCGCATGTGGCAGGTGTTGTCAGGCGAAGAGCAGGACGACCGATACCGTGCGGCGCTCTCTCTGGCCGATCGGCAGGCGATCGTCGAGATCCTGCGTGACACCAAGACGGATCTCCCCGCGTACTTTCAGGCGGTCACGAGATAACGGGCTGCGTTACTGGGCCCGGGCGAGCAATCGATTCGCCTGCTCCAGGCTGATGCGTGCATCGTCGTCGCCCGGCTTGAGCGCAAGCACACGCTCGAATCTCTGTCTGGCTTCTTCAACGCGGCCAGTCGTGAGCAACACCTTACCGGCTAGGAGGTGCGCTGTCGGGTCAGTAGCGCGAAGTGTGGCCGCGGCATCCAGTTGTTTGAGCGCACCCGGGCTGTCACCGGCGTCCACGAGCGCGAGCGCGTAGTTGAGGCGCAGGTCAACGTTCTCCGGCCAGCCATCAACGGCCGTCTGGTAGTGGCCGAGCGCCTCCTTCGGCTGCCG
>Ga0207689_10006878_pt1 | contig 9999 bp, 10 predicted proteins | sample KBSMisM52_FD_184312 | JGI IMG/M metagenome (GOLD analysis project Ga0207689, IMG submission 184312) | Miscanthus rhizosphere microbial communities from Kellogg Biological Station, Michigan, USA - KBS Miscanthus M5-2 (SPAdes) (version 2) | ecosystem: Host-associated > Plants > Roots > Rhizosphere... | reverse complement strand
ACTTGGTTACTTGGCGCTTGGTACGCTGTGCGGCTCCGCCGTCGAGGCATAGCCCTCAAAGTCTTATCGATAGGCTCTCGGAAAGCCTTAGGCTTTCCGCACGGAGGGCGGCAGAGCCGCTCCAGCATAAGCTCCAAGTACTAAGCTCCAAGTACCAAGCTCCAAGTACTAAGCTCCAAGTACTAAGCTCCAAGCTCTAAGCACCAGGCACAAATCTCAGCTATCGTGGCACTGCCTCAGCCTTATAAAGCGCTGCTCCTGCCAAGGTCGCGAGTATCGAAGTGACCAGATGAAATGCGCCAACCTTCAGCCAAAGCGCATTGGAAAAGAAGCCGAGCGGAATAAACTGCGCCGGACCAGTAAGTGAAAAAGCAATCCACCCTGCAATGCCGGCGAGTACCGCTGTCTTCGGACCAGCGCCAAAATGAGTTCGCATCGTCGCGTATAGCAAGAGCGAAATCATCCCGCGTCCCAACTCAAAAACTGCAAAGTAAGCCAGGCCCGTCCCGTGTGGTTCTGGCTCCGTGGCTTTCAATGCGGCATAAACCGCTCGCCAGTCAGCCTTAACTATCTGTTCGTGAAAGAAACCATCAGTGACGAACATGATGATCGATGCGACCAGGCCACCAACTATCAGTCGAGTCCAATTGATCTTTGGCATATGAGTCTCCTTGGAGGCTTCTATGTCCGATATGCTTTAGCTTGTCGTTGTGAAAAACTAAGAGTCTCCTCAATTCTCATCGCGACAAGACAGACGCATATCGGACAAACAGTTACAACTTACTCACTTCAACAAAATACAAATCAGTTGCCACTTCAAACTGATCTTTTGCTAATGCCGTCTTCATCGTCTGCCACTCGGTCGTCGGCTGAATAATCTGCCAATTCCCCTTTGCACCGACACGAATCGGCATCACAAATCCTTGCTCATCGACCTTCCAACGATATGACACCGAACCATCAGCAAACTTCAGTTCGAGAACCGGTAACGCCGTGTGACGCAGATACTGCTCAAACACCGGGGTAAGATTGCGACCAGTCCGCCGACTGAAGAACGACTCGACATCTTCAGTCATGATGTTCTGGTATTTGTAGCGCTGGTAAAACTCCCGTATCAGTGAGAACCATTTCTTGTCGTCGTCAACCACGCTGCGGAGTGTATTGAGAAACAGCGCGCCTTTGAAATACATATCCTGCGGCGGCGTAGCATTAACGCCACGCTGAGGAACTATTGGTCGCCGATTCTGAACTTTCGACTTGTAACCGTTTGTGTATTTCAATCCATCGGCCTTGCCATACATGTACTCCACATAGAGACACTCGAGATACGTCGTCCAGCCCTCGTGAATCCACATATCAGACGTGTCGGCCGCCGAGACGCTGTTTCCAAACCACTCGTGACCGCTCTCGTGAATGATGATGAAATCGAAACGGGGACTAATTCCGACACCGGTCCAGTCGCGTTCGAGATAACCGTTGGCAAAGTGATTTCCGTAAGTGACCGCACTCTGGTGTTCCATACCTGAATACGGCGCCTCGATCAGTTTGTAGCCATCTTTCTTGAAGGGATACTCACCGAAGTAATGCTGAAAGGCTTCGATCATGCCGCGCGCCTGCGCAAACTGCTTCTTCCCCTTCTCAAGATTCTCCGGCAGGCAATAGAAATCGAGGGCGACATCGCCGACATGATCTGACCAATGTTCGTAGTGCCCAATGTTTAGTGAGACGCTGTAGTTGTTTATGGGGTACTGAACCAACCAATCCCAACGTGTGTAACCATCGCCGAGATCAGTCTTGCCGAGAAACTTTCCATTTGAGACGTCAACCAGATCATTTGGAATCGACACACTGATCTTCATCGACTCTACTTCATCACGCCACTGATCCTTGTTGGGCCACCAGACGCTCGCGCCTTCGCCTTCGCATGCCGTGTTCACCCAAGGTCTACCTTGAGGATCTTTCTTGAAAGCGATGCCGCCAAAGCGACCTTGCTCGAGCGGATTGCCGGAGTAATTGACGTCGATGTCATAGACGTGCCCAGCCAGTAAGGGTGTTGGGAAATCAACAAAGAGCGCACCCGAGTCGCGAGTGTAATGAAGCTCTTCTCGCAGTTGAGTGGAACCACCGGACGCAGGCTTAGCACTTCGCTCACTATACGTAATACCATCGACCTTTAATGCCTCGTGAAGATCAAGCTGGATCTTCGAATCTTCCTTAAGCATTCGGATGCGAATAGTCGTTTTGCCTTTCAGAAACTTCTTGTCCGGATCGACGCGAACATCAAGGTGGTAGTAAAGAAGGTCGTTGTTGGCGCGGTATCGCCCATACTCACCGCGAAGGATGTTGGCGTGCGTTGGGGCTGCAGGTGTTTGCGTTTGAAGAAACGTAAAGGCGTCTTTTGTAACGCCTAGACTCATCAAAAGAAACAAGCTCACTGGAAAAAGTTTGCGCATAGTTTTTGTAGAAAGAGGGTCACTACTGGGTCCGACCAGGACCTTCCAACCGAGCTAACTCCGCCAACGCCATTCCATACTCAACAAAATTCCTGTTCCCTTTATCCCTGACCCAATGCAAGTGTTCCAACGCCGCTTCACGTTCACCGTTGAATAACAATTCAAACCCGGCGTAAGCGTGGGCCTCCGTCTGTTGGTCGACGTCCTTCGCCTGCTCGAGTAACTCGTTCAACGTCAGTGCGTGATTTAAGTATTGCATGACCGGGTAAGGCCAATCAGCCGGATCAACCTTCGCGATTGAGTTCTGCAAACTCTTCGTCGCAAACTCGACATTCTTCATCTGCCTCAAGCTGAAGTACCAAAGCAAGGCCATGTATTGCGAGTGTTCTTCTCGCCAACCTTGCCTGGCCAAATAACTGTACGCCTCACCAGCTGACAGCTCACCCTGACCACGTCGAAAATAGATGTAGCCTAACGAACGATAGAAGTAGGTCTCCTTCGGATTGACGCTTATTCCCTTTTCAAATGTCTTGATGGCCTCGTCTTCCTGGTTGGCCTTCATGTATGCATAACCCAATTGGGAATAGATGCGCGCAATATCGGGCTTCAACAAAACCGCCTGCTTGTAAGAGTTGATCGCATCTTCGTACCGGCGCTTTGCCAAGAGCATTTCTCCGTAATAAAAATGCGCAAGATAGTTGCCGGGTTCGGCGTCAATTGCCGATTGAAAAACCTTCTCCGCCTCATCCTCACGATTCTCCGACAGATGGATCATTCCCAAAGTCACGCGGCTGGAACCCAACTTAGGGTCCGCGGCAATGGACTTCTCCAGTAGTGCTTTGGCTTCAGGAAACTGCCGCAAGTAGAAAAGAAGGTCGCCCTGGTAATACTGCGACTCTGATTCAGAGAGCGTTGTCGCTTCCATGTCCTTGGAAATGTTGAGCTCGTTGCGAAACGTTACCTTCAGAACTGGAAACGTAAAACCTCGAATATAACGATCCAACTCCTCCTGAAACGTATTGAAGTTAACTTGAAACACCTTCTGAAAACTCTCTTCGATGGGAGAGCCGGAATTAAGAAGGTCGATGAATCGAACTAGCTGCGGCTGTTGCTTTTGATCGTTGCCGTTCATCAGGTAGTGAACAAGTGCCCACGACTCGGCATAAAACATTCCGGCTTTACTGCTCTCGTTGTAGTGCGGCGATTTCTGATCGACTGATAGCAACGTCTTAAACGGCAGTAGCGGTTTGCTTCGCAAATAGAAAACATGCTCGGGAACGGGAACACCGAGTGTTACCTTTAGTTCGCCATCTGTTTCGAACGTACTGTAAAACTCCGCTAGTCCTTCATCGAGCCAGAGTGGTAAGTGCAGGAGATTGTTGTGCAAAAAGAAGTGTTCGTACTCGTGGAAAATCACTTTGTACGGACTTATCCTCTCTTTGTCCACTGACAGAACGATGTAGTTCATATGCGGACCCGGCAAAAAATAACCGCCGACGTTGTCCTTGATCTTCCCCTGGTAACGTGGCTTGAACGGGCGAAAGGATTGATCTGAATCAAACAGGACAACAGTGGTTGGTACCGGTGTTGTGATCTTAACCTTGGGTAGGATTAGCGAGAGCGTTTCTCGAAACTGCTCCAGCTTGAAAGCGATCTTGCGCATGTCGCCATCGCTGACATTGCCGACCAGGGTAAAGTTCTTCGATTGAACTTTATGCCACGAGTCTTTAGCGTCGGCCCTGGCGCCGGCAAACAGCAAATACGCAACGATCGTTATGATCGTGAGGCTGCGCTTCATTTGTTTTTCTCCTTTGAGGTTTGAACACCTTGAATGTTCGATAAACTTTAGAACCTCTGGCGATGGTCTCATTCTCCCCAGGCTTCAGCTTGGGATTAGTGTTGGACTCAGTTTTGAGGAACCGTTTTAACGGTTTACTAACTATTCCTTACCGTCTTGAATAGCAATCAACGACTGCATCAAGTTTAGTGCTGCACCCAATACCGGACCACCCATAGGATCTGCGGCAAGCGCCTGGTATGGTCCCTGGCCAAAATGTAGTCCTGCAGGCACCAACAGACTGATTCGGGCTTGTCCTGTTGGAGGCGCAGCAGGCCTTGGCCCATCCCACGGGCCAATCTGTTCCGCTACGGTTTTGCCCGCACTCAGCAACGCATCAATGACGCCGTCGAGCGATTCATTTGGACGGTCCCAAACAATCGCAGCTCCGGAATAGTTGAAGTAGCGACCTGAATGATCTGCATAAGCAGCAACGACGTCTACACCTTCATCAAGCGCAACTTCAACCACCACTCCATAGAGATGCTTCGCTTCCTGTGGCAACGGTTGTTCACCCAGTTCCCGTAAAAAGTGCCAGGCTTGCAGGTAGTGACGAGACTCAAGGCCGGTCAATGCTAATACCTCGCGAAGTTTTTGCTTCGCATTTTCGTTGTCACCAGCCGCCGCAAAGGTTCGAGCACTAACGAATAACGTCCACGGCGCATGCGGTGAATTGCTCGCGTCTACAGGCCATGACTCTGCCGGCAAATCTCCGAAGAGCAGGTCTCGAATTTCGGTGTTCATGCTGTCCAGTTTTTCACGTCTACCCTTTAGTGACGCTGTAAGAGAAATAGGGCGTCCTCTTCTGGGACCGCAGGCGTCCTCGCCTGCTATGTCAGCTAAAGTCGACTGTGTGGCTGACGGAGGCAGGCGAGGACGCCTGCGGTCCCAGAAGAGCGCGCCCTTGAAAAACAGACGGGTTACTGAAGGGTGACAGATTAGCCCGCCAGCCACGTGGCAACATTACGAACGTAGGCTTTTATATCTTCTAGCTTTTCCGGCTCGCGCTCGATCTGATGACCCGGAGGTTCGGTAAGAAAACTTGGACAGCCCATTGACGTGTCCCAGTTGTAATCAACAAAGTGATGGAAACTTGATTCTGCAACGGCTCGACCCAACGTATTGCCGTGCCGATCGTCTGAGCTTTCAAAAGCCACCATCAAGTTGAAAGATCGTTTGGTTGTTAGACTCAGGCTCGTTGCGATAACACGAGCTGACGTTTCGCCATCGGGTACTCCAACCGCGCCCTCGTGCGGATGCGCTGGAAAATACTCGATCACTCCCGAAGCATTCTTCGAGTTGCGCATGATCTCATGAGCAGGGTTAACGATTGTCAGAGCCTGGTAGTCGCCGTTGGCGCCTGAATGATAATTCGGCCATGAGATGTCTCGATTGTCCTGATCGTCGCGCTCATGTCGCGACTCATCAGGCTCTTGCTGTTTTGTATGAAAGAAATGTGCTGCCCCAACGCCGCCCAGCGTGCACAGCGAAGAACCAAGATCCTGATGGTCGCGCGTCGCCAGGATTCCGCCGCCACGTTGGCGAAAGCGGGTGATGCCCTGGCAGTCGGCCACGGAGAGTCCGTCTCCCACGTCAACGGCGAAGAGCCATAACTCATCAAAATCAGATTTGTCGAGTTCACTGAGAACCGCGTCGTTACCCGCAGGATTCTGTTCGCGATTGCGCACCGTTACTTCAAAAACTTTGTTGCCTTGTTCGTCTGTCGCCAAACTCAGGCACTGGTTGAGCAATGAGAACCTGCCTATGTGCCAGTCGTCCTCATTGTAGGGAATCGTTGTTTGTAACAGGACACGTATTTGATTTTTCATTTGAAACCGGCAGATCAAGCTTGAGATTTGGGACAAAGCTTACTCGATCGTGTACTCAAATTCGTAAAAATGCTTTCCGTCTTCAATCTTTATGGCCATCGTACCGGAAAGACCGGTTAAGCCATCGGTCCCGGAGTCGGGAATCACAACAACTGACAGTTTGCCCTCGCCGCGATTCATGATTCCGTGATGCTGAAGATAAAAAGTGCCTCTCTTACCGTCGATTGAAGCGCTAACCTTTTCGAGAGCGACATAACCTGCTGAACCTGGCACAGCGGTTCCAGCCATTATCATCAGACCTTTGCTCGTTCCGCTGATGTCACCTTGAAACTGTTTGTCGATCGACATTCTCCCGACAACTGCTTCTCCAGACGCGTCTGGCTCTGGAGTTAACTTCACCTCAAACGTTCCCGCTGCGTGTTTCGTCATGTGTTCTCCGTTCTTGTGTTCGATATGCTTTAGCTTGTCGTGTCTTTCCCAACACGCATCAGTTTCTCAGCGCCAAGCTAAAGCATATCGGACATTCAATCTCTCAGCCATTGATCATCACTTTCTTGATCGGAGTTCATTCGCCTTCATCTGTGGGTAATTCCCCTAATCAAAACTCATAACGCTTAGCCGACTGCTCAGCACCGACTCTTCCAACTTCAATTTCCGCGACAAAGTAGTTCTCGCCCTTCACCGGTGCACCGGCCATTCGACGCAGCAACGAGATTTGACCAATATGAGTTAGAGCGTCTGCGATTGGGCCCTGGAAAAGTTTCTCAGGCGCGCAGCCGAGTTCGCCGCCAGACGCGAGGAAGTCGTCAAACGCTTTCACTGCAGCGAAAAATCTTTCTACGTCAGCTTGCCATTCTTGCAGCTTTGCGTTGTGCCACACTTCTTTACCGCGCGCGATTGAAAGTGCCCAATCAAACAGATCGCCGACGTGGGCCAGTATCTGGCCGGGCGTTCGGGTTGTGTCGTTCACTCGAAATGAACTGAATCCTTCAGGCGCCGCAGTTACTGCTTTGCCGCCTCGATACGCCAGGGTGGCAACCGTGTGTCGTAATAGTTGTCGTTTGTCATCTGCCTGCATTTTGATCCTCACTGACGAGTTAGAACTCATTTCGGAGTTGGACGATCAATTCGCTCAATCATCGTTGCCCTTTAGTGGCGCGCTTACAATAACGGGCGCGCTCTTCTGGGACCGCAGGCGTCCTCGCCTGCCAACGTTGCAGCTATGTTTTCCCGAGTGGCGAGCAGTGCAGGCGAGGACGCCTGCGGTCCCAGAAGAGCGCGCCCTCACAGCTCAGAGAATTACTAAGGTGCACCAGCTCAAGCTATTTCTTGATCACGCTCACATGACCGTCTTCTTCAATTCTTGCTTCCTTCACTTCCGAAAGGTCTTCCACGCCGTTTTCGCGAAGCTCCGCGATTAACTCCTCTTTCGTGATCAGTTCTTTGCGCATGTTCTGCTTGTACAGGCGACCATTTTTCACAAGCAGTAAAGGCTTCGGTTGCAGAACACGGCGCATTGTTGGCGAATGGTAACTCAACCAATCTATTGCGTAATTCCAAAACATGATCGTCACGACCAGGATGACTCCGTCTGTTATCGATTTGTAATCACCCGCCATCGCATTCTGAGCGGCGTCAGCGATAACTACCACCATGAGAAGATCTGCGGTGCCGATCGAGCCTGATTCCCGCTTTAGAACAAATCGCATTAACAGGAAGAGCGAGAGGTACATCAACGATCCGCGGATTATGGTCTCAATCGGATGGGCCGGCACGAAGAGGTCATGCCAGTTGATGTCGTAAAGGTCTAGTTTCATAGAAGCTGGCTGGAAAGTGAATTAATCCGTTTACCTTGGTTCGCGTTTCAATTGAGCGCCGTAAACTCCATCCCTTTACTTTTCAAGCACTCAAACTCGTTCTTGGTAACACAACCGATAATGCAGTCCTGCCCTTTTAGATCGTAATAGATATATAGCTTCGAAGGATCCGACTCTTTGAGCAGCTCGACAAACTTACTGAAGATCGTGGCGTCGACCCAATCGTCCTGGACCTTCAAATCATATTTCATCTCTTTGCCTTTAAACTTAAACGACAACCAGGCGAGATCGCCGTCGACGTCGACATGATCCTTGATGTCTTCCAACTTCAAAGAACCTTGAGACATTTCAACCATACGTTCGGCGATTCTTTTGTAATCGCCGTTGTCCTCAATACATTCCGTATCGAAATGCCAGACGTTCACCGAATGATTTCTAAATGGCTCCTCTTCTTCAGTCATACCCAATCCAACCAGAACCAGGCCCCAACCATCTTTTTCAAATTCCTCGCGATCCCACGACGTCAACAGATCATTGACGGTAAAAGGATGTGTTAATTGCAACCCGCAGGATTTCAGCACCTCAAGCTTAGTCTCGAGAGTCATCGGTCTCTTCCCTTTCATCTCAGTGTTCTTGTTCTTCGGTGTAGACCGCTTTTGATAGGCAGTGATGATCGCCAAAAGTGCGATACTAATCATTGCGATGATTATTAGAATCTTCATGATTGTTCAGAAGGATCCGCACTCTCAGAGAACACAGACTAAAAGTCAGTGCCACATCATTGTTTACGGCTTTGTCGGTGATAAGGAACTCGGCAAACTTTGTATCACCTTTCCAGTCTCATCCAAAAAGTCGAGGCGTGGTGACCCGGTCCCATCGACTACCATGTTGATGCGTGCGTTTCCTTTCGCGTCGTACAAAGTCACCTTAGCCTCGCGCTCTTTGTTCTTACCAACGAAGACTCGAGTCGGCGAAAACTCTGCTGTCTGCAACTTTTTCTTCGCCGCTTCCTTCTCTGCTCCATCAGTCATCTTTTCAACGGCCGCTCGTCGTTCAATCAGATCCCTAAGCGAAGTCTCCGGACGATCCCAAATACTCAATCCAACCTGCCGGCTGCCCGTATGATCGTTGTAGATGAGTCCTATCGCTTGAGACTGCTTGTACTGATCAAACGTGAATCCACCATATGCCCCGTATTTGTCACTACCTGAGACCGCCCCAAAAATTAAGCCGCCACACTCATCGCCGATACCGTTGTAGAAGACCAATCCGGGTGGACGTTCAACCTTGAACGCTTTCCCGTTGACTACAGGATCCGGCATTCGATCGGCATTAGCGATGACTGCTCGAAGCTGACCGTTCTTCTCAACAACGTTGAGTCGCTCAACATTCAACTCATCAAACGTTTGTCTGTTTTGAGTAAACCCGGTCAATACCAAAACGCCGAAGACGCACAAAGAAACGACGGCGTAGATCTCAAGAATACGCACACGATTGTTCAGTTGATTCATGATGGTTCCTTGCTAGTGGCACAGACTTCAGTCTGTGTACATCCGTTGCAACAAACTCGACGAGACTCGACTTCCTGATTGACTTAATCACATCTACGGCGAATCAACGATTCAAGTTCAGGCTCGTACAACTCCTTCCCGCGTAGCTGCTCGCGCCATCTGTACGGAATTCCGTTCACTCCATCGCGTAGACCGGCAAGACCTCCAGCGACACACGCTGTTGTGTCAGTGTCTCTCCCCAGCGAGATGGCCGACTTCACAACCATCTCATAGTCTCCCTTACCAACTGCCCATCTCGCCGAACGCAAACAATCAACGACGTATCCGCTTCCCTGTCCCTCGGGTGGATCGTCTGGACGCACCGACCACTCGAGTTCTTCGCGAGCACTCGATTGTTCGACATAAATCTTTCGTAAGCGCGAGACCGCCTCCGTCCATGCATTCGATACACCTTCGAGAATGCATCTGGCCCACAAGCAGTACAGCGCACAACAAACCAGCGAGCGCATGTGTCCGTGCGTGACGATGGATTGTTCGTGGGCGTCCCACACG
>Ga0207689_10006877_pt1 | contig 10000 bp, 10 predicted proteins | sample KBSMisM52_FD_184312 | JGI IMG/M metagenome (GOLD analysis project Ga0207689, IMG submission 184312) | Miscanthus rhizosphere microbial communities from Kellogg Biological Station, Michigan, USA - KBS Miscanthus M5-2 (SPAdes) (version 2) | ecosystem: Host-associated > Plants > Roots >... | reverse complement strand
CAGAAATTGCCGGTCAGCCGGTCCCACACCTCGGCGTCTTTTTCGTCCTGCAGGCGGTTCCAGTTGATCGCCGAAACACGGTCAATCAGCTTCATTCCCTCGGACACCAGAGCCCCATTTCGCCACAGAAGTAGGTTTGCCGCCTCAAGCCCGATGTCGCCGGCCGCGGCGGCTCCGAGCTATTCCGACACTACCCCTGGGGTGCGACAACGGTCGGAACCGCGACATCTTGTGTTGGCGTGTCGGACCCGACTCCGGTGAACATGTACTCCGACGGCTTGAAACTGCGCGTCGCCAGCCAGTACTCCGAGGCCAAGCCGGACCACAGCGAGCGGTTGACCCCGTGTTCGTCGAGGTACCAACTCCGGCAGCCGCCGGTGTTCCAGACCGTTGTCGACAGGTCGCTCTGCAGTTCCTCGTTGAACCGATCCTGAGCGGCGCGGGTTGGGGCGAGCGCCCGCGCACCCATCTTGTCCGCGACGGCTATCGCGGACGCCACATAGTGGATCTGCGACTCGATCATGAACACCACCGAGTTGTGGCCGAGCCCGGTGTTCGGCCCCAGAAGAAGGAATAGGTTTGGCACGTCGGCGACCGTGATGCCACGGTGCGCCATCACGCCCTCGCGGGTCCAGCGGTCCCCTACGTCCTCGCCGTTGGCGCCCTTGATGTCGAGAAACGTGAACCAGTCGGTGACGTGGAAGCCCGTCGCCAAGACAATCGCGTCGACGGGCCGTTCGGTGCCATCGACGGTGACGATGCCGTTCGACGACACCCTGGCGATGCCGTCGGTGATCACCTCGGTTTTCGGATCGGCGACGGCTTGATAGAAGTTGTCGGAGATCAAGATTCGCTTGCAGCCCGCCCGGTAGTGCGGCGTCAACTTGGCCCGCAGTTGGGGATCCTTGATGTAGCGCCGCATGTTGGCCTTGTACATCCACTCGGCGACCCTCATCAGCTGCGGTCGCTTGGCCAGCGCAATGGCTCTGCTGTCCATGGCCCAGTAGGTGGCGGTTCGCAGCGCCGCGCGCAGCCCCGGAACGAATTCGAAGGCGCGTCGCACTGCGGGTGGGAACGCGAAGTTGATTCGCGGTTTGATCCAGGCGGCCGTGCGCTGATACAACTGAACTTGGCCGGCCGTCTTCACCAGCTCGGGAACGACCTGGATGGCACTGGCGCCGGTTCCGATGACCGCCACCCGTTTCCCGGTCAAGTCAACATCGTGGTCCCACTGTGCGGTGTGGAAGGCAGGTCCGCGGAAGTCTTCCAGTCCGGGGATATCGGGCAGTGACGGAATGTGCAGCGCTCCGGCGCCGGAGATCAAAAACTGCGCAACGTACTCCTGTCCCGACTCGGTGAACACGTGCCAGCGGTATTCAGCGTCGTCCCATTGCGCGCGCTTTACATGGGAGTCGAACTTTATGTAACGGCGCAATCCGTACCTGTCGGTGACGCCCTTGAGGTAGGTCAGGATTTCGGGCTGGTAGGAGAACACATACCGCCAATCCGGTTTCGGCGCAAAGGAAAACGAGTACAGATGCGACGGCACGTCGCAGGCGGCGCCGGGATAGGTGTTGTCGCGCCAGGTGCCGCCGATCTCGTCGGCCTTCTCCAGGATGAGGAACTCCACGCCCTGCTTCTGCAACGCGATGCCCATACCCAGGCCGGAAAACCCCGTCCCGATGATCAGCGCACGGGTGTGCACGGGCTGCTGCGCGCTGCTCTCGGCAGCCTGCTCGGGGGCAACCGTCATCGATGGATCCTTTCCTGGGAACGCCGGTACCGGGTACTTGCCCAGTGTCCTGACGACGAACCCAAGTGTCAACGCGCCGGAGAGATGGCGGCGTTCCCGACGTCGCGGCCGCGGTGGTGCTCCATCATCGGCACTCAGAGGCCGACGGACCCAGGAGGAGCCAGTGGATCAGAATTCGATGGAGGACCACAAACGCTTGTGGCTCTGGCACGACGAGGACCACTCACACCATGTGCTGAGTACCGCGAAAATGGTCACCACCTTCGCTTCAGGCATTGCGGCGGCGTTCGTCGCCGCTGGCCTGCAGGAGGGACCGCCGACTAATTGGGACAAGGTAGCAGCGATACTTCTCGGCCTCACGTTCGCGCTCACTCTTTTCGTCCTCGTCGTGCGGAAGAAGAGCATCCCCATCGACGACACCCAGGACAAGTCGTTCGCAGACCTTCACGCTCAGCATCTCGAGACCGCCAAGGCGAAACGGCGGCGCGCTGAGATCGTGCACCGCGTCATGCTCGTGCAGGTGGGCGTTGCCGCGCTCACCTGCCTCGTCGCCATGTACCCATTGCTCGCCAATATCGGCTTGGAGCAAGGCACCCAGTGCTGATCAGGCGAACGAAAGGACGCGCTCGGGGCGCAGGGGCCGGTCAGGGTCGAACGTCTCGAAGTGGCCCGATCCGACCATGCCGATCCCGCGCTGCGGCATGCGGAAGTCGCCGAGGCGGGCTTGCCGCAGCAGGGGCCCGCTTGGCCCGAGATTGCGGCCGTGCAGCGCCGCGCGCGAATCGGCGACGACCCACAACTGCTTCGGGGCCATCATGTAGCACTGCCCGTTGGGCGCGCGGCCGGTGAGCCGGACGTCACCCACGCCCAGCGTTCGGCTGGCCACACGGCTCACTCGCCGCAGGACGGTCGGGTCTGCCCAGGCCGAATCGGACAGCCGGCCGCCGATCCCGCTCATCAACCGGGTGGCCCTAGTGGCCTGCAGGTCGACGATCCAGTGCAGCGATCCGGGGATGTCGATGACCATCGACCATGGGCCAAGCCAGCTGACGTTGATATCGCACTGAACCGCGTCTTCCGGGGTGGCCGAGCTAAAGTAGCGCGCGCAGCTCTGCTGTCCGGGTGTCGTCGCGTAGAACGTCCAATTGCAGGACGGGTCGCGGTGCCACACCGACACGTAGGGCGGCGAGAAAGTCGTCGCGGGGAATTGGCGCATGGCCAGGTAGTGCCCGTTCGAAAACGGGAGGCCCATGATTCCGAATCCGACGAATCGCTCGTCGTCGCCGGGAGGCAGCATCGGGTTGGCCAGCACGGCCGCAACGGTTTCTTGTGGAGCGAGTTGTTTTGTCATACACCGATGGTCGTGCGCATCGCGGTCTCTCCGCATGAGGCGTCTGCCCCAAATGTCGGCTCTTGTCAGGCGACGTGTTCGCGGCGGCGCACGCCCTCATGCAGCGGCAGGTCCGGGTCGATTTTGATGCCGAGCAGCTCACAGGTGCCGTTGATGGAGCCGACCATGATCGTCGTCAGATGCGCGACGAACTCCTCGGAGGGCATGCGGCGCGGGCTGTCTTCCTCAGGACCCAGCCACCAATCGGTCGCCGACGCGACCGACCCGAAGGCGGCGTAGGCGGCCAGCTCCATCGCGGTGACATCGAGTTCCATCTCGCGCAGCTCGTTGTTGAACATCTCGGCCATCGCCAGTGTGATCTCGCGTCCTTCGTTGAGCGCACTCATTGCCGACGCGCTCTGTTCGGCGAAGCGACCCTGGAGCAGGAACCGGATCACGCTTGGATGCTCGTCGACCAGCCGCACGTACTGCTCGACGCTGCGGCGGATGACCTCGCGCGCCGGGTCGGACGCCAGGTTGATGGAGGGGAAGATCGCCGCCCACAGCATGTCGCGCAGTCGCTCGCCGATCGCCTGGAACAGATCCGACTTGTCGGTGAAATGACGGTAAATTTTCGGCTTCGCGGTGCCGGCTTCTTCGGCGATCTCGCGCAGGCTCAAAGCCGGTCCGAGCTGGTCGATCGCCCTGAAAGCGGCGTCGACGATCTCTGACCGCACCTTCTTGCGATGCTCGCGCCAGCGCTCGCTGCGGGCGTCCACCTTGACGCCCGGTTCGCTGCTGGAACGTGACCTCGACCCGCGTCGCACGCGACAACTGTACCGCTCAGACGTCGCTGACCTGCTCAGACCGTCCCGCAACACGGAGTTTTGCGACGCTGGCCAGGCAAATTTGCTTGCGAAGAACCGACCCGTCACCCTGGTTACTATTCGTGCGACAACCAACTGACGAGAGAGACGTATGACGCAGCGATACGACCTGGTCATCGCGGGGGGCGGGCCCTCGGGTTCGGCCGCCGCGTGGCAGGCCGCGCAGACCGGTGCGAAGGTTGTGGTCCTGGACAAGGCCGAGTTTCCGCGCGACAAGCCGTGTGGCGATGGCCTGACCGCGCGCGCAGTCAGCTATCTGCAGAAGATGGGTTTATCCCACGAGGTCGCCGAGTTTCACCGCGTCAACCGGGTCACGGTATTCAGCCCGAGCCAATGGGAGCTGTCGTTCCCGAAGCGCCCCGGCATGCCCGACCACGGACACACCGTGAGCCGCACCGAGCTGGACACGCTGTTGCTCAAGCACGCCGAGTCGGCAGGTGCCGAGGTCCGGCAGTCGGCCGAGGTGACCGGGCCGATCGTGGAGAACGATCGTGTCGTGGGTGTGACGCTGAAGAGCGGCGAGAAGGTAAACGGCGACGCGGTGATCGCGGCGGACGGCGCCTACTCCCCCATCAAGCGGGCACTGAAGATCGATTCGGAGTACAACGGCTACTCGGCGATCGCGATCCGCTCGGAGATGCACGCCAACCGCCCCGACTCCGACAGCCTCGACATCTATTTGAAGCTGGCATTCCAGGGCGACCAATTGCCGGGCTACGGCTGGGTATTCCCGATGGGCGGCGGTCGGTTCAACATCGGCCTGGGCTACGTCAACAGCTACAAGAACTGGCAGTCGATCAACGCCACGCAGTTCCTGGGCGAGTTTCTGCGGACGCTGCCACGCGAGTGGGAGCTGCCGCCGATCGAAGAGCTGAAGAAGAACAAGAGCGTGCGGGCCTGGCGGCTGCCGATGGGCTTCACCGCGTGGCCGCCATGGCGGCCGGGGGTGCTGTTCACCGGTGACTCGCTGGGCGCGGGCAAGCCGGCGTCGGGTGCGGGCATCTCGAAGGCGCTGGAGTCGGGACTGGCCGCGGGCGAGAGCGCGATCGCGGCGCTGCAGAACGGCGGGCCCGACGACTTCACCAATTACGCGCAACGAATGGAAGCGGCGTGGGGCAGGGAGTACAAGCGCGGCCGGTACTTCCACAAGCTCGCGGGCATCCCTGCCGTGGCGAACACCGGGATCAAGTTCATCGACAACGGCTTCTTCCGCGACCGGATGCTCAAGGCGCTGTACAAGAAGGCACAGGGCCCGCAACACACCTACAAGAAGTAGGTCACGCGAAGAGCTGGCTGACCTTGATCATCAGTTCGTAGACGCCGTAGGCGAACGGGATGCCCACCCACAACCAGGCCAGGCCGATATAGGCCTTGGGCACTGTGGACTCGTAATCACGCAACTCGACGTGGGCGCTCGGATCGGTCATCGCGTGGCCTCCTGAAGTTGCTTGGCGCGCTCGACGGTCGCGCTCGATTCATGCCATTTGTCGTTGACCGGCTTGATGAGCTCGTTGCACACCAGCGCGACAAGCAGCAGCCCGATCATGATCGAGAACGACATCGTGTAGAGGGCGGGACCGTCCTTGCCTGCCGCCTGCTGGCTGTCGGCGATCGCGTTGACCATGATGGGCCCGAGGATTCCCGCGACGGACCATGCGGTGAGCAGCCTGCCGTGGATGGCTCCGACCTGATAGGTGCCGAACAGGTCGCGCAAATAGGCCGGAACAGTGGCGAAGCCTGCACCGTAGAACGACAGGATCAGCAACGTGCAGAAGATGAACACGATCTTGTTCGAGTTCTGCATCAGCGTGATGGTCAGATACAGCAGCGCCCCCACGCCGAGATACATGCGGTAGACGTTCTTCCTGCCGATCTTGTCGGAGAGACTGGACCAACCGATGCGGCCGAGCATGTTGGCCAGCGAAAGCATCGCGACATAGCCTGCGGCAGCTGCGGTCAACACCGCCGCAGCGGCTGCCGGCGCCGGGAAGAAGTCCTGATAGATCGGCGACGCCTTCTCGAGGATTCCGATGCCGGCAGTCACGTTGAAGCACAACACGATCCACAACAGCCAGAACTGCGGTGTCTTGATGGCGTTGATGGCCGAGACCTGGCCGCCCGTGACGATCGAACCCTCCGTCAGCGGTTCCGGAGTCCATCCGCTGGGCTTCCAGTCGTCCCTCGGCACCCGGACCAGCAGCCAGCCCACTGACATGAACACGGCGTAGCCCAGCCCACACACCAGGAAGGTCTTGGCGATGCCCATCGATTCGGTGCCGAACAGATCGAGCATCGCCGTCGACCACGGCGACGCGATGAGCGCGCCACCACCGAAGCCCATGATCGCCAACCCCGTCGCCATGCCCGGCTTGTCGGGGAACCACTTGATCAGGGTCGAGACCGGCGAGATGTACCCGATCCCCCAGCCGATACCACCCAGCAGCCCGTAACCGAGCAGCACCAGCCAGTACTGGTGCGTAGCGAGCCCGGCGGAGCCGACCAGCCAGCCTCCGCAGAAGCAGCACATCGCGGCGAACATCGCCATGCGCGGCCCGTTGCGGTCAACCCAGGTCCCGAAGATCGCCGCCGAGAGCCCGAGCACGACGATGCCGATCGTGAACGGCAGGGCGCTGAGCGTGCCGGAGATGTCCAGCGCTCCTTCCAACGGCTTCTTGAACACGCTCCACGAGTACGCGGCCCCGATCGACAGGTGAATCGACAGCGCGGCTGGTGGGACGAGCCATCGGCTCCACCCAGGTGGAGCGACAATACGTTCCCGACTGAAGAATGGCGCGGACACGTCACAGGCCTCCGTCCGTATAGGTGATCCGGGTCACGATTCGTCGAGTACCCACACAGGTGACTCTCAGAAACGCGTGACGACTCGGCGGCCCCTAAGCCCCTAACGGAGTCAAGGCCGACACCCCTCAGCCGTATCCACTGGTGACGGGCGTTCACCCCGTTTTGACGACGACGACTTCGCTTCAGGCTTAGCGGCATGAACATCAAAAGACTTCTGGCCACCGCCGCGATGACGGCAGGCCTGGCCACCGGATTCGCCGCGCACGTGAATGCGGCTCCGGTCAGCGACGACTTCTGGGAGTGCGTAGCCGACCATCAGGACACCGACGGCATCGGCGTCTGCTGCGTCTTCTATGGAGGCGACTACGCCGAACGAACCGGCGAGTGCTGGATAGACCACGAGACGAAGCTAGAGGAGGCCAACCCCGGCCCCAGCGTTCCGCCGAAGCAGTCCGTGCTGACGCGGGTGGATCGCCTGCCCCTCTACACAATGGGCTAGCGCGGCCGCCTCACCGGCGGGTGTGGACATATGGCACGGTTACTGCCCCACTTGGCGTGTATCACGTCCACACTCGTCGGCGGCGCCGTCCTACAGCATGCAGGACACGCAACCCTCGACCTCGGTTCCCTCCAGCGCCATCTGGCGTAGCCGAATGTAGTACAGCGTCTTGATTCCCTTGCGCCAGGCGTAGATCTGCGCCTTGTTCACGTCCCGAGTGGTCGCGGTGTCCTTGAAGAACAGTGTCAACGACAGGCCCTGATCCACGTGTTGCGTTGCCGCGGCGTACGTGTCGATGACCTTCTCGTAGCCGATCTCGTACGCGTCCTCGTAGTACTCGAGGTTCTCGTTGGTCATATAAGGCGCCGGGTAGTACACCCGGCCGATCTTGCCTTCCTTGCGGATCTCCACCTTCGATGCGATCGGGTGGATCGAGCTCGTCGAGTGGTTGATGTAGCTGATCGACCCGGTGGGCGGGACGGCCTGCAGGTTCTGGTTGTAGATGCCGTGCTCCTGTACCGAGTCCTTCAGCCTGCCCCAATCCTCTTGCGTCGGAATGGGAATGCCCGCATCGGCGAACAACTGCCTGACGCGATCGGTCTTCGGCTCCCACACCTGCTCGGTGTACTTGTCGAAGAACTCCCCCGACGCGTACTTCGACTTCTCGAAGCCCCTGAAGTGCGAGCCACGCTCGATCGCAATGCGGTTCGACGCCCGCAGCGCGTGATAGAGCACCGTGTAGAAGTAGATGTTCGTGAAGTCAACGCCCTCTTCGGAGCCGTAGAAGATCCGTTCGCGCGCCAGGTATCCGTGCAGATTCATCTGCCCCAGTCCGATCGCGTGGGAGTCGTTGTTGCCTTGCTCGATCGACGGCACCGACCAGATGTGCGTCTGATCGGACACGGCCGTCAGCGCCCGGATCGCCACCTCGATGGTCTGCGCGAAGTCCGGTGAATCCATCGTCTTGGCGATGTTCAGCGAACCCAGGTTGCACGAAATGTCCTTGCCCACTTGGGCGTAGGTCAGATCCTCATTGAACACCGACGGTGTCGAAACCTGCAGAATCTCCGAGCACAGATTGGAATGGGTGATCTTGCCCTCGATCGGGTTCGCCCGGTTCACCGTGTCCTCGTACATGATGTACGGGTAGCCCGACTCGAACTGCAGCTCGGCCAGGGTCTGGAAGAACTCGCGCGCCTTGATCTTCGTCTTGCGAATCCGCGCATCGTCGACCATCTCGTAGTACTTCTCGGTCACCGAGATGTCGGCGAACGGCTGGCCGTGGACGCGCTCGACGTCGTACGGCGAGAACAGGTACATGTCCTCGTTCTTCTTGGCCAGCTCGAACGTGATGTCGGGGATGACGACACCCAGCGAGAGTGTCTTGATCCGGATCTTCTCGTCGGCGTTCTCCCGCTTGGTGTCCAGGAAGCGGTAGATGTCCGGGTGATGGGCGTGCAGGTACACCGCACCCGCCCCCTGGCGCGCACCGAGCTGGTTGGCGTAGGAGAACGAGTCCTCGAGCAGCTTCATGATCGGGATGACGCCCGAGCTCTGGTTCTCGATGTTCTTGATCGGCGCGCCGTGCTCACGAATGTTGGAGAGCAGCAAGGCAACCCCGCCGCCGCGCTTGGACAGCTGCAGCGCCGAGTTGATCGAGCGACCGATGGACTCCATGTTGTCCTCGATGCGCAGCAGGAAGCAGCTCACCGGCTCGCCCCGCTGCTTCTTGCCCGAGTTGAGGAACGTCGGAGTGGCCGGCTGGAACCGGCCGTCGATGATCTCGTCGACGAGCTTCTCGGCCAGACCGGTGTCGCCCGCCGCCAACGTCAGGGCCACCATGACGACACGGTCCTCGAACCGCTCCAGATATCGCTTGCCGTCGAAGGTTTTCAGTGTGTACGAGGTGTAGTACTTGAACGCGCCCAAGAACGTCGGGAACCTGAACTTCTTCGCATACGCGCGGTCGAGCAGGGTCTTGACGAAGTTGCGGCTGTACTGATCGAGAACCTCACGCTCGTAATAGTTCTGCTGGATCAGGTAGTCGAGCTTTTCATCGATGTCGTGGAAGAACACCGTGTTCTGGTTGACGTGCTCACGGAAGTACTGATGCGCGGCCTCGCGGTCCTTGTCGAACTGAATCTTGCCGTCGGCGTCGTACAGATTCAGCATCGCGTTGAGCGCGTGGTAATCGCTCTCGCCGGGTAACGCACCCGGCGCGGCGGGGGTTACAGGCTCTGCAGCTGCGACGGTTGGTGGCACGTCTGGTCCTTCCAGAAGTCAGCAAGGCCCGCGCGGACGGCTTCCACGTCGTCCGGGGTTCCCATCAGTTCGAAGCGATAGAGGTATGGAACGCCGCATTTGCGCGAGACCACTTCGCCCGCGTACGCGAACTCGGCGCCGAAGTTGTTGTTGCCCGCGGCGATGACGCCGCGGAGCAGCGACCGGTTGTGTTCGTTGTTCAGGAACGCGATGACCTGTTTGGGGACGTAGCCCCCGTCGTTGATGTTCGGGGTGACGCGCCCGCCGCCATAGGTCGGCAGCACCAGCACGTACGGCTCACCGACCTCGATGCGTCCGTGCAGCGGGATCCGGATGGCGGGCAGGCCCAGTTTCTCGACGAAGCGGTGGGTGTTCTCCGACACGCTGGAGAAGTAGACGAGGTTGCTCATCGTGTTCTCCTTTCTGCAGTCTGAGTACCCCTAGGCCGTGGCCGCGACCGCTCCGAG
>Ga0207689_10006874_pt1 | contig 10004 bp, 12 predicted proteins | sample KBSMisM52_FD_184312 | JGI IMG/M metagenome (GOLD analysis project Ga0207689, IMG submission 184312) | Miscanthus rhizosphere microbial communities from Kellogg Biological Station, Michigan, USA - KBS Miscanthus M5-2 (SPAdes) (version 2) | ecosystem: Host-associated > Plants > Roots >... | reverse complement strand
GCCGCTGTGGTCGAACGTATTCAGCCATTTCAGCGAGACGGTTCAGCAAAGGAAGGAACGCCCGACAAAGATCCTCTTCTCCTTCTTCAATCATTAGACAACACTGACAAGCACCGCGTGCCTTCGGTTGTACTCCTTGCTCCGAGCGAACTGAGTCATGTTCATCAAGTCGAATTCCGAACTGAAGAAGAAGCCGCCTTGAATGCGCCGCCAGACTTTTTTGCATGGACGGGTCCGTTGAATCCGGGTGTGGTGCTCGCTGAGTTGCGTACCAAGCACCCGATTTCGGCCGTGACGGGACGCTCCGATATTCGAGCTGTCATCGCACTCGAAACAGATCGTGGGCCGATGGCTCTGGATCAGGTTCTAACACCATTGGTTCTCTACAGCGGCATGCTCGTCGATCAGTTTCGAGGGTTCTTCGCATAGCTGATCAAATGCCACCACATGCGCATACAGCGGATGTCGCAGATCAACGGCGGGCCATTCTGAGCGTGGCAGCGCCTTCTTCACTTCGGCAGGAACCACTGTCAGCGGCGTTCTCGCTCGCGATCTGGGACGGCATCGCCAGCGCCCACGCGGACGAGCTCTCCGGCGCGATCCCCGGTTTCGCCGAGGCGCTAGCGTGGCCGGATGGCGAGCTTGCGATGGGTCCGTGCTGACGTGATCGCCTACGACGTCTTGTTCGCTTCTATCGTCGGTGTGAGTTCGGGTTCCGTTTGAACCTCAATCTCTGTTTGGGCGCGGCTAAGATCCGCAAGTGCCATCTCCCGCAGCAACTCGCTGGAGCGGACCCTAGCCCGTTCCTGCGCCTCCGGTTTCATCTTTGAGAACAGCTCGTCGAAGTTCCGTTTCACTCGATCTCTCCTTCGCTTCTTAGCTCTTCGAGATGACGTTCTTCAAGGCGATTTTCACGCGGAGATGCGGAGACCCGGAGGGAGTATGCACGTTGCTTTCTCCGCGGCTCCGCGCCTCCGCGTGAAAAAAGCCTAGGAAAACAAATCCGTCTGCCTTCTTGTCGCGCCCATCGCGTACCCGAGGTGGTCATACGCCAGCTTGCTGGCTACGCGGCCGCGCGGTGTGCGTTGGAGGAAGCCGATCTGGATCAGGTAGGGCTCGTAGAGGTCCTCGATCGTGCCGCGGTCCTCGGCGATCGATGAGGCCAGGGCGCCGACGCCTACGGGGCCGCCGTTGAAGCGCTCGATGATCGTCGTCAGGAGCTTGCGGTCGATCTCGTCAAGGCCGAATTCGTCGACTTCGAGCATGACCAGCGCTTCGTGGGCGATTCCGACGTCGATCTTGCCTTCGCGCTTCACTTCGGCGAAGTCGCGGACGCGGCGGAGGAGGCGGTTGGCGATTCGCGGCGTGCCGCGGGAACGGCGGGCGATCTCGTGGGCGCCGTCGGTGGTCACCTCGATGCCCAGGATGTCGGATGAGCGGCGGACGATGATCTCGAGCGAAGGGACGTCGTAGAAATCGAGGCGGTGCACGATGCCGAACCGCGCGCGCAGCGGCGCGCTGAGGAGGCCGGCGCGAGTAGTGGCGCCGATGAGGGTGAACGGCGGCAGCTCGACTTTCAGCGTGCGCGCGGCCGGGCCCTGGCCGATGACGACGTCGATGTAGAAGTCTTCCATCGCCGAGTAGAGAACTTCCTCGACCGGCGCGGGCAGGCGATGGATTTCATCGATGAAGAGCGTGTCGCCCTTTTCGAGGTTGGTGATGATGGCCACAAGGTCGCCGGGCTTCTCGAGTGCTGGCCCCGAGGTCGAGCGCATCGCGGCGTCCATCTCGTTGGCGACGATGTTGGCCAGCGTGGTCTTGCCGAGGCCGGGAGGGCCGAAGAGGAGGACGTGATCGAGCGTCTCACGCCGCTTGCGCGCGGCGGCGATGGAGATCTCCAGATTGGCTTTGACCTTGTGCTGGCCGATGTACTCGCGCAGACGGCGCGGGCGGAGCGAGAGCTCGATCGTGGCGTCGTCTTCGAGTGGGATCGGGGAGAGGATGCGGTCGTCCATTGAGTGCGGCCAGTTTACTAGCTGCGCCTGACGGCGCGTTGTCTGCGGCTTCGCCGCGTTGTTGGTTGTCTGCGCGCGTAGACCGCTGGGTCACTCGGGGTATTACCCACTTGACATCGTTGCCCCCAGAGAGCAACGTAGCAGCCGACATGACGAAACAGGTGAAGAAAGTCAGTGGACTGAGGCTCGTTGCGCGCGACGTCCGCCCCGATGGTCGCCATCGTCTTGCGCTTGGTAAAGCACTGAAGGACTTTGAAGATGCCAGCTTCAATGTCTATCAGGACGAACGTGGACGAATCGTGCTTGACCCACAGGTCTCGGTTCCTGCTTCCGAGGCCTGGCTGTATCGCAACCCCAAAGCGCTCGCCTCGGTCCGCCGCGGTCTCGCGGACGCGGCCGCGGGAAGAACGAAATCGCTCGGCTCCTTTGCGCGCTATGCCGACGAAGACGATGAATCGTGAGCTGAGCTTCTCCATCGAGGCTACGCGCGCGCTGGATGAACTCGAGTCAAACCCGGCCAAGGCTGGAACTCTCAAACAGGTTCGGAAGACCCTGGGTCTGCTCGAAACGAATCTTCGTCACCCCTCGCTTCAGACCCATCAATTCCGTTCGTTGCACGGCCCGCAAGGCGAAGAGGTGTTCGAGGCATATGCGCAGAATCGGACGCCGGGCGCCTACCGTGTTTTCTTCTACTACGGTCCTGATCGCGTTGAAGGTAAGAAACGCTTGCCCGTTCTGACGATCGTTGCCATCACGCCGCATCCGTGACCACGCGGGCGCGCAGACAACGCGCGAAGCGCACTAGTAATACATCCCCAGCTGCAGCTTCGCGGCCTCGGACATCATGCTGCGGTCCCAGACCGGGTCGAAGACCACTTCGACTTCGGCTTCCTTCACGCCGGGGAGCGACTCCACTTTCGATTTCACGTCCGAGGCGAGGACGGGGCCCATGCCGCAGCCGGGGGCGGTCAGGGTCATCTTGATCTTCACGTTCTTTGCGCCGTCGGCGTCTTCGAGTTCGCAGAGGTAGACCAGGCCGAGGTCGACGATGTTCACCGGGATCTCAGGGTCGTAGCAGGTCTTGAGTTGGTCCCACACCATCTCTTCGAGCTTCTCCGGGACGATCTCCTCGCCGTGGACGGCCTCAGGCGCGTTCTCGACCATCTTGCCGATGGCCTCGGCTTCGCGGCCTGAGATGCGGACCATCAGTCCGCGCTCGGTGATCAGCGTGTACGAGCCGCCGAGCGATTGCGTGATGGTGGCGCGGGCGCCCTCGGGGACGAGCACTTTCTCCCCGCTGGGGATCATCACCGCTTCGGCGTTTCGGGTCAGGGTTACTTCTTCGCGCATGTTCATGGTTTTTCTCTCGATAGTGGCCAGCCGCCAGTGGTCAGTAGCCAGAAAGAGTTTCCTGACCACTGGCCACTAACCACTGGTCACTCGGTTGACACCGTTTCTTTGTCGCCTTCGATGGCGCTGTTCAGCGTGTGCCACGGAAGCGAGGCGCACTTTACACGCGCCGGAAACTCGGATACCCCGGAGAACGCGGCCAGGCGTCCGAGTTCTGCCGTGCTGAGGCTGCCGGGCTCGCCGGTGACGAGCTTGTGGAAGACGTCGAAGAGCTGGTGCGCTTCTTCTGTCGTCTTGCCTTTGAGGGACGAGCTCATCACCGAAGCGGACGCCTTGGAAATGGCGCAGCCGTTTCCGGTGAACCCGATGTCTTTGATGGTCTGGCCGTCCATCTCCACGAAGATCTTGTAGTGATCGCCGCAAAGCGGGTTGTAGCCGTCGACCGCCCGCGTGGCGTTCGGCAGCTCGTGAAAGTTGCGGGGGTTCTTGTTGTGGTCGAGGATGACCTGCTGGTAGAGCTCACGAAGATCGGACATTGGGTTACCTGAACAGCTCGATGACCTTCTGCAATCCGTCAATCAGCGCGTCGGCCTCTTCCCGCGTGTTGTACATCGCGAACGAGGCCCGGCCGGTGGCCGGCACGTTGAAGCGCATCATCAGCGGCTGCGCGCAATGGTGACCGGTGCGGATAGCGATTCCCTGTTCATCGAGGATGGTTCCGATGTCGTGTGGATGCACCCCTTCGAGGACGAACGAGATGACGCTGGCTTTTTCCGCCGCCGTGCCGATGATGCGCAGGCCGTCGATGTCGAGCAGGCGCCGGGTGGCGTAGTGCAGAAGGTCCTGCTCGTGGATAGCGATGGCGTCGATGCCGATCGAGGAAACATAGTCGAGCGCCGCGGCCAGTCCGATCACGCCTTCGATGTTCGGCGTGCCCGCTTCGAACTTGTAGGGGAGGGCGTTGTAGGTGGTCTTTTCGAAGCTGACGGAGAGGATCATGTCGCCGCCGCCCTGCCATGGCGGCATGGCGTCGAGGATCGATTCCTTGCCGTAGAGAACGCCGGTTCCGGTGGGGCCGTAGACCTTGTGCGCCGAGAACGCGTAGAAGTCGCAATTGAGATCGCGGACGTCGACGTGCAGATGGGGAACGCCCTGGGCGCCGTCGATCAGCGTCACCGCGCCGGCGGCGTGGGCCAACGCGATCATCTTGCGGATGGGATTGATCGTGCCGAGGGCGTTCGATGCGTGGCCGAAGGCAACGATCTTTGTGCGCGGGGTGAGGAGCTTCTCGAACTCGTCGAGGATGATCTCGCCGGCGTCGTTGACGGGTGCCACGCGCAGACGCGCGCCCTTTTCTTCGCAGAGCAACTGCCAGGGGACGATGTTGGAGTGATGCTCGATGGCGGTGATCAGGACTTCGTCACCGGCGCCGACGTTCTTCCGGCCCCACGACTGGGCTACCAAGTTGATGCTTTCGGTGGTGCCGCGGGTGAAGACGATCTCTTTCTCGTCACGTGCGCCGATGAAGCGCTTCACCGTGGTGCGAGCCTTCTCGTAGGCGTCGGTGGCCACTTCACTCAGGTAGTGGACGCCGCGATGAACGTTCGAGTTCTCCTCGCTGTAGTAGCGGACGATGCGATCGATGACCTGCCGCGGCTTCTGGGTGGTGGCGGCGTTGTCGAGGTAGACCAGAGTCCGACCGCCGCGCGCGGGGTGATGGAGGATTGGGAAGTCGCGGCGAACCCTCGGAACGTCGTAGGGACGAGGGACGAGGGACGATGGACGAGGGAGAGTCTGAGCGGAAGCAGTCATCGGGTTTCTCCTCGTCCCAACCTTGCGAACAGCGCCTTTCCCACGTTTTCGCGCACCACGTCGATCTTCATCCGCTCCACGATCTCGCTGGCGAAGGCGTAGACGAGCAGGTTGCGCGCGTCTTCCTCGCCGATGCCGCGGGCGCGGAGGTAGAAGAGCGCCTCTTCGTCGAGCTGGCCGATCGTTGAACCGTGGTTGCACTTCACGTCGTCGTTGTGGATCTCCAGCGACGGCTTGGAATCGACGACCGCGGTCTCGGAAAGCAGCAGGTTGCGATTCGTCTGCCGCGAGCTGGTCTTCACCGCATCCGGCTCGACGATGATCCGGCCGTCGAAAATGCCGCGGGCGTTTTCGTCGAGGATGCCTTTGAACAACTCCATGCTGTCGCAGTGCGGCGCGACGTGATCGATGACGGTGTGGTTGTCGATGTGCTGTTTGCCGGAGAGGACGAAGAGCCCTTCCATCGACAGGCTGGCTCCCTCGCCGGCAAGCGCGACGTTGATCTCGTTGCGCACCAGACCGCCGCCGATGGCGATGGTACGGGACGCGACGTTTGACGCCCGCTCCTGATGAATCTGCACAGTGCCGATGTGGAAGGCCTCGATCGATTCGTTCTCGAATTTGTAGTGATCGACGACCGCGCCATCCCCAGCCACGACTTCGGTGACCGTGTTCGTGAAGTACATCCCCTTGCCGAAGAACGACTCGACGACGGTGATCTGGCTTCCGCGTCCGGCCACGATCAGGTTGCGGTGATGCGACATGACCGGATGCCCGGCGTCACCACCGCCGATATAGAGCAGATGGATGAATCCTTCGACCACGGTACCCGGCGCAATCTCGATGTATGCACCGTCCTGCCAGAGCGCGGTGTTCAGCGCGGTCAGGGCGTGTTTCTCGTAGTCGGCGTAGCGGGAGAAATGCTGCGCGAACGAGTCGCTCTCCATCGCTTCGCGAATGGGCAGGATGCGGATTCCGGGATGCTCGTTGGCGAGCGTCGTTCGGTTCGCGTGCAGCCCGCCGTTGACGAAGATCAGCTCCGCGATGGGCCGGTCGCCGAACGGAGAAACGGGATCGTCGCCTTTGGACGGATCGGTTTTCCAATCGATGTTCGTGAGGGGAGTCAGCGATGTGTACTTCCACTCCTCGAGCCGCATCGTCGGCCAGCCGAGGGCGTTGAAGCGCTCGGCAGCCTGCTCGCGAATGCGACGAACGCGCTCCGGCTCGCCACTGATGCTCCGCGGCTCGATCGTGAACCGCTCTTCGAGAACGCTGCTCATCGCGCCGCCGCCATCTCCTCTTCGATCCACTCGTAGCCTTTTTGCTCAAGCTCTTCCGCCAGCTCTTTCCCGCCCGACTTGACGATTTTTCCGTCAGCCAGAACGTGCACGAAGTCAGGCACGAGGTAACGAAGCAACCGCTGGTAGTGCGTGATCACCAGCACCGAGTGCTTTTCGCTGCGAAGAGCATTCACGCCCTCGGCGACGATGCGCAGGGCGTCGATGTCGAGTCCGGAATCGGTCTCATCGAGGATGGCCAGCTTCGGATCGAGCACGGCCATCTGGAAAATCTCGTTGCGCTTCTTCTCGCCGCCGGAAAAGCCTTCGTTCACCGAGCGGTTCATGAACGCCTCATCGAGCTCGACGAGCTTCATCTTCTCGCGCGCCAGCTGCAGGAACTCCATGGCGTCGAGCTCTTCGATCCCCTGATGTTTGCGAATCGAGTTGAGCGCCGCTTTGAGGAAGTAGATGTTGTTGACGCCGGGAATCTCGACCGGGTACTGCATGGCCAGAAAGACTCCTTCGCGCGCCCGCTCCTCGGCGGGAAGCGCCAGCAGGTCCTTCCCTTCGTAGGTCACAGTTCCTGAGGTGGCAACGTACTTCGGCCGGCCGGCGAGAACATTCGCCAGCGTCGATTTCCCGGAGCCGTTCGGCCCCATGATGGCGTGCACTTCGCCCACGCCGACGTGCAGTGTGAGCCCCTTGAGAATTTCCTTGCCGTCGATTCCGGCGTGCAGGTCTTTGATGTTGAGCATGTGTTTAAGTTTCATCCTGCCGTTGAGCGAAGCGAAACCGGCAGGATCTCCGGTCAGCCCGCGCTGGCGTTGGTTCAAGCAGCGCGGGCGAACCAAAGATGCTGACGTTCGCTTCGCTTCCGCAGCATTGAGTTCTTTACTACCCCACTGATCCTTCCAATGACACTCCAAGCAACTTTGTCGCTTCCACCGCGAACTCCATCGGCAACTCTTTGAACACCTCGCGGCAGAAGCCGTTGACGATCATCCCTACCGCGTCCTCAGCGGAGATGCCGCGCTGCTGGCAGTAGAAGAGTTGGTCTTCGCCGATCTTCGACGTCGACGCCTCGTGCTCCATCTGCGCCGTGGAGTTGCGCACTTCGATGTAGGGGAACGTGTGCGCGCCGCACTTGTCGCCGAGGAGCAGCGAATCGCACTGCGAGTAATTGCGGGCGCCTTCCGCCGACTTCATGATCTTCACTTCGCCGCGATAGGTCTGCTGGCCGAAGCCGGCCGAGATTCCCTTCGAGATGATGGTCGAGCGGGTGTTCTTGCCGAGGTGAATCATCTTCGTCCCGGTGTCAGCCTGCTGACGGTGATTCGTCAGCGCCACCGAGTAGAACTCGCCCACCGAGTTGTCGCCTTGCAGGATGCAGCTCGGATACTTCCAGGTGATGGCCGAGCCGGTCTCCACCTGCGTCCACGACAGCTTGGCGTTCTTGAAGGCCTTGCCGCGCTTGGTGACGAAGTTGTAGATGCCGCCCTTGCCTTCCTTGTCGCCGGGATACCAGTTCTGCACCGTCGAGTACTTGATCGAGGCATTGTCGAGGGCGACCAGCTCGACGACCGCGGCGTGCAGCTGATTCTCATCGCGCATCGGCGCCGTGCAACCCTCGAGATAGCTGACAGTGGCGCCTTCGTCGGCCACGATCAGCGTCCGCTCGAACTGTCCCGTGCCGGCGGAGTTGATCCGGAAGTAGGTCGACAGCTCCATCGGGCAGCGAACGCCTTTGGGGATGTAGCAGAACGAGCCGTCGGTGAAGACGGCCGCGTTCAACGTGGCAAAAAAATTGTCGGTGTAGGGGACGACGCTACCGAGGTATTTGCGGACAAGGTCAGGATGATTCTGAACCGCGTCGGAAAACGAGCAGAAGATCACGCCGACCTTGGCCAGCTCCGAGCGGAACGTGGTGGCGACGGAGACGGAGTCGAAGACCGCGTCGACGGCAACGCCGGACAGGCGCTTCTGCTCTTCGAGCGAGATGCCGAGCTTGGCGAAGGTGGCGCGCAACTCGGGATCGACTTCATCGAGCGAGTTGAGCTTTTTCTTCTGTTTCGGCGCCGAGTAGTAACAGATGGACTGGTAGTCGATCGGGCCGTACTTCACGTTGGCCCACGTCGGTTCCTTCATGGTGAACCAGTGGCGAAGGGCCTTCAGGCGGAAGTCGAGCATCCACTCCGGCTCGTTCTTCTTCGCCGAGATGAGCCGGATGATGTCTTCATTCAATCCGGGAGGAGCCTGATCGGATTCGATATCGGTGACGAAGCCGTATTTGTATTCCTGGCTGGCAATCTGTTCGATGGTGCTGCTCATGATTGGTTTCCAACTCTCAAAGACAACATTGGTTTGTCGACCTGCGGCACCGGCATGACGCCGCGGGTGAGGTCGCCGAGCGTGACTTGCTCGAACGCTCCTTTTACCGCACGGTTGATGCCGAACATGAACCGGCGCGACGGGCAGGCCACGCGAATGGCACAGGCGGCGTGACCCTGATCGTCGGTCGTTTCGCATTCGACGAGATCCCACGGACCTTCGAGCGCCTCGATGAGCTGGCCGAGCGTGACGGACTCAGCGTCACCGTGAAACGTGTACCCGCCGCCTACGCCGCGCTGCGAGTCGATGACCTCGGCCTGATGCAGGGTCTTGAGGACCTTGGTGATCATCGGAACCGGCAGGTGGTAGAACTCGGCGATCTCGCGCGCCGAGGCCACGTCGCCGTTGTGGCGGGCAAGGTAGACGGCGGCAAGTAATCCGTAATCAGTGAGTTTGGAGATTTTGAGCATCAGGCATTCTCGAAAAGGAGCGAAACAGTACCATTACGGTGCGGTTTGTTCAACTATCACACGCCGAGGCTTCTTCCCGCTTTGTTATTGGCATCGAAGCTGCGATTGATCAAGGCGTGATGATCCGTAAAATCCCAACCCTCGCCGCGTTAGCTCTCCTCGTTTTCGGATGCAGCCGCTCCGGCAAGATGCAGCGCGACCAGAAGCAGTACGACGTCGTCCAGGAAGGATCGGCCAGCGGCGTGACCTCGACCATCAACGCGCCGGGCGAGACGAAGCCGCCGCTGACGGAGACGAACGTCGACACGACTACGGCCTTCACGATCCCGACCAATCCGAACCCGCTGGGGAACGACACGGCGGGAACGGCGATGACCGGCTCGGCGCCAACGGCGAGTGCGCCAACATGGATTCCGGCGTCGCGTCCGCCGCGACCGCACGTCACCACCCAGCCGCGCCCGCAGGAGTTGCAGCCCGCGCCGGCAACCGATACGACGGTGACGGAGACCGACACAGCGCCCGTTCCGACGACGACCACCGACACGTCGCGATCGCCGAAGGCGACGACGACGTCGCCGGATGTGAAGAAGAAACCGGAGGAGGAGCCGCCTCCACCCCCACCGCCGCCTCCGACCGATACGACGGGAACACGCGGCCAGCAAGCGTAGCGCCAGCGGCCTCGCCGGCTGTACCGCCGCCGGCTCGGCGGCACGTATACCCGCAAACCGCCAGCGAGCCGCTGGCGGTAC
>Ga0207689_10006873_pt1 | contig 10004 bp, 8 predicted proteins | sample KBSMisM52_FD_184312 | JGI IMG/M metagenome (GOLD analysis project Ga0207689, IMG submission 184312) | Miscanthus rhizosphere microbial communities from Kellogg Biological Station, Michigan, USA - KBS Miscanthus M5-2 (SPAdes) (version 2) | ecosystem: Host-associated > Plants > Roots > Rhizosphere... | reverse complement strand
CAGCCCAGGCGTAACGCGGGAGACCGCGCAGGCCGAGCTCGACGCGATCGCCAGCCGGCTCGAGCGCGCGTATCCGAAGACTAATGAAGGCCGCGGCATCGAGGTGAGCCTGTTGGCGACTGAGGTGTACGGACCACTGCGTCTGGCCCTTCAAGTGTTGATGGGCGCGATTGCGCTCGTACTCGTCATCGCCTGCGCCAACGTCGCGAATCTCCTGATCGCTCGCTCGGAGGTGCGGCGCCGGGAAATCGCGCTGCGCGTAGCGATTGGCGCGGGCCGCGGCCGGTTGCTCCAGCAACTCGTCACCGAGAGTTGTGTGCTCACGCTGTTCGGAGCCGCGACAAGCCTCCCACTGGCTGCGGCCACCATCCGTCTGCTCGTCACACAGGCTCCGGTGACGTTTCCCAGCATCCTGACGCCGGCTCTCGATGCGCGGATGGCTGCCTTCACGACTGCAGTCGCACTGATTTGCGGCCTGTGCATCGGCCTCGCGCCGTGGTGGCAAATTCGTTTCGCCGATCTGGTCAGCCGTCTTCGTGAGTCGTCGCGAGGCAGCGTTGGCCCCGTTTCTCAACGACTTCGAAACAGTCTCGTGGTTGCGGAAGTGACACTTGCCGTGGTGCTGCTCGTCAGTGCCAGTCTGATGATTCAGTCGGTACGCAAACTGGCGGCAATCGATCCGGGATTCGACGCCGACTCGTTACTGACGATGCATATCAGCGTGCCGCGTGTCGCGCCGCCAGGCGATGGGCAGCCAGCGAGTGGAACGCCAGCGCCACCGGTCGCCACCGGACGTCAGTTGCTCGATCGCATCGCGTCGGTGCCAGGAGTCGCATCGGTTGGGCTCGGCAATGACGTGCCGCTCGACGGCAATGCCGCCGCCAACTTCTATTCCGTTGAAGGGCAGCCGCCCTTCACCGCCCAGGATCGCCCGCGCGCATGGGTCCATCGCGTGTCGCCGGAGTTTTTTGCTGCGCTACAAATTCCTCTCGTCGCTGGACGGACGTTCATCGACACGGAGCTCACGCCGTCGCCATCGTCTGTGATCGTGAGCGAGAAGGTGGCCGCACGCTTCTGGCCCGGTCAAGATCCGATAGGAAAGCGGCTGACACTCGGATCAGGGGACGCCAACGTCCAGTGGCTCTCGGTCGTGGGCGTCGTCAGCGATGTCCGATATCGTACGCTGAGGCAGAACGCCAACACGGACCCGGATCTCTACCTGCCGTTCGCGGATCGCAATGCGCAGATCGCGTTCGCGATCCGGACCTCTGTGCCGCCCTCTTCAGTCGCCACTCCAGTGCGCGCCGCCATCCGCGCGGCGAGCACCTCGATTGCCATCTATGACGTCGAGTCGATGGGGAGCCGTGTTTACGCCCAGTCGTCACGCGAGCGATTCACGACGTGGGTGATGAGCGTCTTTGCGGGCATCGCGCTCTGGCTGTGCACGCTCGGCATCTACGGCGTGATGTCGTATGTCGTCACACAGAGCACGCGGGAGATCGGCATCCGTCTGGCCCTGGGCGCACAGCGGCGCGAGGTGTTGCAGAGAATCGTCGGCAATGGTTTGCGGCTGATCGTGACTGGCGTGGCAATTGGCGGCCTCGCGTCGATCGCGCTGCGCCGCGCGGTGAGCGCGACGATCCTGGACGTGCCGCTGAGCGATCCTGCCACCGGTCTGGTGCTCGTCCTGTTCGTGCTTGTCGGCCTCGCCGCATGCCTCGTGCCCGGATTGCGCGCCACGCGCCTCGATCCCGTGCGCGCCCTTCAGCAGGAGTGAACAACCAGTCCTTGGTCCTTGGGCCTCGGTGCCAGGTCCGTCCTGCACGACGGGACCAGGGACCAGGCACCAAGAACGGACCAGGCACTAAGAGCCAAGGACAAAGGACCCAAACGCGGCGATCACGTCAGACGGCGGCTGATGAATTCGATTCGACGCTCGAAGCTTCTTCCGGCATATTGCAGCGAGCCGTAGTAAGCCGCCATCGTCACCACGACGATCGCCGCGATCGAGAGCGTCGTGGCTGGTGAATCGGACCGGTGCAGGACGATCACGCCCACTCCCGGAGCGCTGCCGATCAGCACGCTCATCATCACCGTCACCGGATCACCGCCCGACGCGAACCTGTGCGGTTCAGTCCTGCGTGGCTCGAAGACCGAGACAAGGTTGCCCCACGCGAGGTGCGCCAGAAGCAACACGGTCGCGACCACGACGTCCCCTCCGAGCTGCACGACGCCGGACTGCCATGCGCCAGTCGCGAGGAGCAGCATCAGTTGCGGTGCGACAAGAGCGGTTACCGCCACGTTCTTTGCGAGAAGGAGGTCCTTCCCGCGAATCGGCAGAATGCGATATCGCGTCAACCCCGTGGGTCGATCCAGGCCAAGGCAGTTCAGTGTCAGGTTCGCGATCAAGGCGCACACAATCACCAGGACCGCCTGGCGGGCAGTCGACGAAAGCGATACAGAGAGCGAGAGTGCTGCGGCCATTGACACCAGCAGAAGACCCATCCAGAGATCCAGCACGGTCCGCACCGACCGCTGCTCTTTTTGCACAAGAGGACCCAGACGCCCAGGAAACCAGGCGATGCTGGTTTCGCGGCGGGCTGCCCGTTCCGTCGTTTCGTCGTAAAGACTGCGGGCAAAGCTCCACAACAACAGCGACCAGACGATGGAACCGGCAACCAGCAAGGTAGCCACCGGAAAAACCGTCGCCGCCGGTGTGCTCGCGACTGCGACCGTCGTGACCAGGATTGCCGGGTTCGCCGCAGTGAGACTTGCGATCAGCGAACGGGCATCGTGCGGCAGAAAGGTCAGCGCGAGCGTCAGGACCGTGACGGCAACTGCCGCGACGGCGACCCGCAGCCTGTTCCTCCGGCGAGCGACCTCGAGCAGCTGAGACGCAGTCACACCGACACCAATGGTCAGGGCAAGGAAGAAGAGCGCCGTGAGGCTGCCAAGCAGTGGATGGCGTGCCGAGAGAAATGGCGAGAGGGCGAGCAGTGACACGATGGTGGCCAGCCACGCAATCGGCGACAGGAACAGCGACGACAGCTTGAGTGCGACCAGCGAGCGCTGGTCGATCGGAAAACGCCGCAGTCGATCGCTGCTCAGGCTGACGTTCAGGTTCTCGCCGATAACGACGACCCAGAGCAGGCAGATCACCAGGAGCGACCGGTCCATCGTGGCCGTCTGACCCACGGCGAGCTCACTGGCGGCTCGGGAAAGACGATCCGGCAGCGCGCCAGCAGTGACCCACCCAAGCATCACCAGTACGCTGATGTAGAACTTGACGCGCCCGGTGCGGAGGGCGCGCCGCCAGAATGCGCGCCACTGGTAAGGAAAGATCAGCGACGTCCGAGCCACACCAGGTTCCCCGCCTCGGGCTTGCCGGCGTACCTGAGATACAACTGTTCGAGCGTGGTCCCATCACGCTCGAGATCCGAGACCGACTGGCAGCAGACGACTTCGCCCTTGACGATGAGGGCAAATCGCTTGGCGAGGCGTTCGACGATCTCGAGGATGTGGGAGGTCAGGAAAACCGTCACTCCTCGCTCTGCGAGCGCGAGCAACAGATCCTTGATGTTGCGCGATGAGCCGGGATCGATGCCCTCGAATGGCTCATCGAGGAAGAGCACGCGCGGGTTGTGCAGCAGGGCCATCGCCAGCGCGCACTTCTTCCGCATGCCAAACGACGCCTTCTCGACAACGGTGGTTCGGCCCTGTTCCAGATCGAGGTGTCGCAGCAATTGAACCGCCCGCGCGGCAGTCTCATGACGGCTCAACCCGTAGAGCCGTCCGCACAATTCGAGGTGCTCCCAGATCGTCAGGTCAGGAAAGAGCGCATCGTCTTCAGGCAGGATGCCGATCTCGCGGCGCAACTCGAGATCTTCGACCGATACAACGCGACCGCTCACGCGCGCTTCTCCTGCGGTGGGCTTGAGCAGGCCAGTGAGCAGCTTGACCGTTGTCGACTTGCCGGATCCGTTGGGACCCAGGAAGGCGAAGATCGTGCCGGTGGGCACTTGCAATGTGACACCGCGTACAGCGCTCACCTTCCCGAAGGTCTTGGTAAGACCACGCGCGTCAATCGCCCAGGGTTCGCTATCGGTCGGCATCGAGAGTGGTTACCCTTCAGTCGCCTGACTCAAACCAGGTCGAGATGCAGGAACTGATTGAAGGGACTCTTTTCGTAACCGTCGAATGCGCCGCCTTCGATGAAACCGTACTTGCGATAGAGCTCGAGCGCCGGCTCGAAAGCGGCGCCAGACCCGGTCTCCAATGAGAGGCGCTTGTATCCTCGTCGCAGGGCCTCGGCGATGATGTGCTCGAGAATCGCCGCGCCAACACCCTTTCGTAGATGCGCGTCGGCGGTGCGCATGGATTTGATCTCGCCGGCGCCTGACTCCAGCTCCTTCAGTGCTCCGACCCCAAGCAGGTCTTCGCCTTCCCATAGCGCATAAAAGCTGATCTCCGGCTGTTGCAGTCCCGACCAATCGAGCGCGAAGACGTGGCCCGGCGGCGAGTTGGCGTGCATGCCTTCGAGGTGGCGGGTCAGCAGAGCCTTCACGCGGTCATCTTCAAAGTCTCCTGGCCTGACGATACGCATTGTCTCGATTGGTCCGTTTCTCAGCTGAATCTGCGCGTATGGTCATCTATACGCGTCGTTCGATCAAGACGCGCCCAGCACGTTCTCGAGTTGCTTGAGCTTCTGACGCTCGCCCATCGCGATAAGGACGTCTCCGGAGTCGAGCCGGACGTGTGCCTGCGGGTTGAACTGCATCGTGCCGTTCTGACGACGCACAGCGAGCGCGATCACCCCGTAAATGCGCCCGAGCTGCGCTTCCTCCAGCGTCTTCGAGGCCAGAAAGCTTCCGGGGGTGACGAGCAATTGCTCGAGCGCGAGGTCCAGGTCCGTTTTGCCGAACGCCGACGCGAGGTCCAGAAAGCTCAGGACATGCGGCCGCAGCAGTGACTGCGCCAGCCGATGGCCGATGTAGGTATACGGCGTCAGCACGGTGGTGGCGCCCGCGCGCTGCAGCTTCTCTTCCGCCTGATCGTCGCTCGCCCTGACGGCGACGTGAAGCGAAGGATTGAGCACCTTTGCCGACAGTGTCACGTAGACGTTTTCAGCGTCGCTGGCAATCGCCGACACGAGGCCGGCAGCGGTGTCGATGCGGGCTTGCCGGAGCGTTTCATCTTTGGAGGCGTCGGCGGTCAATGTCGGGATGCCGAGTGCCTCGGCCCACTTGACTCGTTCGGCGTCGTTGTCGATGAGGACTACCCGCGCTCCGGCGTGGAGCAGTTCGAGCACGACGCTGCGGCCGACACGGCCGGCGCCGCAAACGATGTAATGTCCAGCGAGCCCCTCGAGCATGCGAGTTCTCCGTCGTCGGCCGAAGTAGTCGGCGAGCTCCAGGCGCAGCAGGGTGTCGCCCAGAATCGCGAACGAGATAAAGACTGTCGCCACACCCACGAGCATCAGGAACGACGCGAACAGCCGGCCGCGGAACGACAGAGGGTGAATCTCGCCGTAACCGACAGTCGTCAGCGTCATGAGCGCCATGTAGAACGCATCGAAGAGCGGCCACCCCTCGACGATGCGGAAACCGGCTGTCCCGATCAGCGCGGCCGCCACCAGTACGCCGCCGACTGCCAGGACTCTCCACTTCAGGATCGTTGTCGTGGGATCCAACTCGCCCGCCACGCGAGCATCGTAATCCATGCGAACACGAATCAATGTCACGAAGCGCGCGCGTCACGCACCGCGTGTGCCGTCACGCGCCGCGAAACCAGGCTCTGATAGTCAAATATTTGAGTGGTTCTAATATTTGATCTAGCATGTCGTGTGGTCACGGGCGCGGCAGATCTCCTTCGGCAGCGCGGCATTCAGGTAACAGCTCAGCGGTTGGCTGTGATGCGAGCGGTATCGAGCGAGCCGCACATCACGGCCGATGCTGTGGCCGGCGCCGTGCGCGCCGAGATCGGCGCCATTTCACTCCAGTCGGTATACGACGCGCTCAGCGTGCTGGTCACCGAGGGGCTGATCCGGCGCATCCAGCCCGCGGGTTCACCGGCGCGCTTCGAGGATCGCGTCGGCGACAACCATCATCATCTGATCTGTCGAGTCTGCGGGCGCGTCGTCGACGTCGACTGTTCAGTCGGCAAGGCTCCCTGCCTCACGGCCCACGACGACAACGGCTATCAGATCGACGAGGCCGAGGTCGCATATTGGGGACGTTGCCCGGATTGCCAGGGGAAGTCCAAAGTGAGAGCGACGCGTGGCACAGTCCGATTAACCGCTGCGAAAGCTTCGGTGGTCAAGAAGCCGGACACATCGGCCACGGTCCGGCTGAAGCCGGACACTACGGGTACGCGACGTTCTCGTCAACGAACTCAGAAAAGAATCGCCCGGAACAAGTAATGGCGAGTCTCTGAAGCAAGACCCGCCCTACGAGCAACCCATCACTCGAGAGGTCAATACACATGGCAGACGAAAGCAAGTGCCCGGTCTCGGCCCCGTCACGCAGTGGGAGATCGAATCGCGACTGGTGGCCGAATCAGCTGAATCTCAGCGCCCTGCACACGAACCACCCGGCAGGCGATCCGATGGGCGAGGCGTTCAACTACGCAGAAGAATTCAAGTCGCTCGATTTGAGTGCCGTGAAGAAGGACATCGCGGCGGTGATGACGAACTCGCAGGACTGGTGGCCGGCAGACTTCGGCCACTACGGGCCGCTCTTCATCCGGATGGCGTGGCATAGCGCGGGTACGTATCGCATCCACGACGGCCGCGGCGGCGCGGGCTCAGGTCAGCTCCGGTTCGCCCCTCTGGGCAGCTGGCCCGACAACGCGAACCTCGATAAGGCACGCCGTCTGCTGTGGCCGATCAAACAAAAGTACGGCCGGAAGATCTCATGGGCCGACCTGATGGTTCTCACCGGCAATGTTGCCCTCGAGTCGATGGGGTTCAAGACATTCGGCTTCGCCGGCGGACGCGAGGATGTCTGGGAGCCCCAACAGGTCAACTGGGGCTCCGAAGCCACGTGGCTCGGCGACGAGCGTTACAGCGGCGACCGCCAGTTGGCGAATCCTTTCGGCGCCGTTCAGATGGGTCTCATCTACGTGAACCCGGAAGGTCCGAACGGTAGCCCCGATCCCGTCAGGGCGGCTCGCGACATCCGCGAGACGTTCCGCCGCATGGCGATGAACGACGAGGAAACGGTGGCGCTCATCGGCGGCGGACACACGTTCGGCAAAACCCACGGCGCGGCGCCCGCGGACAAGCATGTCGGCCGTGAACCCGAGGGCGGCAACCTCGAGGAGCAGGGCTTCGGCTGGAAGAGCAGCTACAACACGGGCGTAGGAGCCCATGCGATAACAAGCGGACTCGAGGTCACGTGGACGACGACCCCGACGAAATGGAGCAACGACTTCTTCAAGCACCTCTTCGAGTATGAGTGGGAACTGACAGAAAGTCCGGCTGGCGCCAAGCAGTGGAAGCCGAAGAACGGCGCCGGTGAGGGCACCGTCCCCGCTGCACACGACCCGTCGAAGAAAATTGCCCCGAACATGCTGACGACGGATCTCGCGCTCCGGCTCGATCCGGCTTATGAAAAGATCGCGCGCCGCTTCAAGGACAACCCGCAGGAGTTTGCGGACGCCTTCGCCAGGGCGTGGTTCAAGCTGACGCACCGCGACATGGGTCCCATCACGCGTTACCTGGGCCCGGAGGTTCCGAAGGAGCCGCAGTTGTGGCAGGACCCAGTTCCCAAGGTCGATCACGAACTGCTCAATGAGAAGGACGTTGCTGCCCTGAAGAGCAAGATCCTCGCATCGGGTCTGTCCAGCTCACAGCTCGTCTCGACGGCATGGGCGTCGGCATCCTCCTTCCGCGGCACTGATAAGCGCGGCGGTGCCAACGGCGCACGCATCCGCCTCGCGCCGCAGAAGGATTGGGCCGTCAACAATCCGCCGGAGCTGGCGAAGGTGCTCAAGACACTTGAAGGGATCCAGAAAGAGTTCAACGACGCGCAGGCCGGTGGAAGGAAGAAGGTTTCGCTGGCCGATCTGATCGTGATCGGCGGCGACGCAGCCATCGAGCAGGCGGCAAAGAAGGCCGGCGTTGATGTGAAGGTGCCGTTCACGGCGGGCCGCACGGATGCATCGCAGGAGCAGACCGACGTGGAATCGTTCGCTGTCCTCGAGCCGGACGCGGACGGATTCCGCAACTTCCTCGGAGAAGGGCACGACGTCCCGGCCGAGCATCTGCTGATCGAGCGCGCCTTCAGGCTGACGCTGAGCGCGCCAGAGATGACGGTGCTCGTCGGCGGCCTGCGTGCACTCAATGCGAACACGTCGCAGTCGAACGTCGGTGTGTTCACCAGGCAGCCCGGCGCGCTGACCAACGAGTTCTTCGTGAACCTGCTCGACATGAACACGGAGTGGGTGCCCACATCCGGCGCCGCGGAGACGTTCACCGGCCGCGATCGTAAGACCGGCGCCGCCAAGTGGACCGCAAGTCGCGTTGACCTCGTGTTCGGGTCGAACTCGGAGCTCCGTGCGCTGTCGGAGGTCTACGCGTGCGACGATGCGAAGGACAAGTTCGTGCGCGACTTCGTGGCTGCGTGGGGCAAGGTGATGAATCTCGATCGATTCGACGTTGCCTCGCCGGCCGTCGTCTCGGCGGCCTGATCCCGGCGCTCAGGTCGGCCTCTTGCCGGCCGGCCTGAGCGTTGTCTGACGCAAATACAATAACCAGATGATTCTCACGCGTGACGTGATCCGCCGCGAGATCGCAGCGGGCCGGGTCGTCATCGACCCGTTCGTGGACGACCAGGTCGGGCCGGCCTCCATCGATTTGCATCTCGGCGACGAGATCCGCGTCATGCATCCCGGGCCCGCGCCGGTACCCGTCACTGACGATGTTGACTATCGCGCCATCACCGACGTGCGATCGCTGGTAACGCCGTACCCGCTGGCACCTGGTGAAACCATCCACGGCATCACGCGCGAGCGAATAACGCTGCCCGGCGACATCGGCGGATGGCTCGAGGGCCGCAGCCGGTTCGCGCGTCTCGGCCTCATGATCCACGTCACCTCGGGCTTCGTGCAGCCGGGCGTCGCCAGTCGCCAGGTGCTCGAGATGTCAAACGTATCCGGCAGGACCTTGGTGATTCACCCAGGCGTACGACTCCTGCAGATCGTGCTGCAGCGCTGCGAGGGAAGCGCCGTCTACCTGGGACGCTTCGCGCGTCAAGACAATCTGTAACTTTTTCAGGCGATGTAGCGGCGGGTCTTGAGACCCGCCGTCAAAGCGTAGAGGGATCAAGGCGGGTCTGCCTTCGACATGGCTCAGGCCAAGGAAGACCCGCCTCTACCCCGTGGGACGGCTTACGCGCAGCTTTCTGCCACGACCTTCACGGATTCGACGACGATCAGAGGCGGACGCACGACGTTCGCATTCGCCCCGGCCTCCTTGTCCGCGCCTACCGGTTCCTGGACCGCCCCGCTCACTTCAACCCTCTTGTTGACGTTCGTTGACCAGTCTGATTGCGCCGATCCGCCAAGCACGTACATCGACGCCGATCCGCCCTGGACCTTGGTCAGGACGAACGCAGTACCGCCGTCAGTCGTCTTGGCCTGCACCACGCAGCCGGTGAGAGTTGATTTCGGCGCCTGCTCTTTTGCCGGTGGTTGTGCCGGCGCCTGCTCCTGCGCGAACACGCTGACCGCGCTGGCGAGCGTGAAGGCGGCTATCGTCGAGGTGACATATCGCATGGGAACTCCTCGTGAATGAGCTTCCGACTATCGACGTCCTCCTTCAGCACTATTCCTGCCAAGTTCACAGTCGCCGCTGCTGCTGCGCGCATTGCTGACGAGACAGCAAGTGCCGAGCGTCACACAGTGAAAGATCTTCACGATGCCGGTACCGTGCGAACCAGTCCAGGTCGGCCATCGCCTGACGTTGGCGCTTGCTAAGATTTCAAAGTTTCTCGATCGCGCCGTGT
>Ga0207689_10006871_pt1 | contig 10005 bp, 8 predicted proteins | sample KBSMisM52_FD_184312 | JGI IMG/M metagenome (GOLD analysis project Ga0207689, IMG submission 184312) | Miscanthus rhizosphere microbial communities from Kellogg Biological Station, Michigan, USA - KBS Miscanthus M5-2 (SPAdes) (version 2) | ecosystem: Host-associated > Plants > Roots > Rhizosphere... | reverse complement strand
CGCCAGCCGGAACATGTTGTAGGCGAGGTAGTACTCGAAATGGTCGATGCGATCCCGGCCGGTGCGCCTGCAGTACATCGCGACGTACTCGCGCTCCGTCGGAATGCCGAGCGCCGCGAAGTCCGCGCCGGCGAGGCCCCGCGCGTGCGCGCCTTCGGGCATTCGCCATGTCATGCAGTGGTAGGCGAAATCCGCGAGCGGATGGCCGAGCGTCGAGAGCTCCCAGTCGAGCACGGCCAGGATGCGCGGCTCGGCGGGATCAAACACCACGTTGTCGATGCGATAGTCGCCGTGGACGATCGAGGTCTCGTCGCCCGGCGGAACGTTGGCGGGCAGCCATTCGATGAGCCGGTCCATGGCCTCGATGCGCTCGGTCTCGGAGGCGCGGTACTGGCGGCTCCAGCGGTCGATCTGGCGCGCGAGGTAGTTGCCGGGCTTGCCGTAGTCGCCGAGACCCACCTCCGCGGGATCGACGCGGTGCAGCGCCGCGATCACGCGGTTCAGCTCGTCGTAATGCGCCGTGCGCTCGCCGCGCGTGAGCTCCGCGAGCGTCGGGTCCCAGATCACGCGCCCCTCGACGTAGTCCATCACGAAGAACGCGGTGCCGATCACCTCGGGGTCGTCGCAGAGCGCGTAGGTCGTCGGGACGGGGACATCCGTGTTGGCGAGCGCGGTCATCACGCGATATTCGCGATCGACGGCGTGCGCCGAGGGCAGGAGCTTGCCCGGAGGCTTGCGGCGCAGCGCGTAGCGGCGTGAGCCCGCGGTAATGAGATAGGTCGGATTCGATTGCCCGCCCTTGAATTGCGCGACCTCGAGCGCGCCCGTGCCGGAATCGACGTGTTCGCGCATCCACGCCGCGAGCCGTTGCGTGTCGAACGCGTGCTGCGGCGCGACGGGCCGCGTGCCGGTGAATTTCTCGAAGCTCACGACGAGCTCTGGCCCCCGTCCACGGCGATGCACTGCCCGGTGATGTGGCGCGCCGCATTCGACGCCAGGAAGACGGCCACGCCCTTCAGGTCCTCGTCGCCGCCCAGGCGTCGCAGCGGCGTGCCGCTCACGACGCGCTCGCCGATGCGCTCGAGGATGCCGTTGGCCATCTTCGTCGGGAAGAAGCCGGGGCAGATCGCGTTCACGTTGATGCCGTGCGGTCCCCATTCGGAGGCGAGCGCGCGCGTGAAGTTCACCGCCGCGCCCTTGGAGGTGTTGTAGGCGATGGTGTGCATGTCCGACGGCCCGCCTCGCAGCCCCGCGATGGACGCGATGTTGATGATCTTGCCGCCCTTGCGCGGGATCATGCACAGCCGCCCCACCTCGCGCGAGAGAAAGAACATCGCGTCGATGTTGAGCGTCATCACCTTGCGCCAGGCCTCGTTGGGATACTCCTCGGCCTTGGCGCCCCACGTCGCACCCGCATTGTTGACGAGGATGTCGATCGGCCCCAGTTGCTCGACCACCTCGGCGACCATCGCCGGAATGCCTTCCACCTTCGACAGGTCGTTCGCGACCGTGGCGACCTGGATGCCGCGCGCGGAGAGATGCTTCTTCGCTTCGGCGAGCTCGTCGGCCTTGCGCGCCGTGATCGCCACCTTGCAGCCCATGTCGCCCAGCCCTTCGGCGATCTGAAGCCCGAGGCCGCGCGAGCCGCCGGTGACGAGGGCGACCTTGCCGGAGAGATCGAAGAGATCGCGGGTCGTCGCCATCACGCCACCTCGAAGAGGCCGGCCGCGCCCATGCCGCCGCCGATGCACATGGTGACCACCACGTGCTTCACGCCGCGGCGCTTGCCCTCGATCAACGCGTGGCCCACGAGCCGCGCGCCGGAGACGCCGTACGGATGTCCCACCGCGATCGCGCCGCCGTCCACGTTCAAACGGTCGTCGGGAATGCCGAGCTTGTCGCGGCAGTAGATCACCTGCACCGCGAAGGCCTCGTTCAGCTCCCACAGTCCGATGTCGGAGACCTTCATGCCGGCGCGCTCGAGGAGGCGGGGCACCGCGTAGACGGGGCCGATGCCCATCTCGTCGGGCTCGCATCCCGCGACCGCGAAGCCGCGGAAGATGCCCAGCGGCTCGAGGCCGCGCTTCTCGGCGAGCTTCGCATCCATCACGACGCATGCCGATGCGCCATCGGAGAACTGGCTCGCGTTGCCGGCCGCGATCACGCCCCCCGGGACCGCCGGCCGGATCTTCGAGACGGCTTCGTAGGTCGTGTCCGCGCGGATGCCCTCGTCCGCGGAGATCGTGACTTCCTTCGAGAAGAGCCGGCTCGTGTCCTTGTCCGCAACACCCATGATCGTCGTCATCGGCACGATCTCCTGGGCGAAGCGTCCCGCGGCCTGCGCGGCGGCGGCGCGCTGCTGGCTCCTCGCGCCGTATTCGTCCTGCTTCTCGCGCGCGATGCCGTAGCGCTTGGCCACGGTCTCCGCGGTGTCCAGCATCGGCCAGTAGATCTCGGGCTTGTGCTCCGTGAGCCAGTTCTCGCGCCGCATATGCGGGTTGGCTTCCTGCTGCACGCACGAGATGGATTCCACGCCGCCCGCGACGATCACGGGCACGCGATCGACGATCACGCGCTGCGCGGCCATGGCGATCGTCTGCAGTCCCGAGGAGCAGAAGCGGTTCACGGTCACACCGGCCGCCGTGACCGGAAGTCCCGCGCGTATCGCGATCTGGCGCGCGATGTTGCCACCGGTCGCGCCCTCGGGCAGCGCGCAACCCATGAGAACGTCCTCGACTTCGCCCGGATCGACTTTCGCGCGCTCGACCGCCGCGCGAACGGCGTGGCCGCCCAACGTCGCGCCGTGGGTCATGTTGAAGGCGCCGCGCCAGCTCTTGGCGAGTCCCGTGCGCGCGGTGGAAACGATGACGGCGTCTGTCATGGCAGTGCTCCGGTTCAGTTGAAGGTCTTGCCTTCGGCCGCAAGCCGCGACAGCAGCGCTGCGGGCTCCCAGAACGGGTCGCCCGTCTGCTCGCGGTATTTCTTCATGGCGCGCTCCACGTTCACGAGGCCCACGGTGTCGGCGTAGAGCATCGGACCGCCGCGGAAGAGCGGGAAGCCGTAGCCCGTGAGGTAGACCATGTCCACGTCCGAGGCCTTCGCGGCGATGCCCTCCTCGAGGATGCGCGCGCCCTCGTTCACGAGCGCGTAGACGCAGCGCTCGACGATCTCCTCGTCGCCGATCTTGCGCGGGGTGATGCCCAGCGCCTTGCGGCCCTCGGCGATCACCTGGTCCACCACCGGATCGGGAATCGGGTCGCGCTTGCCGGGCTCGTAGCGATACCACCCGGAGCCGGTCTTCTGCCCGAAGCGGCCCATCTCGCAGAGCTTGTCGGGAATCACGGCGCGCGGGGTGCCGGGATTTTCCGCATAGAGGCGCTTGCGAACCGCCCATCCGATGTCGTTGCCCGCGAGGTCGCCCACGCGGAACGGTCCCATCACGAAGCCGAATTTTTCCATGGCGCGATCGACCTGCTGCGGGCTCGCGCCCTCTTCCACGAGGCGGTTTGCCTGGAAGCCGTAATAGCGCAGCATCCGGTTGCCGATGAAGCCGTCGGTCACGCCGGAGACGACCGCGGTCTTGCGGATCTTCTTGCCGATGTCCATCACGGTCGCGAGCACGTCCTTCGCGGTCTTCTCGCCGCGCACCACTTCCAGCAGCTTCATCACGTTCGCCGGCGAGAAGAAGTGCATGCCGACGACGTCCTGCGGGCGCTTCGTGGCCGCGGCGATCCGGTTCACGTCGAGCGTGGAGGTGTTGGTGGCGAGGATCGCGCCGGGCTTGGCGACGCGGTCGAGCTCGCCGAACACTTTCTCCTTGACGCCCATCTCCTCGAAGACGGCCTCGATGACGAGGTCGGCGTCCTTCAAGTCGTCGTAGGAGAGCGTGGGCTTGAGCAGCGCCATCCGCTCGCCCATCTTCGCCTCGGTGAGCCGCCCCTTCTTCACCGTGCTCTCGTAGTTCTTGCGGATGGTGGCAAGCCCGCGGTCGAGCGCCTCCTGCTTCGTCTCGAGGATGGTCACCGGGATGCCCGCGTTGAGGAAGTTCATCGCGATGCCGCCACCCATGGTGCCCGCGCCGATCACGCCCACCTTCGAGATCGTGCGGCGCGGCGTGTCCTCCGGCACGTCGGGAATCTTCGAGGCCGCGCGCTCGCCGAAGAACGCGTGGCGCAAGGCCCTCGATTCCGGGCCGTTCATGAGGTCGATGAAGAGCTCGCGCTCGATGCGGATGCCCTCCTCGAACGGCTTGTCGATGGACGCCGCCACCGCCTCGATGCATTTCAGCGGCGCGGGAAGGTTCTTCACCGCCGCGCTCACGCTGTTCTTCGCGAAGGCCAGGAACGCCTCGGGATTGTCGTGCTTCACTTTGCGGTCGCGAAGCTTCGTGAGCGGGCGCCTTTCCGCGGCCACCTTCTTCGCGAAGGCGACGGCGCCCTCGATGAAGTCGCCCTCGATGATCTCGTCCAGGAGTCCCGCCTTCGCGAGCTGTTCCGAGGGCACGGGGTTGCCGGAAACGATCATGTTGAGCGCCACTTCGAGGCCGACGGCCCGAGGCAGGCGCTGCGTGCCGCCCGCCCCGGGCAGCAAGCCGATCTTCACTTCCGGCAGCGCGATCTGCGTTCCAGGGGCGGCGACGCGGAAATGGCAACCCAGCGGCAGCTCGAGCCCGCCGCCCATGGCGGTGGCGTGCAATGCGGCGACGACGGGCTTGGGGCTCGCCTCGAAAGCCGTGATGAGCGTGCGCAGCGTGGGCTCCGCGATCATCTTCGGCGTGTTGAATTCGCGGATGTCCGCCCCGCCCGAGAATTGCTTGCCGGCGCCCGCCAGCACGATGGCCTCGACCTTCGGGTCCGCGAGCGCCCGGTCGAGCCCCTGCAGCATCGCGCTGCGCACGGGATGGCTCATGCCGTTCACCGGCGGGTTGTCGAGCATGATGAGCGCCACGTTGCCGCGTGTTTCGTATCGGGCGGTACCCGCTGCTTTTTCATTCATTCTTCGTGTCCTTCGTGTCTTCGTGCCCTTCGTGTTTTGCTTTTCATACTTCCAGCCATTCCTTTCGGATCGAATCGGCGGATCGCAACTCTTTCGGCGTCCCCTCGAAGACGACTTTCCCGTGCCCGAGCACGTACACACGCTCGGAAATATCGAGGGCGATCGCGAGCTTCTGCTCCACCAGCAGGATCGGGATGCCGCGAGCGCGCACCATCTCCAGGAACCTCGCCACCAGCTCGACCAGCTGCGGCGCGAGCCCTTCGGTCGGCTCGTCGATCATCACGAGCCGCGGATTGCCCATGAGCGTTCGGCAGAGCGTCAGCATCTGCTGCTCGCCGCCGGAGAGCACGCCGGCGGGCGTGGCGTCGCGTTCGCGAAGCCGCGGGAAGAGCGCATAAGCCTCGTCGATGCCGAATCCGTCCTTGCGCGCGTCCTTGCGTCCGAGCTCCAGGTTCTCGCGCACCGTGAGGTCGGGAAAGACCGCGCGATCCTCCGGAACATAGCCCACGCCGCGCTGGGCGATCTGATATGGCGCAAGCCCCGCGATGCTCTCGCCGCGGAATCGCACCTCGCCCGTCGCGGCGACCTGCCCCATGATCGCCTTCACCGTGGTCGAGCGGCCGACGCCGTTCCTGCCCAGCAGGCTCACGATCTCGCCGTCGCGCACGTCCAGGCTCACGCCGTGCAGCACGTGGCTCTTGCCGTAGAAGGCGTGCAGGTCGCGCACCTCAAGCATGGGCGGCGCCCCCCAGGTACGCCTCGCGCACCTTCACGTCGGAGCGGATCTGCGCGGGCGTGCCGGTGGCGATGATGCGCCCGTACACCAGCACCGAGATGCGATCGGCGAGGCCGAAGACGACGCTCATGTCGTGCTCGACGATGAGAAGCGTGCGGTCCCGGGAGATCCTGCGGATCAGCTCCACCGCCGCCTCGGTCTCGGTGCGGCTCATCCCGGCGGTCGGTTCGTCGAGGAGGATCACGTCGGCGCCGCCCGCGATGGTGATGCCGATTTCCAGCGCGCGTTGCTCGGCATAGGAAAGGATCCCCGCCGGGACGTCGGCGCGCGCCGCGAGGCCGATCTCGTCGAGCACTTCACGCGCGCGCCGGTTCGCGTCGGCGAGGCGGCCCACGCCACGCCAGAACGAATAGCGATGGCCCAACGGCCAGAGCAGCGCGCAGCGCACGTTCTCGAACACCGTCATCCGGTGGAAGAGGTTCGTCACCTGGAAGCTGCGCGAGAGCCCGCGGCGGTTGACCTCGTACGCGCGCTTTCCCGTGATGGGCTCTCCGTGGAGCGCGATCGATCCGCAGCTGAGGGGAAAGAGCGCGCTGATGAGGTTGAACAGCACCGACTTCCCGGCGCCATTGGGACCGATCAACGCGTGGCGCTCGCCTTTCTCCACGCGCAAGTCCACGCCTCGCACGATCTCGGTCGCGCCGAAGCGTTTCTCGACGCCGCGAAGCTCGAGCGCGGCCGCCGTCATCGCGCCTCCCCGATCAGGGCGCTCACCTCGGTCCAGCGCGGCTGCGCGGCACGCCATGCCCAGCGGCACGCGAGGCAGGCGACGGCGAAGCTCGCGACCGCCGCGATCCACGTGGCCGAAGAACGCGCGTCCAGCTGCCAGCCGGCAAGCTTGAGCGGAGCGCCGGCGGAGGCGCGGTAGGCCATCTCCACCAGCACCACGCCGGAGGCGAACGCGACGACGACCGGCAACGCCATGCGCGCGTACACGGGTGCTGCGCGGCGCAGCAGGCGCGCTTCCCACAGGCGCTTGTGCAGGTGCACGACACCCGCGATCCCGCCGGGCACGAAGAGCACGGTGGCGAGGAACACGAGCCCGAAGTAGAACGGCCATGCGGTCGTGAAGGAAGCGAGCACCGTCTGCATGAGCGTCACCGCGACCGCGCCCAGGATCGGCCCGGCGAAGCTGCGGATGCCGCCCAGGTAGGTCGCGAGCAACACGAGTCCCGAGGTGTACGCGGAGAGCGACTCGGCCGAGACGATCTCGTAGTTCAGCGCCGCGAGGCCTCCCGCGAGCCCCGCGAAGAATCCCGAGAGCGCCACCATCATGAAGCGCACCCACTGCGGGTCGTACCCCACGAATTGCGCGCGCTGCGGGTTGTCGCGCACCGCGTTGGCCATGCGGCCCAGCGGCGTGCGCGTCAGCGCATACATCGCGGCAGTCGAAAGAAGCAGCCACGCCGCCACGAGGTAATACATCTGGATCTGCGGGCCGTAGGTGATGCCGAGGAACGGCTCGCCGGTCGAGCGGTTGCCGGAGATGCCCGCCTCGCCGCCGAAGAACCCCGGGAACATGAGCGAGCACGCCGCCACCATCTCGCCCACGCCCAGCGAGATCATCGCGAAGGTGGTGCCCGCACGCCGCGTGGTGACATACCCCAGCACGATGCCGAACGCGAGTCCGCTCGCCGCGCCCACGAGCGGCATCAGCGTCACCGGAAGATGCCAGCCCGCGGCGGCGAGGTTGAGCGCGTGGATGGTGAAGAGCGCGCCCAGCCCGTAGTACACGGCGTGCCCGAACGAGAGCAGGCCCGTCTGTCCCAGCAGCATGTTGTACGAGAGCGCGAAGATCGCGACGATGCCCGCCTGGCAGAAGAGCGACATGGCGAAGCCCGAGCGGAAGACCAGCGGCAGCGCGAGCAGCAGCGCGGCGTACGCACCCCACGTCCAGGCGCCGCCTTTCACGATTCGCGTGTTCCCATGAGCCCGCGTGGCCGCGCGATGAGCATCGCCACCATGATGAGGTAGGGAAGCACGGGCGCCACGCGCGAGAGCGACATGCCCTGGATCGAATAGTCGAGCGAGACCGCGAAGGTCTGGATGATGCCGATCGCGAGCGAGGCGATGAAGGCGCCCGTGAGCGACCCCAGGCCGCCCACCACCACGACCACGAAGACGATGGGGCCCAGCGCGGCGGCCATGCCGGGCTCGGTGATGAACGCGTTGCCGCCGATCACGCCCGCCAGCGCCGCCAGCGCGGTGCCGCCGCCGAAGACCAGCATGAAGACGCGCGGCACGTTGTGCCCGAGGGCTTCGGCCATGTCGGGGCGCGAGAGCGCTGCGCGGATCACGAGCCCGACGCGCGTTCGCGTAAGCCCGGCGTAGAGCGCGCCCAGCATCGCCACCGAGATGCCCATCATGAAGGCCTTGTAGGTGGGAAACGTGGACGAATACAGCGTGAAGAGCGGGCCGTCGAGCGAAGCGGGCACGCGGTAGGGCACCGGCGTCTTGCCCCAGATCACGTGCACGACCTCCTCGATCACGATCGCGAGGCCGAAGGTGAAGAGCAGCTCCGACACGTGGCCCGAGGCGTGCGCGCGCCGCAGGCCGAAGCGCTCCACCGCCGCGCCGATCGCGCCCACCGCGAGCGGCGCGAGGATGAGCGCCGGATAGAAGCCCACGCGGGTGCTGATCACGTAGCCGAAGTACGCGCCCAGCATGTAGAAGCTCGCGTGCGCGAAATTGAGCACGCCCATCATGCTGAAGATGAGCGTGAGCCCCGACGACAGCATGAACAGGAGCAACCCGTAGGTCACTCCGTTCAGGAGCGAGGCGAGGGCCAGCTCCAACGTCAGGGCCGGCGCATCTTGCAGGTCGTGGGCCGCGCCGTGGCGGGGCCGTCGAGCTTCTGCTCTTCGCGGAACGCGAAGTCGGTCGTGCCCTCCGCCGGGCGCTTGAGCTTGCCGCCCGCCTTCACGAAGGTGCCGATGAAAAGCGGCTGGATGAGCTGGTGGTCCTCGGCGCGCATCGTCATCGGGCCGAACGGGCCCTCGATCGTCATGCCTTCCATCGCCTTCGCCACCTTGGCCGGATCGGTGGAATTGGCCTTCTTCATCCCGGCCACCAGGAACTCCACCGCCGAGCGCAGCGCCTGCGAGTAGGGATCGCTCATCGCGCCATGCTTCTTCTTGTAGGCCTCGATCAGCGGCTGCATCGACGCGGGCGTGCCGTTGGCATTCCAGTACGAGACGACCTTCACGTGGTCGACGCCGGCCTCGCCCATCGCCTGCGGCACGCCGACGGTGCCGGCGTAGTACGTATAGAAGTTCACGTGCAGGTTGGCGTCGCGCGCCGCCTTCACGAGGAGCGCCAGGTCGTTGCCCCAGTTGCCCGTGATGACCGAGTCGGCGCCCGAGGCCTGGATCTTCGCCACGTACGGCGAGAAATCCTTCACCTTCGCGAGCGGGTGCAGCTCCTCGCCCACGATCTGCACGTCCGGGCGCTTGGCCGTGAGCATCGCGCGCGCCGCCTTGGCGACCTGGTGGCCGAACGAATAGTCCTGGTTGAGCAGGTAGACCTTCTTGATGCCCTTGTCGCCCTGCATGTGCGAGGTGAGCGCCTCCATCTTCATGTCGCTGTTGGCGTCGAAGCGGAAGTGCCAGAAGCTGCACTTGTCGTTGGTGAAGTCCGGATCGACCGCGGCGTAGTTGAGGAAGACCACCGACTGGTCCGGGTTCCTCTCGTTGTGCTTGTTGATCGCGTCGATCAGCGCCCCGGCCACGCTCGAGCCGTTGCCCTGCGAGATGTAGCGGATCCCCTGGTCGATGGCCGACTTGAGGAGGATGAGGCTCTCCTGCGCGGAAAGCTTGTTGTCCATGGGCACGATCTCGATTTTCTGGCCCAGCACCCCGCCCTTGGCGTTGGCCTGCTCCGCGGCGAACTGGAGCTCGTTCAGGCCATGCTCGCCGGTCGCGCCCATGGCGCCGGAAAGCGGGTCGATGTAGGCGATCCGGACCTGCGCGGCGGCAGGGAAAGCGGCGATCGCGGTGACGGACAAAACGAGGACTGCGGCGGCGAGCCTGTTCATGTCTCCTCCATTCGTTTGGCGCGAGCCGAGTTTATCGCCGGATGCTAGAGTGCGCCAAACGCGTGCAGAATTCGCTTCCGCACCGCGAAATTGGGAAAAAAACATGGATCTCGAGTACAGCGCCGACGAGCGCGCCTTTCGCGACGAGGTGCGCGCCTTCGTACAGCGCAGCCTGCCCGCC
>Ga0207689_10006865_pt1 | contig 10008 bp, 7 predicted proteins | sample KBSMisM52_FD_184312 | JGI IMG/M metagenome (GOLD analysis project Ga0207689, IMG submission 184312) | Miscanthus rhizosphere microbial communities from Kellogg Biological Station, Michigan, USA - KBS Miscanthus M5-2 (SPAdes) (version 2) | ecosystem: Host-associated > Plants > Roots > Rhizosphere... | reverse complement strand
CCAGTCGCTGCCCAAGGGCGAAGTTCCCGAGTGCGGGATGGGGCTCAACTACATGATCGAGACCATGCCGCTCTCGGACGTGCTGGCGAAGGTCTTCATGGGCAGCGGCGAATGCGCGGAAGTCGGCTGGACCTTCCTCGGTCTCGCGATCCCGTCGTGGACGCTCGTCTTCTTCATCGCCATGATGGCCGCCGCGATCGTCCTCGTTCGCCGCGACTGAACGACCCCCACACTCACTCCATTCGCTGCCCTCCAATGGGCGCACTGGCCCTTCCCCGCGTGTCGAGATAGACACGCGCGGCGTTGCCGCCGAACACATCGGCGCGTGACGCCGCGTCGAGATCGACAAGCGCCTGCTGCGAGAGGCCGTGCCATCGGTCGTAGCCCCCGGCCATCTCGACGACCGGCCAGTCGCTGCCCCAGATGAGCCGTCGCGGCCCGAAGAGCTCGAGCAGCGCGGCGATGTAGGGGCGCAGCACGTCGAGTCCGGCGCCGTCCGGCGCTTGCGTCACGAGACCCGAGAGCTTGCACGTCGCGCGCGGATGCGACGCAATCACCGCCATGTCGGCGCGCCACTGCTCGATGCCGCCTTCGCGAATGCGCGGCTTGGCGCCATGGTCGACGACCACTGCCATTTCCGGATGCCGATCGAGGAGACGCGCGAGCCTCGGCAGATGCCGCGGCAGCACCAACGCATCGAAGACGAGGTCGTGCGCGATCAGGGTGTCGAATGCCGAACGGAGCGCGGGACGAATCAGCCAGTCGTCGTCGGCTTCGTCCTGAACCATCGGCCGCAGGCCGACGAGCGCGCGATCCGCAGCGAGCGCCCCGATGCAATCCGCCGAATCCGGCGCATCGAACGGCGCCCAGCCGACAACGCCCGCGACGAACGGCGTCGCTGCGGCAAGCTCGAGCAGCCACCGCGTTTCGGCAACGGTCGGCGCGGCCTGCACGAGAATCGTCGCGTCGATGCAGCGACGCATGAGGATCGGCCCAAGATCGGACGGTCCGAAATCGCGGTAGATCGCGCCGAGCTCCGGCGTGAGCCAGCCGTAGTCGCCGCGAGTGATCCGCCAGAAGTGCTGGTGCGCGTCGATCGTCCGCGTGCGGTCCGAATTGCGCGCGGGATGCACAGCGCCACTCGCGTTTCCTGATCCGGCTTGCTTAGTCATGGCGTTCACACTAACGTGTCGGGCTCGAGGCGACAACCGCCTGTCGAAACGAAGCGGAGGAGGAAACGCAATGAAAGGAACGCTGATCGCTCTCCTGCTGGCTGCCGCGTTCGCGGCGCCGGCCCAGGCGCAGCAAGTGACGATCCGCTGGGGAGACGTCGTCGCCGGCACGCATCCCTCGGTGCAGATGATCGACCGCATCGCCGCCGAGGCGAAGGAGAAATCCGGCGGGCGCATCGTGATCCAGTCCTTTCCAGCCGGTCAGCTCGGCGGCTCGCGCGACATGATCGATGCCGTCGCCAACGGCGCGCAGCAGATGGTCACCGAAGGCGCCGCCAACTTCGGCGCATGGGTGCCGGCGATCTCGGTGGTCGAGGCGCCGTACATCTGGCGCGATGCGGCCCACCTCGACAAGGCGATGAACGGGCCGATCGGCGCCGAGTTCAACGACACGCTGGTCAAAGCGCGCGGCATGCGCATCCTCGGCACGACGTACTACGGCACGCGGCACATCACGACGACGGCGAAGGAAGTGAAAACGCCCGCCGACCTGGTCGGCTTCAAGCTGCGCGTGCCTGAGAACGACGTCTTCAAGGCAATGGCCGAGGCCTGGGGTGCGAAGCCCACGCCGATGAACTTCGGCGAGCTCTACCTCGCCTTGAAGCAGAACGTCGTCGACGGCCAGGAGAACCCGCTGCCGACGATCAAGTCCGGCAAGTTCGACGAAGTGCAGAAGTATCTCGTGCTGTCGGGCCACATCATCACGCCGCGCCTCGTCGTCATCAACGAGGCGTTCTGGCAGGGCCTGTCGGCAGGCGACCGCAAGATCATCGCCGACGCCGTGAAGAACGGCATCGCCTGGCAGAACGCCGAGCTCATCAAGCAGGAAGGCTCGCTCGTAGACACGTTCAAGGCGGCGGGGATGACGGTGATCACGCCCGACCCCAACGCGTTCCGCGCGCCCGTGCTCGCCAAGGTGCCGAAGATGTTCGAGTCGAAATGGGGCCCGGGCATGTACGACCGGATCCAGGCCGTGCGCTGACGCCTCCGCACGGCTTGGCGCTGCCGCAACCCTCCGTTCCGGAGCCTCCGCGATCCTCGCGGACGCGCGTCGCCGCCTGGGCGACGCGCGCTGTCGACCTGATGGCGATCGCGACGTTCTCCGGCATGTTTGCGTGCGTGCTCGGGCAGGTCGGCTTCCGCTACTTCCTGGGCGATCCGCTGACCTGGAGCGACGAGCTGGCGCGCTACCTCTTCGTCTGGTGCTCGTTCCTGGGCTGGATCGTCGCTGCCCGCCGTCGCAGCCACCTCGCCATCGGGTCGCTGCCCGAGCGCGCGTCGCCGCGGATGCGGGCGCTGCTGGCGCTCTTCGCCGCCGCCGCGGCGATCGCGTTCGCGGCGGTGCTCGCCTGGTACGGGACGCGCATCACGCTGCGCAATCTCGACGTCGATACGACGACCCTGTTCTTCACCGTGGGCGTCGTCTACGCCATCGTTCCGCTCGCGGCGATTGCGGTGGGGCTGCACGCGATCGCCGACGCCAACGCGGCGTGGCGCGCGCTGTCGCAGCCGGCTGCGGACGCGCAATGATCGACCTGATTCTCGCGATCCTCGCCGTGTGGTTCGTCGCGCTCTTCGTCGGGCCGACGATCTACGCTGCCATGGGTCTCGCGGGCTTCGCGTTCCTGCTTCTCGCGGGCATCCCCGGCATCGTGATTCCGCAGAAGGTGGCCATGGCCGCCAACTCGTTTCCGCTGCTCGCCGCGCCGCTCTTCATCCTCATGGGCAACCTGATGAACTCGGCCGGCATCTCCTACCGGATCTTCGATTTCGCGAAAGCCGTGGTCGGCTGGATGCGCGGCGGACTCTGCCAGGCGAACATCATCGGCTCCGTGATCTTCGCCGGCATGAGCGGCTCCGCCGTCGCCGACGCCGCGGGGCTCGGCACCGTCGAGATCGAAGCGATGAAGAAGGAAGGCTACGACGCCGAAACGGCGGCGGCGATCACCGCGGCTTCGGCGACGATCGGTCCGATCATTCCACCGTCGCTGCCGATGATCGTCTACGGCGTCGCCGCCGAGACTTCGATCGGCGGCCTGTTCATCGCGGGCGTGATCCCGGGCCTCCTGATGGCGGTCGCGCTGATGCTGATGGTTCGCCACCTCGCGATTCGCCGTAACCTGCCGCGCCATCCGTTCGAGGGCGCGCGGGCGCTTTGGGTCGCGTTCCGTCGCGCGTTCTGGGCGCTGATGGCGCCGGTGGTGCTGTTCGGCGGCCTCTTCTCGGGGATCTTCACGCCGACCGAAGCCGCCGCGGTGGCGGTGACGTATGCGCTGGTCCTGGGACTCTTCGTCTATCGCGATTTCCGGATCGCCGACATGCCGCGACTCATTCTCGACACCGTGGAGACCACGGGAGTCGTGATGGCGCTCGTGATGACGGCATCACTCCTCGGATACTGCATTTCGGTGTCGCGGCTGCCGCAGGAATTCGGCGCGACCTTGACTGCATTGACGACGAATCCGCTCGTCTATCTCCTGATCGTCAACCTGCTGCTGCTCGTCGTCGGCTGCTTCATGGAAGCGCTCGCCGCGATGCTCGTTCTGATCCCGATTCTCGTCCCGCCCGCGCTCGCCATGGGCATCGACCCGCTGCAGTTCGGCTTGGTCTTCGTGCTCAACCTGATGATCGGCACGATAACGCCGCCGGTGGGCGTCGTGCTCTACGTGACGGCCAAGGTCGCGGATGTACCCTTCGAGCGTCTGGCGCGGGCAGTCCTCCCCTACCTGGTCCCGCTCATCGCGGTGCTGGGGATGATCACCGTGTGGCCGCCGCTGACGACTTTCCTGCCGAAGCTCCTTCTGGGCCGCTAGCCCTGGTCCGAAAATCGCTTGCGTTCGCCTGCTCCATGAATCCGCCGCTGACTCTTCCGGACCTGCTCGCTCCGATCGCCCATCGCAACGACGCGACCGCGGCGCTGCTCGCACCCGGAAGGCCGTCGCTGTCGCACGCCGCGCTGCGGCAGCAGACAGCGGCAACGCTCGCCGCGTTGCGGCACGCGGGCATCGGTCGGACGGATCGGGTGGCAGTGGTGCTCCCGAACGGACCGGAGCTCGGGGCGGTCTCGATGGCGATCGCTTCGGGAGCGGTGTGCGCGCCCCTCAACCCGGCCTTCGGCGATGCAGAGCTCCGCTTCTACCTCGGCGACCTCGAGCCCGCGGCGCTCGTGCTTGCGGCCTCGGATCAGCGGCGCGCGCGCGCGATCGCCTCCTCGCTCGGGATCCGGTGCCTCGATGTCGACTGGAAGAGCGACGCGCCGGCGGGTGCCCATGCGCTCACCATTGCCCCGACGAGTGTCCGCGTGCTTGCGCGTGATGGCGCATCGATGGCTACGGAAAATGGGCCCGGTCCCGACGACGTCGCGCTTCTGCTGCACACCTCGGGAACGACGTCGCGGCCCAAGCTCGTCGCGCTGACGCACCGCAACCTGTGCGTGTCGTCCGGCAATGTCGTGCGCACGCTGGAGCTCTCGCCGTCCGACCGCTCGCTCAACGTGATGCCGCTCTTCCACATTCACGGCTTCGTCGCTTCGCTGTTGGCCTCGCTCGCCGCCGGCGGCAGCGTGGCCTGCTGCGCCGGCTACCACGACGGCGCATTCGTGCCGTGGCTCGACGAGTTGCAGCCGACGTGGTACACGGCGACGCCGGCGCTGCACCAGGCAGTGCTGGCCGAATTGGCGCGCGCTCCGGACGGCATCGCCGCGAACCGCCTTCGCTTTGCGCGGTCCGCGTCCGCACCGTTGCCGGCTGCGGTAATGCGCGCGCTCGAATCCGCGCTTGGCGCGCCCGTGCTCGAGGCCTACGGCATGACCGAGGCTGCGCATCAGATCGCGAGCAATCCGATGCCGCCCAGGGAGCGGCGAGCGAGATCGGTGGGCCCGCCCGCCGGTCCGTCGGTCGCGATCATGGACGAAGGACAGCGACTGCTCCCGCCCGGCTCGACGGGCGAGATCGTCATTCGCGGCGACAACGTCACCACGGGCTACGTGAGCCCTCGAGAGGCCAACGCCGAAGCCTTCGCCGCCGGCTGGTTCCGCACCGGCGACGTCGGCTCGATCGACGCCGCCGGCTACGTTCACATCACGGGACGCATCAAGGAGCTCATCAATCGCGCGGGGGAGAAAGTCTCGCCGGCCGAAGTCGATGAAGCGCTGCTCGAGCATCCGGACGTGCGCATGGCGGCGGCGTTCGGCGTTCCCCATCCGACGATGGGCGAAGACGTCGCCGCGGCGGTCGTGCTGAAGGACGGCGCGGCCGCCTCCTCGGCGGAAGTCCGCGCGTTCCTCCTTGGCCGGCTGGCCGACTTCAAGATCCCCAGCCAGGTCGTCGTCGTCGACGCGATTCCGGTCGGGGCGACGGGAAAGATTGCGCGTGCCGAATTGGGAACGACTTTCGCATCGCAGCTCCGGCCCCCGTTCGTCGCGCCCCGCGACGACGCCGAGCGGCAGATGGCGGTGCTGTTCGGCGAGGTGCTCGGCGCATCGCAGATCGGCGCGTTCGACAACTTCTTCATGCTCGGCGGCGATTCGCTGCGCGGCTTTCAGCTCCTCTCCCGGATCCAGGCGCATTGGCAGGTCGACGTGCCCATCCTCGAGCTCTTCAAGGAGCCGACCGTCGCGCAACTCGCGGCCGCGACCCTGCAGGCTCGCCGCAACGCCGAGCTTGCCATCCTCGAACGGATCGTGAGCGAGGTCGAGCGCACGCCCGAGGACGATGCAGCGCGCGCGCTGCCCGGCAAGCATGGCGGATAGCGTGAACGACAGCTCGCTCGAAGCGCGCGTGGCCCGCTTGAGCCCGAACCAGCGCGCGCTGCTCGAAGCGCGGCTGCGGCAGCAACCCGAGGGCGGCCACCGAGTCGTCGCGCGCACCCTCGCGAGCCTCTCCATCACGCACGTCTACGGAACTCCGGGACAGCCTGCGTACGACACGTATGGAATGTGCGCGAAGGCAGGGCTCAGGGTGATCGGAACGCGTCACCAAATGGCGGCAGCGATGATGGCCGCCGCGCACAACTACCTCGCGGGATGTCAGCAGGCAGTCACGATCGTGTCGGCGGGAATTCCCACTGCCAACGCGCTCGGCGCGGCCGTGCTCGCGCGCGACAACTGCTGGCCGCTGCTCGTGCTCGCCACGTCGACCGGCAACACGGCTGGCACATCCGGGCACTTCATGGCGCTCGACGCGGTGGAGCTTTACCGGCCGATCGCAAAGATGGTGGCGCGCGTGACCGAGACCGACGGGATTGCGACAGCAATCGTTCGGGCTTTCGAGATTGCAATGGATGGCCGACCGGGACCCGTGATCGTGCAGTTGCCGGACCACGTGCTGACCGGCCTGGAGCGGCCCGCCGGCGCAGGATTGCCGTCACGCGCGACGCGCCGCGTCGAACAACCCGATCCCGCGGCGGTGGAGCGCGCAGCGGGATTGTTGAGGGACGCGAAGCGCCCGCTGCTGATCGTCGGGTCCGGCGCGCGGTGGAGCGCGCCGTTCGCGGCGCTTCGGCAATTGGTCGACGCGCTCGCCCTGCCGTTCATAACGTCGCCGCTCGGAAGCGGAATGCTGCCGGACGATCACCCGCTGTGCATGAACGCTATTCGCTGGATCGCCCAGTCGAAAGCCGACGTGGTGCTGGTGCTCGGCGCGCGGCTCAATTGGACGTTTCGTCACGGTCGGCTGCTCCCCGCCGACGCCCGCGTCATCCAAGTCGACGTTCATCCTCCCGAATTCGACCGGGACAGGAGGCCCGCCGTCGGCGTCGCGTCGGACGTCGGCGCGTTCCTCGATGCATTGCTGCGCATGTCGGAAACCCTGCACCACCTCGATGCCGGCTCGCCCCGGGATCCCGAATGGCCGGTATCGCTCCGCGCTGCGCGCAAGTCCGCGGAGGCGAAACGCGAAGCGCTCGCCGGCATCGATGCGCCGGGGATGTCGGCGCTGCGACTTGGGCGAGAGATTCGCGACGCCCTGCCACCCGGTGCGATTTGCATCCTCGACGGCAATCTCACGATGAAGGCGATGGAGCAGATGATCCCCGTGAACGATCCCTTGAGCCGCCTCTCGCCGGGGGCGAGCGGCTGCATGGGCGTCGGGATTCCGTTTGCCATCGTCGCGCGCCTGCTGCATCCCGCGCGGCCGGTGATCGCGGTCTGCGGCGACTTTTCGTTCGGCATGAGCGCGATGGAGCTGGAGACGGCCATCCGGCATCGCGTGCCCGTCGTCGTCGTCATCGCCAACAACGACGGGAACAGCGGCTCGTTGCGGCAAAACGCGCACATGGGCGCGGGCGCCGAATCCGTTATGCGTTATCAGCCGGGGGTTCGCTACGAGCGGATCATGGAGATGTTCGGGGGCCACGCGCAGCACGTGGATCGGCCGGAGGAGATTCGGCCGGCGATCGAGCGCGCGATCGCGAGTGGCCAGCCGGCCTGCATCAATGTCGCGATCGACTCGGAAGCGCCGTTTCCGGCCGATTGAAACCGAAGCGCGGTCCGGTCCCTCCGCGCGGAGGGCACGCTTGGCTCGCGGTATCGCCCCCGGGTCGCTGTCCTACATCGACGGGCCAAGGCGGCTGACGACTTCGGCGCCTTCGCCCACGATCTCGCCGAAGGTCAGCGATCCCGACGCGACCTCCACCAGCTGGACGATTGCAGCTTCTGCCCGCGCATCGAGTGTCGTCGTGCCCACCGCGACGTCGGCGGCCGCGATGTCGATCTGCTCGGCCAAGCGCGCGCAAGTCTCGGGATTCGCGCTCATCTTCAACGTCGGCGCGACGAGGCTGCAATAGCTGTTGCCGGCGCCAGTGGTGAACAGCACGATCTGCGCGCCGCCGGCGACCATCGCCGTGATCGACTCCGGCGAGAAGTACGGCGTATCCATGAGATACAGGCCGGTGCCAGGCGGGCGTTGCGCCGGACTCAGCACGCCGTGGATACGCTGTCGTCCGCCCTTCGCGATCGCTCCAAGCGCCTTCTCTTCGATCGTCGTCAATCCGCCTGCCTTGTTCTGCGGCCCGGGATTGCCCGCGCGAATGTCGTCCCCCGAGTCGCGCACCATGCGCTCGCGGGCGTTGACGACGCGCACAATCTGGTCGGCGACCTCGGCATTGATCGCGCGCTTCGCAAGCAGGTGCTCGGCTCCGGTCCACTCGACCGTCTCGCTGAACATCGCGCGTCCGCCCGCGGCGACGACGATCTCCGTCATGCGACCGGCAAGCGGATTGCAAACGAGGCCGGACGTCGCGTCGGAATGTCCGCACTCGATGGCGACGCACAATTCGCTCAACGCGCAGGACTCCCTTCGCAGCCTCGAGGCGTCGCGAACGAGACGCGTGGCGGTGCGCACGCCCGCATCGACGAGCGACAGCGCGTCTTCGCGCACGTCCGGCAGCGAATGGCCGACCACCCGCTGCCCGGTCGCGGAGATCGCATCAACGTACGCCTTCGTGATGTCGGGACCCGCGGAAAGCACCACCGTGGCAGCGACGTTGGGGTGGCAGGCGAGACCCGTCAGTGTGTCGAACTGGAGCTTCGCGTCCGCGGCCACCTGCCCGCGGCCATAACCCGACGTTACACTGATCGTGCCGCGAACCAGAGACGAGACGCGCGCGGCCGCGGCCGAAGTCAGGCCCGTCGGTGAAAGCACCAGGACATGGTTGCGGATGCCGACGCGCCCGTCGGCACGCCGATAACCTTCGAACTTGCGCGACGCCGCTTCGCTCATCGCTTGGCTCTTTCGGGTAGCGCCGTCGGCATGAACGGGATCGGCGGGCGTCCCGCGACACCGACATCGAGCACGAGCATACGCCCCGCCAGCGGCTCTGCGCGAAGGGCGTCGCCGCTCAGTCCGCGCATCGCGGTCGTCACGTACAACTGGCGGTAACCCGGCCCGCCAAAGCCGCACGACGTGGGCTTGGTGACCGGTAACCTGACAACGCGATCCATGGCGCCGTCGGGCGCGTAGCGAACGAGGCATCCGCCGTCGAATTGCGCCGACCACAGGAACCCGTCGGCGTCGATCGTCGCACCGTCCGGACCGCCCGGCATTGCGCCGAGGTCCGCGAAAATCCTGCGCTCGCCCAGCGTGCCTGCCCCGGCATCGAATGCAAATGCGTAGATGTGGCCGCGCCGCGTATCGGCCAGGTACATCGTCGCCCCGTCGTCGCTCCATGCCATTCCGTTCGGCGTCACGAGATCGTCGAGGACCTTGCGGCACCGGAGGTCGCGATCAAGCACGTAAAGATGGCCGTCGGCAGTGCCGGAATCCGGGTTCATCGAGCCGCACCAGTACCGCCCCGCCGCGTCGCACTTGCCATCGTTGAGGCGGTTGTGCGGGAGGCACGGCTCGGGATCGACAATGGGAGTCAGTGCGCCGCTCCCGCAGTCGAAGAACGCGAATCCCGAGCGCAGCGCCACCAGCAGGCGATCGTCGCCCGCCAGCGCGATGGAGCCGACATCCTCGCGCATCGGCCAGGTCGCTTCCGCACCCGTCGACAGAGCGATCGCATGGATCGCCGGCGTCTCGCGGACGTCGATCCAGAAGAGCCGGTCGCGGGCTTCCTCGTACAACGGATTCTCGCCGACATGGCAATGCGCGCCGCCGACGGCCGGGGGCGCCTGCGAGGACTCCGCCGCTTCGTACCAGGCGCGCTCGTGCCGGCCATCATGGCGCGCGCTCGTCGCGAGATTGTGCACGTGGACCCATTCCCCGGCCGCGACGGACATCGTCGTGCGGCCGATGAACTCCCCATATTTGCGCACCCGCAAGCCGCGGGCCAGTGC
>Ga0207689_10006863_pt1 | contig 10010 bp, 7 predicted proteins | sample KBSMisM52_FD_184312 | JGI IMG/M metagenome (GOLD analysis project Ga0207689, IMG submission 184312) | Miscanthus rhizosphere microbial communities from Kellogg Biological Station, Michigan, USA - KBS Miscanthus M5-2 (SPAdes) (version 2) | ecosystem: Host-associated > Plants > Roots > Rhizosphere... | reverse complement strand
GTCGAATACCGTGGGCGTGGGCGTGCTGACCGGCGGCGCAGTGCGCCTGCGGCTCTACGGCGCCGCAGGCATAGAGGCGGGCGTGATCTCGCGCGCGATCGCTTTCAATGCGGCAGCATTCATGCTTGGGATTTCGGTGGTGGGTGCTGCCGCTTTGCTGTGGGGTGCCACCTCCGTGGCGCCGGCGCTGCACGTCCCGGCGCAAGCGCTGCAAGTCGGCGCGACGCTCATACTGGGGGGCGCGACCACCCTCATCTTCTTGTGTCGCGACGGTAGAGAGCGGCGATTGTTTGGGCGCTTCACGCTGCGTCTGCCCTCGGCATCGCTGGCACTGCAGCAGTTGTTGATCTCAGCCATCGATATCGCGGCGACTGCGGCGGTGTTGTGGTTTCTGCTGCCGGCGGGCGCTATCGACTTCCCCACTTTCATGGGCTTCTTCGCCATCGCCATCGTGCTCGGCGTGTTGAGTCACGTCCCAGGTGGCCTGGGCGTATTCGAGGCGGTGATGGTGGTGGCGCTGCGCAAACAGGTGCCAGCCGAGGCGCTGGCGGCGGCGTTGATTCTCTACCGACTCATCTACTACGTGTTGCCGCTGCTGCTGGCACTGGCGCTGCTGGTGGTGCACGAAGTGCGGCGAGGCACGGTCACACCCGTGACGCGCGCGGCCGTGAGCCTGGCGCCGCTGCTGCTGGCTACGTACACCTTCATCATCGGCCTCATGCTACTCATTTCCGGCGTAACGCCGGCCACCGATGAAGCCACGGAACTTCTGTCGCTGAACGTGCCACTGCCGCTCGTGGAGGCCTCGCATTTCATCGGAAGCATCGCAGGTCTTGGCTTGCTGTTCGTCGCGCGCGGCATGGTGCTGCGCCTCGATGCCGCCTGGTGGGCCGGACTCGCGCTCGGCATCGTCAGCATCGTGTTGTGCCTGCCGAAGGGCATCGCCATCTCGGAGGCCTTTCTGATCGGTTTCCTGGTGCTGGCCTTGTGGCTGTCGCGCCAGGAATTCCACCGCCGTGCCTCGCTGCTCGCGCAACCGTTGACCGTCGGCTGGCTGCTGTCGGTGGCTGTCGTGATTCTCGGGCTCACCGGCCTGGCACTCTTCGTCTACCGCGATGTCGACTACACGCAGCAGCTGTGGTGGCAGTTCGAGTTCGATGGCCATGCGCCGCGGTCGCTGCGCGCGCTGGTGGCCGTCGCGCTGCTGGCATCCGTTCTCGCGCTGCGTCAGCTCCTGCGGCCAACCGCCGCACCATTGCCCAAACCTGCGCCTGCGGAGCTGGAGCGCGCGGCTGAAATCCTGCGGCGTCAACCTTCCGCCGACGCCTGCGTCGCACTCATGGGCGACAAGCACTTTCAGTTCTCCGATTCCGGCAACGCTTTCATCATGTTCGGGCGGCGCCGACGATCGTGGATCTCGCTGTTCGACCCGACGGGGCCACAGTCCGAATGGCCCGAGCTGGTGTGGCGCTTCCTGGAGAGCGCGCGCGAGCAAGGCGGGCGAGCCTCCTTCTATCAAGTGCGCCCGCAGACTCTGCCCGTGTATCTCGACGCCGGCCTGCGCGTGTACAAACTCGGCGAGTATGCGTACGTGCCGCTCCCGGACTTCTCGCTGAAGGGCAAGGCGCGATCCGACCTGCGCGCAGCGCTCAATCGTGGCGAACGCGATGGAATGTCGCTCGAGGTCCTGTCGGCCGGCGTCTCAACGAGCACGGTGGACGAGCTGCGCGCGATTTCGGATGCCTGGCTCACGGAGCACGCGGCCGCCGAGAAGAGTTTCTCGCTCGGCGCGTTTTCCACGCAGTACATCCAGCGCAGTCCAATCGCGCTGGTCCGCGTGGGTGAGCGCGCTGTGGCGTTTGCGTCGCTGATGACCACGGATATTGCCGAGGAAGCGAGCGTCGATCTCATGCGCCATCTGCCCAATGTTCCGAACGGCACCATGGATTTCCTGTTCGCCAAACTGCTGCTGCACTTTCAAGCGCAGGGCTTCCAGCGCTTCGGCCTGGGGATGGCCCCGCTGTCGGGCATGGCGCAGCACCCGCTGGCACCGCGGTGGCACCGCTGGGGACGACTGCTGTTCGCGCACGGCGAGAATTTCTACAACTTCCAGGGGCTGCGCGCCTTCAAGGAAAAATTCGCTCCACAATGGGAGGCGCGTTATCTCGCGGCGCCGGGCGGCATTACGCCGTTGTTCGTGCTCGCTGACGTGGCGGCGCTGATCAGCGGTGGGTTGCGTGGAGTCGTGGCCAAGTGAGGATCGTCATGTCGAAGTCCAAACTACTGCACCTCGTGGTGCTGCTCGCGGTCAGCACGCCACTGCTGGCGCAGGAGCACCTGGCACACGGCCGATTCAAGGACGTCACGCTCTACCGCCCGGAAGGCGAGGTCAAACACGTCGTGCTCTTCCTGTCCGGCGATAACGGTTGGGAAAGCCCGGTGACGGGTATGGCGCGCAAGCTTGTCGAGCGGGGCGCGCTGGTGGCCGGCATCGACTCGCCGCAACTGTTCGAGGCGCTGGAAGCCGATGGCGCCAGTTGCGTTTATCCCGACGGCGATCTGGAGAATCTCTCGCACTATCTACAGGGTTATACACACCTGCCGACGTATCACACGCCGGTGCTGGCGGGTTACTCGGCGGGCGCGACGATGGCGTACGCGATGTTGGCGCAGGCGCCCGACGGCACGTTCGCGGGTGCTGTAACGCTGGGATTCTGCGTCGAGATGGATCTTGGGAAACCCCTGTGTCGCGGCGACGGCGTTCGCTTCACGCAGCACACGGACGCCAAGGCGTTGGATATGCTGCCGACGAAGGATCTTGCCGTGGAATGGATAGCGCTGCACGGAGCAACCGATCGTGTTTGCCCGACGGCGCCGGCTCGCAAATTCGTCGCGCAGATGCCGCGTGCGAAATTCATCGAGCTGCCGAAGGTGGGACACTCCTATTCGAGAGACGCCGATTGGGCGCCGCAGTTCCTCGAAGCTTATGACCGCCTGGCCACCAAGGCGGACGCGGCGCTGCCGCCGCCGCCGGCGAGTCTCGCCGATCTTCCGCTGGTGGAGGTCCGCGCCGCGGCGGGCGGCCCGACCTTTGCCGTGTTGTTGTCAGGCGATGGCGGCTGGGCAGGCCTCGACAAAAAGGTGGCTGCAGCGCTGGCGGCGAAGGGCATCGACGTCGCAGGCGTCGACTCCTTGCGTTATTTCTGGACGCCACGCACACCACAAGGTCTTGCTGATGATGTGGATCGCGTGGTCCGCTATTACGCCGCGCACTGGCACAAGAGCGGCGTGGTGTTGGTGGGTTATTCGCAGGGCGCGGACGTGCTGCCGTTCGCAATCAACCGGCTGCCATCCGCCTCTCGTCAGCTCGTTACTTATGCCGTGATGATGGGCCTGGGAAAGAAAGCGTCGTTCGAATTCCACGTTGGCAACTGGCTTGGCGGAGAGAGCGACGCCATTCCAATCCAGCCCGAAGCGGCGAAGCTGCAGCCGAACATGACGCTGTGCCTCTATGGCGCGGAAGAAAAGGACTCGCTGTGTCCCCAGTTGGCGCCTGACAGCGTCGAGGCGCACGTGATGGCCGGCGGGCACCATTTCGACGGCGCGTATGAAGAACTTGCATCGCTGATTCTCGAACGTCTTGGCCGATGAAGAGGTGAGCATGTAGTCTGTGTCGCCATGACATACCTCACTGGCCTTGTTCTGATCCTCGCCGCCATTTCACAAAACGCAGCGGCACAAACCCCTCCCCCCGTGACGCCGATGACGCCCGATGTCATCGACAAATATGAGCAGACGCTGGCCGGGGCGGACTTCATCCGCCGCGAAGCGATGATCCCGATGCGGGATGGCACCAAGCTCTACACCGCTGTCGTGATGAAAAAGGGAACGGCCAACGCGCCAATCCTGCTCTCGCGCAGCCCATACGACGCGCACCACTCGACGCATCGCGTCGCGAGCCAAAGGATCGTCGACATCCTCGAAGTGATGGACGCCGAGTTCGTCGAAGACGGCTACATCCGCGTCTACCAGGACATCCGCGGCCTGCATCGTTCCGAAGGGCAGTGGGTGTTGAACCGGCCGCTGGCCGGGCCGCTGAATAACACGGGAATCGACGAGGCGACCGATGCCTACGACACCATCGAATGGCTGGTGAAGAACACGCCGGAGTCGAACGGCAAGGTCGGCGTCATCGGCTCTAGCTACCTTGGGTTTACAACGCTCATGGCCGAGATCAATCCGCATCCGGCGTTGAAGGCGGCGGTGCCCCAGAGCCCGATGGTCGATGGCTGGATGGGCGACGACTGGTTCCACAATGGCGCGTTTCGCGTGAGCGCTCTCGACTACATCGTCAGCCTGTCCCTCAAGAAAGCCGAAGGTGACGGCGAGTTCGCACTGGGAGAAGGCGATCACTACACGCGCTATCTCGAAGCGGGGTCCGTGGCGGATTTCGCGAAGATGTTGGGGATAGAAAACATCACTGGCGTTCGCAAGTTCCTCGACAATCCAGCCTACACGGAATTCTGGTCGCTGCAGGCGGTCGACAAGTTGCTCGCCGCGCAGCCGCTCAAGGTGCCAACGCTGCTCGAGGTGGGGCAGTGGGATCAGGAAGACAGCTATGGCGCGCCCGCGGTCTATCGCGCGCTGGAGCCGAAAGACACCAACAACGACAAGGTTTTCCTGCACATCGGTCCGTGGCGGCATTCGGGCGCCAACCACTATGGTTACGACCTGGGTGCGCTGACCTTCACCGGCGACACGGCGCTCGAATGGCGCCTGCAGCATGTGAAGCCATTCTTCGATCATTACCTCAAGGGCGGCCCGGATCCGAAGACGCCGCCGGTGCTCACCTATGCGACTGGCATCAACAAGTGGCAGTCCTCCACACGCTGGCCGATGGGCGCCGCGAAGCCTATCTACCTGGCGGCCGGAGGCGTGGCGACCTTCGATCGCCCAAAGGCGAGTGGACACGATGAGTACTTGAGCGATCCCGCGAAACCGGTGCCCTTCATTCCGCGCCCGATCAACATGAACGACGCGACGCAGTGGAAGCCGTGGCTCGTGCACGACCAGCGGTTCGTGTCAGAGCGGCCGGACGTGGCGAGCTGGAGGAGCGCGCCGCTCACTGCGGCGGTGCACATCATGGGCGCACCCGCCGTCGAATTGTTTGCTTCAACCACCGGTACGGACAGCGACTGGGTGGTGAAGCTGATCGATGTTTATCCCAACGATATACCCGAAGGCGCTGCACAGGGTTCGAAGTCTTCGGTGGCTGGCTTCGAGCTGCCGATCGGCATCGAAATTTTTCGCGGGCGCTATCTCAAGAGCTTCGCCCAGCCCGCGCCGCTCAAGGCCGGCAAGGTGGAACACTATCGCTGGGAGCTTCCCAACGTCGATCACGTGTTCCTGCCGGGTCACCGGATCATGGTGCAGGTGCAGTCGAGTCTGTTTCCGCTCTACGACCGAAACCCGCAGACCTACGTCGACAACATCATGTACGCGAAGCCGGCTGACTATAAGAAGGCGACGCAGAGCGTGTGGTTTGGCGGTGGCAATTCGAGCGCCATCGTATTGCCCGTAGTGCCCTGAAACTTTCATGAAACTGATTCAGCGATCTCGCGAAGAAGTCCGCGCCACGATCGCAGCGCTGAGCCCGGAGGTGCGCACCCAGGTCTCGGCCGAGTGGCTCGCGCTTCTCGAAAGTTCATCCGGAGAGGATCCATGGATCCACGGATTCCGAATCGTGAACGACGATGATGTCCAGGTTGGCTTGGGAAGTTTCAAAGGCCCGCCTGTCGACGGTATCGTGGAAATTGCTTATGCCGTCGCTCCAAAGTATCAAGGGTATGGCTATGCAACCGCTGCAGCGAGTGGACTCGCAGCGCATGCATTCAAATCGGGTCAGGTGCGCACCGTGCGCGCGCACACATTACCGGATGGCTTCGCTTCACAACGCGTTCTGCTCAAGTCCGGTTTCAGCAAGGTCGGAGAATTCGTCGAGTCTGGCGACGGCCTGGTCTGGCGTTTCGAGTTGCGGCGCCTATCTGCCGGAGTTGCGGCCCTTTCGTCCAACTAGAAACCCGATAGTCCCCGTGTTACGTATGGGCAATGCAGGAGAACAGCGCAGAGCTACTCCGCCTGTTCATCGACCAGGCGCCGGTCCAGATCGCAATGTTCGACCGCGAGATGTGTTACATCGCCGCCAGTCGCCGCTGGGTGACTGACTATGGATTCGGCGATCAGCAATGGCGCGGTATCTCGCACTACCTACTGTTTCCTGACCTTCCCGAACGCTGGCGCGCCATTCATCAGCGCGCGCTCAATGGAGAAGTGATTTCCTCCAGAGAGGATCGCTTCGATCGCGCCGATGGAACGGTGATGTTTCTTCGTTGGGAGGTTCGCCCCTGGTACCGGGAAGAGGTGCAGGGAGGGGTCATCATTTTTGCGGAGGACATCACCGAGCGGAAGATATCCGAAGATGACATCCGGCAGCTCAACGTGGAGCTCGAGCAGCGTGTGCACGCCCGCACCGCAGAGCTCGAGGAGATGGTCGACAAACTGCAGCAATCGCTCATTGAAGCCGAGATCCTTCGCCAGGAATTGCGCGAGCAGGCCATTCGGGATCCTCTGACCGCATTGTTCAATCGCCGCTTCATGGAAGAGTCGATGAACCAGGAAGTGGCGCGAGCGCGTCGTGGGAGCACAAGTCTCGGTGTCATCATGTTCGACATCGACAGATTCAAACAATTGAATGACTCATACGGCCATGAGGCGGGCGATGCGGTGCTGCGCAGTGTTGCACACCTCTTTTTGGAGAATGTTCGCGCCGGTGATGTGGCATGTCGTTTCGGCGGCGATGAATTCATCCTTCTGATGCCGGGGGCTTCGCTCAGCGCCGCCATGCTCAAGGCCCGACAGCTGGAGCAGCAACTGAAGATCCAGGGCGTGGAATGTTCGACGGGTGTGGCCACTTATCCTGATCACGGCTCATCGTGCGCCGAACTGCTCAAGTATGCTGACGCGGCGCTCTACCGCGCCAAAGCAGCGCGAGGCGCCCGGGTTGCCTGATCGCTGCTGGCCGTCGACCTAGCTACATTCTCGGGCGCAGCGCACCATCGCCTCGAGGCTGCGCTCCACGTCGTCGTCGCTGGTCGCCCACGAAGACACGCTGATGCGCATGCCCGTGTGGCCCTGCCACACGGTGACGCCTGCCCAGCAGGTTCCTTCTCGCTGAATGGCTTCGATGATGCGTCGGGTTCTGTCAGGATCGCCAAAGCGAACCACGACCTGATTCAGCACGACGTCGTTCAGCACCTCGAACCCCGCTTTCTGGAGTTCCTGTGCAAATCGCCGGGCCTGTGCGCAGTTGCGCTCGATCATCGCCGCCAGTCCTTCGCGTCCCAGGCTCAGGAGCGCCGCATAGACTTCGATGCCCCGCGCGCGACGCGAGAGCTCCGGTGTGAAGTCCGCAGGGTTGCGGCGCTCGCCCTGTCCCGGGAGGTATTCGGCCGTGATCGCCATCGCGGACTGCAATGCTTGTCCATCACGGACGAAGGCGATTCCGCTGTCATACGGCACATTGAGCCACTTGTGCGAATCGGTGGCCCAGGAGTCGGCCAGCTCGAGGCCGCGCGCCAGGTGCGACAACGCCCCGGACGCACGCGCCCAGAGTCCGAAGGCACCGTCCACGTGAATCCACGCGCCGGCGTCCCGGGCCGCCGAACACAACGGCTCAAACGGATCGAATGCGCCGCTGTTCACATTGCCTGCCTGCACGCAGAGTATCGAAGGCGCTGTCAGCCGCGGTAGTTTGTCCGCGCGCATGCGGCCCTGGGAATCGACCGGTACTCGCGTCAGTCGCGAGCGCCCGAGTCCCAGCATGCCGAGTGACTTGAGCAACGTGGGGTGGCATTCGTCGCCCACCACCACCTGGATGGGCGGCGCGCCGAATAACCCATCGGCCTCCACGGCCCAGCCGCAACGCTTGAGGACGGCGTTTCTCGCCGCCGCGAGCGCCGTGAAGTTCGCGACCGTGGCGCCGGTCACGAATCCGACCGCACAATCGCGCGGCAAGTCGAGTAGTTCGAGCAGCCAGCGTCGGGCGATCTCCTCGAGCCGCGATGCGCCCGGTGTCGGGGCGGCGTAGCCGGTGTTCTGATCCCACGCGGTCGCCAGCCAGTTTGCGGCGACAGTGACAGGCAACGAACCGCCGATCACGAATCCGAAGAACCGCGGGCCGGCCATAGCCATGGTTGCGGGAGAGATGAATTGATCGAGCTGCGCCAGCACTTCGCCGGGCGGCGTGGGCTTCTCCGGCGCAGGCACGTCCAGTTCGCCGAGTCGCGCGACGGCATCCGGATCCGGACGCACGGGACGGTTCTTCAGTGAATCGAGATAGGCGATCGCCCGGAGTGAGGCATCTTCGAGAAGTTTGGTTGTGCTCAAAGTGTGTAGGAGTTTAATACCTCAAGACGGAAAAGGTGAGCACGCCCTGGATCGAGTTTCGGCGTGAGCTTGCCCGCGGGCGCGTGGACGCGGAATAATTCCGACCATGAAGATCACCACTTTCTTCATGTTCGCCGGCCAGGCCGAAGAGGCGCTGCGCTTCTATGTGAATTTGCTGCCGAACTCCTCCATCGAGTCGCTCGACAAATACGGCGCGAATGAGCAGGGCGCGGAAGGTACGGTCAAGAGTGCGGTAGTGGTGATTGCTGGCGCCCGCTATCGCTTCTTCGACAGCCCGGTGAAGCACGCCTTTGGATTCACGCCGGCCATCTCGCTGTTCGTCGACTGCGATTCGAAGGAGCAGATCGAGAAGTTCGCCGGGGCGTTGGTCGAGGGTGGGCACTACCTCATGGGCCCGGCAAACTATGGCTTCAGCCAGTGGTTTTGCTGGCTGCAGGACCGCTGGGGCATTTCCTGGCAGTTCAATCTGCCCTAGCTACACCAGATAACAAGACGCCATTCACATTTCCCGGGAGCCTGATTCTGCAACACTCGCAACGATGAAAAGCATTGTCATCCGCTTGTTGGTGTTATCGCTTCCAGTACTTGCGCTCGCCGGAGAAACCGGCGGTTCGCCGCTGGCGCCGCCTTCCGAAAAGATCGCCGGACAGTCGCAGGAGGACTGGTCACGTATGTGGTGGCAATGGGCAGGGTCGTTTGAGCGGCATGAGAGCCCGGTCTCTGACAAGAAGGGTACCCGTTGCCATCTCAGGCAAGAGGGTGCGGTGTGGTTTCTCGCCGGTACCTACGGTTCGGGACGCACGATACGTAGCTGCACTGTTCCGGCTGGCAAATACTTGTTCTTTCCGCTGATCAATTACGTTGTGTTTCCCGCTTCCGCGATGTCGCTCAGTTGCGAACAGGCCAAGAAAGAAGCTGCGGCGGCGACGGCAGAAGTGTCGTCGCTGGTGCTCGAGGTCGACGGCAAGCTGTTCAAGAATCTCGAAGTCCATCGCCAGGCAACCAAGGCGTGCTTCGATCTCGCCGCGCAAGCGGGTGGTGGCGCGGCGCCGTCTGCGGGGAACGGCTACTACGTCATGTTGCGACCGCTCAGCCGCGGGACTCACACGCTCAACTTCGGCGGCAGGCTTCCGGGGCTCTCGCAGGCAGTCACATACACCGTGAACGTGGAATGACGTCCGTGCGTTTGCAAGGAAGAATCCAAACCTGGAACGATGATCGAGGTTTTGGGTTCGTCGTTCAGAACAGCACGAACGAAAAAGCGTTCGTTCACATCTCGGCACTAGCCGATCGGCATCGTCGCCCGGTAGTTGGGGCGCTCGTCACCTACGAAGTGGTTGAAGACAAGCGCGGCCCCAAGGCTGTGGATGTGCGGTACGTAGGTCAAAAGCGGACAAGCGAGCGCAAAGAAGGAATTCCCATACGATCCGTCGTGGTGAGTGTTGCTTTGGCCTTGGGTCTGGCCGGATTCGTATACCAGCAATTTGCCCGGGTGCCGGGCGCAACCGAGCAAATTGCTGGTATACGAATCCGGCCAGACCCAA
>Ga0207689_10006859_pt1 | contig 10011 bp, 9 predicted proteins | sample KBSMisM52_FD_184312 | JGI IMG/M metagenome (GOLD analysis project Ga0207689, IMG submission 184312) | Miscanthus rhizosphere microbial communities from Kellogg Biological Station, Michigan, USA - KBS Miscanthus M5-2 (SPAdes) (version 2) | ecosystem: Host-associated > Plants > Roots > Rhizosphere... | reverse complement strand
CCGAACCTGTATCGCCGGGTGATCAGCTACTCGGGCACGTTCGTCGCACTGCAGCGCAACGCCACCGCACCGAACGGCGCGTGGGACTTTCACCAGACGTTCATCCCCAACTCCGAGCGCAAGCCGCTGCGCATCTGGCTGCACGTGAGCGAAAACGATCTCGGCGCGACGTCACCCGCTGAACAGATGCGCAACTGGGTGGTTGCGAACAACCGGATGGCCGCGGCGTTGAAAGCCAAGGGCTACCCGTACCAGTTCGTGTTTTCAGAAGCGTCCGGCCACGTCGAGCGCGCCGTGGAGATGCAGACGCTGCCCGAAGCGTTCGAATGGGTGTGGAAGGGTTACAAACCGGCAGGGCGGTAGTGATCGCTCACGTCGCCGCCGGCGTTCAGCGCTCCGTCCGGCATCTTCGGCGTGAGGATCTCGAGCTGCTCTTATCGTGACGACGGCACTTTCAGGACCACCATCTGCAGGCCAGGCATGTCGGCAAGTCCTTCGCGTTCGCGGTGAGCACACGGAAATCACGCTGAACGGCTTGCGCCGCAAGCCAGAGGTCATTCACGCGAATGTGCGGGCGTTCTGTCCCATCCTGGATCCCGTTCCCGATGACCACAGGTTCTTGCTCGATCGCGGAAGAAATTCAGTTGCTCTAGCGCTGCTCGATGTAGCCGTGTTCCTGCATTCACCACATAGATCAAGTATCTGGAATGCGTCGGCTTACGACTAGCGCTGCGCCGACCGACTCTGCTCAAACGACAAGTACTGCCCGAAGTACGGCAGGATCTTGTTTTCCCACTGACTCACCACGTGACTTCCGTGATTGCCCGCGCGCATGCTGAACTCATGAGGAATGCCAAGTTGCTTCATCCGAGCATCAAACTGCTGGATGCTGGCCAACAGCCCGTCTTCCACGCCGACATCCACGGTGATGGCCTTGTACTTCTTGAGATTCGATCCGTACTGACCGAGCATGGCCAGCGGCGAATTCGCCGCGTATCGCGCCGCCACCTCGGGAACCACCTTTCCATCCTTGGTCGGGAGATCGACATAGAGCGGCGGATTGTTCGGATTGGGCGACCAGGCGGCCGCTGTCGCCATCCCAACGCCCCCGGTCTTTTTCGCTTCTTCGAACGTCTTGATGAGTTCGAGCGGCGACGGCTTCCCATCGCGGGTGCCGCTCGGATTCCCCTGATTCAGACAGCAGGGTGCCATCGCCCACATCACGGAAAACACATCCGGTCGCTTCATTCCGATCCGCAGGGCGCCATAGCCGCCCATCGACTGACCGGCGATCCCGCGTGATTCGCGCGTCGGCAACGTGCGGTAGTTCTTGTCCATGTAGGCCACGAGATCGTCGGCGATGTAGTCTTCCCAGTAACCGCTGGTCGGCGAGTTCGACCACATACACCCGCCGTACACGTTGTTGCAGTTCGGAATGACGAAGATCATCTCCTTCACCTGGCCGCTATTGAACACACGCTCTGCGCCCGGATAAAACGGCCTGCCTCCGCCGTTCATATCCAGGTAGTCCAGGTCCTCGCCGTTGTACCCGTGCAGGAAGTAGATGACCGGGTAGCGGCGGGTCTTGTCAGTCGCGTAGCTCTGCGGGAGATAGATCGACACGTACGGGGAGTCCGATTCGCCCATCAGGTTCCCAGCGAGCGATTCCCCGTAAATCTTGATGCGCTCGATCTTTCCCTTGAGGGGAACCTGCGGGGCTCGCGGTTCCGCCGGGTTCGCAGCGGGCTGAGCCGCCCGGCCACCCCGGCCCGCTCGACCCGCAGGGGCTTCCTGTCCTGCCGGCGCTGTCTGACCCGCCGGGGCCTCCTGCCCCATCAAAAACTCCTGTCCCAACACGAAAGCAGCGGTCAGCGCACCAATCGTCACCGCGACCTGCGTCACATATGCTCGCTTCATCTCTCCTCCTTAATAGCGTTCTGTGCGAGACCTCCGCCGCGCCCGCATTCTACGCAGCGCCATAGTAGTAGTTCAGCAGGCCACCCATTCGTTGCCGGCCGCCACAGGACCCGACGTCGCTGACAGGCCCACCAGTGGGTCAGCTCATTCCCGAGGCCTTGGTGGTTCCGTCGCCGTGGTAGTGCGCGACGAACTCCCCGAGGGCACGACGTAAGTGCCGCTGGCCCAGCATCGCTAGCCGGCGACGCTGATCGTCGTTCAGCCGCAACCGACGGCGACCCGGGTGCGCTTTCAGTACGCGGTGCTCTTCACGGAGGACAGCGATGACCTCGCGCTGCTCTCGATCGAGCCGTGCGAGCACCGCGGTGAACAGCATCTGCAGTGGAATCACCCGCCAACTCTACGCCAATGTAATCGCGCGACGGAGTTTTCGGCTAGTACGCGGACGAAGGGGCCTCGCGTGGAATGCGCTCGCTAAGTTCGTCTGGTGTTCCCGCTGGCCCCTCGCGCCGGATAGAGGCTTTATCAGTCCTCGTCGTGCATTTGCAGTGGGGTGCGGAGTCGGCCTTGGTCGGAACAGCGCCCTCTCGCGCACGTGTAGCACGCCTGGATCGTATTAGATGCGATGATTGTAACGGCCGAGAAACCCGCGACGTGCGGTCGTCCCATCGCTATGCCGTTCGCACTGGTGTCGCTGCTGCCGCTGTGACGTGGCGGCTCGCAAGCCAACCGCCGGTTGCGCCACCAGCTATCTTGAGCGCGTGCGCCACGTAATAGATGAACGGAGTCGGCGGCGCGTTTGGAATAAACAGGCTGGCCACGGCTCCGAGCGCGATGTAGATCGCCGTTGCGGCCGCCCCCATGAGCGCGCCGTGAAGCACCGGCCGTGAGAGTCCCCGGGCCAGCCACCGGGCGACGGGCACGAAGACCAGGAACGATCCGGCGACGGCGACGGCGGTGATGAAGGTCTCGCCGCTTCCAGCCGCGCGCATCGGGATCACCACGACGATCAGGATCAGTTCGGCGAGGAACCCACCGAGCGCGATCCGACCCCAGCGAAGAGCAGACTTAGTCATGGCGATGCGAAGTCTACTTCATGATCGCGCTGTCGCTGCGATGGTACGTGCGAAAGGGTCGTACTCGGCCGCCCGCTCATGTTTTTGCGCTTTGCTTCTTCACCAGATCTGCGAGCGCTTCGACCTGCTCCTTGATCGCATTCATGGCGTCGTCAGACTCGGGCTTCGGCAGATCGAGATCAGGTGGCTTCTCGGCGAGCAGGATCACGTCCGAGACGACTTGGGCCAGAACCTGCTCGATCGCGACGGGATTACGGACGACATCCATCTGTTCAATGCGAATCTGAGAGAGTGGGAGGACTATTACAATTACCACCGGCTGCACGGGGCCTTGGCGGGTCAGACCCCGTACGAGCGGCTCCTGGCAAAGGCGAGAGCCGGAGCCTCACCGGGCGTCCTGAGACTTACAAACTGCGCCGTGGCGCGTAGGCCGCCGAGTGATTTGCAGAAAGAGAGCAGGGGTTGTGATGTGTTGATCAACTGCGAAGCGGCGCGATAGTTGAGATTCTGGAGTTCATATGACGAAGATTACGTCTTCAGCCCTGATGGTTTCTGGCACGGTGGTGCTCGCCTGCAGCCTGTTGTTCGCTCAGGTCCAGAGGCCGGGCGAATATCCGCGAGGAGTGAAGCCTTCGCCGATGATGAGTTTTTTCGTGACGAGTGAACCCATTGGCGACGGCGGCAATCTCGGCGGATTGGCCGGCGCTGACGCACATTGCCAGACACTCGCAGCTGCCGTAGCCGCCGGAAATCGCACCTGGCATGCTTACTTGAGCACGCAGGCGCGGCCCGGCAAGCCGGCCGTGAACGCCCGCGACCGCATCGGCACAGGCCCTTGGTACAACTTCCAAGGCGAGATGATCGCGCAGGATCTCGCGCACCTGCATGGCGACACGATGGAACTGGCACATCAGGGAAATAATCTGAATAAGCTCACCGGATTGACGGAAAAAGGCCAGATCGTGCCGGGCTTGTACGACTATTCCGATCCACGCGACAACGACTGGAATTACGTAAAGACCACTCGCTTTTCGAGTCGGCACGAAATGCTCACCGGTACTCAGACCGATGGCACGGCTTTCACCGATGCTCAAGATCACACCTGCGACAACTGGACCAGCAACGAGAGCCCAGCTCCTGGCAGAGCCAACGGCGACCTCAATGCCGCCGATGGCAGGCTCAACGCCCAGATCGGTTTTCCTGACCGCAATGGCGGCGGCAGCGGTTCCTGGAATTCCGCTCACGGAACGCGCGGCTGTGCCCAGGCGGATTTGCCGAAAACGCACGGCGTAGGCCTGTTCTACTGTTTCGCGATCAACTAGGATGGCGAAAAAATCCATCTTCATCATCGCGTCGTGCCTGCTCCTGGCGCAACAAAACGAGCCGACGGCTCAGTTCAATACTCAGGGCGTCACGCCACCCCCAGGTAGCAGTCCGACTCCTGCGCGAATGACCTTCTTCGTCACCAGTGTCGGCATCGGGAAAGGCGGAGATCTTGGCGGACTTGCGGGAGCCGACGCGCACTGCCAGGCGCTGGCGGCGGCTGTCGGTGCGGGCGCTCACACCTGGCACGCCTATCTCAGCACCCAGGCTCGCCCCGGACAGCCCGCGGTCAACGCGCGTGATCGTATTGGCACCGGACCTTGGTTCAACTGGTCGTTCGCGCAACTGGGCGCGCCGCAAAACGCCGTTATCTCCGCGAATCTGGGCGAGCTTCACGGCGATACTCTGGTTCAGGCGCAACGCGGCAGCAATCTGTTCAAGCAGTCCACACGCAACGAGCATGGACAGCTCATTAACGGCGTCGGCGATACGCCGCCGATTCAGCATGAGATTCTCACCGGATCGAAGTGGGACGGCCGCGCTTACGACGACAACGCCGATCACACGTGTAATAACTGGACCAGCAGCACGATTGGTTCTGCGCAGGTCGGACATTCCGATCGCATCGGCAACGGCTCGTCCTGGAATTCGTCGAACGCCACCAAAGGGTGCAGCCAGGCCGCGCTCGAGAGCACAGGTGGGGCTGGACTCTTCTATTGTTTTGCCATCAATTGATGGCAAAGGAGGAATAACTTCGAATATCGACGCCCACATGCGATTGTCATAGCTTTCTTTGCCGTGAACATCGACGCTCTTCGTGGGTGATCGAGGCTGGAAGGCGGCGACACGGGACTGACGAGTTCAATCAACAAGCGGAAAGTTTGGCGCGGATCGACTTTGCGATAGCCACAACAGGTCTTGTGCCGGTCCTACACGGAGCTTATACTGCCGCCGGAAGCCAGCATGACCCCGCGGTCCTCGCACATCGCCTCCCTGCCGAACCGGGCCGGTGAACTCGAGAGGGCCGCATGACTCCAAAGCGCGGACCGAGGTTCAAGGCGGTTCTCGCGATGTTTCTGTCGGTTATCCCGGCCGTTGGACAGGCTCAGACCGGCAACATCCCGCGCGGTCCGGACGGCAAACCTGATTTGAGCGGCGTCTGGCAGGTGCTGAACAGCGCTGCCTGGGACTTACAGGATCACACCGGGGCTCTGGACTTTCCCCCGGGACAAAGCGTCGTGGAGGGCGGAACCATCCCGTATCTGCCAGCCGCGGCCGCAAAGCAGCGGGACAACTTCGAGCATCGCGAGACCGACGACCCGGCAGAAGTCACCTGCTATCTTCCCGGCGTCCCCAGGGCGACCTACATGCCCTTCCCGTTCGAAATCATTCAGACGCCGAAGGTGATCGTTTTCTCCTACGAATTCGCGCACGCCCGACGCCACGTGTTTACCGACGGCTCGCCCCATCCGGCCGGCTTTCCGGATTTCTGGATGGGAGACTCACGCGGCCGTTGGGAAGGCGACACGTTGGTCGTGGATGTCACCAATCTGGATGAACGGACGTGGCTCGATCGCGCCGGAAACTTTCACAGCGATGCTCTACACGTGGTGGAACGCTACACTCCGATTGACGCCTCGCACGTCATGTACGAGGCGACACTCGAGGATCCGAAAGTGTTCTCGCGGCCGTGGAAGATCAGCATGCCGCTCTATCGCCGCATCGACAAGAGCGTCAAGATCCTGGAGTACGAGTGCGTCTATTACCTCCAGGACAAGAGGTATGGCAACGCGAAACCCGTAGGAGTACCGCAATGAAAGCCGTACTGTCCAGAATATCCGCCGCAACAGCCGTCCTCGCGTTCGTCGTGACGGCCGTTCCGCTGAGCGCTCAAGAGAAGGCGGCGGCAACGTACGTCGCTCCGCGCACGGCGGACAATCATCCCGACATGCAAGGCGCCTGGGCGCGTCGTGGCGTCGGCCTTCAAGAGGCCAATGCTCCGAGCACGCCGCTCGGCGATTTCGGGAGCACAGGTCAACCCTATCCCACGGTGTTCAACACCGGTGTCTTCACGACGCAAGATCGCTCCGTCCTCCAGGGGCGCCCGGCGGGCGTGATCGATCCGGCCGATCGTGTACTGCCGTGGCGGCCCGAAGCCGATGCCGCCCGTCGCGCGTTCATTCCCAAGATGATCCCTCCAGCTTCTCTGGCCTACGTTGAAAAGGCCGCACGCTGCGTGTTGCCTGGTCCTCTAGAGGCGGACGACAGGCATCCGTACCAAATCATCCAGCGCCCGGGGTATTTCGTGATGATGTACGAATACAACCATGTGACGCGGGTCATCCCAACCGACGGCCGCGCGCACGTGGGATCGAACGTCCGACTGTTCATGGGGGATCCCGTCGGCCACTGGGAGGGCGAGACGCTGGTGGTCGATACCACGAACTTCAACGACAAGACGTCCTTGGGCCGCACGGTCCCGTACCATAGCGACGCTTTGCACACCGTTGAGCGCTTTACGAGGATCGATCCCAACGTCCTCGACTACCAAATCACGATAGAAGATCCGAAGATGTTCACGCGACCCATCAAGATCGCCGGCACGTTTCAGGCAGCAGATCCGAAAACCGAGCTGATGGAGTTTGCGTGCGCCGAAGGCAGCCAGGTTCTTCCGAATGTCTTCGGCTTCGAGTTGGCGCCAGGCCGAGCGCAGGCCAGCAAGTGACGCGGGTCGCCGAGAAGGCAGGAGATATACCGATGAAGACCAGACTTTACCTACTGGTAGCCGTCGCTGCGCTGCTTGCGTTCCATCGTCCAGCCTTGGCGCATCATTCCTTTGCCGCCGAGTTCGACGCGAACAAGCCCGTGACCGTGAACGGAACGGTCAACAAGATGGATTGGGTGAATCCGCACTCCTGGATTTACGTTGACGTCAAAGGAGCTGACGGGACCGTAGTCACCTGGCGATTCGAGATGGGTCCCCCGAACGCCTTGTTGCGCATGGGTTGGAGGAAGGATTCGATCCCGCCGGGCACGGAGGTCAAGATCGAAGGCTACCGCGCCAAGTCCGGTCAGCCTGTCGCAAACGCGAAGACGGTCACGCTTCCCGATGGTCGAGAGCTGTTCTCCGGCGGCTCGACGCCCCCGGGGCTCGGCGAAGCGGCCGCCGTGGCCAAGCCCTGACGAAGGCCCAGGACATCGTTGTCGCCTGTACTTCGCCAATATCGCGTCCGGGCGAAAACTATTGACGTTGGTATAGTCGGCCGCGCGGCACGGGCCGAACCACCCCTCGCGTGCCGAAGACGAGCACTCTCAGTTCAAGTACCTCGGCGCTGCCGTGTCGTGCTTCTTCGCGCGACAGCTCCATGGCAAAATGCGCCGATGAAAAACAGCCTACGCACCATCGGTGTTGTGGCCGCCGTGACAGCCGGCATCGCGGTGACATTCCTGCCGTGGGCTGCCGCGCAGACGAACCGGCAGCAGGTGCCGCTCTTCGAGCCCGATCCGTTGTGGTCGCAGGCCCTGCCGAACAAGTGGGTCAGCGGACAGGTCGGCGGCGTCGCCGTCGACTCGCACGATAACCTGTGGGTGTTCCACCGGCCCGATACGATCCCGGACGGCGAGAAGGCCGCGGCACTCAATCCTCCGCAGGCGGAGTGCTGCATCCCGGCGCCCGCCGTCCTTCAGTTCGACCCGAACGGAAGATTCCTCCAAGCCTGGGGAGGCCCCGGACAGGGATACGAATGGTTCGCGTCGCAGCACGGCATCTTCGTCGACCACAACGACAACGTGTGGCTCAGCGGGAACTCAAAGGAAGACAATCAGATCCTCAAGTTCTCCACCGCCGGCAAGTTCCTCCTGCAGATTGGCCATGCGGGTAAGAACAAGGGGAGCAACGACACCGAAAACCTTGGAGGGCCGGCGGGTCTCTTCGTCTACAGGAAGACGAACGAGCTCTACGTCGCCGATGGGTACTTCAATCACCGCGTGATTGTCTTCGACGCCGCAACCGGCACTTACAAGCGTCATTGGGGCGCGTACGGCAAGCGGCCGGACGACGCGCTGAAGTTCCCTCCGCGGCCGCAGCTCGTTGCCGGGCCGCCGCCCGAAGGGTTCAACAACCCGGTGCACAGCGTGCTGGTCACCAACGACGATACGGTGTACGTCGCCGACCGCACGAACAACCGCCTTCAGGTGTTCAAGACCGACGGCTCATTCGTCAAGGAAGTCTTCATCGCGAGAAACACGCTCCAGGCCGAAGGCACGGTTCACCACTTCGCCGTTTCGCCGGACAAAGAGCAGCGCTTCCTGTACGTGGTCGATGGCTCGAACAAGGCAATCCGCGTCCTCAACCGGCAGACGCTCGAGATCTTGTACTCGGTGGGCGGGCATGCTGGCCACAACGCCCGCGAATTCTTCCACGCGCACAGCGCCGCGGCCGACTCGAAGGGCAACCTGTTCATCGGCGAGGTCAACAACGGGCAACGCTATTACAAGTACGTGTTCAAGGGGATGGGTGCGATTCCCAAGTGAGCGAGGGAAGCCCAGCTTCTTCAACGGATGACGGAGACTCTCTGAGCCCCGTGCACCGGGGCGTGCGGCAGTCGCATACCTGGGATCCTCGGAAATCGGCTACTCTCTTCATTCGACGTGTGCTGGGCGCTGGATCGCGCTCCGCGTTGCCGCCGAGGTTCTCGGTCATCTTCGAGTACGGAGGGTTGATTCCGTGAGTACGCACCATCGCTCGTTCCTTCTTGCTTCGCTCCTGCCAGCTGTCCTGCTCGTCAGCGCATCCGCTGTCGTTCAGGCTCAGAATGCTGGATCGCCGGCGGCCAGCCGCTGGTCTGATCCTGCCACCTGGCCTGACAAGAAGGTGCCCGCCAAAGACGACGTGGTCACCATTGAGAAGGATATGAACGTCATCCTCGACGTCAGTCCGCCGCCGCTGCATGGGATCACGCTCAACGGCACGCTCAGCTTCGCGGATAACAAGGATCTGGAGCTGACCACCGAGTGGATCATGGTGCACGGGGCGTTGGAGATTGGCACGGAAGCCAAACCCCACACGCGTAAGGCGACGATTACCTTCACCGACAACGTCAAAGGCGAAGACTTTGGTGGAATGGGTGGAAATGACCGCAGTGACCGCGGGATCATGATCATGGGCGGAACCCTGAGCCTGCACGGTGACCGGAAGAACACCTGGACCAAGCTGGCCAACACGGCCACCGCAGGCAGCACCTCCATACAGGTCCTGGACGCGTCTGGCTGGCGGGTCGGTGACGAGATTGTCCTGGCGTCCACGGATTTCGATCCCCGGCAGGCAGAGAGACGAACCATTTCCGCCATCAAGGGAAATACGATCACGCTCGATCGGAAGCTGGAGTACATGCACTTCGGCAAGATCACCTTCGACGTGGATGAACGTGGCGAAGTCGCCATGCTGACGCGCAATATCCGTCTCCAGGCATCGGCCGACGCGGAACAGTCATTCTTCGGCGGGCATGTGATGGCGATGGGCGCGAGCAAGATGTTTGTCGAGGGCGTCGAGTTCCAGCGCATGGGCCAGAACCTGACTCTTGCCCGGTATCCGATCCACTGGCATCTGATCGGCGACGCCAAGGGGCAGTACATCAGGAACGCCGCGATCCACGACACCTACAACCGCTGCGTGACCGTGCATGGCACGAACAAT
>Ga0207689_10006858_pt1 | contig 10013 bp, 8 predicted proteins | sample KBSMisM52_FD_184312 | JGI IMG/M metagenome (GOLD analysis project Ga0207689, IMG submission 184312) | Miscanthus rhizosphere microbial communities from Kellogg Biological Station, Michigan, USA - KBS Miscanthus M5-2 (SPAdes) (version 2) | ecosystem: Host-associated > Plants > Roots > Rhizosphere... | reverse complement strand
CAACAACAAAAGATCGATGTGTTCTTTATTCACTTTATTATAGGCCTCCATAGCATTATCACATTCGCCGGCTAATACCAGTTCATTGACCTGGCTTACCAGTTGCTTCATTGCCATACGGGCCATTTTATTATCATCTACGATAAGACAATTCATCGCTTTAAATTTACGCTAAGTTAACAAGTATAATCCTTGTCATTACCTGACCGTTTACATAGAGGATTGCTAAATTTTAGTACCAATCAATCGTTTGTTCTATTTTACAATCTTTGCTTTTCCTTGACTTTAATTCCGGAATTTAGCATCAATATTCACTCAACATTTTTTATGAAACAAGACCGTAGAAAATTTTTACGTCACATTGCTACCGGTACCGGAGCTATTGCGGCAGGCTTGCCTGCACTTGCCAAAGTGACAACTGATAAAAAAGATTTCATCAATGAGTTATCAGGCGATTATGGTGTTCAGCAATTCAACATGTGCGGGTATGCAGCGCCAAAGTTAGAAACAGTTCGTGTTGGTATTATCGGGTTGGGCATGAGGGGTAGCGGAGCAGTAGAAAGGTTAAGTTATATAGATGGACTTGAAATAGTAGCATTATGCGACAAGCTTCCCGATCGTGTAACGAAAGCCCAGAAAACACTGGAGAAAATGGGAAGGCCGAAAGCAAAAGAGTACAGCGGTGAAAATGGGTGGAAAGCCCTTTGTGAAAGCAAGGGCGTTGACCTCGTTTATACCCCGACCCCGTGGCATTTGCATGCACCCATTGCTTTACTGGCCATGAATAATGGCAAACATGCCGCTACCGAAGTAAATGCTGGTTTAACCATCGATCAATGCTGGCAACTGGTTGAAACTTCAGAAAGAACAAAGAAACATTGCATGATGCTGGAAAACTGCTGTTACGATTTTTTTGAATTGCTTACCCTGAATATGGCACGCAACGGATTATTCGGCGAAGTGCTGCACGCAGAAGGAGCCTATATCCATAACCTCAGCCGGGATTATCTCTTTAATAAAGACGCTTATGTAGATATGTGGCGCCTGAAACAAAACATTCAGCATAACGGCAACCTGTATCCAACACATGGATTGGGACCCATTGCCCAATGTATGAATATAAACCGCGGTGATAAAATGGATTACCTGGTAAGTGTAAGCACAAATGATTTTACCCTGGGTGCTCTTGCAAAAGAAATGGCTGCCAAAGATTCCTTCTTTAATGAGTATGTGAACAAAACATACCGCGGTAATATGAATACAACCACAATACGGACGAATAAAGGAAAAACGATCATGTTGCAGCATGATGTTTCCTCAACCCGTCCTTATTCAAGAATTCATTTAGTAAGCGGCACCAAAGGGGTTGCTCAAAAATATCCTGACCCGGAACGTATCGCATTCGGACATGAATGGATAAAAGAACAGGAACTGAAAGATTTGTACGAAAAGTATTCACCACCGATTGTAAAACACATAGGCGCTATTGCAAAAGATGTAGGGGGTCATGGTGGTATGGATTTTATTATGGATTGGCGGTTGATTGATTGCCTGCGTAATGGCTTACCTCTTGACCAGGATGTATATGACGCGGCTACATGGAGCAGCATATTTGCATTAAGCGGTACTTCTGTGGCAGCAAAGTCAAAATCGTTAGAAGTACCTGATTTTACAAGGGGCGCATGGAAAACAAATAAACCTCATGATCTCACTCTCGATGGCGGCGGCACAACCAAAGTGAGAGAGAAAGTAAAAAATGCGGTGATGCAGAATTGATAACACCTAAGTTTTTGATTTGGGATATTTTCTGAAAAAACGGCATCTGTCTGGATGCCGTTTTTATTTATGACTTATCTTCCTTGTTCATTCAATTTATTCTTCCTCAAAAAACTATCTGCATGAAAAAACTTTTGTTCACCTGTATTTACATGCCCATTTTTATTTTTGCTTCCGCACAAAAAAAATCAAAAACAACTCCTTCGCTCAGCGCTGAAAAGCAAGCTATCATTGCATCTGTTCAGAAACATGAAAAGGAGCTGACGGAGATAAGCGATAAAATATGGGCCTATGCAGAAATAGCGATGCGTGAAAAACAATCTTCAAAGCTATTGGCAGATTATGCGGAAGCACAGGGATTGAAAGTGACAAGAGGTGTAGCGAAAATACCCACAGCATTCATTGCAGAGTATGGGTCCGGAAAACCGATCATTGGCATATTAGGCGAGTTTGATGCATTACCCGGTCTGTCGCAAAAGGCCCAACCAACAAAAGAACCACTGAATGCAGGAAAACCAGGCCATGGATGTGGTCATAATTTATTTGGCGCCGGAAGCCTTGGTGCAGCAGTGGCAATAAAGGAATTAATAGCAGCTGGAAAGTTGAAAGGGACTATCCGCTTTTATGGAACGCCTGCGGAAGAAGATCTGGCCGGTAAAGTATGGATGGCGCAGGATGGGCTATTTAACGACCTGGATGTTTGCCTGGACTGGCACCCTGACTCCGAGAATAAAGCCGGTATGCAAAGTTCACAGGCTGTAACTGATTTTAGTATTTGCTTTAAGGGAAAAAGCGCTCACGCCGCTGCTGATCCCTGGAATGGCCGCAGCGCTTTAGATGCAGCCGAGTTATTCACCAATGGTATCAACTACCTGCGGGAGCACATTAAGCCAAGTGTGCGCATTCATTATGTATTTAAAGAAGCCGGTAAAGTACCGAATGTTATTCCCGACACTGCCTCTGTGTGGTTATGGATACGTGATTCGAAAAGAAGCGGCGTAACAACTGTGGAAGAAAGAATGAAAGATATAGCTAAAGGTGCTGCATTGATGGCCGGTGTGCAGTATGATATAAAATTAAACAGTGGTTTATACGAATTATTAATCAATGAAACCGGCGCCAAAGCCCTGCAGGCAAATATGGAAATGATCGGACCTATAACCTACACAACTGAAGAAAATGAGTTCGCTGATAAAATAATGAAAGAATACGGCGTTGAATCGCAGGGTATCAATGGAAACATCAAACCATTGGAAAAAACAAAGGACGATCCTGAAGGCGGGTCAACAGATGTTGGCGATGTGAGTTATCTCGTTCCTGAAATTTCTTTATTGGCCACAACAGCACCTTACAAATCGCCCTGGCACTCCTGGGTAGTGGTGGCTTGCGGAGGTATGAGCATCGGGCACAAAGGAATGTTGTTTGCATCCAAAGCATTGGGCACAACTATGGTTGATTTGTTTCAGAATGAAAAATTAAGACAGGATATCCGTGCGGAGTTCGGGAAACGCAAAGGCAAAGAGGTATGGAAAGCAATGTTACCGGATGGTCCACCACCTGTACCGGTGGATTAAAATATTTTTTTAGTTATTAAAATGGTTGCCGGATATAAATCCGGCAACCATTTTAATTTATTGGCTTTCTTCACTAGATGCCCCACTCATTCTTCTGCAAAAAATGAATAAGAACTAACTTGCCGGGTATTCTACAACATTGTTAAATAATCATGAACTCATTCACCATATCCGGCAATCTCGTCAACGTACATACGCAAAAAATATATCCGGCTGAAATAACCGTGAAAGAGGGGGAAATAATTTCAATAAAAGAACTCGCTTCAAACTCAAAACTAAAAACTCAAAACTATATCCTTCCCGGCTTCATCGACAGTCACGTGCATATCGAAAGCTCCATGCTCGTTCCATCAGAATTTGCAAGACTTGCCGTAGTGCATGGAACGGTTGCAACAGTCAGTGATCCGCATGAAATAGCAAATGTATGCGGTATGGATGGGGTAGAGTTCATGATTGAAAATGGGAAGACAGTTCCGTTCAAATTCAATTTCGGCGCGCCAAGCTGCGTACCGGCAACAGTGTTTGAAACAGCAGGCGCAGAATTAAATTCAGGTGATGTAGAAAAGCTATTGCAGAGGGATGATATAAAATACCTGAGCGAAATGATGAATTTTCCAGGCGTGTTAAATGATGACCCGGAAGTAATGAAAAAAATCGCGGCTGCACACCGGTTAAAAAAACCCGTGGATGGACATGCCCCGGGATTGAGAGGCGAACAGGCAAAAGCATATATTTCTGCCGGCATCACCACCGATCATGAATGTTTTACAAAAGAAGAAGCACTGGATAAATTACAGAATGGAATGAAAATTATTATCCGGGAAGGGAGTGCTGCAAAAAACTTCGAAGCATTGATTATGCTGTTGCACGATTATCCTAATCAAATGATGTTTTGCAGTGATGACAAGCATCCCGATAGCCTTGCAGATGGGCATATTAATCAACTTTGTGCACGGGCAGTTGCAAAAGGAATTGATGTATTTAAAGTGTTGAAAGCCGCCTGTGTTAACCCAGTTTTACATTACAGCCTGAATGTTGGCTTATTAAAAGAAGGTGATCCCGCGGATTTTATTATTGTAAATGACTTGAAAAATTTTGAACCGCTGCGGACTTATATTAATGGGGAAATGGTTGCAGACAATGGTAAATCGCTGATCAAAACCAAGCCCTCCGCGACAATTAATAATTTCTCTTGCAGCAAAAAAATAACAGAAGACTTTGCGATTATTCCTAAATCACAATCTATTTCAGCAATTGAGGCCCTGGATGGGCAACTCATCACGAATAAACTTAACTTTTCTTTTTCTTCAATAGATAGAAACGGAACCCCGGATATTGAAAAGGATATTTTAAAAATAGTTGTCGTTAACCGGTATAAAGACGCGCCGGTAGCAACCGCCTTCATCAAAAATTTTAATTTAAAAAAAGGTGCAATTGCATCATCTGTGGCACATGATTCGCATAATATAGTTGGAGTAGGCGCGGATGATGAGAGTATTTGTAAAGCTGTGAACATGATTATCGCACATAAGGGCGGCATCAGTTGTGTACAGGACGATATAGAGATGATGGTACCGCTTCCGGTAGCGGGGCTTATGAGTAATGAAGATGGCTATAAAATTGCAGAACAATATTCAGCAATAGATAAAGCAGCAAAAAACCTGGGCTGCACACTGTCCTCTCCTTTTATGACATTATCGTTCATGGCCCTTTTAGTCATTCCGCACCTTAAGCTCAGCGATCTTGGGCTTTTTGACGGTGACAGTTTTTCATTTGTGTAATTATTCAAGGACGTGACTATGCAAAACAATAACACGGACATCCGGCTGAAACAGGAAATAGTAAACAGCCTATTGCATGGAATAGGAATTCTTTTCGGGATTGTATGCATACCTATTCTTCTTACCCAGGCTGTGAAAAATGATAATATCCCCGGCATTGTTGGTTCCGGCATTTATGGGTTTACGTTTTTAATGGTATTTACCTTCTCCACACTATATCATGGATTTCAGCACCAGAAAGTAAAGCAATTGATGAAGATACTGGACCATATCAGTATCTATTTTCTCATTGCCGGCACCTACACACCTTTCCTGCTTATTTATATGAATAATGCTACCGGCATTACACTGTTGTCCATTCTTTGGGGGCTCACACTTGTCGGCACTATTTTCAAAAGTTTCTTTACCGGCAGATGGGAAATTTTGTCAACAATAGTGTATCTCGCTATGGGATGGATTATGCTTTTTGCAGGCAAAAGTTTTTTTGCCAACATGTCCCATCCGGTAACTGTATTGGTTATCACCGGTGGTGGATTATATACGCTTGGCGTTACTTTTTATCTCTGGGAAAAATATACCTATAGTCATGCCCTCTGGCATGTGTTTGTCCTCGCCGCGGCTATTTGTCATTATGTAGCCGTACTGCTTTCGGTCTGATTTTTCATGAACCTCACTCCTGTCTTGAGTTTCACCGGAATAATTCTGCTTTTTACCGGTAATCCCTTACTTATTGCCTGTTTATTGTTGCCCGGCTTCAAACAGAACAATACATTTGAATAAAATTACTGGATATGGCAGATTTCGATTCGAGAGAGGAAAGAAGAGAAATGAGACGGGCACGAAGGGAGGAGTTCCGGCGTCGCTGGGAGGATGGCGCCCAACAACCCAATGGCCGCATCTGGACCGGGGTATTTCTGCTGGGTATAGGCACTGTAGCATTATTAAGAAGCTTTGGCGTTGATATGCCGGTATGGTTATTCAGTTGGCAATGTCTTTTGATTGCGATTGGCTTATTTCTTGCTCTCAGGCATAATTTCCGTGGCGGCGCCTGGTTTATTATGATGCTGGTTGGTGGAGCCTTCCTTGTCAATGATTTTTTCCTTGCAGGCGATTTGCGCAAACATATCTGGCCTATCATAATCATCGTAGCGGGTTTCTTTTTTATTTTCAGACCGAGGCGAAACCTGCAGGAACAAAGAAAAAAATGGCAGGAACAATGGAAAGATAATCTTGAAGATATCGCACCCAGCAAAGAAGATTTTATAGACGCCACCAGCATCTTTGGCAGTACCAAGAAAAATATTCTTTCAAAGCATTTTGTAGGTGGTGATATCACCAACATATTTGGTGGCACTGAGCTGAACCTCACCCAGGCCGATATGCAGGGACAGGCAGTAATTGATATAACAACCATATTCGGTGGAGCAGAATTATTTGTGCCTTCTCACTGGATGGTAAAATCAGAAATCGTAACCATATTCGGTGGCGTAGAAGATAAAAGATCGGTATCTACAATTGATGATACTGCTAACAAAGTATTAATTCTGAGAGGCACAGTGATATTCGGTGGTATAGAAATTAAAAATTTTAAAAAATAAAGTAACTCATATTAATCAATCGTCATTATAAAAATATTTTTTGATAAGAATTATGGACAACCCAATAGTGCCTCTGTAAAACTTCTGTTGCGCCCGGCCCGGTAAGGAGGGAGCTACGGAGATGGACCGGGTCAGCACCCTTTACTTTCTTATCATACCGGGTTAATGAACAGAAAACATTCTACCATAGAAATAAAAGAACCAACGATTTTTTAACCGCCTGTTTCCAAACAGGTACTTAACTGACTTACTATGAACTGGTATCTGGCAAAAATTGTTTTTCGTATTGTTTGTGGTAACGGTGAACATACACCTCAGTTTGATGAACAGCTTCGCCTGGTTTCTGCAGCTACAAAAGAAGAAGCGTTCCATAAAGCAAAACAAACCGGGATGAAGGAAGAAGAGACTTTTTTCAACCGCAAAGAACAACTTGTGCAATGGCAATTTGTAAATGTCAGCGAATTGTATCGCCTGAGTGAGTTGATAGATGGAGCTGAATTATATTCACGCATCGAAGAAAAGGATGATGCTGATCAGTATATACAGGTAGTTAACCAGAAAGCGGAGAGCATTATTTTTTCATCATCTCATCAATTGCTGCAATTAGCCTGATACTATGGCAGCGACACCATTTTCTATCTTACGTTTCCGGGTTTTATTCAGTATATTCTGGTTAGCCTTCATTGCAGACCAGGTAATTGTGTTGCATTGGTTCGGTATACCGGTAAATGGCGCCATTACAGATAGCCTGATTACAAATGGAATATTGCTCGCTATTTGCCTGATGCTTATGAATACCTTCCGGTATTATATTCCAAGGAGGGAGCAGTTTATGAGCGTGTTTGGAATATGTCTTGTGTTTACCATTTTATGGTTGCTGCTATGCCGATGGTTATTGACTCTGACAGTGGGCTATTATGAAACATCGCCTCAACTTCTGCATCGCTCGCTGCCGATACGGTTCAGTATCGGAATCCTGGTTTTAGGTTGTGTAGCTATGGTTAGTGCCCTATGGTACAACTGGGGAGAACAAAAAGAAAATGAAGCAAGAAAAGCTGATGCTGAAAAGCTGGCCAAGGAAGCAGAGTTATTTAAGTTACGGCAACAACTACAGCCACACTTTTTATTTAACAGCCTGAATAGCATCAACGCTCTCATCGGCATGAAACCCGATGAGGCAAGAAAAATGGTACAGCAGCTTTCAGATTTTTTGCGGGGCACGATACGAAAAGAAGAAAATCAGTTTATTACTTTTTCTGAAGAACTGGAATACCTGAAACTTTATCTTGAAATTGAAAAAGTCCGTTTTGGTTACCGGCTGAAAACAGAAACAGATATCGCGGAAGAATCGTTACTATGGAAAATGCCATCTTTGTTGTTGCAACCCATTATGGAAAATGCGATTAAGTTCGGTTTATATGGTACGACAGGAGAAGTGACAATCGGATTGCGTGCAACAGTTGCAGATAAACACCTGGTGGTCGCCGTGATGAACCCTTTTGATCCCGATATGCAGATGCCGCCGGGAACCGGGTTTGGATTAAATTCAGTAAAAAGAAGATTGTATCTTTTATTTGGAAGAAATGATTTGGTAGAAATTAATAAGAGTCAAAATTCATTTGTTGTAATTTTCAGAATACCTGATATCAATGCGTAAGATTATAATTATTGATGATGAACCGCTGGCCCGGTCTATAGTGAAGGAATACCTTCAAAAACATAAAGACCTTGAAGTAGTGCAGGAATGTAATGATGGTTTTGAAGGAGTAAAAGCGATTCAGCAACACCAGCCTGATCTTGTTTTTTTGGATATACAGATGCCAAAGATTAATGGTTTTGAAATGCTGGAATTAGTCGAAACGCCACCGCCTGTAATCTTTGCAACAGCCTTTGATGATTATGCTATCAAGGCATTCGAAGCACATGCAATAGATTATTTGCTAAAACCTTTCAACCAGGAACGTTTTGATAAAGCAATCCAGAAATGGGCCGACCAGAATAACAAGCAAACAGAAAAGAACACACAGGATCTATTGGAAACGGCATCACAATCACCGGCGCAGAGCCAGCGCATTGTTGTGAAAAGCGGCAGTAAAATCAAGATCATTCCTGTACATGATGTATTATATCTTGAAGCGGCAGATGATTATGTAAAAATTCATACGAAAGAAGGATACTTTCTCAAGAATAAAACGATGAGCCATTTTGAACAGGTATTGGACCCTCAGCAGTTTGTTCGCTCACATCGATCGTATATTATCAATGTGCAACAGATCACAAGAATTGACCCGTATGAAAAAGATAATCACGTAGCTGTACTGAAAGCAGGTACGCAGATACCCGTGAGCAGGAGCGGGTATGGGAAGTTGAAAGAGGTTTTAGGTCTTTAGAAATGTGAAAGTTTGAAAATGTGCTAATGTGAAAATAGGCAAACCTTCAGCTAGTAGTAGTCCGTTAATATGAGATGGGAGTTGAAAAAGTTGAAGCTTTCTAATTTTCACATTCACATACCTGCACATTTTCACATTCACTAAGCTTCCTGTCCATTCCACAGTGCTCCACCAATACTATCCCTCGATGCGCCGGTAACCGATGAAAGCACATTATATTCCTGTCGCCAGCGCAATACACCTATCAAAGCCATTATCAATGCCTCTTTGTATTTTACTAAATTCCCATCCGGAATAATCACTTCAATGCCGGATGAGAGCAGGTATTCTTTTATCCGCCCGATTAAAAAATGATTGAAAGCACCGCCACCAGTGGCAAGTAGCCGTGAACTTTGATTCGTGAGTCGTAAGCCGTTGTTTAAAGTTGCAATTGATTCTTTTATTTGAATAGCTATATGTTCAACATATGTTCTTAAAGCATGAGTTGCGCCTATACCTGGTTTTTTAATTAATGGATAAACGACATCAGTTCCAAAATCATTTGCCAGAGATTTTGGATAGGGTTGGCTGTAATAAGAAAGACCGTTTAATTCTCCGAGCAATTCTTCATTAATAACGCCTGTTGCTGCGAGCTCACCACCCTCATCAAATTCCTTTCCTGCATCATTTGCCAGCATATTTAATACGCGGTTGGCGGGACAAATATCGAATGCTATCCGTTCGCCGGCATTAGCAAACGAAATATTCGTAATGCCCCCGATATTTAAAAAGTAGTCATAATCTCCCAGCAATAATTTCTCTCCTATTGGTACAATCGGCGCTCCCTGTCCGCCCAGAGCGATATCCAAAGCCCTGAGATCGGTAACAACAGGTAACCCGGTTTCAGCCGCTATC
>Ga0207689_10006856_pt1 | contig 10016 bp, 7 predicted proteins | sample KBSMisM52_FD_184312 | JGI IMG/M metagenome (GOLD analysis project Ga0207689, IMG submission 184312) | Miscanthus rhizosphere microbial communities from Kellogg Biological Station, Michigan, USA - KBS Miscanthus M5-2 (SPAdes) (version 2) | ecosystem: Host-associated > Plants > Roots > Rhizosphere... | reverse complement strand
GAAAAACGGAGCGGCTGGATAGCCAGCGCTCCCACGACAGCCCTGCCACTACGACGATTCCGAGTTGGACGATGTTGATCGCGATGACGCGCAGCGGCCACCTTTCGACATGCGGAAGCCGCCAACCAGGGATTGTCCGTTCGAGAATGAAACAGAAGGCGAAGACGGCGAGGATGAGCGGGAGCATGATTTTGATACGTCTAGGACGGTGGCGAGTTTCGAGAACCGAATGTCACGCGAAGACGCGAAGGCGCGAAGTTGTGAGCTACCGGAACGTCGCCTTCGGCGGTTCGCCATACGGCTCACCGTGCCGCCGCGCCAGCTCGATCTTCAGGCTCTCCTCGCCGCGGGACATGGCCCAGCGGTGGTTGGCGCCGAAGATGGGTTTGAGGATCGGGGAGAAGAGTTTCAGGAGCGGTTTCTCGGCGGTGATGCGCCAGTCGTAGATGATGTCGACTTCGTCGCCGTTCTGGGTCAGGAGCCATTCGCCGCGGCCGATGAAATCGCCGAAGGCTTCGATGACGAAGCCGTCGTCTCTTGTCTCCGTGACGCGGAAGCTCCAGCGCAGGGTGTAGGGGAGCCAGCCTTTGGTGAAGAGCTCGATGACGTCGCCGCGCTTTTTCACTTCGAGGTACACCGAGGGCCACCAGCGCGGGAGGTCCTCGGCGTCGCCGAGGACGTCAATCACTTCCTTGACAGTGCCGCGGACGCGCCAGCGGGTGACGAAGTGGTAGTCGTTGAGCACGTGTTCTCTACGGCGTGGACTCCCAAAAGGCTTTAAACCACAGAGACACAGAGATCACAGAGGAGTCGGCTCTGTGATCTCTGTGTCTCTGTGGTCGAAGGGTTTTGGTGAAGCAGCCCAGATCAGAAGCCCTACCGCGACGACGACTTCCACGATGCCGTTGATCAGGAGATCGGGACGGTGGTTCTGCAGCAGATCGGCGGCGTTGCCGAGGAGGATGGCCATCGCGATCGTCAACGGGTAGGCGAGGAGGTTCGTGCCGAGGATGTAGCGGACGACGACGAAGGCGAGGAGCGTCGTCATCGCGGCGGAGACGAGCATCAATGGCGTCTGGTGTAGGTTGGCGGAGGAATCGAGCGCGGTGAGGAAGGCGATCGATATGCCGACCGTCGCCGGGAGCCAGCTTTTCGTCACGAAGCTTTGTAGGGCCACGATGAATAGGCCGAAGGCGGCGCAGATGTTGAGCGTGAGAAGGATCGTCGAGAAAATGCCGGACAGGGCGGGAAGCGGCAATGCCATAGCTTCCGGAGCTTTCAGACCGAACTGCGAGGCCAGTGCCGGGAAGCGCAGTGTGATGAGTTGTTCGGCAATCCGGAAGAGAACGGTGATGCTGATCGTCGTCAGCGCGGCGATCGCCGCCGAGCGGCCGAGGCGGGCGCGCGATTCGCGGCGGGCCAGTTGGAATGCCTGCGGGTACGCCGCGGCGATGGCGGCGACCGCCAGGAAGATCACGCCGAGGTGCAGGCCGACGAAGCGGATGATGTTGATGGTCTGGTTGGTGATGAACGTCTGCCAGGTGATCGACGTGTTGTATTCGAAGAGCGTCAGCTCCCAGCGCTGGGCCGCGCCGAACAGCGGGATGATGGCCAGGGCCAGCGTCCAGCGCAGGGCGCGTTGCCACGGAAAGCGCTGCCGGCGCATGGCGATGACGAAGCCGGCCACGATGAGCGAGAGGATCGCCAGCGCGCCGAGGAAGCGTAGAACGGTGAGGACGATGTTGAGAAGCGTGGTCGGCTCGCGGTAGACGCTGTCCGGCACCTTTACCGTCGTCGTGAACTGCGTGACCTCGGCGCCGGCGACGCGCACGCTGATGCGTCGCCAGGCGTCGGCCACGAGCGGCTTGCGCTCCTGAAAATGAAACAGCCAGTCGCGCCGGTTCGGCTGCTGGAAGTTGAGCGCTTCCTTCAGATCGAACGCGTTCGCATCCGCGCCGTAGAGCGGGAACGCGGACTGCGCGATCGACAGTGCCTGCGGCTGTTCGAGCCGCGGACCGGGGCGTTTTTCGTCCTGGTACTTGTGATAGCCGGTCACGCGCGGCGTTCGCGGATCGACTTCGACGAAGTACTCGTCCTTCATCTGCGGCGCGAAGGAGCGCACCATCCACGTCGCCGTCGGGATCTTCGTTCGCATCACCTTGACGAGCGCCGGCACCGGCATGCCGTTGCGAAGGATGTAGCCGGCGGCGAGGCTGTCGAAGCCGCCCGGGCCGCCACCATCTTCGCGATTCGAATCGCGGTCCCAGGAGCGGAAGCCTTCGACCGGCGTGGCGATCGTGCGCATGCTGCTGGCGGCCGGCGGTTTCACCGTCGCGGCGGCGCGCTTGGCGTCTTCTTTGGTGAGGCGGTAATCGACGGCGTCATCGAGAGACGGCGTTTTCAAAAAGACTGCGCCGATCGCCAGCGTGATGAGCACGATGCATACGAGCAGCTTGCCGCGTGTGACCGGCATCGATGGGAAGGTGAAGGCCGGCCGATGCGGCTCTTCCTTCGGCATCGGCAACGGCTTGATCGGCAGTGTGTCGTTCGAAAGATCCCTATCCGGAACGAAGCCTTTGTTGCGGATGTAGAGCGCGATCGAGACCAGCATCGGGATGGCGAAGACCAGGCTGGCCAGGCCGCCGGAGATGACGTAGTAGCGGTTGCCGGAGCGCAGCAGCAGCATGGCCGTGTAGAGCGCGTCGACCGTGTAGTGCCAGATGAGCAGCGGCAGGATGCCGAAGCGCATCATCAGGAATCCGATCAGGACGCCGGCGCAGCCGACTTCGACGCCCCGGATGTAGAAGGGCTGATTCGGATAGGTGGCGTGGCCGAATCCCCAGATAAAGCCGGCGGCGATGATGGCGGCCCAGCGCGAACGGAGCACTTTCTCGAAGAACGGGATCGAGAAGGCGCGCGACATGAATTCTTCGCTGAGCGCGGGGAAGAATCCGGCGAAGAGCACCGCGATCCACGGAAAGGCGGTGTTGAGCATGTCGTCGTACGGAACCTCGGCCGGCGCCCACGCCCCGAACTTGTCGGCGATCAGATAGAAGGCGACCTGGTAGCCCATGAAGAAAGCCACCAGCGTGTAGCCGATGACAAAGGCGAGGAAGACGCGCTTCGACGTCAGCGCGCGCCGGTTCCAGATGCGGGCGACGGAGAGCTGGCCCGGCAGCCGCTCGCGGAACAGCACCTCGCCGGCGCCGACGACGACCACCAGCATCATGGCCACGCCGATGCCCTGGACGACGGAGCCAAAGGCGAATTTGGCCAGGAACGCCGGGAACGACTCGGTGGTGTTGTAGCCGGCCAGCGCGCTCGGATACGAATTGAGGCTCGTGCCGGTAACGAGGATGACCGCGGCGATGCCGATGCCGAGGAGAAGGCGGAGCTGGAGATCGCCTCGCAGAAGGCGGATCACGAACACGGCCACGATGCAGACCATGGTGATGATCAGGAAGACGACGTCGACGTTGCCGGCCAGCAGATTCTTCGAGCGCAGCTCGCGATAGGAGCGCTTCCAGTCGTCGGGGACTTTGACGCGCCGCGAGAAGCTGCTGACGCGATCGCCGTCGACGGTGACGATGGTTCGATACGGCGCGCCTGCGGGATGGACGGTGTGCGCGTCCCAGGTGAAAATGCGCTGCATCCGCTTCGGAAGCCGCCGTTCGCTTTGCGCGACGAGCTGGAGATCGTTGATGGCGTTGATGCTGGTGAGGAATCCTTCGGCGATGCGCTTCGCGGTGGCGACATCCGGCGATGCGATCGCGCGATCCTCGGGGATGCGATCGCTGAAGCCGGTCACCTCACCGGTCGGGGCGACGCTGACATTGATTTCTTCTTCCTGCAGCGGTTTGAACCAGCGATGCGACCACGACCAGAGGCGAACATCACGCTTCAGGATCTCGTTCGTTGCCTTCAATCCAAGGGAGCGCTCGAGAAAGATGCGCGCCTCGTCGTCGGAGTCGAAGGTGGCGCTGTGCTTCATCCCTCGGGTATCGATGTGCTGCACGGCCAGCACGCCATCGGCAATCTGCTGCGACGAGCCGCGGTCGTAGCGAAACTCGATCGAGGCCTCGGGGAAGGCCGCGCCGAACCAGTTGAGGACGACGAAGATGGAGATGGCGGCGACGATGACGCAGGCTCCGATCAGGAGCCAGTCGGCGCGTGTGAGTTGTTCGCGGTTCATTCGACGGTTTGTATCAACCCCTGTCATCCTGAGCCGCCGAAGCTGCGTAGCCGAAGGCGGAGCAGCGGAGGACGGTCGAAGGACCCCCGGCTGATAACCCGGCCGGATGGGGGCTGTTGACTTTCCCCCGCCCGGCCGGGTTATCAGCCGGGGGTCCTTCGACCGTCCTGCGGCGCTCCGCCGCTGCGCGGCTACGCGCCTCCGGCGGCTCAGGATGACAGTGAAGTGGGAAGCGCGAAATCGACACTACGCCAGCTCCTGCAGCGCCTTCTCCATCCGTTTGATCCCCTCGGCCGCTTCGTCCATCGACAGGTTCAGGGGCGGACGGAAACGCGCGGAGCGGTGGCCGGAGGAGAGCACCATCACGTCGTTGGCCATGAAGGACTTGAGCGCGGCGTCGCGGATCTCGCCGCTCGGGAGGTCGAAGGCGCACATCAGGCCGCGGCCGCGGACGTTGGTGACGAGATTCGGGACGACATCGCCGAAGCGCTGCAGCTCGCTGAGGAAGTACGCGCCGACGGTGGCGGCGTTGCCGACCAGATCCTCTTCGTCGATCACTTCGAAGTAGCGCTGCGAGCGGACCATGTCGGTGAGGTTGCCGCCCCAGGTGGAGTTGATGCGCGAGCTGACGGCGAAGACGTTGTCGTCGATGTCGAAGAGGCGCGCGCCCGCCGCGAATCCGCAGACTTGCGTCTTCTTGCCGAAGCAGATCATGTCGGGCTCGACGCCGTAATGCTGGTAGGCCCACATCTTTCCGGTCAGGCCGACGCCCGATTGCACCTCGTCGTAGATGAGGAGCATGTCGTTTTCGTCGCAGAGCTGGCGCATGGCGCGGAAGAACTCGGGACGAAAGTGGTTGTCGCCGCCCTCGCCCTGGATCGGCTCCATGATGAACGCGGCGATGTCGTCTTTGCGATCGGCCAGAAACTGCTTGGCCTGATCGATGGCGGCCTGCTCGCGCTGCTCGACATCATCGTCCGACGGGAACCGCAGCTTCGGATTCTCGATGCGCGGCCAGTCGAACTTGGGGAAGTACTGCGTCTTCTTTGGATCGGTATTCGTCAGCGAGAGCGTGTAGCCGGTGCGGCCGTGAAACGCCTCGCGCAGATGCATGATCTGTGTGCCACGCTCGGTTAGCCCTTTGCGCATGTTCTTGCGGACTTTCCAGTCGAAGGCAGCCTTCACCGCGTTCTCGATGCCGAGGGCGCCGCCTTCGATGAAAAACATGTGCTGGTTGAGGATTGGGGGGACCGCCAGGCGGGCGAAGGTCTCGACGAACTCGGCCATGTAGGTGGTGTAGATGTCGGAGTTGGCCGGCTTGTTGATCGCGGCGGTGGCGATGCGGTCGCGAAACTCGGGATTGTCGAGTCGCGGATGGTTGTAGCCGATGGGGCAGGAGGCGAAGTTGGTGAAGAAATCGAGGACGGCGCGGCCGCGCCGGGCATCGAAAAGCCACGAGCCTTTCGATCTGGTGAGATCCATGACGACGTCATAACCATCGGCGAGCATGTGCCGGGAGAGAACGTTGTGGACATCGCCGGGCTGGATGTGGACGCGCCGGTCCGTGATGGCGGAAATGGACATGAAAGGCTCCTTTGAAGCGTTGGGGATCATATCGCGGGCGGCGGGCACGGCCCGCAGCGTTGGTTGCCCAAGGCTCAGTCAAGAGGGCGCACTGGTCGTGGACAGGGGAGCAGTGATAGAACTTCGCGGCGGCTTCGCCGCAGGGAGATCAAATGAAAGACATCGTCATCCTCGGCGGCGCTCGTACGCCGATCGGGTCGTTCCAGGGAACACTCTCCTCGATCGCCGCGCCGAAGCTCGGCTCGATCGCCATCAAGTGCGCGCTCGAGAACTCCGGCGTCTCCGCCGAGCAGATCGAGCAGGTGATCATGGGCAATGTGCTGCAGGCCGGCGTCGGCCAGGCGCCGGCGCGGCAGGCGGGCATCGGCGCGGGCATTCCGGTCAGCGCGGGGGCGGTCACGGTCAACAAGGTCTGCGGATCGGGGCTGAAGGCGGTGATGTACGCGGCCAACGACATCCGCTGCGATGAATACGACGTGGCGATTGCCGGCGGGATGGAGTCGATGTCGAACGCGCCGTACGCATTGCCGCAAGCGCGCAACGGCTATCGCATGGGCAACGGCAAGCTGATCGACATCATGATCCACGACGGGTTGTGGGATCCGTACGGCGACAAACACATGGGCAATTGCGCGGAGCTCTGCGCGGCGAAGTACCACTTCACGCGCGAGGAACAGGACGAGTTTTCGCGTGAGTCGTATCGCCGCGCGCAGGATGCGGTGCAAACCGGCAAATTCAAGAAAGAGATCGCGGTGGTCGAAATCCCTTCAAAAAAGGGGTCGTCGGTGATCATCGACGATGAGGAGCCGTTCGCGGCGCCGCTCGACAAGATGTCGTCGCTGAAGCCTGCCTTTCAAAAGGATGGCGGCACGGTGACCGCCGCGAACGCGTCGAAGATCAACGATGGCGCGGCGGCCCTGGTCGTGGCGTCGGCCGACTGGGCGGCGAAGAACGGCCGCAAGCCGATGGCGCGCATCATCGCCCAGGCGACCTCGGCTCAGGAGCCGGAGTGGTTCACCACCGCGCCGGCCAAGGCGATCGCCATCGCTCTGAAGCGCGCCGGCATGACGGTCGGCGACATCGATCTGTTCGAGATCAACGAGGCTTTCGCGGTGGTGGCGATGGCGGCGATGAAGGACGCGAACATCCCGCACGAGAAGATGAACATCTACGGCGGCGCGGTGGCCCTCGGACATCCGATCGGTTCCAGCGGCGCGCGCATTCTGGTCACGCTATTGCACGCGCTGGAGACGCAGAACAAAAAGCGCGGCATGGCCGCGATCTGCATCGGCGGCGGCGAGGCGGCGGCGATGATCGTGGAGCGGGTGTAGCTCGCGTCACGCTTCAATGTGACAGGTTGTAACGTGCTCGCACTTCCGCCGTCGAAGGGTGTATAGACCTATCGACCGGAGGTGAATCATGAGGAAGCCCGCTGTTATCGCAGCTTCGCTGCTGTTCGTTGTCGCGTCGGCGTTCGCGCAACAGGGCAGTCCTTCGAATACCGTTTCCGTCTTCGTTTCGGACCTTTCGATCGTTTATTCGAGTCAGAGCGGAACGGATCTCGACGCCAGCTATGGCGCGTCGTTCAGTCACATGTTCAACAGGCATCTGTCCGGGGAGCTGTCGGTGACCAGCCAGCCGATTCAGCGAACGATCATCGTCGCTTCGGCCTCCGGGCCGACCTTCTCCACGTCCAGAGAGCACCTCTATCCGATCGACGCCAACATCTCCTACCACTTTCTTACTGACAGCCGCTGGAAGCCGTATCTCGGTGGCGGGGTGCGGTACCTGGAAAACACGGTCGGTTTCGATCTTCCAACCGGAACCAGGCGTTTCAGCCACCGCACTGTCGATCCCGAGATTACCGGCGGGGTCACGTGGCAGTTCCGTCCGAACCTCGGGTTACGTTTCGACGCGAAGAAGATCGTCGGCAGCAGCTCGTCGATTCTCGGCGATTCCGCGCTCAGCGGCTCGGTGGGATTGAGCTTCCGGTTCTGATCAGACGATCGCGTTCGCCAGCCCGGCGAGATCGTCGAACTTGAACTTCGGCGTTCCGCCGGGCAGCTCCAGCTGCCGCTGGCGATTGATCCAGGCGTTGTCGATGCCGAGGGTGTTCGTCGGGACAATGTCGTGAAAATTGCTCTCGGCGGCGTGCAGCCAGCGCGATGGGCCGATGAGCTCGCGCGCGGTCAGGAAATGCGCGTGGCCGGGCTTGTAGGAGCGCACCTGCTGCGCGGTGACGATGACGTCGAAATCGACGGTGAAGTGCTTGCGCGTCTCGGCGAGGAGGTCGTCGTCGATGTTTGAGAGGATTCCGAGGCGGCAGCCGGCGGCGACGAGACGTTCGAGCGATGGGTTGGTGTCCGGGAACGGCTGCCACGATGGCAGGCTTTCGGCGAGGAAACCGGCGCGATCGGCCCCGATCGGCCAGCCGAGGGCTTTGGCGACGCGCGTGGCGGTATCGCGCAGGATCTCGCGATAGGTTCGATAGCCCTCGGCTTGCACGCGATGCTCGACATCGGCATAGGCGCGGAGAACTTCGTCGCGCGTGAAGGTCACGCCGTCGTCCGCCGCCTGAAGGAACGCGCCGGCGATTCCGGACTCCCAGTCGATGAGCGTTCCGTAGCAATCGAAAGTGATGACGTCGTAGCGAGGCATGGCCGCGCATTATGAGTGATCAGGCTCACAAGAGCGGTCCCGGGCGTGCTATACGTTCACCGTTCGCATGTACGAGGCCGCTGTGAAAACTCTGCGCACCGCTGAACGGTTTCTGGTCAAGCCGGGTCTTGCAGGCCACTTTGCCGGGGGCGCGGCGATGGTGTGCGACATCTCGGTGAAGGGGGCGCGCTTCCGTCACGCCCATCGGCTGGAGATGGGGCAGAAGTCGGTCCTGCAGTTCCGGATCGAGGGGCGACAGGTTCCGGTGCACATCGAGGCGGTGGTGGTGTGGACGAAGGCCGATCCATCATCGCCGGGTCGCTTCGTGACGGGCGTGCGGACCTACGCGGACGCCAGCCTGATCGACGAGATTCTGACGCAGCTTCAGGCCGAGGAACGGACGACGCGCATCGAAGAGCTGCGCTCGACCGATCGCTTCGATATCGTGCCGTCTCTGGATGGGATGTGGAACGCAGCGCCCGCGCGAATCGAGAATCTCTCCGCACGCGGCGCGCGGATCGAAACCCTCGGTCCGCTGGCGCCGTCGGCCAACGGCGTCCTGTCGTTCTCGGTTCCCGGCGCGGCGCTGAGCGTTGCCATTAACGCTTCGGTGGCGTGGTCGTCGATGAAGTCGGTTGACCCGTCGACCTATCGCACCGGTCTGTTCATCGATGAGAAGCCGGAGTTGCTCCGCCTGGCTATCGGTCATCTCAGCGAGATCGGACGCGCCTCGCTCGATACGATCTCCCTCGGCCTGAAACTGAAAGTGATCCGCGCTCGCGCCCGTCAGCTCGCGCCGTCCTATCCGGCGGCGGAGACATCCGGCATTCCGACCAAGCAGTACCTGCTGATCCAGTGCGTCCGCGAGGAGCTGCGCCTGAATCCCGACGAGGCCATGCACTGGTATCGCCGCGCCCGACTGATGATCGCCGATCCCGCCACCCGCTCCGCCGCCCCCGCGATCGCCGATCATCCGGACGCGCTTGCGGTGTGGGAGTACCTGGACCGGTCGATCGACCCGTCGATCATTGGGCGGACGTTTCAGTTGCCTTAGGAGACGCCGAGGACTGTGAACTTCGACATCCGTGCGGCGACGGAAAGCGCTCGGTCGTGGGTCGCAAAGAAAAGCGGCGGCTCGTCATCGTCTAAGCGCTCTCTGAAATTCATAGCGGATACCAGATGAAGTGCGTCGAGTGTTCCGAGTGCGCCGGGCAACGGGCCTGCGGCTGTTTGGATGAGTTCCGCCGTGACGTTTACGATCGTCAGCCGGAGCAGAATCTGGTCTGCATAGTTAAGTGCGAGTTGAAACGCGCTGTCGGTCAATCGACCAGACGCATTCAAGCGATATAGAACGCGATGACACTCGGCGGTAGAGAGCTCACTGGTCACGCCGTGGCTGATCTCGTTCCAGCTACCGAGCTGGTTCGGCTCTTTCAGCACGATGCGGAGGATTACGGAAGCGTCGAGATAAACAATCACCGATATCGATTCCGCTCGGCTATAAGCTCCTCCACCGGATCCCAGTCGAGGTGAAGTGAAGGCGGAGTCCAGTCGCCCAGGCGCCCGAGCGACGGATCGGGAA
>Ga0207689_10006854_pt1 | contig 10018 bp, 9 predicted proteins | sample KBSMisM52_FD_184312 | JGI IMG/M metagenome (GOLD analysis project Ga0207689, IMG submission 184312) | Miscanthus rhizosphere microbial communities from Kellogg Biological Station, Michigan, USA - KBS Miscanthus M5-2 (SPAdes) (version 2) | ecosystem: Host-associated > Plants > Roots > Rhizosphere... | reverse complement strand
ACGCTCGGCGAGCACGGCCACCTGTTCGCAGCGCTCGGCAGCTTCGACGAAGACGGCTGGCGCGACTATTCGCCGTCGCGGGTGCGCCAGCTGTTCCTGAAGGGCGGCGAGCGCGCTCCCGGCTATTCGTGGGAGCTGAGCCTCCTGCACGGCGAAAGCCGCCTGATTGGCAACGGCCCGCTGCCCGAATCGATGCTCGCGACCGGCCGCACCCAGGTCTACACCCGTCCCGACCCGACCGACAACCGCGTGACGATGCTGTCGATGAACGCGACACGCCAGGTCGGCCCCGGGCTGGAACTCGCGACGACCCTGTATACCCGGCGCGTGCATGCGGCCACGCTCAACGGCGACCTGAACGACGCCTTCGACCCGCCCGCGACGCCCGAGTCGGCGATCGAGCACCGCACCGACACCCGCGAGCGCAGCGAGGGTCTCGCGTTGCAGCTGAGCAAGACCGTCGGCGCGCACCGGCTCAGCGTCGGCGCCACCTATGACCGCGCGCGCAACGACTTCGCGCAAAGCTCGGCCGAGGGCGAGCTCGACGCGACCCGGCTCGTGCTCGTGACGCACGCGCCGCAGGTCGACGCGCTGATCACCGGCACCAGCCGCACCGCGAGCGCGTTCCTGGCCGACATCGTGACCCTGGCGCCGGGCCTGAACCTGACGCTCTCGGGCCGCTACAACGACACCCGCGTGCGCACTGTCGACCTCGGCCGCGCGACGCTCGGGCTGGACACCGCGCTCGACGGCGCCGGCAAGTTCAGCAAGTTCAATCCGGCCGCGGGCCTCACCTGGCAGGTCGCCCCGGCATTGACCGCCTATGGCGGCTTCAGCCAGGGCAATCGCGCGCCGAGCCCGATCGAGCTCGGCTGCTCCGACCCCGACCATGCCTGCGTGCTGCCGAATGCGCTGCAGGGCGATCCGCCGCTGAAGCAGGTGGTCTCGCGCACGCTCGAAGCCGGCCTGCGCGGCAACTTCGGCAGCCCGGATGCGCGGCTGCGCTGGAACGCCTCGGTGTTCCGCACCGACAACCGCGACGACCTGCTGTTCATCAGCAACGGCCGCGCGGCCGGCTACTTCTCGAACTTCGGCCGCACGTTGCGCCAGGGCGTCGAGCTCGGGCTGTCGCAAGGCAGCGCCGCGATCGACTGGAGCCTGTCGTACAGCTACCTGCGCGCGACCTTCGAATCGTCGACCTGCCTGCTGTCGGCCTCGAACAGCAGCGCCGGCAGCAGCCCGGCCTGCACCGGCGCCGGCGAGATCGAGGTCCGCCCCGGCGACCGGATGCCGGCGTTGCCGGCGCACAGCCTGAAGCTCACCGTCGACGCCCGGCCGCTGCCGAGCTGGAGCATCGGCGCCCAGGTCGCCGCGTACTCCAGCCAGTTCGTGCGCGGGAACGAGAACAACGCCCACCAGGCCGACGGCCTCGACTTTTTCGGCGCCGGCACGATCGGCGGCTTCGCGGTCGTCAACCTGACGACGAACTGGAAGCTCGGCGCCGGCTGGGAGCTGTTCGCGAAGGTCTCGAATCTGTTCGATCGCCGCTATGCGAGCGGCGGGCTGCTGGCCGAGAACGCGTTCGACGCACAGGGCCGGCTGCAGCCGCCGGCCGACTGGCGCAACGAGCAGTTCGTCGCGCCCGGCGCGCCGCGCGCACTGTGGGTCGGCCTGCGCTGGCGCTTCGGCGAGCCGGGCTGAACATCGGCGCGGGCGCGGCCGGGGTGCGGCGGCGGCTCGGCTCTTGCTTGCGCCCGGCGGTTGTCGGCTCGTTCGACGCGCCGTTCCGGCGGCGTGACACAGTGTCCCGCCGCGCGTGTACGGCGGCGCAGCAGGCAGGCCGTTCGCAGGGCGCCGGAGGCGGGCGCGCGCATCCGGCGCGCGAGCGTTGATTCATCGCGAAAGGGATGGCATGGACCGCAGCGATGCGCTGTTGCACGACTGGCGCGAACGCGCGCTGGCGCTCGAACGCGAGGTCGGCCGCGCCGTGATCGGGCAGGCGCGCGTGATCCGGCTCGTCAACACCGCGGTGTTCGCGCGCGGCCACGTGCTGCTGCAGGGCGATGTCGGCGTCGGGAAGACGACTTTGCTGCGGGCGTTCGCGCGCGTGCTCGGCGGCGCCTATGCGCGCACCGAGGGCACGATCGACCTGATGCCCAACGACCTGATCTACTACACCTACATCAGCGCCGAGGGCCGGCCGGCGGTCGAGCGCGGGCCGCTGATCCAGCACGGCGACGAGCTCGCGATCTTCTTCTTCAACGAGATCAACCGTGCGCGCCCGCAGGTGCACTCGCTGCTGCTGCGCGTGATGGCCGAGCGCAGCGTCTCGGCCTTCAACCGCGAATGGCGCTTCCCGCACCTGCTGGTGTTCGCCGACCGCAACCGGGTCGAGCGCGAAGAGACCTTCGAGATCGCCTCGGCCGCGCGCGACCGCTTCATGATGGAGGTCACGATCGAGGCGCCGACCGACGAAGCCGAGCGCCGCGCGCTGATGTTCGACCCGCGCTACCACGACACCGATGCGCTGATCGATTCGCTCGCCGAGGGGCTGCTGGCGCACCGCGAGCTCAACGACATCGCGGCGCAGATCCAGCGCAGCGTGCAGACCTCCGAGGCCTTGCAGAAGTACGCGCTCGAGCTGTGGCGGGCGAGCGCAGCGCCGGCCGACTACGGCGTCAGGCTGTCCGACCTCGACACCGCGCAGCTGATGCTGGCTGGCGCCAGCCCGCGCGGCATGAGCATGCTGCTGCGTGCCGCGCGGGTCACGGCCTGGCTCGAAGGGCGCGACTACACCACGCCCGAAGATCTGCAGTCGGTGTTCGACGTGACGATCGCGCACCGGCTGTGCTACCAGCCGGTCTACGAGATGCGCCGGCACGAGATCGCCGGGCCGTTGATCGCGGGCATCCTCGGCAGCGTCGCGGCGCCGTGAGGTCGCGCTGACGACCCGGCGACTTCATCGACGACCCGAAGCCACTGACCCGAGACGAGCGCGACGATGCCCGATCCGCAGATGCCCGCCGCGACGCCATTGCGCGAGGTGCACTACCGCGTCGGCGCGCCGGTGCTGGGCCACTTCCCGGGCCACCACCGCAGCACGCGCGGCGACAGCGGCTTCGAGTTCCGTGGCCATGCGTCGCTGCTCGACGCACCCGACCCGCGCCGGCTCGACCTGCATGCGAGCCTGCGCGACCCGTTCGGCGACTGGCGCGTGCGCGTCTACAGCCAGCGCAAGGCGATCCCGGTCACGGTCGTCGCCGACCTGTCGGCGTCGATGGGCTTCAGCGGGCGCGAGCCGAAGCTCGGTGTGCTCGCCGCTCTGGTCGAGAGCCTGGCGTGGTCGGCCTGGCGTACCGGTGACAGCTTTGGCTTCATCGGCTGCGACCACGCGCTGCGCAGCGACCTGCTGCAACCGCAGACCCGCGCGCGCGGCGCCGGCGGCGAGATCGCGCGCCGGCTGCGCGCGCTGCACCCGGCCGGGCGTGACGCCCGTGGGCTGCTCGAAGCGCCGCGCCGCATGGGCCGGCAGCGCGCGCTGCTGTTCCTGGTGTCCGACTTCCATCTGCCGCTGGCCCAGATCGGCGCGGTGCTCGACGCCTTCAGCCTGCACGAGGTCGTGCCGACGGTGCTCTGGGATCCGCTCGAGTTCGAGCTCAGCGCGACACGCGGGCTGGCCCAGGTGATCGACCCCGAGAGCGGCCACCAGCGCCTGGTGTGGTGGCGCCCGGCGCTGCGCGCGCGCTGGCAGGCCGCGCATGCGCAGCGCCGCGCGGCGCTGGCGGCGCTGTTTCGCAGCCGGCGGTTGAAGCCGCTGTTCATCGAAGGCGGGTACGACGCCGAGGCCGTCACCCGCCACTTCCATTCATGACCCGATACGCGTTCCGGCCCGCGACCTTGCTGCTCGCGCTGTGCCTCGGCGCCGCGGCAGGGGCTGCGCCGCAGACGCTGAGCGCGCACAGCGACGCGCCGCGCGCGTTCGGCTACACCGTCGGCGATGTGGTCTCGCGCCGCATCGCGCTGCAGGTGCCGGCCGGCCTGCGCCTCGACGCCGACTCGCTGCCGCAGGTCGGCGGCCGGGGCAGGGCGATCGAGCTGCGGCGCGTCGAGTTGCGCCGCTCGCTCGCCGGCGTGCCCGAAGAGCTGCGGCTCGACTACCAGGTCTTTCTGGCGCCACGCGAGCTGCGCGTGCTGGAGCTGCCGGTGATCGAGCTGCGCTTCGACGGCTCGCCGCGGCCGCAGACCGTGCGCATCGACGCCTGGCCGGTCACCGTCGCGCCGCTGACGCCAGCCGATGCATCGCCGCGCGAAGGCCTCGGCGAGATGCGCCCGGACCGCGATCCGCCGCCGCTCGACACCTCGGCGCTGCGCACGCGGCTGCTGGCCGAGGGTGTGATCGCGGTGCTGCTGCTCGCCTACCTCGCGCATGTCTATCTCGGCCTGCCGTGGCTGGCACGGCGGCGCCGACCGTTCGGGCGCGCCTGGGACGCGTTGCGCGCGCTGCCGGCCGCGCCCGATGCGGCGCAGCGCCGCGCCGCGTTCGAGCGGTTGCATGCGGCGTTGAACGCGAGTGCCGGCGAGGTGCTGTTCGAGCCCGGCGTCGACCGCTTCATCGCGCAGCGGCCCGGCTTCGCGCCGCTGCGCGACGAACTGCTGCGGTTCTTCGCGCAGTCGCGCGCCGAGTTCTTCGCCGGCGCGCCGACCGGTGTCGTCGACATGCACTGGCTGCGCACGTTCTGCCGCCGCTGCCGTGACGCCGAGCGAGGTGCTGCATGAGCGGGGCCGGCCCGATGAGCTTCGACGCACCGGCCTGGCTGCTGCTGCTGCCGCTGGCGCTGCTGCCGCTGTTCGCGCATGTGCGCGGCGCGCTGCCGAACGCCTGGGTCGCGCTGCTGCCGCCGGACCGCGGCTCGCGCGTGCTGCAGGGTCTGCTGCGGGCCGCGGCCGCGCTCGCGCTCGCGGCGGTGATCGTCGGCATCGCCGGCCCGTACCGGCCCGAATACGAGGTCGAGCGCGTCGGCCGCGGCGCCGAGATCGTGCTGCTGCTCGACCGCAGCCGCAGCATGGACCAGGGCTTCGGCGGCGGTGGCGGCGCGGGCGCCCGCGGCACCGGCCCGGAAGCGCTCGACTACTACGCGAAGCTGCGCGCCAACGAGGCGCGCGAGACCAAGGGCGTGGTCGCGCGGCGTGTGCTGTCGGAGTTCGCGGCCAAGCGGCCGGAAGACCGCTTCGGCATGATCGTGTTCAGCACCTTGCCGCTGCGCCTGCTTGAGTTCACGCAGAAGAGCGAGGTGATCCAGGCGGCGATCAACGCCGGCAACATCGGCCGCGGCCTGTCGGAGACCAACATCGCGCTCGCGTTGCAGGCCGCGCTCGGCACCTTCCAGGACCGGCCCTACACCGGCTCGCGCATCATCATGCTGGTCTCCGATGGCGGCGACCGGCTCGACCCGAGCGCGCGCGAGCGCATCGCGCAGCTGGTGCGCAAGACCCGGGTCGCGATCTACTGGATCTACATCCGTTCCGCGCGCAGCCCCGGGCTGCTGCCCGACCAGGACGAGCCGCCGGCGAATGCCGACGCGGTGCCCGAGTACTTCCTGCACCGCTTCTTCCTGTCGCTCGGCGCGCCGTACAAGGCCTACGAGGCCGGCACGCCGCAGGCGCTGCAGCAGGCCGTGGACGACGTCAGCCGGCTCGAGAATCTGCCGATCACCTACCAAGACACGGTGCCGCGGCGCGACCTGTCGGGCTGGGGCTATGCGGCCGCGTTCGCCGCGGTGCTCGTGCTGGTGGCGGCGAATCTGCTGGAGCTGCGCCGATGGTCCTAGCGACGCGCCGCCGCACCCGGGTCGTGCTCGCGCTGCTCGCGCTCGTGGCCGCGGCCGCGCTCGTCGACGGCGTGCGGCTGTGGCGCACGGCGCAGAACAACGCGCTGATCGCGTCGCGCGCGACGATCGCCGAGGCGCCGGGCCAGCCGCCCGAACTGCGCTTCGCGCAGGCAGCGGCATTTGCCGCGAGCGGCGCGCGCGACGCAGCGCTGAACCGCTACCGCGCGCTGCAGCCCGACCCGCGCCTCGGTGCGGCGGCGCGCTACAACAGCGCGAACCTGCTGGTGCGCCAGGCGCTCGAGGTGCGTGGCAGCACCCAGCCCGGCCAGGCGATCGCGCTGCTCGAGCTCGCCAAGGAAAACTACCGCGACGTGCTGCGCGACGACCCGACCCAATGGGATGCGCGCTACAACCTCGAGCGCGCGCAACGCCTGCTGCCCGACCCCGATGACGAAGAGCCGGCGGTCGGCGAAGAGGCGCGCAACCGTGAACGCGCCGTGACGACGATGCGCGGCGTGTCGCCCGGCCTGCCATGAAGGCCGCCGACCTCGCGGCCTGGGCCGCAGCCTCGTGGCGCCGCCATGCCGAGCGCTGGCTGCTGTGCGGCGCCGCGGCCGCGTTGGCGGCGTGCCTGCTGCAACCCGGCTGGATGCTCGAGCGCGACCGCTTCGACCATGTGGTCGTGCTCGACATCACGCAGAGCATGAACGTGCAGGACGAGATGCTGAACGGCAAGCCGGTCGCGCGCCTCGTGTTCGCGAAGCAGGCCCTGCGCGATGCGCTGCTGCGCCTGCCCTGCGGTTCGAAGGTCGGATGGGGTGTGTTCACCGAGTACCGTGCGCTGCTGCTGTTCGAGCCGGTCGAGGTCTGCGCGAACCTGAGCGAGCTGCGTTCGACGCTGGCGCACATCGACGGCTCCATGGCCTGGAGCGGCAACAGCGAGATTGCGAAAGGCCTGCACAGCGGCATCGCGATCGTGCGCGAGTTGCCCGGCAGCCCGTCGCTGGTGTTCGTCACCGACGGCCAGGAGGCGCCGCCGCTGAGCGCGTCGCATCGGCCGCGCTTCGACGACAAGCCGGGCGAGATCAAAGGCCTGATCGTCGGTGTCGGCGACCTGCGGCCATCGCCGATCCCGAAGACCGACCCGAGTGGGCAGCCGCTCGGTTTCTGGCGTGCCGACGAGGTCGCGCAGGCCGACATCTACGGCAGCGGCCGCGGTGCCAGCGTCAGCGGCGAACGCATGACCGAGGAGGGCGCCGCCGCGCCGCTGCCCGCGCTCGGTGCGACCCCGGGCAGCGAGCACCTGTCGGCGCTGCGCGAGCCCTACCTGCGCCTGCTCGGCCGCGAGCAGGGTCTGGGCTTCGTGCGCCTGGCATCGGCCGACGCGCTGGCCGCGGCGTTGACCGCGCCGGCGCTGGCCAAGCCGACGCCGGTGCGCACCGATGGCCGCGTCGTGTTCGCGCTGCTCGCGCTCGCGCTGCTGCTGGCGCGCTACGTCGCGCCGGCCGCGCGGCGCTGGCGCGCGCTGCGGCCGGTGCGCTCATGACGGCGCGCGGTGATCCACGCGGCACTCTCTTCACCCATCGAGGAATCCGACGCATGCCCTTGTCATCTGTTGCCGCGGCGCTGCGTCGCGGCGTCCCGCTCTGGATCGGCATGCTCGCGACACTGGCCGCGCCGCTGGTGCAGGCCAACGACCGGCCGTTCCAGGTCGCCCGCACCGCGGTGCTCGAAGACGACGAGCAGGTCTGGTCGTTCGAGTCATGGGTGCAGCGCCTGGGCACGGTGCGCGCGCTCTCGATCGAGCCCGAATACACCTTCGGAGCGGGCACCTCGGTGCAGGTCGAGCTGTCGCGTTTCGTCGATCGGCACGATCGCGAGACCGGCCACGAGGCCGAGGTCGAGTTCAAGCATCTGTTCAACAACGTCGCACGCGACGGCTGGGGCTGGGGCATCAGCGCGACGCTCGCCGCGGAGCGCCTGCGCGAGACCGGCCGCACCGTGCCGTCGCTCGGCCTGAAGCTGCCGGTCTCGATCGCCCTCGGCGACGGCGGCGGCTTTCTGCATCTCGATGCCGGCATCACGAAGGCGCGCGACGAGCGACGCGCCTGGGTCGGTGCCGCCGGCATCGAACGCGAGCTGTTCCGGCGCACGACCGGCTTCGCCGAACTCGCGCGCGAAGGCGGCGTGAGCTTCGCGCAGATCGGCGCACGCCACTGGCTGCGCCGCGACAAGCTCGCGATCGACGTCAGCCTGCAGCAGCAGCGCGCCGAGGGGCTGCGCACCCACGGTTTCATCATCGGGCTGGGCTGGTACGACTTGTAGTTTCACCTCTGGACTCGCGTTGCGGGGCGAGTACCGTGCATGAGCATTCCCGCACCTCGACAGGAGACTCACGATGGCCAAGCTGATCGCGCTGTACAAGAAGCCCGCCGACGCGGCGGCGTTCGACGCGTACTACACCTCGACCCACGTGCCGCTGGCGAAGAAGATCCCGGGCCTTCGGCGTTACGAGGTCAGCAGCGGCCCGGTGGCGTCGCCGCAGGGCGACTCGGGCTACCACCTCGCTGCGATCCTCGAATTCGATTCGCTCGCCGCGATCCAGGCCGGTCTCGGCACGCCCGAAGGGCAGGCGACCGCAGGCGATCTGGGCAATTTCGCGCAGGCCGGCGTCGAGCTGCTGATGTTCGATTCGAAGGACGTCTGAACCGGCGCCGCGCGCCGCGGTCACGCCGCGTCAGGTCTTGCGCGCGCGTGCGGGCCTGGCCGGGGCCGCAGGCGGCGCGGTCTTCGACATCTTTGGCGCCTTCGCCTTCTTCGGCCGCGCGGCACCGCGCCGGCCGGGCGCATCGGCCGCGCCCGGCGTCGGGCCGAGCTGCCGCTGGATCTCGGCCTGGCCGCGCTCGCACAGGAACTCCTCGAATGCGAGCGCGACCTGCGGCAGCTGGCGCGACGCCAGGTGCATCACGTACCAGTCGCGCACGATCGGGTTGTCGGGCATCGGCAGCAGTTTCAGCAGGCCGGCATTGATCTCGAGCACGCAGGTGTGCATCGACAGGAACGCAGCGCCGAAGCCGGCCGCGCACATGCGCTTGATGGCCTCGTTGCTCGACAGCTCGGAGCCGATGCGCAGCGGCAGCCCGAGGTCGCGGAACAGGCGCTCGACGGTCGTGCGCGTGCCCGAACCGCGCTCGCGCACCAGGATGCGGGTCTCGGCGACTTCGGCCAGCGTCAGCCCGCGCACCGCCATCAGCGGGTCGCTCGGTGCCGCGAGAAACGCCATCGGGTGGCGCGCGAAGGTGCGCGAGTCGGTCTTCAGTTCGGCCGGCGGGCGGCCCATGATCGCGATGTCGATCTCCTGGCCGGCGAGCATGCGCACGATCTCGTCGCGGTTGCCGACCTGCAGCTTGACCTTCACCTTCGGCCGGTCGGCGATGAAGCTGACCAGCAGCGGCGGCAGCAGGTACTCGGCGGTCGTGACGGTGCCGACGCGCAAGGTGCCCGAGAACACGCCCTGCAGTGTCGCCATCTCCTCGCCGGCCTCGCGCCACAGCTCGACGATGCGGCTCGCATAGCCGGCCAGCAATTCGCCCGCTTCGGTCAGGCGCACGCCGCGGCCAGTGCGCTGCAGCAGCGGCGTGCCGGCCGAGGCCTCGAGCGCGCCGATCTGGATCGACACCGCGGGCTGCGTCAGGTGCAGCTCGTCGGCCGCGAGCGAGACGCTGCCCAGGCGCGCGAAGGTGTGGAACGCGGTCAGCTGGCGGAAGGTGGCGTTGCGTGAAAGCGGCATGGCATTTGGAATGAGTCTTGGTATTAGAAAACACAAATACGAGATCTAATAGATTTTATTATTCTAAATCGTTGGAGTTGCCTACATTCGCCTCATCGGATCACCGACCACGTGCAACAGCAGGGGAACACTCGATGGGCAACATGAACGAGGCAGTCCAGATCACGGACGCGAAGAAGCGTTATTCGGCCGGCGTGCTGAAGTACGCGCAGATGGGCTACTGGGACGGCGACTACCAGCCGAAGGCGACCGACATCCTCGCGCTGTTCCGGATCACGCCGCAAGACGGCGTCGACGCGGTCGAGGCCGCCGCCGCGGTCGCCGGCGAATCCAGCACCGCGACCTGGACCGTGGTCTGGACCGACCGCCTGACCGCCTGCGACATGTACCGCGCCAAGGC
>Ga0207689_10006852_pt1 | contig 10021 bp, 13 predicted proteins | sample KBSMisM52_FD_184312 | JGI IMG/M metagenome (GOLD analysis project Ga0207689, IMG submission 184312) | Miscanthus rhizosphere microbial communities from Kellogg Biological Station, Michigan, USA - KBS Miscanthus M5-2 (SPAdes) (version 2) | ecosystem: Host-associated > Plants > Roots >... | reverse complement strand
CCTCACCCTGCGCAGCACGAAGCCGTCACCCCGCGCAGCGCGAAGCCGTCATCCTGCGCAGCGCAAAGCGTTCGTCCGGCGCAGCGCAAAGGCGTCATCGCCGCGCAGCGCAGCGCAAAGGCGTCATCGCAGCGCAGCGCAAACGCGTCATCCTGCGCGCAGCGAAGCGGAGTCGCAGGATCCACGCCACCCCGGACGATCGTCCTGCCCGTCAGGCTTTCTCGGCCAGCAGCGCCTTGAGGTCGTCGGTCAGCAGCGCCGGATCCAGGCTCTGCGACGCGAACAGGCGCACGCGGCCTTCGCGGTCGAAGATGTAGGTACCGGCGGTGTGGTCGATGGTGTAGCTGTCGGGCGTCTTGCCCGGCACCTTCTCCACGATCAGCTTGAAGTCCTTGACGACCTGCTTCGTCTGCGCCTCGTCGCCGCGCAGCGCGATGAAGTCGGGGCGGAAGTTGGTGACGTAGTTCTTCAGCAGCGCCGGCGTGTCGCGCGACGGGTCGACCGAGACGAACACCACCTGCACCTTCGAGGCGTCGGGACCCAGCGTCTTGAGGATGCCGGAGAGCTCGGCCATCGTCGTCGGGCAGGCGTCGGGGCACTGCGTGTAGCCGAAGAAGACGACCGTCACCTTGCCCTTGAAGTCGGCCAGCGTGCGCGGCTTGCCGTCGAAGTCAGGCAGGGCGAAGCCCTGCGCGTACTTCGCGCCCGTGAGGTCGATCGCGTTGAAGTGGTGCGGCGGCGCGGCGCGATCGCAGCCGGCGAGCGCCAGCGTGCCGGTGGCCGCCAGCGTCAGGAAGAGTCGGCGCAGAGTCATCGAGGAATGTAGTGGTCGATCAGCAGCGCCGCGAACAGCAGCGACAGGTACAGGATCGAGAAGCGGAAGGTGCGGCGCGCCAGCTCGTCGCTGTAGTGGCGCCAGAGCTTGAACGCGTAGCCCGAGAACAACGCGCCCAGGATCGCGGCGCACACGAGGTAGAACCAGCCGCTGAGGCCGCTGACGAAGGGCAGCAGCGTGCCGGCGAACAGCACCAGCGTGTAGAGGAACACGTGCAGCTTGGTGAAGTCGGGGCCGTGGGTGACCGGCAGCATCGGCAGGCCGGCCTTGCGGTAGTCCTCGGTGCGGTACAGCGCCAGCGCCCAGAAGTGCGGCGGCGTCCACAGGAAGATGATCAGGCACAGCAGCCAGGCGTCGGCGCTCGCCTCGCCGCGCATCGCGGCCCAGCCCAGCACCGGCGGCATCGCGCCCGACGCGCCGCCGATCACGATGTTCTGCGGCGTGCTCGGCTTGAGCAGCAGCGTGTAGATGACGGCGTAGCCGATGAACGTGGCCAGCGTCAGCCACAGCGTGATCTGGTTCACCCAGGTCAGCAGCAGCGCCGCGCCCGCGCCGCACAGCAGCGCCGAGAACAGCAGTGCCTGCATGTTGGTGAGCTCCCCCTTGGCCGTCGGCCGCCAGGCGGTGCGCGTCATGCGGCGGTCGATCTCCTGCTCGACGAGGCAGTTGAACGCGGCCGCGGCGGCGGCGACCAGCCAGATGCCCGCGGTGGCCGCCAGCGTGGGCACCAGCGGCGGCCAGCCCGGCACCGCGAGGAACATGCCGATCACCGCGCAGAACACGATGAGCTGCACGACGCGCGGCTTGGTGAGCGCGTAGTACTGGCGCCAGCGCGACGGCTGGGCCGACGCGGGCGCGGGGTTGGGAACGGGGACGGAACTCATGAAGAAACCCGGGTTCTCGAATTCAGGGCGGCGGCGACCTCGAAGCCGATGCAGATCACCAGGGCCGCGGCCCCGGCAGTGTGCGCCAGGGCGGCCACCAGCGGCCAGCCCAGCACGACATTCGACAGGCCGGTGGCCCATTGGATCACCACCACGACCGCGATGATGGCAGCGGCGCGCCGCGCCGGCCGCCCGCGCTTCCAAAGCCGTGCCACCAGCCAGCCCATCGCGACGGTGAACACGACGGCGAACAGGCGGTGCGTCCACTGGATGGCCACCAGCGCGGTCATCGCGATCGGCGCGCCGTCGGCCCGCCGGCCAAGTTCGCGAGCCAGCGTGAAGCCCTCCGGCCAGTTCATCGCGGGCCACCACTGGCCGTTGCATTGCGGGAAGCCGGTGCAGGCGAGCACGGCATAGTTGGTGCTGACCCAGCCGCCGAGCGCGATCTGCAGCAGCAGCGCAAGCGCGGCCAGGCCCAGCGCCCAGCGGTCGAAGGCGTTGCGCGGTGCGCGGGACGTGGCGTCGGCCCGTGCGGGCGCCTGCACCGCCAGCAGCGCGAGCAGGCCCATGCCGCCCAGCAGGTGGCCGGTGACGATGGCCGGATAAAGCTTCCACGTCACCGTCAGGGCGCCGAAGAACGCCTGGCCGATGTACCACGCGAGCGTGAGGCCGATGAGCAGCCTGGCGCGGCGATCCCGTGAAACCACCGCCGCCGCGAGCATCAGCGCGATCAGGATGCCCAGCGCGCCGGCGAAGTAGCGATGGATCATCTCGATCCACGCCTTCTTCTCGGTGACCGGCCCCTCGGGCGCGAGCGACTGCGCGTGCGCGATGTGCTCGGCGGCCGCGACCGGGCTGGACGTGGCGTAGCAGCCCGGTCAGTCGGGACAGCTGAGCCTGGAATCGCTCAAGCGCGTGTAGGCGCCGAAGACCACCAGGTCGAAGCAAAGGAACAGCGTCAGCCCGGCGAGCGCCGCGACGCGCTGCGTGCGCGACTTGCGGCGCAGGCCGCCGCGCCACCACGCGACCATCAACACGATCGACACCAGGCCGAGCGCGATCAGCGCCAATCCCGGCAGCGAGTTCCAGGCATACGCGGGCGTCGGGTTCACTGCCCAGCCTCCGCCTTGCGGCCGCGGCAGGAAGCGCCCGCGCGTCGCGGGCGTCGCGCGTGAATCATTGCGCGTCCTTGGGCCGGTTCCACCACTGCGATGCGCGCAGCAGCCGCTCGACGTCCTTCTTGAGCCTGACGGGATCCGGATTGGCCGGCGTGCGCATCATCCAGTTGCCCAGCGGGTCGACGATGTAGAGGTGGTCTTCCAGCGCGTGGCCGCGCTCGGGCTCGAGCCAGCGCTCCAGCGCGGCGCGCTCGACGCGGTAGCTCAGCACCGCCGGCGGCGCGCCCACCGCGGCCGCCAGCGCCGGGGCGACCGGCTCGGGGCTGTCGACCAGCCACACCTTCTGGAGGCGGTCACGCTCGGCGCCCATCATCTCGCGCAGCTGGCGCTGCAGGAACAGGTTGCGCTCGCAGCTCGTGCCGCAGCCCGCGGGCGCCACCACCACCAGCAGCCACTGGCCCTTCAGCGTGGTCAGCGGCACCGAGTGGCCATCCATGTCCTGCGCCGGCAGCGCCTCGAGCGACGGCAGCGGGCGCTGCGGCTCGACCAGCGTGGCGTAGTTGCTGCGGCCCCCCGGCCGGATGACGTAGTACGTGAAGTACGACGCGATCACGGGCAGCGCACACACGAACAGGATCACCAGCATCATGAGGCGACCGCGCCGGCTCTGCGCCGCCGGGTAGTCACGCATCGGCGCGGGCGTGCCGTGCAGCGTGAAGGTCATGGATTCCGGGCCGGTGGCCTTGGGGTCGTCGGGCGGAGGCGGTTTCATCGGGGAGCGGGGTCGTCGGCGCGGGCGTCGGGCGGGAAATCGGAATCGTCGGGGGCTCGGCGGCGCGGCCGGATGAACTGCAGCCACACCCACAGGCCGAGGAACGCCACGCTCATCGCGAACCACTGCGTCGCATAGCCGTAGTGGGTGGCGATGCTGACGCCCGCGGTCGGCGGAGGCCAGTTCCGGCGCAGGCCGTCGCCGGCATTGTCGGGGTTGGCGTCCTCGAACACCGTGACGGGGCGAAGGGCCAGGCCCGACTCCGCGCTGAACGACGCCAGCTCCAGATTTTGCCGGACAGCGCCGCCGCGTCCGTGGCCGACCTCGAACCAGTGCGACGGCCAGGGCGCGACATGCCCATGCAAGCTCACCGGCCCCGCCGGCGTGGCGACGGTCGGCGCCTTCATCGGAGCGGCGGGATCGCTCGCGATCCAGCCGCGCTGCACCACCACGGCACCGCCGTCGGGCAGGCGCAGCGGGGTCAGCACGTAGAAGCCGGCGCGTTCGTCCATCGTCCGGTTCATCAGGAACACCGTGTGCGCGGCGTCCCATTCGCCGGACAGGTCGACGTGGCGCTGCCACTGCCGCTCGCCCGCGGCCGCGTCGCGCGCGAGCGCCGTGCCGGGCAGCGGCGGCAGGCCGCCGCGCTCGGCCACCAGCGCCTCGTAGGCCAGCTTGGCATGCGCACGCGACAGCTGCCACCGGCCCAGCTGCGCCGTCAGCCAAGCGCACACCAGCGCGACGACGAACCACACGATGCGCGAGCGCAGGCTGCCCGCGCCCCGGCGCGGAGGGGAGGAACCCGCGGGCGCCGGCACGGGGTCGGTGGAATAATCGTTCGTCATGAAGTACGTGATCGTCGGGTTCCTGGTGCTCGTGCTGGCCGCGTTGGCCGGGGCCGGGCTGTTCATGCTGCGCCGCGGCCCGGACGACGGCTCGGCCGACAAGCGCATGGCCCGCGCGCTCGCGATCCGTGTCGCATTGTCCGTCACGCTGTTCCTGCTGATCCTGCTGGCCTGGAGCCTGGGCTGGATCCACCCGAAGGGCATCCCGGTCGGCACCTGAGCTTCGACACGGCCACGGCCGCACGGTTCCGCGCCAGCGACGCCCCAAACAAGAACGCCGCCCGTGCGAACGAGGCGGCGTTGTCGTGCAGGGCGGGCCGTTGGCGGGATCAACAGGTCGACGATCCGCCCGCAGTTTTCACAGCCAGTAGACGACGGCGTACAGGCCCAGCCACACGACGTCGACGAAGTGCCAGTACCAGGCCGCGCCTTCGAAGCCGAAGTGGCGCTTGGGCGTGAAGTGGCCCTTCTGCAGCCGCAGCGTGATGAAGAACAGCATCAGCATGCCCACGAACACGTGGAAGCCGTGGAAGCCGGTGAGCATGAAGAAGGTCGAGCCGTAGATGCCCGACGACAGCTTCAGGTTCATCTCGGTGTAGGCCTCGTGGTATTCGAAGGCCTGGCAGCCGATGAAGGTCGCGCCCAGCAGCACGGTGATCCACATCCACAGGATCGCCCTGGAACGGTGGTCGGCGATCAGCGCATGGTGCGCGATCGTCAGCGTGACGCCCGAGCTCAGCAGGATGGCCGTGTTCAGCGTCGGGATCGGCCACGGGCCCATCGTGCGGAACGCCGAGATCGTGTCGGCCGGCGAGGCGGTGACGCCGGCCTGCGCGCTCGGCCAGACCGCGTGGAAGTCGGGCCACAGGATCTGGTGGTCGAGGTTGCCCAGCATCGGCAGCGCGATTGCGCGAGCCCAGAACAGCGCGCCGAAGAACGATGCGAAGAACATCACTTCCGAGAAGATGAACCAGCTCATGCTCCAGCGGAACGACACGTCCACGCGGTCGGAGTACAGGCCCCCTTCGCTCTCGCCGATGGCGGTGGTGAACCACTGCGCCAGCGTCGCGAGCCAGACGGCCATGCCGGCCAGCAGGCTCCACGACCCCCATTCATGGCCGTTGATCCACTGGCTGCCGCCCAGGATCATCAGGAACAGGCCGACCGCGACGCACACGGGGTAGCGCGAGGGCGACGGGATGAAGTAGTACGGGGTCGTTCCGTGGGGAGTCGCGGCGGACATGGTTCTTCTCTCCAGACTCTTCAACAAAGAAAGTTCAATGGCTGGTCGCCAGGCCGATGACGAAATGCACCAGCACGACCAGGAAGACGACGAAGATCGCGGCGCCGACGACGGCGGCGATCACCACATGGATCGGATTCAGCTTCTTGACGTCCTCGGCATGATCGGCCGAACGCCGGATGCCCAGGAAGCTCCAGGCGATGGCGCGGAACGTCTGCCCGAAGTTGGCCTTGCGGGCGGTGGCCGGCAGGTCGTCGCGGGGGTCCTCGGGGGTGGTCATCGCGCGCTCACGCATCGGGCTTGGTCTCGCGCTGGGCCAGCGGCGCCGGCGGCGTGGTGCCGCCCACCTCGAAGAACGTATACGACAGCGTGATGGTGCGGACGTCCTTCGGCAGCTTGTCGTCGACGTAGAACACCACCGGCCACGTCTTCGACTCGCCCGGCGCCAGCGTGTGCTGCGTGAAGCAGAAGCACTCCACCTTCGTGAAGTGCCCGGCCGCGACACCCGGCGCGTAGCTGGGGATGGCCTGCGCCGTCATCGTGCGCGCCTGCGTGTTCCTGAACTCGTACATCACCGTGGTCATCTCGCCGGGATGCACCACCACCGAGCTCTGCGCCGGATGGAACTCCCACGGGCCGCGCGCGTTGGCATCGAACTCCACGGTGACGCTGCGCGCGAGGTCGACCTGTGAGTTGACGGGCGCGCCCTTGCCCCGGTAGCCGGCAGCATCGGCGTCGCCGCGCGCGACGACGTTGACGCCCAGCACTTCGCAGATCGTCTTGTACATCGGCACCATCGCGTAGCCGAAGCTGCCCATGACGCAGACGAACACCAGCAGCTTGGCCAGCATGCTGCGGTTCAGCCGCTGCTGCCGCTTCTCGCGCCGGGCCTGGCGCTCGCCCTGGTCGTCCGCGCTCATACGCCGAACAGCATCGCCTTGGCGACGAAGCCCAGGCCGAACACCAGCGCCACCGACAGCAGCGCGATGGCCATGCGCAGGTTCTTGCGGCGTTGCTCGGGGTTCAGGGCCATGGCGTGCCTGCGCGGCCGGCGATCAGCCGATGACCTTGGTGGCCGTCCGATCGAGCTTCGGCGGCGTCTCGTACGTGTGCCACGGCGCCGGCGACGGCACTTCCCACTCGAGGCCCTCGGCGCCTTCCCACGGACGCTGCGGCGCCGGCTCGCCCTTGCCCCGCATCGCGGGGATCACGACGAAGACCAGGAAGTACACCTGCGACAGGCCGAAGCACAGGCCGCCGAACGAGGCCAGCGCGTTGAAGTCGGCGAACTGCATCGGGTAGTCGGCCACGCGGCGCGGCATGCCGGCCAGGCCGAGGAAGTGCATCGGGAAGAAGGTGACGTTGAACGTGATCAGCGACAGCCAGAAGTGCATCTTGCCGTGGAACTCGTTGTACATCACGCCCGTCCACTTCGGCGCCCAGTAGTAGTAGCCGGAGAACATGCCGAACAGCGAGCCGGCCACCAGCACGTAGTGGAAGTGCGCGACGACGTAGTAGGTGTCCTGCAGCTGGATGTCGATCGGCGCCATCGAGCAGATCAGGCCCGTGAAGCCGCCCATCGTGAACACGAAGATGAAGCCCACGGCCCACAGCATCGGGGCCTCGAAGGTCATCGAGCCGCGCCACATCGTGGCCAGCCAGTTGAAGACCTTCACGCCGGTGGGCACGGAGATCAGCATCGTGGCGTACATGAAGAACAGCTGGCCCGTGACGGGCATGCCGGTCGTGTACATGTGGTGCGCCCACACGATGAACGACAGGATGGCGATCGACGACGTGGCGTAGACCATCGACGTGTAGCCGAACAGGCGCTTGCGCGCGAACGCCGGCACGACCTGGCTGATGATGCCGAAGGCCGGCAAGATCATGATGTAGACCTCGGGGTGGCCGAAGAACCAGAACACGTGCTGGTACATCACCGGGTCGCCGCCGCCGGCCGGGCTGAAGAAGCTGGTGTGGAAGTGGCGGTCCGTCAGCGTCATCGTGATGGCGCCGGCGAGCACGGGCATCACGGCGATCAGCAGGTAGGCGGTGATCAGCCAGGTCCACACGAACATCGGCATCTTCATCAGCGTCATGCCCGGCGCGCGCATGTTGAGGATGGTGACGATGATGTTGATCGAGCCCATGATCGAGCTCGCGCCCATGATGTGCAGCGCGAAGATCGAGCTGTCCATCGACATGCCCATCTGCAGCGTCAGCGGCGCGTAGAGCGTCCAGCCGGCGGCGGGAGCGCCGCCGGGCAGGAAGAAGCCCATCACCAGCATGATGGCCGCCGGGATCAGCAGCCAGAAGCTGAGGTTGTTCATGCGCGCGAACGCCATGTCGGCCGCGCCGATCTGCATCGGGATCATCCAGTTCGCGAAGCCGACGAACGCCGGCATGATCGCGCCGAACACCATGATCAGGCCGTGCATCGTGGTGAACTGGTTGAACAGCTCGGGATTGAAGAACTGCAGGCCGGGCTGGAACAGCTCGAGGCGGATCAGCAGCGCCAGCGTGCCGCCCACCAGGAACATCGTGAACGCGAACAACAGGTACATCGTGCCGATGTCCTTGTGGTTCGTCGCGAACAGCCAGCGGCGCCAGCCGTACGGGTGGCCGTGCGCATGATCGTGCTCGTGATCGTGGCCGTGGTCGATCGGTTGGGGCAGAACAGCACTCATGAGAGGAAATCCTTCAGCGAACGCTTGTGTCGGACGATCGTGCGATCGGACGGCGACTTACTTGGCCTCGTCGGCAAGCACTTCGGCGGGCTGCACGAGCTGGCCGGTGTGGTTGCTCCACGAATTCTTCGTGTAGGTGATCGCTGCGGCGATCTCGGTGTCCGACAGCTTGCCCTGCCACGCCGGCATGCCCTGCGGCACGCGGCCGTGCAGCACGGTGAGGATCTGCGCGTTCGGGTCCTTGTCGTTGACGACCGGCGACCCGTCCAGCGGCTTGATCGGGCCCGCGCCCTTGCCGTCCGGCTTGTGGCAGACGGCGCAGTTGGCCGCGTAGACCTTCTCGCCGCGCGCCATCAGCGGGCCCAGCTCCCAGACCTTCTTCGGATCGTCGGCCGCGGCGGCGAGCGCCTTGCGCTGCTTGTCGACCCACGCGGTGTAGTCGCTGGGCTTCATCACGACCACGTGGATCGGCATGAACGCGTGTTCCTTGCCGCACAGCTCGGAGCACATGCCGTAGTAGTCGCCGGCCTTCTCGGCCAGGAACCAGGCATCGCGCACGAAGCCCGGGATCGCATCCTGCTTGACGCCGAACGCCGGCACGCTCCAGGAGTGGATGACGTCGTCGGCGGTGGTGATGACCCGCACCTTCTTGCCCATCGGCACCACCAGCGGGTTGTCGACCTTGAGCAGGTAGTCGTTGCCGGCGGGATGCGACGTCTCGGACAGGTCGCGCTGCGCGGTGTCGAGCGTGGAGATGATGCCCAGGCCCTTGCCCTCGCCGTCGATGTAGTCGTAGCCCCACTTCCACTGGTAGCCGGTGACCTTGATCGTGATGTCGGACTGCGTGGTGTCCTTCATCGCGACCACGGTGCGCGTGGCCGCGGCACCCATCAGGATGACGATGATGAAGGGCACCACCGTCCAGGCGATCTCGACGGCCACGCTCTCGTGGAAATTGGCGGCCTTGTGGCCCACGCTCTTGCGATGCTTGATGATCGAATAGAACATGAAGCCGAACACGACGACGAAGATCACCGTGCAGACGATCAGCATGCCGTAGTGCAGTTCCTTCTGCTGGCGTGCGATCTCGGTGACGGCCGGCTGGAAGTCCAGGCCCAGCACCTTGGGGCCGCCGGGGAGATCCGTCACGGCGTTGTCACCGAAGGCCATCGCGGCGCCCGTGGCCGCCATCGCGGAGATCGCCAGGGCGGCGCGCGTCACGCCTTGCGCCAGCTTGCGAATCGTCATCTTTGTCGTCACTAGTTCGATCCTTCTTGTCGGGCCCGGGCCGTTCGCAAGGCCCGCATAGCTTGATCAGAGGTCGCCTGCGGCCTGGTCTCCTGGGACCGGTGCGCACAGGGGAGGTGCACTTCAACACAAGACCCAATCGATTCTAGGGCCTGTTCATGCCAAAAATGCGCGCGCGCACCTAGCGTAAGCCCTGCCCCGGCGCGACGCGCGGCGCAGCCTTCAGTGCGCGGGACGACCCCGGTTCAGCATCGCCTTCATGTCGTCCAGGCCTACCTGGGTCTGCGCCGCGACCCTGGCGCGCGGCACCGGCTTGAACGCATGGCCGTAGACGACCTCGAACTCCAGCAGCACGCGGCCCTGCGCGTCGCGTCGCGCGCCGAGCGCCT
>Ga0207689_10006851_pt1 | contig 10022 bp, 10 predicted proteins | sample KBSMisM52_FD_184312 | JGI IMG/M metagenome (GOLD analysis project Ga0207689, IMG submission 184312) | Miscanthus rhizosphere microbial communities from Kellogg Biological Station, Michigan, USA - KBS Miscanthus M5-2 (SPAdes) (version 2) | ecosystem: Host-associated > Plants > Roots >... | reverse complement strand
GAGGACCTGATCCTGGACCCGCAGTACTCCAACGGTCGTGACGACGACGGCAACGGCTACGTCGACGACATCTCCGGCTGGGACTTCCTCTTCGGCGACAACGATCCGCTCGACACGGTGAACTACGGCCACGGCACCGGTGAGGCGGAGGACTCCACCGCCGCCGACAACGGCACCGGCGACGTCGGCACGTGCCCGCAGTGCACCTTCATCCCCGTACGTGTCGGCGACTCCTTCATCGCCGACGCGGCGCGCTTCGGCGCGGGCGTGCTCTTCGGCCTCGATTCGGGCGCCGCGGTGATCCAGGAGGCGCTCGGCGCGATCAACAACCCGCGCCAGGCGCAGCTCGCGATCGACGCGGCGTACCAGCGGGGCGTGCCGGTGATCGCGTCCATGGCCGACGAGGCGTCGAAGCACCCGAACCTGCCCGGCTCGCTCGAGCACACGCTCACGGTCAATTCGGTGACGACGTCCGACGGCCCCACGAGCTATCTCGCGCTCAACGGCTGCACCAACTACGGCGGACGCACGTTCCTCTCGATCCCGTCCGGGTCGTGCTCCTCCGAGGCGACCTCCACCGGCTCGGGGCGACGCCGCGACAGGTGATCGACGGCGGCGTTGTGGGTGATCTGCAGGAGCCACGCCCGGGCATCACCTCCGTGAAACCGATTGAAAAAGCGGTAGGCACGCAGCACAGCCTCTTGTACAACGTCCTCGGAGTCGGCGCGGTTTCGCAATAGCCATCGGGCCAAAGTCGCCGCGCTGTTCAGATGCGGCAACACAAGTTGCTCAAAACGGGTTTTGTCCGGCGCGGCTAGCAAGCCGATGCTCTCTCCACCTATATAAGACTGTTGAATTCTGCATTTTATTCCCCAGGGCAACGAAATAGCCTTCAAAAATTTGCTGGAATAAAGGCCGCAGCCAGCCAGTCTATGCAGGTGTAACACGCCCAAAACAGGCCGATCGAAACTGCAGAGAGGCAAAAATATGAGTGATAACAAGCAATTTGTCGCGACCGCATCCGGGGTAATCGAACATGACCACAACCATGACGGCGTCAACCGTCGCGGGTTCCTGAAGTGCATGGCTTGGGCCGGCACCGGAGCCCTGTGCGTAGTTGAAGCAGGAGTGCTGAAATCTGTCGCTCTCGGAGCGCAGCTCGGCTCATCGAAAAAGCAACCCACCGCAAGCCAGCTCTCGTTTGTGCAAATCAGTGACAGCCACATGGGATTTGATAAGCCCGCAAATCCCGACGTGGTCGCCACCCTCAAAGCTGCGGTGGATCGAATCAACGCCTTGCCGGATGCACCCGAGTTCATTCTCCATACCGGCGACATCACACATCTGTCCACACCCGAGCAGTTCGATACGGTCGACCAGATCCTGAAGAGCACGAACAAAGAAGTGTTCTTCGTGCCTGGCGAGCACGACGTACTGAACGACGACGGCGCCATGTTTCGCGAACGTTATGCCCGAAACTCAAAGGGTGCAGGCTGGTACAGCTTCAACAAGAATGGCATCCACTTCATCGGACTGGTGAACGTAATGAACCTTAAGGCAGGAGGGCTGGGCAACTTAGGACGCGAGCAACTCGAATGGCTCGAGGACGATCTCCGCGCCGTCAAGCACAGCACTCCCATCGTCGTGTTCGCCCATATCCCGCTCTGGACGGTATATCCGCAATGGGGGTGGGGCACTGACGACGGTGCTCAAGCGCTCTCCTATCTGCAGAAATTTGGTTCGGTGACCGTTCTCAACGGCCACATCCATCAAACCATGCAGAAGGTCGAAGGCCACGTTACCTTCCACACGGCGTGTTCCACGGCTTTTCCGCAACCCGCGCCGGGACAAGCGGAAGGACCCGGGCCGTTGAAAGTCCCCGCCGACCAGCTTCGTAAGGTGCTCGGCATCACCAACGTCAACTATTTAAAGCACCGCCACGCGCTTGCGCTCGTGGATTCGTCTCTGGAATAAACGCATACAACCTGGATAATCGAAGCCACTCATTCCAACATGGAGGATTTTTTGTGCCAACACCACGCTCACAACTGCTCATCGCAATGCTAGGCCTTGCCCTTATCCTCGCGGTGGTATTGCCATCCGCCACCGCCATCGGCCAGCCCGCACCAACGCCAGCGACAGAAGTAAAAGTTGACAACTTTACTTTTAGCCCGGAGGTAGTGACGGTTCCGGTCAATAGCACCGTAACCTGGACCAACAAAGACGACGTCCCGCATGTGATCGCCAGTACCAACGCGACCTTCCGCTCGAAGGGACTCGACACCGACGATCACTACTCCTTCACCTTCACCCAGCCCGGGACTTACAGCTATTACTGCAGCATGCATCCCAAAATGACAGGAAAGATTATTGTTCAGTAAGGATAAGAAGATGACACACGCTTTGGAGCTGCGCCCCATTCTCTTTGCACGTCATGCGCAACATGTTGTGTTGATTCACTTCCCCATTGCACTGTTCCTGGTCGGAGCTTTGCTTGATTTGGTTGCAAGACTGAGGCACAACGTGCGACTGGCCACCGCAGCACAGGTAAACCTGGCTGCGGCAGCCATCCTTGTCGTCCCGGCTTACCTATCGGGACTTCTGGCTTGGAGGTTCGCTCTCGAGGGACAGCGAATAAGAGGTGTTCTGCTGTATCACTTGCTGCTGGCATCAGCTACTACCCTGTTGGTCATCGCAACATGGTGGCTACGATCGCGTCCTCACCTACACCCTAACACTCTGACCCTTCTAGAGCTGTTGGGTGCCGTGTCTATTGTACTTACAGCACACCTTGGCGGATTTCTTAGTGGCGTGAACACCTGAAACAAATTCTTCATCTTTTAACTTGGTTACAAATTTCTTCCAAAGTTTTAGCCTAAACCCGACAAGTATGTGACATTTGCGCCAACTTGACTTCCTAGACTCCTGCCAGGTGGTCGGCACTCAGCCACCAATTCAAGTCAGAGAAGGAAGCTAGTATGAAATCCGATGAAACTCCCCGGTTGCCAGCAGCGGAATCTGTCGCCAGGCAATCCGAGTCCCGACGTAAGTCCGTGAACCGCCGCTCATTTTTGAGGAACACAGCTGTTGCTGGAGCGGGGATCGTCGGCGCCAACGTGCTTACCCTGGAGCCCACGGCCTTCGCCGAAGGAAATCATGGTCACCTCACTCGCGGTGATGCGGCGCTGCTCCGGTTCGCAGCTGCCGCCGAGATCCTGGAGACCGACTTTTGGGTCCAGTACAACGAATTAGCCGGTATTCAGGATAGTGAAGTCCCTGGAGGAAGCGGGAATTCTGCTTACACCGAGGCCCTCGAGGCAATCGATGACGACATGTCGCACTACATTCACGACAACACCGATGATGAGTTTACCCATCAGAACTTTCTGAATGCGTATCTCATGTCGAAAGGAGCGGCTCCGGTAAGCCTCGAAAAGTTTCGGACCCTGCCGGGCAGCACAGCAACAGGCTCCAGCGGGAAACTACGCCTCACCAACCTCATGAAGCTCACGTTGGATACCAGCTGGTGGACCCGGTACCGGAGCAGCGAGCATAATCCTGACCTCGATCCCAACTTTGTGTTCGCACAAGCTGTCCCTGATTTGTTTAGCGGCCAGCACACGGCGATTCCGCGAACCGACGCCGATACGACGGATGCGAACTTCCTTCAAGCAATCGTGAACACTGCGCTATTCCACTTCCCGACGATTGAACAGGGTGGAAACAGCCTATATCCTTCGCTGGCATTGCGAGCTTCCAGCGTCGAGGTCTTGCGAATCCTGATCAGCATTGGACCGACCGAAACCATGCACTTTCAAACCTGGTCTGATCTGGCGGGCGATGCAGTTCCGCTCACCGCGGCGGATCCTGTCACTGGCGTTTCGGTGACTTTCCCCGATCTCGAAGACGCTGGCGAGGACCTAAACAAGAGCCTGATCATGCCCGAACCGTGTCCGTTCCTGAGCCGCCATCTGCCGCCATGTTCGATCATTCGACCGACGGAGACCAAAGGAGTTGCCATGGGTGTGTTGAAATTCCTGACCTCCATGGGGCTGTTCAACGGGCAATCGTCCGACTTCTTCCATTTCATGGCGGAACTTGCGCAGCAAGCGGATAACGCGCGGCGGGGAATCAGCTAGATTCGTTCGTCTGCCCTAGAATCCTGCGCCCGGGGCGGCCCGGGCGCATATCCAGTTCTGTCTACCGGTTACCGTGTGGATCGAATTTGGGTTGTCCAGGTCAGCGGAGGCCATCTACACTCGTTAGATGGAAGTTTCCTTCATTGCGAATTTGCTGCGTCTGGCTGCTGAGGGCGCTCGCGCCACTGGGTCCACGCTGTTCCTAGTCCAAGGTGAGTTTCTTTACCCGTATGTTGTCAACAACTTGCCTGAGGAATACATAGCTGGCATTGGCGCTGTTCGCGTGGGTACTCAATGCTGCGGACGCGCTGTGGAGCATAAGCGTCCCTGGGTCGTAACCGACATGCTCACCGACCCGCTTTTCGCCGAAGGTCGGGCTGCGGCCGAAGCCTCTCCCATTCGCGCGGCATTTTCCGTGCCGGTTTTTGATGGCGACCGCGCTATCGGGGCATTAGCTTGCCACTATCCGAATCCTTACACGCCAACTCCCTGGGACATCGAACGCAACGAAAGTTTTGCCAAGTTGATTGGAATTGCGCTGATTGAACTCCGTGGCCTAGCACCACTCAAAGCGCCGATCGATGACCGAACGCTGAAGCAACCGCTCGCGTCATGATTCCTGGTGGGATCGCGTCAGATTGAGATCGATCTTCGGCGAAATTGACACACTCGTCTCGCCATCCCTACACTGAACGGCGATTCAAACCAAACCAAAATGGCATACACCAAAATTGGGGTTCAATCAGATCTTCCTGCGCCCGGCGAGGCCAAAGAATTCGAGGTCGCCGGCAAGACCATCTGCGTAGCCAATGTCAACGGAACTTGCACGGCCATCGACAATGTGTGTCTCCACATGGGGGGCCCGCTTGGCCAGGGATTCGTAGAAAACGGCAAAGTCGTTTGCCCGTGGCATGGTTGGGAATACGACCCCGCGACTGGGAGCCTCGAAGGCGACCCGGAGACACACCTGGACGTTTACCCCATTAAAGTTGAAAACGGCGACGTGCTGGTGGATGTTTAAGCGTCGCCGCACTTGTCCGCTACTGAGTGGATTCGAAGATCGGTTTTAGCGTCGCGGCCGATACAAATCCGTGCTCGTCCCGAAGAACACTTCCGCCGCCTGCATGACCGTCTCGGAGAGCGTCGGATGCGGATGGATCGTCAGCGCTACGTCCTTCGCCAAGGCCGCCATCTCAATCGCCAGGGCGCCTTCGGCAATCATGTCACCCGCGCCAACCCCAACCAGGCCGACGCCTATGACGCGTTCCGACCCCGGATCGATGATGAGCTTGGTCATGCCTTCGGTGCGATCCAGCGTCATGGCGCGCCCTGATGCTGCCCAGGGAAACTTCGCCACTTTGACCTCACGGCCTTCTTTTTCGGCTTGAGTTTCCGTTACCCCTGCCCACGCAATTTCAGGGTCGGTGAAGACAACGGCAGGGATGGCATTGGGCTCAAATGCGACTTTGTGCCCAGCAATGTGCTCGACGGCGGTGCGTCCCTCATGGGAAGCTTTGTGTGCCAGCATGGGCTCGCCGACCACGTCCCCAATCGCATAGACGGTTGGGTCATCGGTTTGTAGGTATTTGTTCACCTGAATGAATCCTCGTGCTCCAAGGCGAACCCCCGTTTGATCCAGCCCAGCGATCTCCGAGTTCGGTTTGCGTCCAACAGAGACCAGGACTTTATCAAACACTTTCTCGCGGTCCTTCACGTCCTTGCCCTCGAATGAGACACGGATTCCGTTTCCCTCTTCTTTCACCGAGGTAACGGTCGTATTCAACAGAATCGCTTCGAAGGCCTTCTCCAGCCGTTTGTGCAATGGAGCGACCAGATCCCGATCGGCTCCCGGCAACAGCCCGGACGTCATTTCGACCACCGACACCTTTGATCCCAGAGCAGCGTAAACCGTGCCGAGTTCCAGCCCGATGTAACCGCCGCCAACCACTAGCAACGAACCCGGCACATCCGCTAGGTCCAATGCTGAGGTCGAGTCCAGCATCCGGGGCGAGTCCAGCTTGAGGCTTGAAATCACCGCCGGACGGGACCCCGTCGCAAGGATGATACGATCGAAGCTCAACCTCTCTTCGCCGCCCGCCGTCTTTTTCACGCACACGGTATTCGAATTCTCGAAACCGGCTTCGCCACGAATGTAAGTGACCTTGCGCTGCTTCGAAAGCTGTCCCAAGCCGCCGGTGAGTCTCGTCACCACACCTTCTTTGAAAGACCGCAGCCGAGCGACATCGATTTTGGGCTCGCCGAATTCGATTCCCCAGTTTTTCGCATGACGCGATTCGTTGATCAGCGCCGCCACGTGCAGCAGGGCTTTCGAGGGAATACATCCGCGATACAGGCACACGCCACCTGGGTTCTGTTCCCGATCGACCAGCGTGACCTTCATTCCCAGGTCCGCTGCAAGAAATGCAGCCGCGTAACCACCCGGTCCACCGCCGATCACTGCAATGTTCAGATTTGCATTTTCAGTCATGGAGTCCTTAGACCACGAAGGACACCAAGGGACACGAGGGAGTTTAATCTTGATCAATCCTTCGTGTGACTTCGTGTCCTTCGTGGGTTAGAAGATTGCGCGCTATTCCCGAATTTCCATTCGCTCAATCAAACTGCCCGAAATCGAGTACACATGCTGAACCATGCGATCCGTCAGCATGGTTCCTTTCAGATCGCGTACCCTCTGGTGCACGTTCACGATGATGCGGCCATCCTCGGCGGTTTCAATGCCGACCGGTTCGACGTGCGGATCGACCATTCCCCACTGCCGTGTCCAATACGACCTAACACCCTCGCGGCCATGCACCCATCCACCCTCCATGCCGTTGGGCCACTCGACTTGGGGGTGCATTCTCGGAAGAATGGCGTCAATGTCGCGACGGTTGAACGCGGCGTACACCGATTTCAACAGATCGCGTTCTCCTGTGATGTCCTGGACCGTGGGCATTGGCTACCCCTGTACTGAGAGAAGAAACGGCTGCTCGAACGCCTCAGCGATCCACCGCAGGAACCGCGCCGCATCCGCACCATCAATCAACCGGTGATCATAGGAGAGCGCCAGCGGCAATACCTGGCGCGGCTCGAACTTGTCGCTCACCCAAACCGGCTCGATGCTCGAACGAGAAAGCCCCAAGATCGCGACCTCCGGGTGATTCACAATCGGAGAAAACCCGGTTCCGCCAATCCCACCGAGGTTTGTAATTGTGAACGTCCCACCCTCCATGTCGGCGGGCTGCAGTTTCTTTTCGCGGGCTTTCTTCGACAGCTGAGTCAACTCAGCTGCCAACTCAACGATGTTCTTCTTGTCGACGTCATGAATCACGGGAACGAGTAGTCCGCGATCGGTATCGACCGCCACGCCAATATTGATGTACTGCTTGTAAATGATCTCTTCGCTCTCCATATCGAGAGAGGCATTGAACTGAGGAAAAATCTTCAGTGCAGAGGCGCAGACTTTGAGTGCAATGGCCGTTACCGTAAGTTTGCCACCCGCTTCGACGGCTTTGGGTCCAAACTTCGCGCGCAACTGCTCGAGTTCGGTAATGTCGGCTTTGTCTTGCTGCGTGACGTGCGGGATGGTGGTCCAGGCTTCCCACATGTGCTCGGCGGTCTTACGCCGTACACCGCGCATGGAAACGCGCTCAACTTTCCCAAACCGCGCAAAGTCCGGAAGCTTCGGTTGCCGCAGATGGGTCCCAGCAACTCCGGCGCCGGTGGCTGCGCTTGCGATCAGGCTCTTGGCGAAGGCCTTTACGTCATCTTCGCTGATACGTCCGCCCGGGCCATTCCCGGGCACACTGTGGATATCAACCCCGAGTTCGCGCGCCAGACGCCGCGTGTGCGGAGCCGCCGGAACGGGATCGCGATGCTCGGTTCCCGCCGACTTGCCCAGGTGCAACGGCATACTGAATGTAGCCACCGTCTGCTGACGAGGTTGCTCGGGCGGCAAGGCCTGCTCTTCGGTTTTCCCCTCGGCTTGCAGAGCCGCTTGGAAGGCCATGCGAGCGCCTTCGCCATGGCCAGCGTCGGCTCGACTCGGCTGTTGTGGCTGTGCTGCTGCGGTGGCGCCCGCTTGCAGAGTAAAGACGAGCTGGCCAACTTTGATCTTCTCGCCCTGTTTCACTAAGACGTCTTTCACGGTGCCCGTCACCGATGATGGGACCTCAACGACGGCTTTGTCGGTTTCCAGCTCCATCACTGGCTGACCGGCGGAGATATGCGATCCAGGAGCAACCATCAAGCGCACAAGATCGCCCTGATGGATGTTCTCACCCAGCTCGGGCAAGGTGAATTCGGCTGTTGCCGAACTCTCCGAAGGAACGCTGACTTCGCTGGTTGGAGCTGCCGGGACCTTTTCGGTTGGAGCGTCTGCTGCGACGGATGCTTGATTGGCGCTCGGTGCTTTTGGGACAGACGGCGAGGCAGGACTGGCTGGCGCCTCGGCCTTGGCGGGCGACGAAGCGCGCCCTCCACCTTTTGCGCCGTTCTCAACCGTAAAAACGACTTGGCCGACTTTGACCTTCTCGCCCTGCTTGACGAGGACGTCCTTTACCGTCCCACTGACGCTCGAGGGAACTTCGACGACAGCCTTATCGGTCTCGAGCTCAATGACGGGCTGCCCTTCGGCGACAGTCGCGCCGGGCGCAACCATCAGCCGAACCAGATCGCCCTGATGTACGTTCTCGCCAAGCTCAGGTAGCTTGAATTCAGTCAAATGCATCTCCAGTGGATGGTGGCCAGTGACGTGGTCTGTTCTGCCCTTCGGGCTACTGACCCCTGATCCGGGACCACTTCTTCCTAGCTGATTGCCGGATTGGCTTTCTCCGGATTGATTCCAAGATCTTTGATTGCCTGCTGAGCTGCTTTGGCTTCGATTTTCTTTTCGCGGGCCAGTGCCGACAACGCTGCCAGCACAATGTGTTTGGCATCCACTTCGAAGAAATCGCGCAACGAGGTGCGGCCTTCACTTCGTCCGAAACCATCGGTCCCAAGCGCAACCAGCGGACGCGGCGCCCATTGCGAAATCGACTCCGGCAGCACCTTCATGTAGTCGGAAGCCGCGATCAGTACGCCGTCCGTGTTCTTCAGCCGCTGCGTCACAAACGGAACTTTCGGCGTCTCTCCGGGATGCAGCATGTTCCAGCGTTCGCAATCGTTCCCCTCGCGGTAGAGCTCCTTGTAGCTGGTAACGCTCCACACATCCGACGCAACCCCGTACTTCCCTGCCAAAATTTCTTGCGCTTTCAGAACTTCGAACATGATAGCGCCGCTGCCGAAGAGTTGGGCGCGCAGCTTCGCGTCCTTATTTTGGGAAGGCTTGAACAGGTACATGCCTTTCAAAATGCCTTCGCGAACACCTGGTGAGGTGGGCATCTCTGGCATGGGCAGAGGCTCGTTGCCGACGGTGAGGTAATAGAAGATGCTCTCCTGATCGACGTACATCCGCTTGATGCCATCCTGAATGATGATCGCGATCTCGAATGCGAACGCCGGATCATAGGCAAGCAAGTTTGGAACGGGCAGCGCCAACACGTGGCTGTGGCCGTCCTGGTGCTGCAGACCCTCGCCCGCCAGCGTGGTCCGCCCCGCCGTTCCGCCAAGCAGGAACCCGCGGGTGCGCATGTCGGCGGCGGCCCAGATGAGGTCGCCGATTCGCTGAAATCCGAACATCGAGTAGTAGATAAAAAACGGGATGGTATTGATCCCGTGATTGGAGTAAGCGGTGCCGGCAGCTATGAGGGACGAGATGGAACCGGCTTCGGTAATGCCCTCTTCGAGAATCTGTCCTTCCTTTGCTTCCTTGTAATAAAGAAGCGTATCCATATCGACCGGCTCGTAGAGCTGACCGGCATGCGCGTAAATCCCGACCTGTCG
>Ga0207689_10006847_pt1 | contig 10024 bp, 10 predicted proteins | sample KBSMisM52_FD_184312 | JGI IMG/M metagenome (GOLD analysis project Ga0207689, IMG submission 184312) | Miscanthus rhizosphere microbial communities from Kellogg Biological Station, Michigan, USA - KBS Miscanthus M5-2 (SPAdes) (version 2) | ecosystem: Host-associated > Plants > Roots >... | reverse complement strand
TATGCTCCCTCGGCGCTGCCGAGCGCGTCCGACGACCTGCTCGCGCGCGTCGGCAATCTTTATGAGAGCGACCAGCAGCTCCACGGCCTGTGGATGGCGGCGATGGAGACACGCATGACCGCGGGCGACCTCGCCGCGGGCGCGGGACAGAACGGCGCTGCAACCGGTGCGCTCGCCGCCAAATTGCTCGCCGGGGAGAATGGCGCGCGGATCGCGATGATCGAGACCGGCGGCTGGGACACGCACTCGGGCCAGCGCGGCCGGCTGAACGCGCAGTTGCGCGGGCTGGACCAACTTGTCTCGTCGCTGAAGGCTGGGCTCGGAGCCGATTGGGCCAATACCTTGGTCGTCGTCGCCACCGAGTTCGGCCGCACCGTTGCTCCCAACGGGACCGGCGGTACCGACCACGGTACGGCCTCGGCGGCGATGCTGCTGGGCGGAGCGGTCGCCGGCGGCAAGGTCGTCGCCGATTGGCCCGGCCTCTCCGCGAACGCGCTCTACGAAGGGCGCGACCTCAAGCCGACGACCGACCTCGACGCCCTGATCGGCTCCGCGCTTTCCCAGCATTACGGGCTCGATCCGGCGCGGGCGACAACCGCGCTCTTCCCTGAAACTCGCGGCACTCCGCTTAGCGAGAAGCTGATCCTGTCTTAATCGTCGCGCCGGGCCAAACGGCGGCGTTAACCATTTATCCTATTGTTGCGGTGGCGTTTTTGGTGGACGCTCAGCCGCAACGGGAGGGCATTTGCGAGTCGCGCAGGACGAGGCGGCACTTCAATCACGATAATAACATGTGCGTCGAGAGCGACTGATCAGCCTTAAGCTCTACCCGGTGAGGAGGGCGTGATGGCGTACTCTGGCGTTTATGTATTCGGAGACAGCCTGGTCGACGCAGGCAACGCGCTGAAGCTTGCCGAATGGTATAATGGGCTGCCGTTCACCGACCTTCCCGAGGGCGCGCCGACCGCGGCAGAGGGATATTTCCTGGGCCGTTTCACGAACGGCTACACGTTCGCCGACCTCATTTCGAACAAGTCGATCGGCCTCGTCACCAAGCCGGTCTTTCCTTACGGTTTCGATGACCCGGTGTTCGGCCTTCCGATCGATCCGTTCGCGGGAGACCCGAGCGGCAATAACCTCAATTTCGCCTATGGCGGCGCGCAGATCCGGCAGGGCGAAGAGGTCGTGCCCGACTTCGACGGCCAGACCGACGCGTTCAAGGATGCGATCGATGGCCACGCACCGTCGGGCGCACTCTACCTCGTCACGATGGGCGGCAACGATGTCCGATCGCTCGCGCCGGTCGGCAGCGATCCCGCCTCCGAGGCCGATGCTCACGACGCGCTCGACCGAGCGGCCGACAAAATGCTGCACGAGCTTCAGCAACTCGTCGACATCGGAGCCCACGACATCCTGATTACCGGGGTTCCGGACGTCGGACTGATCCCGAAGTACGACGTCAACGGAAACGGAGTACTGGACGGCGCCGAGATCCTGAGGAGCGCAGCCGCCACCGAATATTCGCAATATCTCGACGCGCTCATCCGAACGGAGGTGATCCCCGGGCTCCAGGCGATGGGCGCTCACGTCACCTACGTTCCGCTCATGGATTACGTCGATGCGAACGGGAACGTCGTCACCGGCACATTGAACGCCATTCTTCCGACCTTGGCCGCGCTGAACGGGCTTACGACCGACGAACTCTCGAACAACCTGCTCGAATATCGGAACCTGGTCTTTTTCGACGGCGTGCATCCGACCGCGCAGGTCCATGCGCTCGTCGGCGCCTACAGCAATGCATTGCTGACCGGCACGCCATGGATCGAGACCCTGCCGCTCAAGGGCGCGGACGTCGATTACAAGATGACGGCGACGATCGGCGCTGCGGGCGAGGTAGATTCGCTTTCGATCTATCTCGTCGCGGGAACGACCTACACGTTCGAAATGCTTGGCGTGAGCTCGCTGGGAACCGCGGCGAGCCTCGCCGATCCGACCCTTCGCCTGCTCACATCCGGTGGAGCGCTTATCGGCGCCGATGACGACAGCGGCGCGGGCTTCGACGCGACGCTGACATGCACGATTGCGAGCAGCGGCCTCTGCACTCTGAAACTGTCGGCGGTCGGCGCGCTCACCGGAAGCTACGTCTTCCAGGCGGCGGTGGTGGGCGGCGCGGCCATGCAGGCCGGCAACACCTATACGGTGAGCAGCGCGTCGACCTTGGTGCTCGAAGGCGCGGGCGGCGCCGGCCAGGACGTGGTCAAGGCGAGCGTCTCTTATGCGCTTGCCGCCGGGAGCGAGATCGAAGTCCTCCGTACGACGAACGACAAGGGCAAGACCGCGATCAACCTCACCGGCAACGACTTCGACCAGGCGATTGTCGGCAATTCCGGAGTCAATGTCCTCGAAGGCAAGGGCGGGGCGGACCAGCTCTGGGGCGGCGCGGGAAACGACCGCTTCGTCCTCGGCAATAGCGCGTTGACCAAGCCCGACGGGTCGCAGGTCGATCACATCATGGACTATGCGAAAGGCGACGTCGTCGACCTCACCCAAATCCTGTCGGTGACATCGGGCACCAACGTGATCTCCGGCGGCTATCTCCGAGTGACGACGGGCGGGCTGATCCAGGTCGACGTGGACGGCGGCGGGAATGGATGGGTGACGCTCAGTACGATCAACGGCTCGACAGCCGTCTCCGTGCAATATCTGTCGGGGAATTCGAGCGCCACGATCAACGTCGCGAGAGTGGCAGACAGTTCAGCGATCTCGGCTCAAGCTTTCCAGGATCACGGTCATCCGAGCCTCGATTTGTTGTCCGACCTCAGCCACGACAGCCCGGCCGACGCACCGCTCTTCCTCTAGGCGCCAGCGCGAGGGTGACGTGCGCTCACCGCTGCGCTAGAGGCGCCGCATTCCAGCATTGGTGGAAGCGAATTGAGCCTTTACGCCCAATATTCCGCGCTCCTCGACGGAGTGCTCGACGATCTCGTTGCCGACGGCGCGCTGCCGGCTGATCTCGATCGCAAAAACGTGACGGTCGAGCCGCCGCGCGACCCCGCGCACGGGGATCTTGCGACGAACGCTGCGATGGTTCTCGCGAAGGGCGCGGGCACCAACCCGCGGGCGCTTGCCGAAGTCATCAAGCCAAAGCTCGAGGCGTTTCCGCCGGTGACGTCGGTCGAGATCGCCGGGCCGGGCTTCCTCAACCTTCGGCTAAGCCCCGACGCCTGGCGCGACGAGCTTCGGACGATCCTTCGCGAAGGCGAAGAGTACGGCCTCTCCAAAGTCGGCGCGAACGAGCGGGTGAACGTCGAATATGTCTCGGCCAACCCGACCGGTCCGCTGCACATGGGACACTGCCGCGGCGCCGTCGTGGGCGACAGCCTTGCGCGCTTGCTCGAGGCCGCGGGCTTTCGGGTCACCAAGGAATATTACGTCAACGACGCCGGAGCGCAGGTCGACACGCTCGCCCGTTCGCTGCACCTCAGGTACCGCGAGAAGCTGGGCGAAGAGATCGGAGAAATCCCCGAAGGCCTCTATCCCGGGGATTATCTGCAGCCGGTCGGGGCCCTGCTCGCGGCGGAATTCGGCGACCGCTACGCCGCCGCGCCCGAAGCCGAATGGCTCGACCTGTTTCGCGATCGCGCGATCAAGGCGATGCTCGACCTCATCCGTCACGATCTCGGCCTGCTCGACATTCATCACGACCTGTTCTCGTCGGAAGGCGAGCTGCAGCGCAGCGGCGCGGTCGACGAGGCGATGCAGGTGCTGCGCGACAAGGGCCTGGTTTACGAGGGTGTGCTCGAACGGCCGAAGAGCCTCGATCCGCACGACGAGTGGGAGCCGGTCGAGCTGACCCTGTTCCGGTCGAGCCAGTTCGGCGACGACCAGGACCGGCCGATGAAGAAATCGGACGGAAGCTGGACCTATTTCGGCTCCGACGCCGCCTATCACTGGCAAAAGGCGAAAACCGCCGATCATCTCGTCAACATCTGGGGCGCGGACCATGCGGGGACGGTCAAGCGCGTCCAGTCGGCGGTGAAAGCGCTGACCGACGGCCGCGTCGACCTCGACGTGAAGATCATCAACATGGTCCGGCTGTTCCGCGGCGGCGAGCCGGTGAAGATGTCGAAGCGCGCCGGCGATTTCGTCACCCTCGCCGATGTCGTGAACGAGGTCGGCAAGGACGTCGTCCGCTTCATGATGCTGACCAAGCGCGCCGACACGCCTCTCGACTTCGATTTCATGAAGGTGGTCGAAGCCTCGAAGGACAATCCGGTCTTCTACGTCCAGTATGCTCACGCGCGGATCAGCTCGCTGAGGCGGAAGGCGGCCGATGCCGGGGTCGATCTGAATGCGGGTCCCGATCTCTCGCTGCTCGACGAGGAGGAGCTCGCGCTGGTCAAGCGCGCAGCGCAGTATCAGCGCGTTATCGAGAGCGCGGCGCTGACTCACGAACCGCATCGGATCGCTTTCTACCTCTATGATCTGGCTTCGGATTTCCACGCTTTGTGGAATCGCGGCAACGATGATCCCTCGCGGCGCTTCCTCGTTGAAAATAATCCACAACTTTCGCGCGCCCGGCTGGAACTCGCGCTCGGAATCGCGCAGATCATCAGGAGCGGTTTGGGCCTGATGGGAGTGGCCGCGACCGAGGAGATGCGCTGACGATGACCGACAGCCGGATGGCGCTCGGTATGGACCGGTTGCCATGGCTTCCAGACGAGCCGGCACGGCCGGCCAAGCCGCCCAGGCAATCGGGCGGTGGCGGAGTGCTCGGCTGGGCGTTCGCCGCGATTCTGCTGGTCGCGGGCGCGTCCTTCTGGCTTGGGACTCGGACGGGCACGGACGTGACGGGCGCTCCGTCCCGGTCCAGTGCCCCACCAAGCGCAACCTTGCCGCTGCCGGAAGCAACGCGAATCGCTCCCGGCGAAGCCGTCCAGCGGGTGGCTCCGCCCGAACTGCGCCCGGTTCCCGAGCCGGAGGTCCGCAGGGTCACGGAACGGGCCCCATCCTGGCGGCCGTTGCCGCGAACGGTGCCGAAGCAGGTGGCCGACCGGGTCAAGCGGACCATCGTGACCGAGGAGATAGATCATATAGCGCAGGCCCAGGGCCGTCCTCCGGGGCGCCCGGCTCCCGTGGTTCCCCGGGGCGCGAATACGCAAAATGTAAGGCTCTGGCCCGCACGGGAGTCGGCCGGGGCATCGGGCCGGGTCGTCCAGATCGGTGCGTTCGGCAGCCGAATCCAGGCGAAGCGGGGCTGGTGGCACATGGCGCGCGCTTATCCCGCGGTGAAGCGCCTCCCCGCCGTGGTCACGGAGACCCGCAACTCTCGTGGGCGTCCATTCTACCGTTTCCAGATCGGGACGACGTCGCAGGCCCACTCTGAAATCCTTTGCCAGCGAATGCAGCGGATCGGCTTCAGCTGCGCGGTTGTCGGCTTGCCCGGCGAGCGCAAGGCGGTCGAACGGTGAGCGACGAGAGTTCGCCCTACGATGACGGACAGCTGCCGTGGCTCGCGGCGGTCGAGGACGAGGAGGAGCCCCGCGGAGTTTCGGGGCGCAAGATGCTGGCGGCACTACTGGTCGTGCTTCTCGCCGCCGCTCTGGTCGCTGCGACTTTCTTCTGGATGGGGCAGCGCGAGACCCAGCTCAACGGTCCGCCCGAACTGATCCGCGCGGAGGCGGGTCCCTACAAGGTCAAACCGCCCAACCCCGGTGGGCTCGATGTCGCCGGGGACAGCGAGACTGCATTCGAGACCAGCGCGGGCGAGGACAAGGACTCCCAGCTGGACCTCAGCAAGGTTCGCGAAGCCCAGGTCACACCGCCGCCCAAAGAGGAACCCAAGCGCATTCCGCCGAACGAGACGAAGGAGCCGGTGCCGGCGCAAACCGAGACGCCGCCCAAGCCGACCGGCGGCACGGGCAGCATCGTTCAGCTGGGCGCCTTCGCCAACAAGGCCCAGGCCGAGCGCGCCTGGTCGGCGCTGTCGGCGCGGTTCCCGTCGGTCGCCGGCATGAGCAAGATGATCGTGCCCTTCCCGGGCGGGATCCGGCTGCGCGCCGGGGCAGCATCGCCCGCGGACGCAAAGCAGGTTTGTCAGACGCTCAAGGCCGCGGGCGAGAACTGCTTCGTGGCTCAATAAGGTCCGAACCCAAATGCAGGCGGCGATGTACGGCCTCGAAGGGCTTGAGTTGAACCAGGCGGAGCTTTCCTTTTTCCGCCAGGCCGATCCGGCAGGCTTCATCCTGTTCAAACGCAATTGCGAGAATCCCGCTCAACTTCAGCGGCTTACGGACTCATTTCGCGACCTGACCGGGCGGCCGGACGTTCCGATCCTGATCGACCAGGAAGGCGGCCGGGTGGCCCGGATGCGTCCTCCCGTATGGCCGGCCTTCCCGGCCATGGAACGCTTCGCACAGCTTTACGCACTTGCGCCCTCGTCGGCGATCGAGGCGGTGCGTTCGAACGCCCGGGCGATCGCGCTGACGATCCGGAGCTGCGGGATCAACGTCAACGCCCTTCCCTTGCTGGACGTCCGCCAGGAGGGCGCGAGCGACATCATCGGCGACCGGGCGCTGGGCTCGGAGCCGATGCAGGTTGCAGCGCTCGGGCGGGCCGTCCTCGACGGCATGGCTTCGGCCGGCGTCGTCGGGATCGTCAAGCATATGCCCGGCCACGGCCGCGCCCTTGTCGACAGCCACAAGGAGCTGCCGGTCGTCCATGCGAGCGCCGAGGAGCTCGAAACGGATCTCGAGCCCTTCGAGCGTCTCTCGTCGGCGCCGATGGGGATGACGGCGCACGTCGTCTACATGGCGTGGGATCCGGATCATCCGGCGACCCTGTCGCCGACGGTCATTGGCGACATCATCCGCGGGCGCATCGGTTTTGGCGGGTTCCTCATGAGCGATGACCTCGGAATGGAGGCGCTCCAGGGCGACTTCGGAAGCCGCGCCGCAGGGGCGGTCGCGGCGGGCTGCGACGTGGTCCTGCATTGTTCCGGCAAGATTGAAGAGATGGAGGCGGTCGCGGGCGCCACCCCGCCGATGAGCCCGGACGGCGAGGTGCGGCTAGCGAGAGCGATGGCGACCGCCCTGGTTGCCGACGAAGAAGGTCCGAGCTTTGAGGAAGCCGTCGCCAAGCGCGACGCCTTGCTCGCTCTGGTGTAGGTTGCGGTTATGGAAACCGACGCCGAATTCGATACTCCCCCGATCCGGCAGTCGGATGAGTTGACGCTCAGCCTCGACGGCTGGGAAGGACCGCTCGACCTGCTGCTGAACCTCGCTCGGGCGCAGAAGGTCGATCTCGCGCAAATCTCGATCCTTCAGCTGGTCGAGCAATATCTTTCATATTTGTCCGACGCGCGGGCGCTGAAGCTCGAGATCGCCGCCGATTATCTCGTGATGGCAGCGTGGCTGGCCTATCTCAAATCCTGCCTGCTGCTGCCCAAGGACCTCGAAGCCGAGCCGAGCCCGGACGAGCTTGCCTGGCGCCTGCAGATGCGGCTTCAGCGGCTCGACGCGATGCGCGAGGCAGGCGCCCGGCTGCTCGGCCGCGACCGCGTCGGACGCGACGTCTTCTTAAGAAGCGCTCCCGAAGGCCTTCGGCTGATCCGCAAGGCCGCGTGGCAAGTTCGCGATTTCGACCTGTTCGCCGCTTATGGCGCCGTGCGCGCGCGATCTGCGCCGGCCTTGCATGTCGTTCACGCCCGTTCCGTGATGACCCTGGATGAAGCCATCGAGCGGGTCGGGAAGATGATTGGCACGGCGCTCGATTGGACGTTCCTCGAATCCTTCCTTCCTTCGACCCAGGATCTGCAGTTCCGGCGGTCGGCGCTGGCGTCGAGCTTCCTTGCCGCGCTCGAACTCGCCCGCCGCGGCAAGCTCGACATCCAGCAGGATGCACCCTTCGCCCCGATCATGCTGAAGGTGGCTTGAGCGGTGGACGAGTATAAGCGCGCCGTCGAAGCCACGATCTTCGCCTCGGCGACTCCGCTCAGCGTCGAGGAAATCGTCGAGCATGCCGGCGAGGGGCCGGTCGAGCTCGCGCTCGGCGAGCTTGCCGCGCAATATGAAGGACGCGGGATCGAACTGGTCGAGCGAGGCGGGCGCTGGCACTTCCAGACCGCGTCGGACCTCGCTCACCTTCTCCGACGGACGCGCGAGGAGCAGCGCCGGCTGTCGCGCGCGGCGACCGAAACGCTGGCAATCGTCGCCTATCACGAGCCGGTGAGCCGCGCCGAGATCGAGGCGATCCGCGGCGTTCAGATATCGAAGGGCACGCTCGATGTGCTGATGGACGCCGGCTGGGTTCGCCCGGCCGGCCGGCGGGAAGGGCCGGGGCGGCCGTTACTTTATGCGACCACGCAGGAATTCCTGACGCATTTCGGGCTCGGTTCCCGGCGCGACTTGCCGGGGATCGACGACCTCAAGGCCGCCGGCCTGCTCGATCCGCTCGACGAGAGCGAGTTCCAGGTGCAACTGGAAAGCGAAGAAGAGGCGGACTAGAGAGGCCGCCAGAGGAGTTTAGTGATGGGCGGTTTCAGCATTTGGCATATCCTGATCTTTGCGATCATCCTGCTGCTGTTGTTCGGCGGGAACCGTTTCTCCGCAATGATGGGCGACGTCGCCAAGGGCCTCAAAAGCTTCAAGCAGGGCATGGCCGACGACGAGGATGAGAAGCGCAAGCGTTATGACGAGCAGCGCCGGTCGGAGCCGCCGCGGCTTCCCCGCGACCAGGACCCGATCGACGTCACTCCGCGTGAGCCGGATTCGTCCGCGCCTCCGCCCAGAGACGACGAGGCCCGCTAAGCGTTAGACAGCCGCATGTTCGGCGTTGATTCCACCGAGTTCCTAATTGTCGCGGTTCTGGCGCTCGTTTTCATCGGGCCCAAGGACCTCCCGAAAGTGCTGCGTACGGTCGGCTATTGGGTCGGGCGGATGCGCGGAATGGCGCGCCATTTCACGTCCGGCATCGAAACTATGATGCGCGAGGCGGAACTCGAGGAGATGGAGAAGAAGTGGCGCGAGGAGAATGAGCGCATCATGCGGCTCCATCCTTCGAATGCCGAATATCCCGAGCCCGGCCAGCCGGACGAAATGCCGCCTGTGGCAAAGCCCGAATCGCCCGAAGAGGAGCTTCCGCCCGAGAAGCGCCCGCTGCCGTGAAGGACATCGACGAAACCAAGCAGCCCTTGCTCGAGCATTTGATCGAGCTCAGGCGCCGGCTGCTCTGGTGCATGGCGGCGCTGGCCGTGGCCTTTTTCATCTGCCTCTATTTCGCGCGCGACATCTTCGCGGTGCTGGTTCAGCCGCTGCTCAAAGCCGGGCAGGGAAAGCTCATTTACACCGACATCTTCGAAGCCTTCTTCGTTCAGGTGAAGGTTGCCCTGTTTGCCGCGCTCATGGTGAGTTTTCCGGTGCTCGCGATCCAGTTGTGGCGATTCGTTGCGCCGGGTCTCTACGCCAAGGAAAAGAATGCTTTCCTCCCGTTTCTCCTGATGACGCCCGTCTTCTTCGCGGCGGGCGCAAGCTTTGCCTATTTCGTCGCGATGCCTTGGGCGCTGCATTTCCTGCTCAGCTTCCAGGGCAATGTCGGCGGGATTCAGCAGGAAGCGCTGCCCGGGGTCGGAAATTACCTGACCTTCGTCACGCGCTTCCTGTTCGGCTTCGGCGCGGCTTTCCTCCTGCCGATCCTGCTGATGATCCTCGAACGCGCTGGGATCGTCACCCGAGAGCAGCTCGCCAAGTCCCGGCGCTATGCGATCGTTGGGGCGGCCGCTGTCGCCGCCGTCCTGACGCCGCCCGATGCAGTATCCATGTTGATGCTGATGGTGCCGCTCTACGGCCTGTACGAATTCGCGATCCTCGCCATCCGGATCACGCACTGGCGCGCCGCGCGCAAGGCGGCTCAGTCAAAGGTCGTGGTAGCGGAGCCCCACACAGAAGAGGGCCCGGAAGCGCCACCGGGGGGGGGGAGGGTTGGCGGTTCCGGGCCCATTTAAGCGGATAGCGAGAGCGGGGGGGCA
>Ga0207689_10006845_pt1 | contig 10027 bp, 9 predicted proteins | sample KBSMisM52_FD_184312 | JGI IMG/M metagenome (GOLD analysis project Ga0207689, IMG submission 184312) | Miscanthus rhizosphere microbial communities from Kellogg Biological Station, Michigan, USA - KBS Miscanthus M5-2 (SPAdes) (version 2) | ecosystem: Host-associated > Plants > Roots > Rhizosphere... | reverse complement strand
GGCGAGCCGGCCGGCGAGCGGCTCACACAGCGGCTGCGGCCGTAGCCGCCGAACCCGCAGCATCCGGGTGGAGACGACGAGTATCCACACCCAGAACAGGATGTGCGGGAGGTACCACAGCGGCGACGGGAAAGCCATCCGGACCACCAGGTATCCGGCCCCGACGGCCAGCGCCCACCAGCCGATCCAGGCGGGCCAGGCGATCCAGGCGGGCCAGGCGGGTCGCTCGGGTGAGGCGGGTTCGCGCCGGCCGGCGAGGATGGCCCATCCGGTGGCGAGGCCGAGGCTGCCCAGTGCCACCCACATGTTGGCCAACGTGACGCTGGTGAGGTCGAAGGCGAACTGGGCGACCTGGCGATCGAGCCCCTCGCCGCCGCGGTATTCGGAGGCCTGCGGCGCACCGTTGAGCATGACGGCCACAGCGGCGGTGCCCGACACCAGCACGACCGTCGAGAGCAGATCGGGGCGGGCGCCGGGGCGGCGCACCGCGGCGGCCAGGCCGCAGACGAACCACAGCCAGGCGACCAGGCCGAAGGCGAGCAGGAAGCCACCCACGGCCACGGCCCAGGCGTCCTGGGTTTCCAGGTATCGCTGGATCTTGTCGGCCGATGCGTCGAAGTTGGGCTCGGGCGCGCCGGTGCTCGAGCTGATGATCACGCCGGTGAACACCATGACGGTGGCCGCCCAGCCCGCGATGCCGGCCAGCCGGAGGTCTCGTGGGGGAGCGGAAGTGTCGATGTGGTCGGTCGTGGACATGGTCGATTACCACCCTCCATGGGTGTCAGGGAACAGGGAAAGACCTCAGCTGGTGCGGAAGGCGGCCATCATCGCCATGTCCTCGTGCTCGAGGTTGTGGCAGTGCAGCAGGTAGCGGCCTGGGTAGTCGGTGAACCGCACGGCCACGTCGACCGATTCGCTCGGCGCCAGGTCGACGGTGTCCTTCCAGCCTTGGTCGTGCGGGCCGGGGCCCTGGTCGCGCCGGGAGAGCACCTGGAACGGGTCGAGGTGCACGTGCACGGGGTGGTGCAGGTCGGACTGGAACCGCCAGATCTCGATCTCGCCCAGCCGCACGTCGGCGTCGATGCGCTCGGGGTCGAAGGCGCGCCCGTCGAGCTGCCAGACCGGGTGTTCGTCGTTGAGTGCCCGGCGGAAGGTCCAGGTTCGGGTGCGCACCGCCCGGTCCGCCCGTAGCGGTTCGATCCGGCTCAGCTGCGGCGGGATCCGGCTGTCGTCGCTGCCGCGACGGGTGACCCGGAACCGCATCACGTCGGCGGTCGGCCCGCTGCCGAGGCCGTTGCGCAGCGTCAGCTCGGCGCCGGGCGCCAACGCGCCGAAGTCGACGATCACCTCGCACCGCTCGCCGGGCGCGAGGAGCACGGTGGAGTGCTCGACCGGCCGTTCCAGCAGGCCACCGTCCGATGCGATCTGGACCAGCGGTGTGCGCGCCGGGTCCAGGCCGAGCCGGTACCGGCGCGCGCTGGACGCGTTGAGCAGCCGCAGCCGGTAGCGCGCGGCCGCGACCTCCAGCACCGGCCAGGGCGCGCCGTTGACCAGGATCACGTCGCCGAGGACGCCTTCGGCGTGCGCGTCGTCGACGCCGGCACCGTGGTGGTTGGCGGGGTAGGAGAACGAGCCGTCCTGGTGGAACGACCGGTCGGTGATCATCAGGGGGATGTCCCGGTCGCCGGACGGCAGGCCGAGGGCGTCCTGCTCGTCGTCGGTGACGAGGTGGAACCCGGCGAGCCCGCGGTACACCTGTGGACCGGTGAAGTCCATCCGGTGGTCGTGGTACCACAGCGTCGCGGCCCGCTGCCGCATCGGATAGGTGTACTCGCGGCGGCCGCCGGGCTGGATCAGGTCGGTCGGGTAGCCGTCGCTGTCCGCGGGCGTGTGGCCGCCGTGCAGGTGCACGGCGACCGGCACCGGCAGGTCGTTGCGGTGGGTGACCACGGCCTGCCGTCCGCTGCGGGTCACCACGGTGGGGCCGGGAAACGTGCCGTCGTAGGCCAGGACGCGGGTGCGCACGCCGGGCAGGATCTCCTGGTCCGCTTCGCGCTGGACGATCTCGTAGAAGTCGGTGGTGGCGTCGGTGCGCACCGGCTTCGCAGCCGCCGGGATCGGCAGCGGCACCCGGAACGGTCGGGGCAGCGGGACCCGGCTGTGCACCAGCTCGCCGGTCTGCCCGCGCGGCAGGCTGAGCGCCAGGCCGCCGAGGCTGGCCGCGCCGAGCGCCGAAAGTCCGAGCGTGCCGAGGAGGTGCCGCCGCCTCACCGGGCACGCTCCGACGGCCGCGACCGGCCGACCCGACGGGCCCGACGGGCCCGCCGGATCCGGCGCACGCGGCGCGGGCGCGGCGCCGCGGCGGCCGGGCGGAACAGCCACACGGTGATCAGGATCTGGGCGACCGTGAGCGACACGCCCAGCGGCAGGTGCACCACGAGCAGACGTTCGAAGCCCATCCCGACCTGGACCTCGACGGCCAGCGCGACCGCGAGGCTCGCCCAGATCGGCCACGCCCGCCCGCGCCCACCCCAGAAGTAGACGATGGCGCAGATCAGTTGCGCCACGTCGAGGGCCGTGACGATGCCGGCATTGATGCGGTGCAGACCGAGCGAGTCGACATCGCCCATCAGGTACCCGCCGGCGAACACCGGTTGGGCCAGGAAGGCCAGCGAGTGCAGCACCGCCACCACCCGCAGCACCTGCAGTGAGGCGCGGGGACCGCGATCCGGTGGTGGCGGCGTGGTCGCAGTCTCGATGACGGCGTCGGCTTGTGCGGTCATAACCGGACCTGCACAGCTTCACTGCGCGGACGCGGGGTCGACGGCGTCGGCTGGGTCCACAGAGCGACGCCGAAGGCGGTGAGCAGCAGACCGTAGACCGCGGTCGCGGTGGCAAGAGCGGGGGTGACGACGAGGACGTTGAGGGCCACGAGCCAGATCCCGACGGCAAGGGGAACGTAGCGACGCCAGCCGTCCCAGCGTCGGGCCCGCACCGTGGCGATGCCCGCCGCGATGAACCCGATGGCCGACAGAACACCGCCGAGGCCGAAGCAGGCGGCGACGAGTCCGGCGCCGGTGTCGTCGAGTCGCTGGTCGGCGACCGTGATGGACAGCAGTTGGGCGGCGAAGAGCACGGCGGTGCCGGTTAGCGCGACGAGCGTCCCGACGCGTGCGCTACGGCCGGGGCCGGCGACACCGCTACGGGCGAACCCGAGGACTCCGATGAAGACCAGCACGTACATTGCCGCGAGCACGAGCGACACCGCGACGTATGCGTCGCTGGACCACGGGTAGCTCCACATCTGGTCGGAGACGTCGCTCGCGGGCTGGACGATGCCCTGGACAACGGCGCCCGAGATGATGTTGAGGGCGCCACCGATGGCGCCGAGGAGTCCTGCCCGGCGGATGCTGCTGGGTTCCGGGATGCGCATGATGCACCTGCTTTCCATCTGGTCGGTGAACCGCCCTCGACGCTAGGGACCGGGCCGGCCGGCGGTCATCGGCAGCAGCGCTGCACGTGGAGCAGCGCAAACGCGCGCCACGCCTAAGTGCCAGCACTGTTGGCCGGGTCGTTCGCCACCGTCAGACTGACGGGGTGCGCAGGCTTCACCTCACCCTGGTCCCGGGCTTGCTGCTCGGGCTCACGGTGGTGTCCGAGGTGGCGACGGTGCTGCTGAGTTGGAACCTCACGTCGCGCTTCTACACGGTGATGTACGCCGTCTGCGGGGTGGTCATGGCCGGGGCCGGTGCGCTGGTCGCGGCACGGCATCCGCGCAACCCGATCGGTTGGCTCTTTTGCGGTTTCGCCGCGTTCAACGCCCTTACCGACGCCGCCCTGGGGTGGGGACTGCGTGCTGCGGCCGAGGGCTGGCCCGGGGGCGCCGTTGGTGAATGGCTGGGCATGACGGGTTGGCTGCCGGGCGCGCTGGGCTGGATCCTCACGTTCCTGCTCTTCCCGGACGGGCACCTGCCCAGCCGGCGGTGGCGGCTGGTGCTCTGGCTCTGCGCGGTCGGGTTCGTTTTAGCCCTGCCCGGTTGGTCGATGAGCCCGGATCGGACCGGCGACTTCGCGTCCGGGCACAACCCGCTGGCCGTCCCGGCGCTCCCGACGGATGCCCTGCTCATCGTGGGGACGACGCTGTTCCTCGGCGCGCTGGTGGCGTCGGCCGCCTCGCTGGTCGTCCGGTTCCGCCGCTCGACGGGCGACGAGCGGCAGCAGCTCAAGTGGTTCGCTGCCGCCGCCGCGTACGCCGGCGTGGCCATGCCGGCCACCGTCGTCCTCTGGTACGTCACCCCGGCCGCCCAGTTGCTAATCGTCAGCGCGGTCACCGCCCTGGTCCTCGCCGCGTGCGTGGCGATCCTGCGCTACCGCCTCTACGACCTCGACCTCATCGTCGACCGGACCGTCGTCTACGGCACCGTCACCGGCTTGCTCGCCGCCACCTACGGCCTCACCACCCTGATCCTCGGGACGGCCCTCGGCGCGGGCTCCGGTTGGGTCACCGCCGCGGCGACGCTGGTCGTGGCGGTCGCGTTCCGGCCGCTGCGCGACCGGGTGCAGGACGTCGTGGACCGGCGCTTCCACCGCGCCCGCTACCAGGCGGTGCGGCGGATGGCCGACTTTCTCGAGGCCCTGCGCGCCGGCCGCGCCGCCCCTGAGGAGGTTCAGGGCGTCCTGCGCGAGCTCAGCGGGGACCCCCGGCTGGACCTGCTGGTCTTCCTGCCCGAAAGCCAGCTCTACGTCGACGTGAACGGGGTACCCGCAGCCGATCCGCAGGACGGGCAGCGCGAGCAAATCGACGTCGAGCGCGGCGGCCGCCCGCTTGGCCGGGTCCTTCACGGCACCGCCAAACCGGAGAATCTCATCCTGCTGCGGAGCCTGATCGAGAGCGGCGGGCTGGCTATCGAAATCGCCCGGCTGCACGTCGAGCTGCGCCGGCAGCTGGCCGAGGTGCAGGCATCCCGGGCGCGGATCGTCAACGCCGGCACCGAGGAGCGCCGGCGGCTCGAGCGTAATCTCCACGACGGCGCCCAACAGCGCCTCGTCTCGATCGGGCTCGCACTGCGCCACGCGCAGCACCAACTGGGCGCCTCCAACGTCGAGCGCGCCACCCGGACCCTCGACGAGGCGATCGTCGAGGTCAAGATGGCGATCGACGAGCTGCGCGAGCTGGCGCGTGGCCTGCCCCCGGCCCAGCTCGACGCCGGCCTGGCCCCGGCCTTCCGGGACCTGGCCCGTCGCGTCTCCGTCCCGGTCGAGGTGACCGCGCCGCGCGAGCGGTTTGACCGGGGGATCGAAGGGGCGGCCTACTTCATCGGGAGCGAGGGGCTCACGAACGCCGTCAAACACGCGCAGGCCACCAGGATCTCGCTCAGCGCAAGGCGCGAGGACGGCCGGCTTGTCGTCACCGTCATCGACGACGGGATCGGCGGCGCCGAACCGGTCCCGGGCTCAGGGCTCAGTGGCCTGGCCGACCGGGTCGCCGCCCTGGGCGGCGCCCTACGCATCGACAGCCGGCCCGGCACCGGCACCACCCTGACCGCGGAGCTGCCATGCGCGTCGTGATCGCCGAAGACCAGGTCCTGCTCCGGGCCGGGCTGGGCCGACTCTTCGCCGACGGAGGTCACGACATCGTCGCCTCCCTCGGCGACGCAAACTCCCTACCGGCCACGGTGTCCACCAACAAGCCCGACCTCGTGGTGGTCGACATCCGGATGCCGCCAACCTTCACCGACGAGGGCGCCCGCGCGGCCCGCGAACTCAAACAGCAACACCCGGACCTCGGCGTCCTCGTGCTGTCCCAGCACATCGAGACCACACACACCATCGACCTGATCCCCCTCGCCGGCTTCGGATACCTACTCAAGGACCGTGTGCTGGAGGTCGACGACTTCCTGTCCGCGGCCGAACGCGTCGCCCGCGGCGGCTCCGCACTCGACCCCCACGTCGTGGCCACCCTCCTGTCCGGCCGCCGGCGCGACGACCCACTCGCCGCCCTCACCGACCGAGAACGGACCGTGCTCGAACTGATGGCCGAAGGACTGACAAACACCGGCATCGCCAAGCGGCTGCACCTCAGCGAACGCACCATCGAGGCCCACGTGCGCCACCTACTCACCAAACTCAACATGCCAGACAGCGAAGACGACCACCGCCGCGTCCACGCCGTCCTTACCCACCTGAGCGCCACCCAGCCCTGAACGGGGCCCAACAGGCGCTCAATATCTGCCCACACGCACCGGCAGGCCGGCACCCGCCGCGACGGTAAGCCGAAGCAGCCGTTCCATCAGCGGCCGTACCGGATACCGGGCCCGCCGTTGATACCTGTCTTGACACCCGATGCAGGGCTTGCCTACCCGGCCGCTCACCGTCGCAGAGGCGCCTAGCATGCTATCCATGCGCGACGTGAGCGCCGGTGGACGATCCGAGCTGCCGGTCATGGTGCCGACCATCCCAGCGTCCGCCGGCGCTCTGATACGCGGGCGGAAGGGGCGATTGCTCATCCTGAAGCCGACCTACAAGGGCGGTTGGACGATCCCGGGCGGTGTTGTCGAGATTGGCGAGTCCCCCTGGGAGGCTTGTCGTCGCGAGACCAAGGAGGAGTGCGGCCTCGACGTCACCACCGGCCGTCTCGTCTGCTTGGACTTCCTGCGCCCCAAGCCTGGCCGTCCCGGTGGGATGCGCTTCCTTTTCGACTGTGGCGTTTTCGACGATGCCGTCTTGGCCACGGTGGTCATCCAGCCCATGGAGATCGCCGAGAGCCGGGTCCTGCCGCTGAAGACAGCACTGAGTCTGCTCAGCGGACCGGTCCGACGTCGGGTCCGCGCCGCCTGCCAGTCCAAACACGTGCGCTATCTCGAGGACGGCCGTCCGGTAGAGGGGATCAGGTCCTAGCGGTCTTCTGATCGCTAGGAAGAACACGGCAAATTGACTGTCGTGACGGTCGAGACCCAGCCGGGCGGCGGCGACGCGGGACGTATGTCTGCGTCGACGTCTACAACACGCCTCGGATCGCCACCGATCACTGCGCGAGGATGACCTGCCGTGCTGTTTCGACTGGCCTACCTCGGCGTGACCAATACGCTCGCGCTGCTGCGGCTACTGCCCATGAGTGACCGGGACAAGGATGCGGAGATCCTCGTCCTCCGCCACCAGATCACGGTCCTCGAACGGCAGCTGCACGGCGTGAAGATCCGGTTCACCGCCGCCGACCGGGCGTTGCTCGCCGCGCTACTGCACCGGGTGCCGCGTCAGGTACTGCTCCGGCTGCGGCTACTGGTACGACCCGAGACTGTGCTGCGCTGGCACCGTAACCTGATCCGGCACCGGCACGCGGCCACCTCCGGCCCCAAGCGGGGCGGGCGGCCACCGATCGTCCGGTCCATCCGCGCCCTGGTGCTGCGGCTGGCCCGTGAGAACAACTCATGGGGTATCGCAGAATCCACGGCGAGCTGCTCGCGCTGGGGATCAAGGTTGCTGCCTCGACCGTGTGGGAGATCCTCCAGACGGTGGGTATCGACCCGGCGCCCCAGCGGGCCTCGACGACGTGGGCGGCGTTCCTGCGCTCCCAAGCTGAGGCCATCATCGCGGCCGACTTCCTCGAGACGGTGACGTTGACCGGTACTCGTCTGTACGTGCTGGCTGTCATCGAGCACGCCTCCCGGCGCGTTCGTATTCTCGGCGCCACCGCGCACCCGACCGCAGCCTGGATCATCCAGGCCGCCCGCAACCTCGCCATGGAACGGTGGATCCAGTCCTGCCGACACGAACTGCTCGACCGCACCCTGATCTGGAACCAAGGCCACCTCCTCCACTCGTTACGCGAGTACGGACGGCACTACAACACGCACCGGCCACACCACGGCATCGCCAACGCCAGACCGCTGAGCCCGCTCCCCCAGCCGATCACCGACCCGGCCGCCATCCCGCACCTGCGCATCCGCCGACACGACCGCCCCGGCGGTCTCCTCCACGAATACGAACATGCCGCCTGAACGGCGCGGATGACGTTCTCGGCACCCGCAGCACCCGGATACCATCGCGGCGATGGTCGTATCGCTGGACCACCTCGGCGCGTGGCTGCTCAAAGCGAACGGTGACCGGTCCGACATCGCCGAACGAGCGGCCCGCCGGGACGGCATCACGCACTGGTGCGTATACCGCTCGTATCGCACGGCTCTGATGGACAGCCGGCAGCCGTTCGTGTTGTGGGTGAGCGGCACCCGCCACGTGACGCCCGGAATCTGGGCGGTCGGAACGCTCGCCGGAGAAGCGGTCGCGGACTCCGGGGCCACCGGCCGGCGCCAGCGCGTGCCGGTGATGCTGCGATGGCTGGACGAGCGTATCCGGCTGAGCCGCGCCGCCGTCCTCGCCGATCCGCGGCTGCGGGATCTGGAGGTGCTCCGGCAGCCGCAGGCCGCGAACCCGTCTTTCCTGACCCCGGGCCATGTGCGGGCGCTCCGGGACCACCTGGCTCCGGCGTGGTGACCGGTCAGGTTTCGGTGGTGTCGAGTCTGCCGCGGCGTTGTTCGCGGATTCCGGTCAGGACCGTGAGGACGAGGACCGCGGCGACGACACCGATGCCGGCCGCCGGTGGCAGGGAACCGGGGACGCCGGCTACCAGGACGAGAGGCGTGGCGGCGATCGGCCACGGCCATGCCGCCCGCCAGCGCCCGGAGGTGCCGGCGACGACGGCCGTGGTGCCGACGAGGAATAGGGCGGCGCCGCCGTACACGGCCCAGTGCGCGGCGGCGGGCAGCCGGCCTTCGGGGTGCAGGATGACCTGTTCGATGCCGACGGCGAACATGGCCAGACCGAGGGTTAACGGCAGGTGGCCGTAGATGTAGGCGTCGGCAATTCCGCTTTCCTGATCTTCCCCGTCGGTGACCAGACGTCGCTTGCCGGCCGCACCGCCCAGGTCGAAGTAGTTCCACCACAGCGCCGCCACGGCCACGAAGCTGATCGCCGCCGCCAGTAACGACGCGGGCTGCCAGTGGGTGTCGTGCACGCCGAGGACCACCGAAGCGAGCGACTCGCCGAGCACAAGGATGACCAGGAGGCCGAACCGCTCCGGCAGGTGCTCCAGGTGCAGCGGTACGCCGCCGCCGAACCGGGTGGCGGCCAGCGGAGCCATCGCCTCCACCAGGATCCCGGCCGCCCACAGTAGGTACCGGCCGTTGCCGGGTACCGCGAGGGAGACGCCCCACAGCACCGCCCCGGCGCCCGTGCCGCCCAGGTAGATCGCGATGGTTGCCCGGGCCTCGGTCACGTGCCGGTACGCCCGGGCGTACAGCGCGAGCAGCACCAGCCTGGTCGCCAAGTAGCTGACGGTGAAGGTGCCGGCGCGCGGGCCGGTCGCCTCCGTCGCACTGGCGGCCATGGCCAGCACCGCAGCCGTTCCCGCGAGTTTCGCGATCCGGTAGATGATGTCGTTGGTGTCGAACCGGTTGGCGTACAGCGTGACCGTGACCCACGACCACCACGTGACGGTGAACAGGCCGACGAACGTGAGCGCGCCGGTCCAGTCCAGATGCTTGGTGAACGCCGTGGCGAGTTCGGCGATCACCAGCACGTACGCCAGGTCGAAGAACAGCTCCAGGCGCGAGGCGGTCCGCTCCCCGCTGGTACGAAGCTGCGGGGGACGGATCAGCGGCGCGGCCCGCTCGCCGGTTGTGCGGGCGTCGTCGTGGCCCATGTCAGTCGCCCCGCCGAGCCGTCCCGCCGTCGGCGCCCGCGGGGTGCCCGTTGAGGTAGCGCACGGCGATGTTGACCCGCGTCTGGTCTCTGAAGCTTGTACTCGAACCCACGGACGGCCCCCTCGGCGCGACGGATCAAGCGGTTCAGATACCCCTCGAACGGGAGGCGAAGCCTGCACGGTACAGGCCGTCCGTCCGGCCACACCCGGCGGTGACCCGGCGTTTGCGGAGGGATCGCCGGGGCATACCGAGCGGGTGCCGCAACGGGCAGACGCTGGGGCGAGATCCGCGGCCGGGCGACCCGGTCGGCTCGGATCCGAGGAGCGGCA
>Ga0207689_10006844_pt1 | contig 10027 bp, 9 predicted proteins | sample KBSMisM52_FD_184312 | JGI IMG/M metagenome (GOLD analysis project Ga0207689, IMG submission 184312) | Miscanthus rhizosphere microbial communities from Kellogg Biological Station, Michigan, USA - KBS Miscanthus M5-2 (SPAdes) (version 2) | ecosystem: Host-associated > Plants > Roots > Rhizosphere... | reverse complement strand
GCGGTGTAGAAGCTCGGCGTCTGCCCGAGGGCGGAGACGACGTGGTGCAGCATGCCGCGCACTCCGACCGAGGGGTTGGGTAGGTAGATGACCACGTGCCGCGAGCCGTCGAGGGCGGTCACGGCCCGAACGGCGACGGTCTTGCCCGCGCCGACCTCGCCGGTGATCACCCCCAACGCGCGTGGAAGTAGCGACCACCGACGCCGTACCCGACCAGTCCCAACCGCACGTGCCCTCCAAGACGTCGGGGACTGCCATCATGGCCGACGTCGACGAGCAACGGGGGCGACATGCAGGTCGGAGCGATCGAGATCCTCCCCGTGCTCGACGGCGTCGGGAAGGAGCGGGCGGCGGAGGTCCTGACCCGTCCCGGCGTCCCGGACGCCTGGGCGTGCCACGCGGACTCCCTGGACGAGCACGGCACGCTGCACCTCGACCTCGGCGGGTTCCTCGTCCGGACCGACGACCGGGTGGTCCTCGTCGACGCAGGCGTGGGCACGATCAACACCGACAAGTACGCCGGAGGCGGGTTCCTCACGTCCCTCGACCGACTCGGGGTCACCGCCGAGATGGTCACCGACGTCGTCTTCACCCACCTGCACTTCGACCACGTGGGGTGGGCGACGAAGCGGGGCGAGGTCGTCTTCCCCCGTGCGACCTACCGGGTGCACGCCGCCGACTGGGCGCACTTCGTGGACTCCCCGGACGCCGACCCCGGCGCGGTGCGCAAGCTGACGCCGCTGCTGCACCAGCTGGAGACCTTCGACGCCGACGGCGTGCTCGCGCCGGGCCTCAGCGCCCGACACACGCCGGGGCACACGCCCGGCTCCACCGTCTACGTGGTCGCCGACGGCGAGCAGCGGGCCCTCCTGCTGGGCGACGTCGTGCATTCGGTGGTGGAGCTGCACGAGCGCGACTGGGAGGCCGTCTTCGACGTCGACCCGGTGGCGGCGCGCGCGGCGCGCAACGTGATCGCCGACGAGGTCGCCGACTCCGGCGACGTGGTCGTCGGCGCGCACTTCCCGCAGCTGCGGTTCGGCCGCGTCGTCACGGTCGCGGGCAACCGCACTTTCCGGCCGATCGCCTAGGAGAGAAGATGATCGAGCTGTCCTGGCGGGACCGCGTCGCGGTCCTCACCCTCGACCGGCCGGAGAAGCACAACGCCCTCACCGTCGAGCTCTGCCACCGCATCCGGGGCGCGCTCGACGAGGCCGCCGAGGCTCGCGTCGTCGTGATCACCGGCCGGGGGCGCAGCTTCTGCTCCGGTGCCGACCTCGACGAGGTCTACACCGCCGACTTCCGCGATGCGCTCTACGCGATGCTGCACGCCGTCACCGACCTCCCGAGGCCCGTCGTGGCCGCGGTGAACGGCGCGGCGATCGGCGCGGGCACGCAGCTCGCCATCGCCGCCGACTTCCGCGTCGCCGCACCGCCTGCGCGCTTCGGGGTGCCGACCGCGAAGATCGGGCTCGCCGTGGACCCGTGGACCATCCGGAGGCTCGCCCTGATCGCGGGCAACGCCACCGCCCGACGGCTGCTGCTGGCCTGCGACCAGGTCGACGCCGACGCCGCGGTGGCGTGCGGGCTGGCCGACCGGGCAGGCGGCACCGACGAGGCGCTGGAGTGGGCGCAGGGGATGACGTCGCTCGCCCCGCTCACCCAGTCCTACTCCAAGCGCGTGCTCAACGCGGTCTTCGAGCCCGCGTTCGACGGGCCGCTGAGCGCGGACCTGGAAGCGGCGTTCGAGGGCTGTTGGACGAGCGAGGACTTCGCCGAGGGCCGTCGGTCCCGCGCCGAGAAGCGGCCCCCGGTCTTCCGCGGGAGATGAGGGCGGAACGTCAGGAATCGTGCCGATCGCGAAGATGCGATTACATGGGCCCATGACGGTGGTGCTGGCGCTGCGTTGCGCCGACGGGGTCGTTCTCGGGTCGGACTCGCAGATCACCGACGGCGCCCGCGGCCTGAGCTACCCCGCGCAGAAGCTGCACCCGTTCGGGGACAGGGCGGCGTGGGGCGGGAGCGGCTCACGGGCGGTGCTGTACGACCTCGAGCAGATGTTCGACGGGTGCGCCGCGGCCGTGCTCGGGGCGGAGAACATCGGGCACGCCGTGCAGGAGCGGGTCGTGCCGGTGCTGCGACGCCACTACGACCAGTTCGTCGAGCAGGTACCGGGGGAGAAGCAGTCGGGCGCCACGCCCGCCACGTACGTGTTGGTCGCGGGGTTCGCCGGGGGACAGCCGTTCATCGTGGACATCGATCCGCACGGGCTGATCGGTCGCTACGAGGAGGTCGGTTTCCACGCGGTGGGCAGCGGAGCGCCCATGGCCCAGCAGGCGGGCGCGCTGCTCGCGCACTTCCGGATGACCGAGCGCGACGTCGACTACGGCGTGGTGGCCGTCGTCCGGATCCTGGACACGCTGGGGATCACCTCGCCGAGCATCGGCGGCCCCAAAGACGTCTACCGGATCACCGCCGAGGAGGCCACCGCCCTGTCCGACAAGGACATCGCCCGGGTGCGCAAGCAGGTCGAGCGCTGGTCCGATCTGGAGAGCAAGGCGCTCGACGAGCTCTTCGACGGCTGACGCCCGTGCCGTCGTCATGTGACAGGGTGTGCGCGTGACGCACGGCGACGCCCACGTGCCCGAGGCGCTCGTGCAGGGCCTGCACCGCGCGGCCCGCGTGGAGGACGCCGTCCACGAGTTCCTCGAACCGCGGCTGCGGCAGCGCGGCTGGCGGGACACGGTCATCCCGTACACCGGCTACGGCACGCGGTCCTGGGTGCGGGTGATGGCGCGGCTGCTGTTGCGCCGGGCGGAGCGACGACCGGAAGGGGTCCAGGCGGTTCGCGGCTGGCGCAGCTTCGCGACGCTCCCCGTCGCCGACGAGGTCGTGGTCGTGGACGTGGGCGACCGGCAGCACGAGGCGCGGACGGATCGCGGCGGCTACATCGACGTCGTCGTGGAGGCGAGCTTCGAACCCGGCTGGCGCAGCGTGCGGCTGCGCCGGGAGGGCGCCGCGCCGGTGGAGGCACCCGTCCGCGTCCTGGCCCCGGACATGCGCCTCGGCCTCGTGTCCGACATCGACGACACGGTCATGGTCACGGCGCTGCCGCGGCCGTTGCTCGCGGCGTGGAACACGTTCGTCCTCGACGAGCACGCGCGCTCACCCGTACCCGGGATGGCCGTGCTGTACGAGCGGCTGGTGACGGCGCACCCGGACGCGCCCGTGTTCTACCTGTCGACGGGGGCGTGGAACGTCGCCCCCACGCTCACCCGCTTCCTGTCGCGCAACCTGTACCCGCCGGGGCCGCTGCTCCTCACCGACTGGGGCCCGACGACCGATCGCTGGTTCCGGAGCGGGCAAGCGCACAAGCGGGCGACGCTCGAGCGGCTCGCGGCGGAGTTCCCGGACGTCCGCTGGCTGCTCATCGGCGACGACGGGCAGCACGACCAGGAGATCTACGGCGACTTCGTCGCATCGCACCCGGAGAACGTCGCCGCCGTGGCCATCCGCCAGCTCTCCGCGACGCAGACGGTGCTCGCCGGTGGCCTGCCCGCGCCCGTCGACGGGTCCGCCTCGACCGTGCGGCACGGGCGCCCGTGGATGAGCGCTCCCGACGGGGCCGGGCTGGCCCGCCAGATGAACGAGACCGACCTGCTCTAGCCCGCCTACCGGCCGACGATCACGAGGCCCGCGCCTGCCGCGCCGCGCCGCTCCAGCACCTGGACCACCCGCTGGTAGGAGGCGTCCCCGGGCGGGGTGGGCAGCACGACGGCGCCGTCGTCCGCGTGTTGGATGCGGGTCGGGATGGCCTCGGCCGCGGTGGTGGTGAAGTGGCCGTCGCTCCCGCGGGTGAAGGTGAAACGGGTGATGACCGAGTCGTCGGTCGCCGGGTCGGCCTGCTGGGCGACGTGGTTGCCGAGCCCGTAGGCCACCCACTTGCCGTTGATCCGCTCCAGGGGCTGCACGACGTGGGCGTGGTGGCCGATGACGAGGTCGACGTCGGGGGAGGCGAGCAGCGCGGCGGCGATCGTGAGCTGCGCCGGGGTCGGATCGGCCCGGTACTCGGTGCAGCAGTGCACGCTCGCGATGACGACGTCGGCTCCCGCGCGGCGCGCCGCCGCCGCGTCGGCGAGCATGCCCGCGACCGTCGGCGGGCGGGGGTCGAAGACGTTGACGGCCCAGGGCTTGCCCGCCGGTTCCTTGATCCCGTTCAGGCCGAACGTCCAGGCGAGGTGGGCCACCCGCACGCCGTGGACGTCCACGACGTGCGGGGTCTGACGCTCGGGCTGGGTGCGGCTGGTGCCGGTGTGGCCGATGCCGTGGGCGTCCAACGTGTCCAGCGTGCGGACCAGGCCGTCGAAGCCCGCGTCCATGGCGTGGTTGGACGCGGTGGAGCAGGTGTCGTAGCCCGCGTCCTTGAGCGCGTCGACGATCTGGGGCTGGACGTCGAACGTCGGGTAGCCGGTGAAGGGGCCGCGGGGGTCGGCCACGGGCGTCTCGAGGTGGCATACGGCGAGGTCGGCCGCGCGGATCGTCGGCGCGACCGCGCTGAAGACGCCGCGGAAGTCGTAGCCGGTGCCGTTCGCCTTGCCCGCGGCGGCCGCGCCGCTGACCAGCGTGCCGCTCTGGTGGATCAGGACGTCGCCGGTGGCGACCACGGTGAACGATTCGGCCCGCGCCGCGATCGCCCGGGGTGCGGCGATCGTGCGCACGGGGGTCGGTTCGACGGGCGGCAGCGGACCGGCGGCGAGGGCCACGGCCGCCACGACCGCCAGGACGGCCGGGATCGCGCTCCGGCCAACCCGGCGCCAACCCATGGTGCCGCATGGTAGGCCGCGATCGGCCCTAACCGTCGGACCGACGACACGTTTCGAGCAGCCACGCCACCGCGTCGCGCTCGTCGGTGAAGTACCGCGCGGGAGCCTCCGTCACGCCGCGGCCGACCGTCGAGGCCGCCAGCAGCCGGTCGACCGGCGTCTCGCCGAGCAGCGCGATCGCGGCGATCGAGGTCTTCTCCGCGAACTGCTCGCGCGCCTCGCGGTCCAGCGCGGTCGTGCGGGCCATGCGGACCAGCAACGGTCGCGGCCGCCCGGCGTTGACGTCGTCGACGGCGGCCATCGCCTGCTTCGCCATCGCCGCGGTGACGCGCAGGTCGCGGTCCCAGGTCAGCCGCACGATGCCGTCGGGGCCCTCGTCGAGGTGGAAGCGGTGCGGCCCGTCATCTCCGTCGTCCCGGTTCACCAGCTCCGCCTCCTGCCCGCGAGGCGGCCCAGCTTAGTGGTGCGCCCGGTGACGCTCGACGCCTACATTCGGCCCATGGCGGCGGCGGCGGCGAAGGACCTGCGGGTGGCCATCATCGGAGCGGGGATCGGCGGATTGGCGCTGGGGCTCGCCCTCCGGGAGCACGGGGTCGCGGCCGAGGTCTTCGAGCAGGCGCCCGCGCTGGCGGAGCTCGGTGCGGCCGTCGGTGTGGGCGGCAACGCGACGCGCCTGCTGCGCCGGATGGGCCTGCTGGAGGAGTTGGAGGCCGTCGCCACCGTCCCGACCGAGCTGGTGTACCGCCGATGGCGGACGGGGGAGCGGATCGCCGCGCACCCCGTGCGCGACGGCGACACCTACTCGAAGCGGGTCGGCGCGCCGTGGCTGGGCATCCACCGCGCGGAGTACCAGCGGATCCTCGGCACCGCGTTCGGCAGCGCGGGACTGCACCTCGAGCACCGACTGGTCGATCTCGTCCAGGAGCCGGACGCGGTCACGCTGACGTTCGCGAACGGGCGGACCGCGCAGGCCGACCTGGTCGTCGGGGCCGACGGCGTGCGTTCGGCCGTGCGGCAGTGGGTCTCCGGTGGTGACGACATCGTGTACTCGGGCACCAGCGGGTTCCGCGGCATCTTCGCGCGCGACGACGTGCCCTCCCTCCCGGACCCGGAGGCGCTCCAGTTCTGGATGGGCCCCGACGCGCACCTGCTGCACTACGCCATCGGCAGCGACGCGGAGGAGATCAACCTCCTCGCCGTCGTCGAGGGCCCGCGGTCGTGGGACGCGGCCGACCGGTGGCTGACCGAGGTCGAGCCGCGCGACGTGCTCGCCCGGTTCTCCGGCTGGCACCCCGCCGCCACCGAGATGGTCGCCGCGGCCGCGCCCGCCGTCCAGTGGGGGCTGTTCGTCGTGCAGCCCCTGCTGCACTGGTACCGAGGGCGCGTGGTGCTGCTCGGCGACGCGGCGCACGCGATGCTGCCCCACCACGGGCAGGGGGCGAACACGACCGTGGAGGACGCCTTCACGCTCGCGGCCCTGCTCGCGCGGGCGCACCCGGGCGATCTCGACCCGGTGCTGGCGTCCTACCAGCGGATGCGGCGGGCGCGGACCCGGCAGATCGCCGCGAGCTCGTGGGCGACCAACGCGCTGCTGCACCTGCGCGACGACGACCCCGACCTCCCGTGGCGCGACGAGAAGATGCGCCGCTTCGCCGACGACTTCGGCTGGATCCACGAGTTCGACACCGAGCGGGCGCTCACGTAGCGCTGACGGTCAGCACGACCCGTCCCACGTTCGCCCCCGCCTCGATGTGGCGGTGCGCGTCGGCCACCGCGTCGAGCGGGAACGTGGAGTCCACCAACGGTCGCACCCCCGCCGTCTCGACGAGCTTCCAGAACGCGTCGTGGTCGTGCTCGCTCGCGCTGCGCAGGCCGACCAGCCGCTGGCTCCGCGTGTACAGCGTGCGCAGGTCGACCTCGACCACGCCGCCGAACTTGGCGCCCGAGGTGACGATCCGCCCCCGCGGCCCGAGGACGTCCACGCCGAGCTGGAAGAGCGGCGGTGCCCCGAGGTTGTCGATCACCACGTCGACGCCGAGGCCGCCGGTCAGGTCGTGGAGCCGGTCGCGCGCGTCGGGCGCGGTCGAGTCGACGACGGCGGTGTACATCGGCAGCGTCGCGAGCCGGGCCGCCCGCTCGGCGCCGCGCGCGGTGCCGAGCACGACCTTGCCGAGCGCCTTGGCCACGATCGCGGCCATGCTCCCCGACGACGAGCCCGCGCCCTGGACCAGCACCGTGCGGGTCGCCTCCAGCCCGGCCGCGCGCAGCTGCGCGTAGCCGAGCGCGCCGTTCACCGCCATCGCCGCGGCCTCGATCGGCCCGCAGCCCGGCGGGAGCGGGCGCAGGTTGGCGACGGGGACGGTGGTGTACTCGGCGTACGCGCCGGGCCGGGTCACGCCGATGATCCCCAGCGTGCGGCACGCCTCGGAGCTGCCCGCCACGCACATGTCGCAGTGCCCGCAGAACACCGTGTTGCGGACGACGACCGGGGCCCCGACCGGCACCGGCCCCGGCGTCCCGCCGTACCCCACGACCGTGCCCGCGTGTTCGGACCCCAGCACGTGCGGGAAGTCGTAGCGTGCGAACGGCACCTTCCCCGCGCGGTTGCTGACGTCCAGGAACGCGTTCACCGACACGGCCTCGACGCGCACCAGCGCCTCTCCCGCGGCGGGCTCGGGCCGCGCGATGTCGGCGGGTTCCAGCACGTCGGGATCGCCGTGCCTGCGGATCACGATCGCGTGCATCCGATTCTCCTCAGCGCTGAAGCGAATACTGGAAACAGGTGTTTCGCATGTTAGTGTCCGCCGCGTGACGACGACCGACCCGGCGGGCGCCAACGGCGCCAAGCCGCGGGGCCGCGACGCCGCCCGCACGCGCGAGATGGTGCTCGCCGGGGCGATGGCGGAGTTCACGGCGAAGGGGTTCGCCGGGGCGCGCATCGACGCGGTCGCCGAGCGGGCGGGGGTGAACGTCCGCGCGATCTACCAGCACTTCGAGAGCAAGGCGGCGCTCTTCGACGCGGTGGTCGGCGACAGCGTGCACCGCCGCCACGAACGGCTGCTCACGGACATGGCGGGCCTCTTCGACGTGCGCGACGGGCTGGCGGAGGTGCTCCCGCTCTTCCGCAGGGTGCTCGGGGACCACCCGGGCTGGGTGCGGCTGATGGCCTGGAAGGAGCTGTCCGAGGACCCCGACGCGGGGGCCGCCGACATCGCCTCCGGCGCCGACCGGCAGCCCCTGTACCGGCGGGAGATCGCCCTCCTCGACGCCGCCCGCGAGCGCGGCCAGATCCCGGCCGGTCTGGACAGCGACCTGCTGCTGATCGCGCTCACGGCCTTGGCGAGCTTCCCGTGGTTCGTGCGACCGCTCACCCTGCTGGTCACCGAGCAGTCGCCGGAGTCGCCCGAGTTCCTGGCCCGTTGGGACGCGTTCCTGCTCGCCGTGGGCCGGGCGCTCGTCGGGGCGGACGCGGGTGCCGCCCGGCCGGGGAGCAGCACGGCCGTCGCTACCCCGCACCGGCACCGCGAGCTGCGGATGCTCGGCCGCGCGCTCGACCGCGCGGGCCTCGCGGGGCCGTTCGGGCACTGCTCGCTGCGGGTCGACGCCGAGACGTTCCTCGTCACGCCGCCGCACCCGCTGCGGGTGCTCGGCACCCGTCCCTGCGTCGTCGCCCCGGTGCACGGGGCCCTGCCCGAAGGCGTCCTGCCCGAGGTGCGGCTCGACCAGGCCGTCTACCGGGCGCGCCCGGACGTCGGCGCGATCGCCACGATCACCCCCGCGTCGGTCGACGCGCTCGCGGGTCGCAACCTCGCCGCCTGTGACCCGGGCGCCGCCTACTTCGGGGTCGGGCCCGTCCGCCACGACGGGCCCGAGTCGCCCGCGGACGACGCGGGCGCCGCCGCGCTGGCCGCCGCGCTCGGCGCGGGCGCCGCCCTCGTGCGCCACGGCGCGGCGGTCGTCGTGGGGGAGACGGCGGCGCAGACCCTCGCGCTCGCGGTCTTCCTCGACCAGGCCGCAGCGGCTGCGCTGCGCAGGGAGCCCGCAGCGCCCACCGCCGCGTCGCCGCCGGTCGCGAGCTGGGCAGACCGGCGCGCCGAACGCGTGTGGGAGTACGTCACCGCAGGCGACCCGGAGGCGGTCGTCCCCGCCTGAGGGGCAGGCGTGTTCGACGATCTCGACGACATCGCCGCCGACCGCGTGTGCGCCGACCTCGTGGGCGCGCTCGACGCCGCGCACTCGCGCGGGGTGCTGCAGCATCGGCCGCTCATCCGCCTCGTGGCGCGGCCAGCCGGGCGCCGGTGGCCGCCCGGGTGCGGGTGACCACCGGGTTGCGCAGGGTGCCGATGCCCTCGATCGCCACGCGGACGACGTCGCCGGGGCGCAGGAACTGCGCCCGGGGCATGCCGACGCCCGCGGGCGTCCCGGCCGCGATCACGTCGCCCGGTTCGAGGGTGACGCGCGCGCTGGCCGCCGCCACCAGCTCCCGCCAGCCGACGAGCATGTCGCCCGCTCGTTCGTCCTGCTTGAGCTCGTCGTTCACCCACAGCCGCAGCCGCTGGTCGTCGAGGTCGGGCAGCAGCCAGCGCGGCGTGACGGCCGGTCCCATGGGGCAGAACGTGTCCTGGGCCTTGGACGCCAGCCAGTCGTAGCGGAACGCGTCGTGCGGGGCGCCCTCGCGGCGGTGCGGGCCGCGGGCGGAGATGTCGTTGACGACCGTGAAGCCCGCGACGTGCCCGGCGGCGTCCTCGGTGGTGATCCCGCGGCCGCCGCGGCCGATCACGATGCCGAGCTCGCCCTCCCAGTCCACCTGCTCGTCGGGGTCGGGGTCGATCTCGATCGCCGCGTCCGGGCCGATCACGGTGGTGGTCGGCGGCTTGAGGAAGAACCAGGCCGCCCAGTCGGGGTCCGGGGCGCCCGCACCCATCTCGGCCATGTGCGAGCCGTAGTTGACGCCTGCGCAGATCAGCTTGCGCGGGTAGCGCAGCGGGGCGAGCAGCACCGCGTCGGGCACGGCGGGCAGATCGGCCGGTTCCCAGCCCGCGAGGCGCTGCTCCAGCGCGTCCCACTCGGCAACCGCCGCGATCAGCCCGCCGTAGCGGGGGCCGGGCACGGCGACCACCACGCCGTCGGCGTGGCGCAGCGCGCCGAGCGCGTCGGCACCGTCGGCACCGCGGTAGGTGCAGAGTCCCCATCCCGGGTTCGCCATG
>Ga0207689_10006843_pt1 | contig 10027 bp, 9 predicted proteins | sample KBSMisM52_FD_184312 | JGI IMG/M metagenome (GOLD analysis project Ga0207689, IMG submission 184312) | Miscanthus rhizosphere microbial communities from Kellogg Biological Station, Michigan, USA - KBS Miscanthus M5-2 (SPAdes) (version 2) | ecosystem: Host-associated > Plants > Roots > Rhizosphere... | reverse complement strand
GCGTCATTAGTGAATAGGCTACTTCCCAATACAAAACTTACTAAAAATATAATCGAGCATATCATCATTACTTACCTCTCCCGTGATTTCTCCGAGGTATAAAAGACAACGCCGTATATCAAGCGCAAGCAGGTCCCCCGGCAACCGGCTATCCAATCCCACTTTGATATCCGCTAATGATTTTTCAACCTCGACCAACGCCTGATAATGTCGCGCATTGGTAACGATAGCGTCATCTGCGTCCACCGTGCCTGTCATTACCGAATCTACCATCTTTCGTTGCAGTAACTCTATATGTGACTTGTCTCTTGCCGAAATGAAAACAACATTTATCAAACCGCCGTACTTTTCTTGTTGCAACCCTAACGGTGACGTATCAACTTTATTTGCCACCAGTATATAATTCAACGCTTTCGTATCCATTTCAACCTTGCGCTGAAGAATTTCATGTTCATCGTCGTTGATATCGAAAACATAAAGCACCAAACTGGCCTGTTGCATTTTCTCAAGACTTCGCTCCACCCCGGCCGCTTCAATGGTATCGCTGGTATGCTGACGTATGCCCGCTGTATCGATCAGGCGAAAAAGAATTCCGTCAATATTGATGACCTCTTCGATCGTATCACGCGTGGTTCCGGGAATATGACTTACAATAGCCCTGTCTTCATTCAATAGCGTATTGAGAAGCGTGGACTTGCCGGCATTGGGTTTACCAATGATCGCAACACTGACACCATTTTTTATAACATTTCCCAGCCGAAAAGAGGATATCAACTTCGCGGTAGTAGTTTGTATTTGCGAAATCAATTCATATAACTGCTTTCTATCTGCAAACTCTACATCTTCCTGCGAAAAATCAAGCTCCAATTCTATTAAGGCGGAGAAACGAATCAATCGCTCGCGGAGTTCTTTTAACGTGTCGGAAAACCCACCCCTCATGGCATGTAGCGCCGTTCTTTGAGACGCAGCGGTATTACTGGCAATGAGATCGGCTACCGCCTCCGCCTGGGCAAGATCCAGTTTCCCGTTTAAAAAAGCCCTTTGTGTAAATTCGCCGGGACGCGCCAGCCGGGCGCCACCGCGAATACAGGCTTCGATGATTTGTTGTTGTATAAAGGGCGATCCATGTCCGCTGATCTCTATTACGTCTTCACCGGTGTATGATTTCGGGTTTCTGAAAAGCGACAATACTACCTCGTCTATCACCCGGTCTTCCTCCTTAAGAAGGCCGACATGAAGCGTGTGAGAATCCTGCGTTGCCAGATTCTTAGAATGGAATAATTTATTTACAATGGGAAATGAATCAGGGCCACTCAGCCTTATCACTGCAATCGCTCCTATACCGGGGGGTGTGGCCAGGGCCACAATGGTGTCCTCCCAACCTGTAAGTTTTATCGCCATTAGAGCCCAAAAATAACGATCCCCTGTAATTCATTTGAAAACAGGGGATCGTATAAATTATTTGTCCTTATTATTCTGCCTGAACGACAAATGTAATAGGTTGTTTACGATACGCTTTAACCTGACGACCGTTCTGTTGAGCCGGAGTCCATTTTGGACCCTTCTTGATAATTTTCGCCGCCTCGTCTTCCATACCGTAACCATGGCTTGTCAAAGGCTTTACATCACTGATATTGCCTTCCTTATCCACGATAAACTGAACCCATACGGTATAAGAACCTTCCGGCGCACCATTATCAACGGGTGTATTTGCATTCAAATTTCTTTCAAGGTATTTACGCCATGCACCCTCACCACCCGGGAATGCCGCTTCTATTTCCACTTTTTCAAAAACCTTATTCTCATCTTCCTTTTTCTCCTCGATCACCTGTTTTCCCTGGTCAACCGGAGCAGCGAGATTTTCATCCTTGATACCTTCCTGGTTCACTACATCGATCTTGGTATCTTCCAACTGCTTGGTTTCCGGCGGTATTTCATCTTTTTTTACTTCCTCATCCTTTACGATCTTGGGAGGTGTGAATTTGGTCATTTCCACCTTTGGCGGCTCCTGTTTCGGCGGAGGCGGTGGAGGTGGTTCCGGCTTCTTTTCTTCCTCCTTGAGGTTCTCAAGCACAATATCTTTAACATTCAACTGCTTGGGATTCTTATCCTGGAAACTATTCGCCAAAAAAGATCCTCCCATCGCTATCACTGCAATAGAAGCGGTAATAATCAGCGCTTTAGTTATACGGCCGTTATACGTTTTTCTCAGCTCATAAGCCCCATAATCTTTATTACGGTTCTCAAAAACCAGATCCAGTATATCAGCACTTAATATTTTATTAGCGTCCATTTTTTTAATTATTTAATTAAGATGCAAACAAGCACCTATTTCCATATTCAAAATTAAGACTATTTAACTGGTGTGGCAGTCGCCGGAGCCGCCGCCGGTGCCGTTACCGGTGAACCTTCGGTTGTCTGAATAAGGGTCAGTTCCTGCGGAAAAAGATCCACCATGGCAAAACGTTTTACACCATTGATAGTCATTTCATCCAGGATATCCACTGTGTTCTTGTAAGTGGCGTCGAGATCTGGCTTGATGACTACTACAAAATCCTTATCCTTACAATCACTTGCCGGTAAACCCTTCGCTTTTGCTTTTGCCTCGCAGTCCGGATCCCCCGTATAAGCGGCTATGACAGCTTTGCGCTTGTTAATTATTACGTCGCGTATTCCTTTAAAATTTGTGGTCTTGAAATTGGAAGCATCCGGTAATAATTGTCCCTCGTAGTAATATACCGCGTTGTTCTTGCCCAGCATGACTGTAAGAGCGCCTGATTCTTTAGCCTTATTCTGATCCTCTTCCTTTGAATCTTTTGGCATGAAAAGGTCCATCGTGGTTGGTGTGCTCATTGTAGTTGTGAAAATGAAAAAAGTAATAAGCAAAAATCCAAGATCCACCATGGGAGTCATATCGACACGGGTAGAAAGTTTTTTGGCCTTCTTGACGCCCGGTCCTTTTTTGTGGCCACTATCACCGCCACCGGTATCTATACTTGCCATAATTTAAAATTTCTTGATTAATATTATTTTTTTACGGCCGGTCCTGCAACTTGCGCCTTCCGTTCCTTATATAATTCCGTTCCTTCAGGAGCATCTTCGGCTGCAGTTACCAATTGAAACTTATAAATGTCATTCCGCTTAAAGGCGTTCAGTATTTCCTTAAACTGTGGATACTTGGCATTGTTGTCTCCCTTTACCAGGTAGTTGAGCTTGTGAGTCGCAGACGCACTACTAGCAAATGCACTTACAGCATCCCGGATCCAATAATACAGTTCATTACTGGCAGAATCCTTAATTGGAATGCCTGCCTGCTTTATCTTATTCTGCTCTTCCTGCGGAAGCCCCAGAAGTTGTTTAAGATTGCCGAATGGTACGCCGACCGCCGGAGTTCTCACAAAGTTTTTCATTTCCGCTTCGGTTAATCCCAGGTTCCTTGTATCATTCATGTTCTTGATCACATTATACTTGATCGTGGGATCTTTCTCCGCCAGCATGGAAAAGTATACACGCCCGTCGCTGTCCAGCACCACGAGGATCGCGTCATTTTCCGGAAGTGGCTTGGTAGAAACAGAGTTCGGTGTCTTTATCTCTACAGGTTCCGGCGGTTTGAATTTGGTCGCCAGCATAAAGAACGAAAGAATCAGGAAGGCCACATCCACAAACGGTGTCATGTCAGTATCTGAACTTTTCCTTGGTATTTTGACACTTGGCATTTTTTATTCTGTTTTAGTATTGAGACTCATTGTTTTCAAAATTCCATAAAAGCCCGGGGGCTTTTAATTATTTGTAAAGGGAACCGAAGCTCTGAGTCAGGGTAAAACCTGATTCGTCAATACCATATGTGATAGCGTCAATTTTGGTAGTAAATACATTGTACATGATCAATGCACAGGCGGATGTACCGATACCCAGCGCTGTGTTATAAAGGGCTTCTGAGATACCAACCGCCAGTTGACTCGCAGCACCGGCACCACCTTCTTCACCAAGAGCCGAGAAGGATTTGATCATCCCGATTACGGTTCCTAACAGGGCGATCAGGGTACCTACGGAAGTAATTGTAGAAAGGAAAACCAGGTTCTTTGAAAGCATCGGCAATTCCAAAGCAGTTGCTTCTTCTACTTCCTTCTGAATAGCAAGAACTTTTTGTTCCGTATTCAATGTTTGCTCACCGATCATTTCTTTATAGCGGCGCAATCCGGCTTTCATAACATTGGCAACTGAACCTCTTTGTTTATCGCATTCTGTTAATGCAGCGTCAACATTGCGGTTAGCCAGGTGATACTGAACCTTACGGATAAAATCAGAAATAGATCCATTGCCCAGGGCTTTGCGGATAGTAAGGTAGCGTTCAATCGAAAAAGTAACTACCATCAGGAACATTCCGATCAGCAATGGTACGATGATCCCTCCTTCATAAATTCTATGAAAGGCATCCTTGGGACCTTTATGTTCAGGCCAGAACCAGCCGTCAGAGGATGGAGTCTTAAATCCGCTCTCTGCCCCCATCATAAAACGCCAGATCGTATAACCGGCGATCACACACAAAATCGGAGCTATCCATGATATTGCATTACTGCTTTTTTTCGCCTGAACAGAAGTAGCTTTAACAGTTGCGGTTGCAGTCGGTTTTGTTTCAGCCATGATCGTAATTTTTTAATTGTTTTAAAATTTTAGAAAAATAAATAGTCCAGAAATACCAGTTTACAATTGTATGAAAAAAAGTTTTTAAATAGGCGTTTAAAATTCAAATTTTCTAAAGGAAAGGCCTTCAAGTTAAGCAATTTTTTCATTGCACCAATTCTTTCAAAAAAAATTTGAAATAATCTATTAGCAATGTAAAGAACGTGCCAGGGTCAATTGAAAAAAGGGATTTTATTCATAGCGAAGGGCTTCAATCGGATTGAGTCTACCGGCCTTCAATGCAGGGTACAGGCCGGCTCCCAAGCCTACGATGGTGCAAATGATAATGCCATACAGTATCCAGTTCCATGGTATTACAAACCCTGTACCGAGAACAAGTGAAAACAAATTTCCGATAATAATTCCCAGGAAAATACCAAACACAGCACCCATCATACTGATGATAACAGCCTCTGTTAAAAATTGCTGTCTTACCATCTTACTCTTACCACCAATGGCCTTTATCAACCCCACCTCCTTCGTTCTTTCCGTTACTGATACGAGCATAATATTCATTAACCCGATCGCGGCTCCTATCAATGTTATAAGTCCGATAACAGTGGCCGATATTGTTAGGAACCCTAGGCTGTTCATTGCTTTTTCCGCAAGGCTGTCACTCCGGTCAAGTACAAAATTGTCCTGCTCGGTAGTAGTGAGCTTACGGATACCGCGAAATACACCATCCGCTTCACCGATCGCATCGTCAAGTTGACGGATATCATCGGTAATTATGCCGATAGAATACGATGCAAAATTCGGAGGAAAGTTCCTGTCAACATTTTTATAGCTTGTTATAAAAATATTATCTCTGTTGAAACCGAAAGAAGATCCTTTTTGTCCCAATACACCTAAAACCCGGAATGGTAGATTATTCATCTTGATCATCTGGTTAACAGCTTTCTCAGGACTTCCTTTGAATAAATTGGAAGCGACGCTATAACCCAAAACACAAACATTACGTCCTGTAATGACATCGACATTGTTCATGCCTCGTCCAGCCACCAGCTTATAACTATTGAGCAATAAATAATTTTCATCGCCGCCCAGTATCAGGATATTCGGACTTGTCTTACGGGTTCCATAAGAGGCAATAGAATTCCTGTTGGCGAAAACGCTAATGCCGGTTGTTGCCGGGAAATGATAGAGGCTCTTGAAGGCTTCGGCATCTTCAATAGTGATACGCCTGCCGAGATTTGATTTCTTTTCCTTTTTCTTGCCCTTTTTTTCGAGCTGTAAATCGGAGCCTCCGCCGCCGAAACGGATCTGTCTTTCTTTATAACGAATGGTAAATCCATTGGCACCCATCGACGAAAAACTTTCACTTAGTTTTTGGTTCATGGCCGTAATGGCAGTGATTATGCCAACCAACGCCATAATACCAAAAGCAATAATAGCAACGGTAAGCCCGGTGCGGAGTTTATTGCTTCGCACAGTGCGGTAAGCAAGAGAAAAGACATCACCAAAATTCATGCTCCTAAATTAAGGAAAGAAGCCGGAACAAAAACAGCTGCATTCTGCATCTCAGAAATAATACCAGTTTAATACCAGTCCGGGAAAGATCCCCAGCAGTATCACCACGGCGGCCAGAATGACCATCATTCCTTTGAAAGCAGGACTAACGCTGATACCATTATTTTTATCGCCATCCTTAAAATACATCGCCTGTATCACCCGGAAGTAATAATAGACACTTATGGCGGCCATCAAAACGGCGAATATGGCCAACCAGAAATTATGGTTCGTGGCCAGCGTCGCCCTCAGCATATAGAATTTGGCAAGGAATCCGGCGGTCAACGGTATACCAGCCAGCGAAAGAAGAAATATAGTAGTCGTCGCCGCCAACAAGGGCTGATGCTTTGAAAATCCATTAAAGCCTTCGAAACTATAATCTTTAAGCTTTATCAGCACAGCAAAAATTCCGATGGTGGCAAGACTGTAGGCCGCTGTATATAAAATAAGGCCTTCCTTGGCATCCGTGTTCATGGCATATAAAGCCAGCATCATGAAACCTGCCTGCGAAATACTCGAATAGGCGAGCATACGTTTTACACTTTGCTGAAAAACTGCGGTTATGTTGCCGATAAAAAGGGTCGCCGCCGTAATAATGGCTATTAATAATTGCCACTGAGATTGTAATGCTCCGAAGGATTCGCCAAACAATCTTATAAATCCGATGAATACGGCCGCCTTTACAATGGTGGCCATAAAGGATGTAAATACCGTAGGCGCTCCGTCATATACATCCGGCGTCCAGAAATGAAATGGGGCAGCCGAAACCTTAAATGACATAGAGAACAATAGCAGGATCATACCCGTTATTAAAAGGGGCGAATCCGCTCCCTTATTGGAAATCGAAGTAACAATTCCACTAGTCAAAAAGCTGCCGGTCGCGCCATATACAAGGGCAATTCCCATCAGCATCAACCCGGTCGAAAACGCTCCCATCAAAAAATACTTTAGGGAGGCCTCATTGCTTTTCAGATTCTTTTTATCAGCCCCCGTTAATATATAAAGCGGGATCGAGATGATTTCGATACCCAGGAATAAAATCAGAAGTGACTGGAAAGAGGAAACCAGGATAACCCCGGTAAGGATAAAAAATATCAGCGTAAAATATTCGGCGTAATTATCACCGGCCTTTACAATATCTTTTCCGGAGAGCAAAAAGTAAACGAGGGTGGAAATCAGGGCAATCGTGTTGACCAACAGCGAAAACCGATCAAAGAGAATCATTTCTCTTGTATCGATATGAAAGAAGACGGTTCCATTCATTTCAAGAATGTTGGCAGCCAACACGAATACAAGCCCGATAACTGCCAGGTTCCTGACAACTAGTTTTTGTTTAAACAGGAAACTGCTAAACATCATAATTACACCCCAAACTGCCGATAACAATAATGCGTTCATTTTACCTATCAATTAATGCCTTTTCAAAAAAGGAACCATATCAGATTTTCCGATAATGGCATCAACAATACTATTTGTCATTTCAAAAAATGGTTTCGGATAAATACCCATCACGAATATTGCCGCCACAATAACTGCCAGTATTATTTTTTCATTCTTGCGGATATCCTGGGTATTCTCCGTGAGTGAATTGGTATTACCATAAAATACTTTACGGATCATATTCAGCGTATAAACCGCCGCCAATATTATAGAGATACCAGCCACTACCGTCAATAGAATGTTGTAGTGGGTGATCGTCGAACTGAAAATTCCGGTAAACATCAGAAATTCTCCGACAAATGCATTCGTCAGCGGCAGGGCAATATTTGCCAACGCAATAATTACAAAAAGAATTGCCATGGCCGGTGCCTTTTGAGCAATACCCCCCAGCTCGGATATTTTGCGGGTACCAAACTGGCGTTCAATAAGCTCTACACCTATCCATAACCCGATTATGTTAATGCCATGATTGAACATCTGAATAAATACGCCCTGCATGCCGATCCTGGTCTCTGTAAAAATCGCAAGACACATCAGGCCCATATGGGCTATCGATGAATAAGCGATTAAACGCTTCAGATCATTTTGCTGAATTGCAATCAGGGAGGAATACAAGATGCCGATTACGGCCATGGTGGATACCGTGTCACCATATTCATACGAAGCAATGGGCAACACCGGCAATAACCATCTCAGCACGCCAAGCAAACCCATTTTTACCATGACCCCGCTGAGGACCATTGTAACGGCTGTCGGTGACTGCTCATACGTATCGGGCTGCCATGTATGAAAAGGAAATATCGGCATCTTGATCGCAAATGCGATAAAGAATAGCCAGAATACCCAGGATTGCGCCGATGGTTTAAGATCGAGACTATAAAATGAAGCAATGCTGAATGAGTGAGCCGGTGTTTGCTGATAGAGATAAATAATAGCGATCAGCATTAGCAACGAGCCGAGAAAAGTGTAAATGAAAAATTTAAAAGTTACCTGTATTCTTTTTTCTCCACCCCACTGAGAACAAAGAAAATAAACAGGTATTAAGGCAAGCTCCCAAAAGAAATAGAACAATAAGGCATCCATCGCAAGAAATACACCCATTAATCCCGCCTGGGATAATAACATCAATGCGAAAAACCGGCTTGCATTTTTATAGGAGCTGTTCCAGGTAGCAATAAAAATAATCGGGAATGACACGGCGGTCAGTAAACAAAGCGTTTGACCCAGTCCGTCGAGTTTTACAGAAAAACTGCTTCCGAGATTCGTTAACCAGGGATAACTAAATTGGAGACTTGCAGTATCATTCAAAATGGTTAACCCCAATCCGGATATTACAAACGTAATTAACGAGGAAATTAAAGCCCATGAGCGAACGGCTTTTTCATTTTTAATAAAGAATGCCGCCAACCCGCTGATCAATGGAATTACTATCAATAAAACTGCTATCATATTACCGTTACCGCCAAGGCAGATTTTAATTTCAAATTTATTCTAACAGTTACCAGAATTATTTTCTAATAAAAAACTGCAACACAAATATCAACAGCATGCCGAGCACCATTAATAATACATAATTACCCACCTGTCCGCTTTGTAACAGGCGCAATTGACGACCACCATAATTTACCAGGCGCCCCACCCCATTCACGGCCCCGTCGATAATTCTTTTGTCAAAAATGGAACTAAGGAATGCCCCCAACCCATTTAATGGCCTCACAATGATTCTGTCATAAAATTCATCGACATACCATTTATTTTCCAGTAGTTTTCCGAATCCTTTTATTTCACGCGGCTGGTAATTTTTAAATTTCATCCAGGCAAAGGCCGTCATAATCAATACCAATACCGTAGACAGCGCCATTAGTACGAGTTCGGTACTATGAGTAACAGCTTCTGTGCTAACGACCGGTGCAATAACGGGACTTAAAAATTCAGTCAGCTTATCGCCTCCCTCCATCAATACAGCGGGAATACCCACAAGGCCTCCGATTACAGAAAGAACGGCAAGGACAATTAGGGGTACCGTCATAGCGGCCGGACTTTCATGAAGATGATGTTCCTGTTCGTTTGTTCCCCGGAAGGATCCTGTAAAGGTGACAAACAGCAACCGGAACATATAAAATGCTGTGAGCATTGCGGTAAATAAGGCTACGACATACAATATCTTATTATGTTCGAACGCACTTAACAATATGGCGTCCTTGGAAAAGAAACCGCTGAACGGCGGTATGCCGGCGATGGCAATACAACCGATCAGAAACGTGATATAGGTAACCTTTAATTTTTTTCGCAGGCCGCCCATTTTGGTGATATCCTGTTCGCCACCCATGGCATGAATCACACTGCCACTACCGAGAAACAGCAGGGCTTTGAAGAACGCATGTGTCATCACATG
>Ga0207689_10006842_pt1 | contig 10028 bp, 10 predicted proteins | sample KBSMisM52_FD_184312 | JGI IMG/M metagenome (GOLD analysis project Ga0207689, IMG submission 184312) | Miscanthus rhizosphere microbial communities from Kellogg Biological Station, Michigan, USA - KBS Miscanthus M5-2 (SPAdes) (version 2) | ecosystem: Host-associated > Plants > Roots >... | reverse complement strand
AGGGGAGTATAGCTTCTGGAGTCTGTAAAACCCAAATCCGTGTAATAAGTGGTTTTAAAAGTAAAATTTTTTAGAAAAGATACTTCGCCGTAAATACTTCCCACTACTCTGTACGTGTTAGAAATCGCCTGACCTTGTGTTTCTTCCACAACTCTAAGCGGGTTGGCTATCTGCGCGGTACCTATAGGCATTTGGTTATATAAACCTTCGGCTTCGTTGTATGGATCTACAATAGGAGTTGCCGCTAATGCATTGGCAAAAGTTTGAAGTTGCGGATTTACTCCCTTATATGCATTGACATTAAAGCCAATTTTTAATGCTTTCGAAACTTTCAGTTCATCATTTAAGACCAGGCTGTACTTTTGCAATTTTTCATGTTTGATAATACCCTCTTCATACTGATACCCGATGCCCATATAAAACCTGTTTCTCTCTGTATTACTACTTACGCTGACATTGTCCCGGTTAAAAAGGCCCTTTTGTGAAATTGCGTCCTGCCAGTCAGTATTAGCATTATATAAACTGTAATCAAATCCTGGATTTTGTTCTGTATACAAAGTTTTAAAACCTTGTGCATCGGTTAATTTAATTTTATCAACCATTTTTTTGATGCCCACACTGGCAGTAAAATTAACTGTCAGGCCACTTTTACCCTTTTTAGAAGTAACAACTATAACCCCATTTGCTCCGCGTACACCAAATATTGCCAATGAAGAAGGATCTTTCAATATTTCAATTGATTCTATATCGCCGGGATTGAGATAATCAATATTGTCATTGAAAACTCCGTCCACCACGTAAAGAGGTTTTGTTTGGGACCTGCTTACTGTACCTCTTATCCTGATGTCTGGTTCTTTGCCAAGCTCACCTGTATTTACTACAGACAGGCCAGAAACTTTTCCCTGAAGAGAGGCAAGAGGATTCGTATTAGGTTTGTCTGCAACGTCTTTCCCTGCAACCTTTACTATAGAGCCTGTCAAATCTCTTTTATTAGCTGTACCATATCCAATAACCACTACTTCATCTATTGTCTTTGTTGAGGCCTGTAATGTGATGCTAATTGTTGTTCTTCCACCAACAGCTTCTTCCGAAGGAGCAAATCCGACGGAACTGAATACCAGTACGGCGTTGTCTGGTACCGTCAGTGCATACTCCCCGTTAACATTCGTAGTTGTTCCCCTGGTTGTTCCTTTTATAGTAACTGAAACCCCATTCAAAGGATCTCCGTTAGGACCCGTAATTCTTCCACTCACAGTTACGTCTTGCTCATCACCTGAACCTGTGCGGATAGCAATCAGGTTATTGTCCAATCTTTTGAAAGAAAGTTCAGTGCCTGCAAAAATCTGGTTGAGTGCTGCTGCAATATCAGCGTTACTAAGAGAAATGTCTACCTTCTGTTTCAACTGTTCCAAACGGCTGTTAAATAAGAAACGGAAAGTACCCTGTTTTTCAATTTTATTTAGAACCTTCCTTATTTCAACATCCTTCATTTCAAGACTAACAGTCTGCCCTTTTATTCCGGCAAAACTCTGAAAGACAGAAAACACAGTCAAGATGATTGTCAATTTCATAATTAAGATCGGCTTTTTCAAGGCTGGAGATACCCTGGTAAGCGAACGCTTATTTTTCATACATTTAAGCTTGGTTTAATAAAAAATGGGAACCCGCTTCAGTCAATTTAGAGGGATTCCATAATAAGTGAACCATCAGGACGGGGTTTCGCTGGAACGAGATCCCGTTTCTTTTTTGCTGGTATCAGCCGGAGTTGTTAAGCATAAGCAGCAATTCGTTTTATAGTTAATAAATAATGACTTTGCGGTCTTTTATTTCGTACTTAAATCGGTTTGTATATTTTAATGCCTCCATCGCCTGTTCTAATGTTTCAGTAATAAACGATCCGTTCAAATGAACATCTTCTAATTTTTTATTACTGAATTCAAATTCCGCATCAAACCAACGGCCCATCTTTTTTGCTACTTCACTGAATGCTTCATCTTCAAAAGACAATTTATTATACGTCCACGCTGTTTCAACTGAAAAAGAATCCTGAGCCAGGTAGGTCAGTTTCTTTACAGCGATGATTGGTTCCTTTGATATATGTTCTGTTTTTGCACCTTCTGTTTCTTTCTTTTCGCTGCTGGTTATTGTCTCATTCAGCAATACTAATTTTTCATCGGGCTTTAAAATCCATTTGTCCTTCGGCCTCTTTTTCACTGTAATTTCAACACTGCCCTCTACAAGACTTGTCTCAGTCGTTTTGTCTTCCGGATAACACTTTACATTAAACTGCGTTCCCAGATCTTTTATATCAAAAAAAGAAGTGTGTATAATAAAAGGCTTTTCCGCATTATGCACCACATCGAAATAACCTTCACCAACCAGGTTTACTTCCCGCAATGAATTACCGAAATCTTTGTCATAGGTAAGTTTACTTCCGGCATTAAGCCATACTACTGAACCATCAGGAAGTTCAATTTTTGTACGGGAACCATATTTGGTGGAAATCGTATTAATCGGTGCCGCAGCGAGGGAAGGAGTTTCTTTCTTTTTGTGATTTAACCATAAGAATACACCCGACAAAGAAATAGCCAATATAACACTTGCCACCAACAGGTGGCGGATCGAAAATTTTTTCCGGTGATCACTCTCAAAATCTGCAGGAAAGTGTTGCTCTTCCGCTACGGTAAAATGTCCTTCACTTTTCAGGTTGCCGACAACCTTGTTATAAGCCGAATCAACATCCTCAGAATTGGAATCTTTTTTGTCATTCCACGACTCAACCAGCGCCTGTATTTTAAGATGTGTATTGGGATTTTCGCGCAATAAAGATTCTAGCTCACCTGTTTCCTCAGGCGAAATTTCTCCGGCAAGCTTGCGGGCCACTAAAGTCCAAATGCGGTCAGTATGCATTTATGTAGTATTTAAATAGAGTCAAAAAAAGAGAGAATCCCCTATAAGAAAAAAATTAAACGATAGAATTTTTTTTAAGCCTGAAATTAATAGCCGTGGCAATGCGCTTGAGCGCTGTGGCGAGTTGGTTATCAACAGTTTTAACGCTGATATTCAATATGGCAGAAATATCTTTGTAGGGAAGTTTATCTTCTTTGGCCAGTTTATAAACGAGTTTACAGCGTGGAGGCAACTCATTTATAACGGACTGGATTTTCTGATGTAATTCAGAGGTGAGTATAGCTTCTTCTCCATTTATATAGGAAGACGTGAATTCGTATGTAAAATCATCAAGGGATACAATCGTATCCTTCCTGGATTGTTGCAGTTTTCTGAGAGATGCGTTTCTAACGCAGATATACATATACACTTTCAGATCTTCTATTTCCATAAGATCTGCACGACGGCGCCATATTTCCATAAACACATCGGAAACAGTTTCTTCAGCCGTTTCTGTAGAACGTAAAAAACCAAAAGCAAATCTTTTTAAAGGAGAGTATAGCCTGAAGAATAATTCTTTGTAGGCAGCCTCGTCTTCGTATACTGCAATTCGTCTCTGCAGCTCAAATAAGTCAGTATTTCTCTCAGTATTTTGCATGCAACCGGGTAATAAAGATACCAGAAATCTTTACTCCGGGAAAAAAAATAGTTTAAACGGAAAATAAAAAGCCCGGAGTAGAAACACCAGGCGAAGGTTATTATAGACCTTAAGCATAAAATCCAAATGACTGAACAAGTTGCTCACTTCAATTCAATAGTCCCAAATACAATAGCAAAAAACATCTTGTGAAAGATAGACTATTAATAAAATCATTTCGTGACGGATCAATAAAAAAATTTCGAAAAATAAGTTTTATAGGAAGAAATACTTACAACAAAAGGATGAGATAAAAAGAATGTATAATATAAGAGTAGTTTTATTTAATATGAAGCAGGAGCGGATTGACTTAGCCCGGATAAAACATTTGCAATTCATCAGACACAGAACTAAGAATTGTAATAAAAAAACTATATGATATTCACTTCCCGCTCAAGCATAACTCCAAACTTTTGCTGTACACTGTTTACAATATTTTCTGACAACTCATAAATTTCGTTTCCTTTTGCGTTGCTATAATTTACCAATACCAATGCCTGCTTCGAATGCACACCCGCATCCCCGTTACGATATCCTTTCCAGCTTGCTGATTGCTCCGGCCCGCTATGTTCTATTAGCCAACCGGCAGCCAGCTTCACCGTATTATCCGCATTTATATAACCCACAATACCGGGGAATGCTGATTGTAATGATTCAAATTTTTCTCCCGAAACAGATGGGTTTTTAAAGAAACTACCTGCATTACCTATTTGTGCAGGATCAGGAAGTTTTGAAGAACGTATATTGATTACAGCTTGTGAGATGGCCGCTATTGTCAATTTTTCCAAACGCATTTTCTCCAGTTCCTGTTCTATCGCACCATAACTTATATTGAAGGCGGGTGTCTTTCTCAATCTGTATGTTACATTCAAAATAACAAACTCATCTTTATACTTTCGTTTGAATACGCTTTCCCGATACCCAAACTCGCAATCTTTCAATGTGAATGTATAGTTGCTCTTTTCCTGGATATGAAACGCTTTCAGTTCATGAAATACCTCTTTCAATTCTACTCCGTATGCGCCGATGTTCTGCATGGGCGAAGCGCCGACATTGCCAGGTATCAATGACAGATTTTCAACCCCGCACCAATCATTCTTAATACAATACAATACAAACTGGTGCCAGTTTTCCCCTGCCCCCGTTTTTATGTATACATATTCTTCGTCCTCCCTGATCTTTTCAATCCCTTTTACTTCATTTTTTAAAACAAGTCCGTTAAAATCTTTTGTAAAAAGAATATTGCTTCCGCCCCCCAGTATAAATTTACTTTCCTGGGAACACTGACTGATTAATTCAGATAGTTCGCCGGTATTCCTGAATGAAGAAAATAATTTAGCCTTTACATCCAATCCAAATGTATTATAGGGCTTCAATGAAATATTTTCCTGAATTTGCATGTGGTATTAAATCAGCAACAAGTATACAGTAAAATAATGAGGTCAAAAACTGCTGCAATAATCGGGGCAACCGGCATGGTAGGCAATTACCTGTTACAGGAGCTGGCCAACGATCCGTATTTTGAAACAATCCGGGTGATTGTAAGACGGCCATTTGTCAAAACCAATGATAAAATCGAAGTAAAGCTGGTCGACTTTAACGACTCTGAATCCCTGAAATTAGCCATAGACGGCAGTGATGTTTTATTCTGTTCGATTGGCACAACTCAAAAAAAAGTAAAAGGTGATACGGACTTATACAGGAAGATTGATTTTGACATACCTGTAAAGGCCGCAAGAATGTGCAAAGAAACAGGCTGTGAAAAATTTATCATTATAACTTCTGTAGGTGCCGATAGTAAAAGCAAAAACTTTTATCTCCGGTTAAAAGGTGAAGTAGAAGATGCTATTGCCGGTTCAGGATTGGAATCCATTCATATTATGCAACCTTCCATATTGCTGGGTGAAAGAAAAGAAACACGAACCGGGAAGCAGATAGGTAAAGCCGTTATGAATGGAGTTTCATTCCTGTTGATCGGATCATTGAGAAAGTATAAACCTTTACATGGCAGGAATGTGGCCCGTGCGATGATCAACGTTTCAAAAAATAACATAAAAGGAATTCACCGGTATGGGTATAAAGAAATAAAAAATTTATCTCAATAAAATGTCAGCCACCCTTATTCCCTTTCTCTTTTGAAGACTTATTAGCAGGCTCCTTCAGGCGGAAAGACTCCTTCAGCTTTTGTACCAGCAGCCATTCTATCTGGCCGTTCACACTGCGAAACTCATCCGCTGCCCATTTCTCAAGGGCTTTGTATGTTTCATTATCAATTCGTATTACAAAAGATTTCTTTTCCGGCACTCCTTTTTATTTTAGTTTCTACGTGTTATCATTTTATCTACGGCTAATTGAAAAGAATTTATATCATGTGATCCTATAAAGATTCTTTTCCCACCAATTAAATTAAATCGTATTCCTTTACCCGGACCTGTATTATGCACCCATCCATATCCTAATATAAAATGAAATCCATAACTTAATATGGGACCATCATCTACAATTTCGGTTTCTATATCGCTCCCCGCTATAAAATTATATTTAGTGAAGAAAGGCCGCCACCGGTAATAAACACCATCTTTCCGGACTATCGTTTCTAATTTTACAACATAAAATAAATAAAGCACAACTGTCTCAATGGGAACAGTTATTAAAAGTGAGAGCACTGCTTCTTTTAAACCTTGTTTATTTATCCATGCAATCATCAACGGCAGAAAAATAGCAATCAGCATACAGGAAATTAGTAATACCCATAACCATTTTACCCTGAACGTTTGCGTTTCGCTGAATAGAACCGGCCCGCCAATTTCTTTTTTGCGATTCATGTAGTGTATTACTGGTAAAGTGTTCCGGTATTCAATACAGGTTGTGCCGCTTTCTCACCGCATAGTACGACCATCAGGTTACTTACCATCGCGGCTTTCTTCTCCTCATCTAAGTGTACAATGCCTTTCTTCGACAGCATTTCCAAAGCCATCTCTACCATACCTACAGCACCTTCCACAATTTTTGTCCGTGCAGCCACAATTGCAGTAGCCTGTTGACGCTGCAGCATAGCGCCTGCAATTTCAGGTGCGTATGCCAGATGGCTTATCCTCGCTTCGCAAATAACGACACCCGCTGCAGCTAACCGGTCATTCAGTTCCTTCTCCAGAATTTCATTTACTTTATCGGCACCATTTCGTAATGTAATATCTGCATGTTCATCTTCCAGGTTATCATAGGGAAAACTATTCGCTAAGTGTCGCACCGCCGCTTCGCTTTGTGTTTTTACATAATCAATATAATTTGCAACATCATATGCCGCCTTATACGTATCTCCCACCTGCCACACGATGACTGCACCAATTTCAATCGGGTTGCCCATTTTATCATTCACTTTTATGGTTTGTCCCTGCATATTTTGCGCACGAAGACTCAGTTTAAAAGATGAGTAGAGAGGGTTTACAAAAAATAACCCGTTGTCTTTTACCGAGCCGACATACTTACCAAAAAAATTCAAAACCCTTGAGTGATTCGGCTGAATAATCATTAACCCTTTTACCAGGAAAACAAAGATGATAAATGAAATGATGGCAAGAGCTATCATCAGGCCGCCTATTTTAATGTTAACAAGGCAGTATATCGAAACAGCCAGACAAATAAGGGCAAGCAGCAAGGCGAGGTAACCAGATAGTGGCTTTTTATTCTTTTCCATATAAATTCAATTTAATATCATTTTGATATCAAATCTATATAATAGTTCCAAATCCTCAAAATTTATTTGATCCGGGTGGGACTGTTGGCTTTTAGAGGATCGAACAGGCAAACCGGCAAGAAGTAACCAGGTATACAACAATCCGAATCTTCATACCATTTTAATAAAAATCCCCGCCGGATGGCGGGGATAAATATCATGGCAGTAAGTAACACAATGAATCAATAGCCCGTACTTCCGTCTCTTACCTTAATCTTCTTTTTTGATTTCTTTTTTTCATAATCAAGAATGGCTTGCGGTTTAGGATACTTTCTTGCACTATCGCTTCTAGCCGTTGAATTGTCGGCCACGTCGATCGGTGCAAGTTCGCCATCTTCATTATTTGCTGCGGGTTTGTCTAAGAACCAGCGCTCAGTTTTATCCACTTTACCATTGGATGGATCATAATAGGTCCATGTGCCGTGCTTCAAGGTATAACCTTCCAGTTTTACTATACGATGGTCAACAATTTTTGTAGGGTCTATCAAGTCGTACACAGCAACTGTGTCGTATGGATTATCGGGGTTTACAGCTTTCCAGCTTTCCTCCCGTAATAACTGTCCTGTAGTATTGAAGTAAACATTCTTTCCATCTTTATTTCCCCAGCGAAAATTTTCCATCGCAATTAAATCTCCCTGCAATGAATACTTACGCCATACACCTTCTTTCCGGTCGTTCATATAGTATCCTTCTTCCTCAAAGCCCGGTTCTCCCCTTAATTCGTCAAAATGAGATACCCAGGGCCCTTGCTTCTTTCCACCTAAATCTACCCGGTTCAGCGTATCACCTTTTACTCCAATGATATAACTCTTCAACTGACTGATACCAGCGAAGGGGATTAAAATAAATAGCACAATAATCAATCTCATGGCAAATAAATTTGTCGTTCCCTGTAATAACGAAAAAAACAAGGGGATGTTTTCCAAAATTAGAGTAATTTATTCACGCGGGAGGATATAGGGATTCCCGGTTTTGATTATGGAAAATGAACTTTATCAATATCTTACAACTCTTTCGAATAAACAACTTGTTAAAATAATTGAAGAGCCGGAAGATTATACACCCGAAGCCATACAAACAATCCGGCGGATATTATTGACAAGAAATATCAGCAGCGAAGAAGAGAATGATATCCGCAAAGAACTGATGATGGATATATTTGAAGAGCACAGTAAGAAAAAACTCTTTGAGGAAAAATGGCAACCCTTTATCGCGCTGGGTAATCTTATAAAACAGCCTTCGTTACTAAAGCAAGACAGGTATCTTCTTATATTCCTGATGATCCTGTTGACGATTTATTATCTCATTTTCCTGTATACCCGGTTAAGCTATTTGTATTTTGAAATCACCAATATTCAATACATCGGTTTGTTTTTTGCAGCAGTTAATATCATACAATTGGTATCAACACCACTTGTAATTAACCTGCTTTATAAAAAGCAATCATCAGGGTGGGTATTATCAGCCGGCGGAAAAACAATTGAACTTGTTTATATGCTATGTTTTCTCTTAAGCTATTGGGGAGATTTCACATATTTTAATATCACTTCAAAACTGGCTATTTTCCTGCACATTCTTTTATTGACAGGTATACTCGTATGCCTGAATTACAAACAAACAAAACAGGCGCTTCAGATAACCTCATCCACGCAAAAACAAACTATTATTATCGGGATAGTAATCGGTATCCTCTACTATTTTATTCTGAAGAAAATATACAGTTAGAAATGCAGGAGTTACTTTAATGACAACAGGTATTCTACAGCCAGCTCATATCCTTTTAATCCCAAACCAAAAATACTTCCCGCTGACTTTCCGGAAACGTGGGATAGCTTACGGAAATCTTCCCTTGCATGCACATTGGAAATATGCACTTCAACAACAGGTGTTTTTATGGCGGCGATTGCATCACCGATGGCAACTGAGGTATGCGTATATCCGGCAGGGTTTAATACAATACCATCATAACTATAACCAACCCGTTGTATTTCGTTTATTAATTCACCTTCAACGTTACTCTGGTAATAAGAAAACTCAACCCCCGGAAATTTTACCTTCATTCCATCAAGAAATTTTTCAAAAGACATAATGCCGTAGATATCTGTCTCCCGTTTGCCGAGAAGATTAAGATTAGGACCATTAATAATTGCTATACGCATACGCTGATGTAGTTCGCTAATTTATGCTAATGTACACTAACAGAACACCTATTTTAAAAATGTCGATGTCAGAAACCGGAAGCCTCGTGAATCATAAAACACCATTCGCGCCAATCAGCTCAAATTAGCGTTTATCAGGGCTATAAACTCATCAAACAAATATCTCGAATCATGCGGGCCCGGCGTACTTTCAGGATGATACTGTACTGAAAATGCAGATTTCCCTTTTACTTTAATTCCTTCAATTGATTTATCATTAAGATTCACATGGGTTATCTCCATATGATTTGCTTTTTTTACTGCTTCCGGATCAACACCGAACCCATGATTTTGCGTAGTTATCTCAGATTTACCGGTTACCAGGTTTTTTACCGGGTGGTTTAACCCTCGGTGACCATGGTGCATCTTAAATGTTGGAATACCATTTGCCAATGCCAGCAACTGGTGGCCAAGGCATATTCCAAAAACCGGTTTTTCTTCTTTCAGAATTTCTTTTACAGTATCAATTGCATAATCCATAGCTGCCGGGTCGCCGGGACCATTGGAA
>Ga0207689_10006841_pt1 | contig 10028 bp, 7 predicted proteins | sample KBSMisM52_FD_184312 | JGI IMG/M metagenome (GOLD analysis project Ga0207689, IMG submission 184312) | Miscanthus rhizosphere microbial communities from Kellogg Biological Station, Michigan, USA - KBS Miscanthus M5-2 (SPAdes) (version 2) | ecosystem: Host-associated > Plants > Roots > Rhizosphere... | reverse complement strand
TCGCGCGGAGAATGATTCGAAGCCTTGAAACGAACTCCGCACGAGGCGCAGAAGTTTGGGAGCTTGCTTTGGTAGGCTGGGCTTGAACAATCCCGCACTGCCGTGCGTGGGATTCCCGACTGTTCGTGCAATTATTTTCGAACTCGGGGCTAACTCAGTGCAATCGGTGGACGGTTCTTTTGCGCTGCTGATCTAATAGTTAGACTAGGGTAATCCGTTGATAGAAATCTTTCTAGCAAGGTAATCAAAAGTATGACCCAACACATTGGAATAGTGGCTGGCAGTGCCGAGGGCGCTGCCTTGTGTTACCGCACAATTTGTTTGGAGGCGCCGGCGGTAATGGGAGAACACAATCACCCGGAGATCACAATGAACTCCGTACCGCTCGCTGCACATATGCGATACGTTCGCGCAAATGATTGGGAAGCGCTGGCCGGAATTCTTGCAGCGTCTGCGCACAAAGTCGCGCAGGCCGGCGCCAACTTCGCTATCTGTCCGGATAATACGTACCACCAGTCGTTCAAGTACCTGATACCGCAGTCTCCCATTCCGTGGATTCACATCGCAGGAGCAGTTGCTGATGAAGCTCAGCGTTCCGGGTACCGGCGGCTCGGTATTTTAGGGACGAAGTATCTGACGGAAAGCAGTGTCTATCCGGAGGCATTGGCGGAATACAAAATCGAGCGCGAGATACCCGAAGAGGCTGATCGGGAAAAGATCAACCAAATCATCTTCAAGGAGTTAGTGAACGGGATCTTTCTCGAAACGTCCCGGCTGTACTTCAATGAAGTAGCGGAAGAGCTCAAGAAACGAGGTTGTGATGCAGTGGTCCTCGGTTGTACCGAGATTCCATTGATCGTAAATCCCGAAGACACTCCTCTACCGACCCTGGATTCAACGCGTCTGCTTGCAAGAGCAGCGTTGAAGAAGGCGTTGGAGTGAGACGTAGTATGATTACATCCTTGTGAACGTTACGATTCAGGACACAATCTCAGTCTAAGTACTCTGAAATAGCCCACAGTCTTCTGGGCACGCATTTCGCTTGGTTACTAGCGAGGAGGATTTATGGACGTAACCAGAATCACAGTCGACGAAGTAAAGCAGCGGTTGGATCGTGGGGAGGAGTTCGCCTTTGTTGATACTCGGAACCCGCAAGCATGGGCCGAATCGGACAGCAAACTTCCTAATGCTCTAAGAGTTCCGGCCAACGAGCTTGACCAGCACCTGGATGAGATACCCAAAGACCGCACTCTGATTACCTACTGTACTTGACCACATGAAGGGTCGAGCGCCCGTGTGGCGCAAGAGCTAGCTGATCGTGGTTGGAAAAATGTGCACCCGCTCTACGAAGGATTTGATGCCTGGGTAAAAGCCGGCTTGCCATTGGATCCGAAGTGATCATTGTTGGGGTGGTAATTCATTTCCCTAGCTGAAAATCTAAGCTGCGTCTAAACTAGCCGGCATGCTAAACGATCTATCCTACGCGTTTCGCACGCTACGCAAGAGTCCCATATTTTCTATCACCGCGATCGTCACTATCGCCCTTGCTGTCGGCGCCAGCACGGCGATCTTTAGTGTCACCAACGGTGTGCTGCTACGACAACTTCCATACAAAGAGCCAGACCGCCTGGTACTGGCTTGCAGCGATCTGCAGAAACGGAATGTAAAAGACTTTCCGCTTTCGAATGTCGACTACCTCGACCTGCGCAACGGTGCAAAGAATAACTTCGAGGATTTCGCCGCGGTTCAAACGTTTCGCGCGACTCTTCCGGGTCTGGACGGAACGCCTGAGCGGGTTCCCATGGCCGCGGTGTCGACGAATTTTTTTCAACTGATGGGCGGCACAACTATCGCGGGCCGAAACTTCGAAGAGTCAGACGGGACACCGCAACAGCCGGCACCAACGAACGGAACTAACGCAGCCGCACCGCCTCAGCAACCTACGATGGCAATTCTCAGCAGCCAATATTTCCAACGACGCTTTGGCGGCGATCGCTCCATTATCGGCAAACCACTGCCAGTGTCGGCCAACTTTGGACCACCACCGATAATCGTTGGAGTGTTGGCACCAGATTTTGAAGTGCTGTTTCCACCGCAAGCGAATATGGAACAGTTCCCAAGTCTCTGGTTAGCGGCTCGCATTCCTTACGACGTAGCCAACCGAAACAATGTGCAATGGCGTGCTATTGGTCGACTCAAGCCTGGTGTCGGTATCCCACAAGCCCAGGCCGAGGCCGAAACCATTGCCGAAAGAATTCGCCAGGAAAACACGATTGCTCGAACCGCCGGACAGTATTTCCGAATTGAGCCCATGAAGCAGCACCTGGTGAACGAAGTGCGACCAACCATTCTGGCGCTCATGGGCGCGGTAATTTTCCTGCTGCTGATTGCTTGCGCGAATGTCGCCAATCTGATGTTGGTACGAACCTCTCTGCGTGAACGGGAGCTGTCTGTTCGTGCGGCGCTTGGTGCCGGTTGGTGGCCGTTGGTCCGTCAAACATTGGTCGAGGCTTTCGTTATTGCCGCGATTGGAACATTGCTGGGATTGGCGCTTGCAAAGTTAGGAATCTATGAGTTGCTTGTGATCGCTCCAGCCAATCTGCCTCGTCTGAATGCGATCCAGATCGACGGCCGGGTGCTGGCATTTTCGGCGCTGGCAGGTCTCGCGTCAGCGATGATCTTTGGCGTCGTTCCTGCCCTCCGCACCGCGCGCCCGAATCTCATGGACGTATTGCGCAACACTGGACGAAGTGGCGCACTCGGCGCTGCCGCGTTGCGTAACGGCGTGGTAGTTGCGGAAGTCGCGCTTGCGTTCGTCCTACTGATTGGTTCGGGTTTAATGTTTCGCACCTTCCTTGCAATTCAGCGAGTGAATCTGGGCTTCGATCCCGAGCGGCTGCTAACTTTTCAGCTTCTCGGCAATCCGGGCAACACACCGCAGGAAGCCGCGAACTTCAAGCGCCAGCTTCGCGAGCAATTGGACGCGATCCCCGGTGTCCGCAACGCTACTGCTTCGTCTCCGTTGCCGCTTGCCGGTGGGTTTAGTCCGGTTCGTTGGGGAGGACGTGAGGCTCTCGACGATCCGAGCAAGTTTCAGGCTGCAGATCTTCAGATTGTTTTGCCCGGCTATTTCGAATCAATGGGCACGAAGCTGATCGCCGGACGTACCTTTACCGACGACGACAGCACGCCCGACCGAAAGCTGCTCATAGTTGATGAGGCATTGGCTGCGAAGGCGTTTCCAAATGAATCCGCAATAGGCAAACAAATTCTTTTTCGAGTCCGAACACCGGAAGCTCAATGGGGAGAGATCATTGGTGTCGTTGCTCACCAGCGCAACACATCGTTGATCGAACCGGGTCGCGAGCAACTATATGTCACTGACGGATACGTGAATCACCGGGCTGCAAACTGGTGGGCTCTCCGAACGGATGGCGATCCTGGCAGTATTGGCAGCGCCGTTCGAGAGGTGGTCCGCAAATCCGGTTCTGAGTTTTTGATCAACCAGATGCAGCCGATGGACCAGCTAGTAATCGCTGCCCAGGCACAGACACGATTTTCTTTGTTGCTCATCGGAGTTTTCTCAACCATCGCCGCGCTCCTCGCAGGCGTGGGTTTGTATGGCGTGCTTGCGACGGTCGTGCGTCAGCGAACCGCTGAGATCGGACTGCGAATGGCATTGGGTGCAGCGCCGTCGGGCATCTTTCGTTTGATGGTCGGAAAAGGACTCCGACTGAGCATGATTGGGATCGGGATTGGTCTGCTGGCTGCGTTCCTATTGACTCGCGTTCTGGCGACAATGCTGGTTGGGGTAAAACCGACGGATCCCGCCACCTTCGTATCAGTGGCGTTGCTCTTTCTGTTCATTGCCGTAGTTGCGTCGGCCCTTCCAGCCCTTCGCGCAGCGGGATTGGATCCGACGAAAGCACTGAGGAATGAATAGAGGCGGCACTCCGTTTCAATTACAATCTCTCAACGGATTTGAATCCCGCAGACGGGTGGCCACGGAGTGCCACCCCTACAACATCGCTAATGACCCGTCACTTCAATTGCCCCTCCTGCTCGAAAGAGATAAGTGTCGACTCCGCTACCTGCCCAAATTGCGGCAGTCTGCTCGATGAGGGAGCTACGCAACGTTTCGATGTGCGTAGGATTCCAACCCAATCCCAAACACCGTCTTACGATTCCATAGACAACGCTCGGTTTGTTCCGGGAGCAATCCTGCTCCAGCGTTATCGAATTGTCGGTCTACTGGGCAAAGGCGGTATGGGCGAGGTCTATCGCGCCGACGATCTCAAGTTGGGCCAAGCGGTCGCTCTCAAGTTCCTTCCCGATCATCTCTTAAGCGACGGCGCTGCCCTCGCCAGGTTTCATCGTGAAGTGCGCGTTGCGAGACAGGTGAGTCACAAGAACGTTTGCCGCGTTTATGACATCGGCGAGACGGATGGGCGTCACTTTCTGTCGATGGAATATATAAAAGGTGAAGAACTTTCTTCGCTTCTGCGGCGCATCGGCAGTCTTCCGATCGATAAATCCATTCAACTCGCACGTCAGATTTGCGCAGGTCTCAACGCCGCTCACGACGTGGGTGTACTACACCGCGATCTAAAACCCGCGAATGTGATGATCGACGGCGACGGTAACGCGCGTATTCTCGACTTCGGCTTAGCAGGTTTGTCGGAGGAGTTTTCAGAGAACGAATTGGCTGCGGGCACTCCTGCATACATGGCGCCCGAACAATTGGAAGGCAAGGAACAAACAGCCAAGACCGACATCTACTCGCTTGGTCTGGTGCTCTATGAATTATTCACCAGCAAGAAAGCTTTTGAAGCAAAAACGATTGGTGAACTCATTGAGATGCGGCGTAACAACACGACGCCGACATCGTTAACCTCGCTTGTCAAAGATCTCGATCCAGTGATCGAGCGGGTCATTGAACGTTGCCTGCAGACCGATCCGGCGCTCCGTCCCTCGTCCGCCGTACAAGTAGCTGCTGCACTACCTGGTGGCGATCCAATCGCCGCCGCTCTCGCTGCCGGCGAAACACCTTCACCGGAAATGGTAGCCGCTGCCCCCAAGCAAGGAATACTTAGTCCACTCGTTGCCGGGAGTTTGCTCGCGGCATTTGTCGTGCTGATTGGTCTCGGCGGTTGGCTTACTAAATACACTGCCATCTATCGCCTGGTACCTATCGGTGACTCTCCTGAAGTTTTGCGCGCTCGGTCGCGCGATGTAATGAAGGCTGTGGGCTACAACGAAGTGCCGGTAGATTACGCTGACGGCTTCGTTCTGAAATATGACTATTTAAATTACATAGCCAGGAATGATCCATCACCCCAACGCTGGGAGAAAATGCGCAATATCGCGCCAGGTCCCTATCGTTACTGGTACCGTCAGAGTCCGCGTTATTTCAACACGATTGAGAAAATAGAGTTCAATAAACCGGCGCTGGACGTATCCGGTATGGCTAGCGCCTACCTGGACATGAATGGTCAACTGACTTGGTTCATTGGCGTTCCTCCCCAGCGTGAACCGCAAACAAGCGAACGCGTAAACGCCGATTGGTCGATCCCGTTTCATGCTGCCGGCCTCGATCTCAAGAACTTCCAACCCGTCAAATCGACGTGGGTTCCGCTTCAGGCATACGACGAACGCGCTGCCTGGGACGGAATCGACGCCGCGCACCCGAACGACAAGATCCATGTTGAAGCGGCAGCCTTTCACGGGAAGCTTGTTTACTTTGACACGATCTATCCCTGGGACGCGTTGGGCCGACAGGATGAGCAGGTCGAGAGTCGGAGCAGCAAGGTTCTTACATACATGCTCATCGTCATTAGTCTTTTCGCTCTATTTGGAAGCACGTTGTTAGCACGAAGAAATCTGCGGCTCGGGCGTGGTGATCGGCGTGGGGCGATGCGATTGGCAATCGTGTTTTTCGTTGTGAGAATACTCTACTGGGCTTTTGGCGCGCATCACAACGGCTTCGCAGATCCTGAGTTTTCGCTATTGTTGTTTCACCTGGCTTTTGGCCTTTTCTCTGCAGCTTTTCTGTGGCTACTCTACGTCGCACTGGAACCGTTTCTTAGAAAGAAATGGCCGGCTTGGATAATCTCGTGGAGTCGTTTGCTGGCTGGAGACTTTCGCGATCCGCTTGTGGGTCGTGATCTTTTGCTTGGGACTGCGATTGGCGCGAGTCTGATCGTGGTTGCAATAATTTCCAGAATTGCGCCGAATTGGATTGGAAGGGCGACGCCAGTGATGCTTAATCCCGCTTCGGTCTCACTCGATACTCATCAGTTCTTTGGTCACTTCGCTTCCCAGCTCACGGCTGGTCTTTTCCTCGGATTCATCTGTGTCTTTCTCTTGCTGGCGTTTGTGGAAGTGTTGCGGAGTGAAGTCTTGTCGCTGATCACACTCGGAATACTCCTAACTGTCATGGGATCGCTGATCACAAACTCAAGCTTGATCATGGTGCCCTTTAACGCATTATCGGCATTTCTTGTCGTCTTTACGTTGTATCGTTATGGACTCCTCGCATTGATTGCGGCGCTCTTCGTCGCTCACCTATACGTCTTCTTCCCGATGACAACAGACCTCACCGCCTGGTACGCCACCGACTTCACAATCGCACTGGTAATTTGTTTAGTGCTGAGTGGCTATGCGGCGTACACGTCTGTGGGTGGATCGAAAGTATTTGCGATGGGAAAGTAAAAGAGCGAAAGGGGCAGGAGCAGGCTTATTTGGTTCCTGCCACTGCCTACTGCTCCTGGCCCCTGGTATTCAACCGCCCGCGATCGCGCCGATGACATAAAACGGTTCTGCGCCGGACGCGATCTCCTGTGGTAGCGGATCATCCGGCGACTGGTGCGTTATATCCTCACCGCACGCGAAGAATCTCAGGAACGGTCTACGTTCTCCGGAGACGTGCTCGAGAATCGTCCCTCGTAACATCGGATACTTTGTTTCAAGTGCATCGAGGATCGATCGTCGTGTCACTTCCCCACTCACCGCAACGGTCACATCACCCGTCACGCCTGCAAGCGTCCTCAAGTGCGCCGGCATTACGACTCGAATCATGAGAACGTCTGGACCTCCACTGAAAGCACTGCCGGAAGATCTCGAACAATCGGGGCCCAGGTGTCGCCGGAGTCGGCCGATGCATAGACCTGCCCTCCAGTTGTGCCGAAGTAGACGCCACATGAATCAAGCGTGTCGACAGCCATCGCATCGCGCAACACGTTGACGTAACAATTTTCTTGAGGCAGCCCCTTGGTCAGTGCTTCCCATTCGTTGCCACCTGAACGGCTGCGGTAGACGCGAAGTTTGCCATCGGGCGGATAGTGCTCGCCATCGCTCTTGATCGGCACGACGTAAATCGTTTCGGGCTCATGCGTGTGAACGTCAATCACAAATCCGAAATCGGTCGGCAAGTTTCCGCTGATCTCTTGCCACGAGTCGCCGGCGTCGTCGCTGCGCATAACGTCCCAGTGCTTCTGCATAAACAGCACATTCGAATTTGAAGGATGCTTTGCAATGTGATGAACGCAGTGGCCCACCTCTGCGTTTGGATCGGGAATGTACTGCGAGTGGAGTCCCTTATTAATAGGCTTCCAGGTGGCGCCACTGTCGTCACTGCGAAAAGCACCCGCTGCTGAGATGGCAACAAAAATTCTTTCCCCATCCAAAATGATCGAGTGCAGGCACATACCTCCTGCGCCGGGCTGCCACTGAGCCCCGGTACCGTGACCGCGGAGTCCCGGAAGTTCAGCCCATGTTTGACCACCATTTGTTGACTTGAACAATGCGGCGTCTTCAACGCCGGCATAGACAGTGTTCGGATCGTCGAGTGAAGGTTCAATATGCCAGACTCGCTTGAACACCCATGGTTTCGCCGTGCCGTCATAGAACTGATGAGTCGTGAGAGGTTTGCCGGTTTCAGGCGAATCATCGTAGACAAACTTATTACTTTCGCCTTTCGGCATGCCGTCCGGTGTGGTTGTCTCGCCAGCCGGAGTACCGGGTTGGAACCACGTTTTGCCACCATCGTCTGAGCGTTGAATAACCTGGCCGAACCAGCCGCTGGTTTGGGAGGCGTAAAGTCGGTTCGGATCCGCAGGTGATCCTTTGAGGTGATAGATCTCCCAACCGGCAAAATGAGGACCACTCACGTCCCACTTCTCACGTTTTCCATCTGAGGTAAGAATGAAGGCGCCTTTCCGGGTGCCAACGAGTACTCGCACATTGCTCATCTTTTGCTCCTCCTACGCTGATCGTCTTATATACAGGTACCTCTAATAGTACGTCGAACGGCAACTCCCGGAATCGACAAGAATAAGAAGAAATCTTACTAGCGATAACCCGAATCCTCACATTGCCATGTGGGCAAACAGACGGCTTCTTTGCCACGGAAGGACACAATATCCAGCGAACCATCTGCACGCAACCATCTCAATCGATGCACTAACACCGAAGGTGTTCGCTAATTCCAGCCCAAAGTTTGCTTTGAAACCCTGGGGATACATATCCATTGTTGTTTGATCCTAACCCTGAAAGGGTTGCGACTTCCGCTATTACCGAGGCAATGCGTTTCCCCAGGGTTGCCAAAGCTCAACCCTGGGCTGGAATTAGCGAACACCTTCGGTGTTTAGCGTTCCGTCAGAGAGTTTTCAAAAACGCGATCAGCGCCTTGCGTTCTTCCGCTGAAAGGCTCAATCCATACTCATGTCCTTTTACCGCTCGCGTTCTTACACCATAACCGCAGAAACCTGTGGGCACGTAATCGTCTCGCAACCGTCGTGGATCAAACCAATCTTCCAGCGTTGCCACTGACCCATTGTGCTCGAAGGGTCCACGGTACCAGAGGCCTTTCAAAGAAGGGATCTTGTAATACCCAGTACCTCTGCGAGTGTTGAGCGCCAGGTTGGCATCGGTCTCCACCGACATGTTCAGGACGTCATTTGTCACTCGATCTTGATCGGATACTTTGAATCCAGCCACAGGTGTCAGCATGTTATTTGTATAAAGCGGAGGCGTGTGACAGACGTCGCAACCCTCAGTCATAAAAACTTCCCAGCCTCGTGCAGCCAACGCATCGAACTTGTTTGGATTGTCTGGCGGTTTGAGTGAGTAGATGTAGAGCGCCAGCGCGTAGAGTTGTTCATCGCTATAGCGGCTCCGGGTGGACGCGTCAGGCAGTTTGCCAGCCGGACGGAACTGATCGTAGAGAGTAAGATTGTCGGCGCCCTGGTTTAATGCCGCGTAGCGCATTAGATCACCGATCGTGCGATGGCGGTTCAGTCCTGTGCTGTCGAGATAGAGCCGATCCTTTACACCAATCAGGTCCGGTATTGCGGACGGATAGAATGGACTTGTGCCCTGACGCGCACAGGAACCGGGCGTGATCGCCTCCATAACGGAAGCTAACTCGGAAACAGACATTCGATCTGCCCGCGAACTCGCATCGTCTTTAATCCAGGGGGCGCCGTAGCTGCGACGGATAAACTTTCGGAAATCTGCAAGAACCGCGTCTTTGTTTTTGGCCTTTGCTTCTTCGATTCGCTCCTGATAGCCAAAAGTGCGATCGTCAGGGAAATTCCCCTGGGCACCCTTGATTACCGAACCGTCTGGCATCACGCGGGTGTGACAGTGAGCGCAGGCAGAAAACCCGAGCTCGACTTTGCCTTTTTCTCTTACCACATATCGCATGTTAGGCAACACGCCTTCACTGGTTACAGGCACATTGTTCTTAGTAAACCAGTCCATTCCACGAATCTCTGAAAAGAATTCGCTGTCAGTCTCAAACTCTATCGGTGCGTCGAATACCATCTCCCCGGCTTTGATCCAATCAGCTTCTGACTTGAATTTCGAAGAGTCAAAGATAATCTGCGGCTCTTTGTGCTTCAGTTCTTCCATGTAGCCGCGTGGCTCACGATCAGGACGGTAGATCGGGTAACTCTTGTAAATAGGACGCACAGGAATGCGGTAGTAGTAATCCGAAGAGATGAGTTTTGGAGACACGCGCCGGTCCG
>Ga0207689_10006839_pt1 | contig 10030 bp, 6 predicted proteins | sample KBSMisM52_FD_184312 | JGI IMG/M metagenome (GOLD analysis project Ga0207689, IMG submission 184312) | Miscanthus rhizosphere microbial communities from Kellogg Biological Station, Michigan, USA - KBS Miscanthus M5-2 (SPAdes) (version 2) | ecosystem: Host-associated > Plants > Roots > Rhizosphere... | reverse complement strand
ATCGATCAAAAACGCTCGACTGACTTCATCAAAACTTTTCTCGCGCAGTACAAAGAAGGTGGACGACTACCTGTTTGGGAGTTAGCAGGCAATGAGACTGACACGATGATTGGTTATCACGCCGTGTCTGTGATTGCGGATGCGATGGCAAAGGGAGCTACTGGTTTTGATCGAGAACTCGCTTTCGAGGCGATGAAGCATAGCGCTGAACTCCGACACTTCGGTTTGGGCTCGTATGTCGATCACGGTTACATCGACATGGGTGACGAACGCGAATCAGTCTCGAAGACACTTGAATATGCTTACGACGATTGGTGCATAGCAATGATGGCGAAATCGTTGGGGCGAACTGAGGACTACAACCGTTACCTGCGTCGTGCACAGTTCTTCAAAAATGTTTTTGATCGGGAGTCGGGGTTTGTTCGTCCACGGACAAACGCCGGGTGGTTGTCGCCGTTCGAACCGCGTGAAGTCAACTTTAGTTTCACGGAAGCCAATTCGTGGCAATACAGTTTCTTCGTTCCGCAGGACATCAGCGGGTTGATCGAGTTGATGGGTGGCGAGCAGAAGTTTGCGCAGAAGCTTGATGAACTATTCACCGCTGAGAGCCAGACGACCGGAAGAAACCAGGTCGACATCACTGGATTGATTGGCCAGTATGCTCACGGTAACGAACCGAGTCATCACGTTGCCTACCTTTACGATTACGCACGCCAGCCCTGGAAAGCGCAAGCTCGCCTGCGTCAGATCATGGATCAATTCTACAAAGCTGAACCGGACGGGCTCATTGGCAACGAAGACTGTGGCCAAATGTCTGCCTGGTACGTGTTGAGTGCCGCAGGCTTCTATCCGGTGACACCCGGTTCTGATATTTATGCGATTGGCACCCCGCTGTTTCCAGAACTGCGTTTCAATCTTGAGAATGGCAAGTCGTTTGTTGTTAAGGCGCGAAATGTATCAAGCAAGAACTTCTACATTCAGTCGGCAACGCTAAACGGAAAGCCCTATCGAAAGTCGTTCCTTCAGCACAAAGATTTGGCTGCCGGTGGTGAGCTGATATTCGAAATGGGCGACAAACCAAATATGAAATGGGGCACCGGACCGGGAGACGCACCAGTCTCAGAAATCCCGATTCAGAAGATCGTCGCAGTGCCAGCGGTGAAAACATCAAACAAGACTTTTGTCGAACATCTCGAGGTCGCGTTTCAACCCCCTGATCAGGGCGTCGGTGTTTATTTCACTACTGATGGAAGCGATCCAGACACGAAGTCAAAGCGATTTACTCGGTCGTTCTTTATCGACAGCACAACCACCATTAAGGCAAAGGCGATAAATCGAAACGGCGAAGCGAGTCAAACTGTAGCTGCAACGTATTTGAAGATGCCGCATAGTTGGAGTCTGACGCTGAAATCGAAATATAGCTCTCAGTATCCAGGCGGCGGCGAGTTTGCTTTAATCGATGGAATTCGAGGAACAACTAACTTCAGCGGTGGCGCGTGGCAAGGTTACCAAGGCAAAGACCTGGTCGCGGTGGTAGATCTCGGAACTATGCAAAGCGTCTCAAAACTCGGCGCCGGGTTTTTGCAGGATGTTGGGTCGTGGATACTGATGCCTGTAAAGATCGAGTTTGAAGTGTCGACCGATGGCGTTGAGTTTGTTCCGGTGCTGTCACTCGCGAGTGACGTTTCGAGTCAGAACTACGAAACGATCGTGAAAGACTTTACGGGAACAATTCAACCGCGGCGGGTGCGTTACGTGAGAATGCGCGCGCGGAATTTTGGAAAGCTGCCGAGCTGGCATGCGGGAGCGGGTGGTGACGCGTGGATTTTTGCCGACGAGATAGTGATTGAATAAATGTCCGATATGCTTCAGCTTGTCGAAAAGATCATCGAAGTACGTCTCAAGTCTACGGAATTAAGCAAACCTCACGACAAGCTAAAGCATATCGGACACAGCGCGAAGTGCTTCGTCGATCTTTTGAATGTTTTTCCCACCGCCCTGGGCCATCTCAGGTTTTCCGCCGCCCCGCCCATCAAGGATTTCGCACGCTGTCTTCATCAATTCATTCATGTCGCCGGGCCCATCAGTTGATTTTGCAAAGACGAGCCGGACCGTTTCTTTGTCACGAGAGGCAAGCAAACAAATCGTCAGTGGGTTTGCGGTCAGGGAGTGCGCAATCTTTTTAAGTGAATCGATCTCTTTCCCGTCAAAAATCTTAACGACGAGACGAGTACCTTCGGCGCTTGGTTTGGTTTCGTCGTAGAGTGTTTGTGCTTCGACGCCTGCCGCAATCTCCTCCAGTACGCGTACCCGCCGGTGCAGCTCCTTATTCTCCTCCAGCATGTGAGCGGCCACTGCAGGTGCATCGTCACGGCCGGTACTAAACAGGCCAGCGATTTCTCGCGCACTTTTGTTCGCCCGTCGATAGTCCGCAAGTGCTCGCATCCCCGCAACAAACTCGATCCTCGTCAAGCCCTTCGCTCGTTCCCAGGAACGCACTGCGATCATTCCGATCTCGCCGGTTCGATAAGCATGCGTGCCACCGCAGGGCGTTAGATCAAACCCGGCAATCTCGATCACTCGCAGTTCACCTTCACGCGCGGAATCTTTTCTCAATGGAAGTGCGGCTGCCTCTGCGGCTGTAACGTTGCGAATCGTGATGGGGCGGTCTTCCCAGATTACGTTGTTGGCGAGTTCGACAGCGCGCTCAATAATTTCACTAGAAGCGCTCGCCAGGTCAACATCGATTTCGCACGACTGATCGAGAACGCGGAAACTCTTTGTCGGTGCATTGAAGAGTGTGACAAAAGCCTGCGAGAGAATGTGCTGCCCCGTATGTTGTTGCATGTGGTCGAGGCGGCGAAACCAATCAATTCGACCGTTGACTGCTGAGCCAACGGACGGCGTTGCGCCTTGAACTAGATGCAGCACCCGTTCGCCGTCGTCCACAACTTCGACCACGCGCGATCCGTTTAGTGTTCCAGTGTCACTTGGTTGTCCGCCACCCGTTGGATAGAAGGCAGTCCGATCCAGTACGACTGCAGTCCAACCACTCACGCGTTCCGTGATATCAACCACGCGCGCGTTGAATTCGATCAAATGGGAGTCAGTGTAGTAGAGACGTTCGGTCGGCATTGGATTTTAGGTATTGGGTCTTTGGTCTTGTCGATTCACTTTAGTAATCCGATCAGGGAATAGGGCGCGCTCTTCTGGGACCGCAGGCGTCCTCGCCTGCTCCGTTAGCTAATGGCGCCTGAGTGGCAACGTTGTGCAGGCGAGGACGCCTGCGGTCCCAGAAGAGCGCATCCGTTAGTATGCAGATACTACTAAAGGGTAGCGAGAGGCAAGTTGTCACCGCGCCGTTTTTGACAGGGTCTTCTGCAAACGCTGATAATCCGGCGTCTGTTCCCAAGTTCACACAGTTGCGAAGGTTTGGAGCTAGCTGATGACAGTGAATCCACGTAGATCTCTCTTATGCTGTTGCGCGTTTGTTTTGATATTCATGACAAGCGGACGTCTTACCGCGCAGCAGTCTTTCAGCGCGATAACATATCGGCTTTCAATGTCGCGGCCAGTCTCACATCTTTTCGAAGTCTCAATCGAAGTAGCCCTGCCTGCCGATTTCAAAGAACAGTCGGTGTCATTTCAGATGCCGAAATGGTCGCCCGGGCGATATGCAGTTTTTGACTTTGCCAAGAACGTGCAGGAAGTTCGTGCCACAGCCGGAATTTGTCCACCTGCCGCACAGTGCAAGATGGCGCCGCGACCAGTCACCCGCGTCGACGACCAAACGTGGAGTGTTGCGACGCAGGGAAGCCAAACGCTGTCGCTATCGTACAAGGTATTCGGTAACGACCTATCGGGCACTTTTTCACAACTCGATGAACGACATGCGAATTACAACGGCGGCTCAATCTTCATGTACATCGTCGAACACAAACCGGATCCGGTGAAACTCGTCATCGATCCACCGGCTGGTTGGAAGATCGTAAACGGCCGCACTCAGCATCCCGGACAAACTGAATGGTTGTTTCCCAACTGGGACATCATGATCGATACGCCGACCGAGATCGCACCTGATTGGACGCTGGACAACTTTGAAGTCAATGGCAAGAAATACCATGTGATGGTTCATTCGTTCGGCGCTGAAGGAGGGAAGCGTCCGGCACTCGTTAAGGACATTGAAAAGATTGTTCGCGCCGAAACCGAGATGTGGGGACCACCCGAGTTTGATGAATACACCTTTCTGGTCCATTTCGCTGCTGACGATGAATCTGGCGATGGAATGGAACATCTGACATCGACTCAGATTATTGAACCAGGCGCGCTCGGTGAAGCGGGGACCTACGACGATACTCTTGGAACCGTAGCGCACGAGTTCTTTCACGTTTGGAACGTCAAACGCTTGCGTCCCTATGAACTAGGTCCATGGGATTTTACGAAGCCGCTCAGCACTCGCGGTTTGTTTGTGGCCGAGGGATTCACGAACTACTACGGGCACTTAATGCTTCGACGGGCAGGTCTCCTGGACGACGCTCAGTTTCTAAGACGCGAAGCTCGCACAATTAGTGGAATTGAAAACGCTTCGGGCACCCAGCTAATGAGCGCAGTGGAGTCGTCACTTTCTGCGCCATTTCTTGACGACGCGCCGCACGCTCAAAAGACGAACCTCGATAACACGGCAATTAGTTATTACCCGAAGGGCGAGTTGGTCGGTATGGTGTTGGATTTGTTGATTCGTGGTCGTTCAAAGGGAAAAGTTTCTTTAGACGATGTAATGCGAGCGATGTACGACGAGTTCTACCTGAAGAGCTCGAACAATAGTTACTACCTTCATGGCCGTGGTTATCAACCCGAGGATCTCGAACGCGTGGCTTCACGAGTGGCGGGCATCGACTTGTCCGAGTTCTTCAAACTTCACGTCTTCGACACGGCGACTCTCCCCTACGAAGAAGCTTTTCGACCCGTGGGTTTGCAGGTCACCAGAAATCCGATGAAAGAGCCGTTTAATGCGGGCCTATCACTACAGTTTGACAACCCTCGCGCTCCCATGATTGAGAACGTCCGAAACAATTCACCTGCGGAGAATGCAGGCCTTCAGAGTGGTGACGAAATTGTTAATGTCGGCGGCGTCAGCGTTACAAAAAATAGCTGGTTGTCGACGCTCGCGAGATACAAAACAGGACAGTCAATTCCGATCACGGTCAAGCGGAATCGTCAAACGATAAAGGCTAACATCGTTCTTGGCGAACCAGAGCGATTCGAGTGGAAGATCGAAGATCGTCGCGATGCGACTGCAGAGCAAAAGCAGTTACGGGCGGTGTGGCTGAGTGGGAAGTAGAAGAATGTCCGATATGCTTAGACAGCACCGGGGCAGTAGCCCGACTGTCAAGGAGGGCTCAGCGTCGGGTGGACGTTGATCAGCGCAACCCGAGCCCTCCTTGACAGTCGGCCTACTGCCCCGGTCGCTGACCAAGCATATCCGATATCGGACATCAGGGAACGATTACTTCAAGTGACTGCGGGACAATCTCAAACGTCATAGGCAGTTGTCCGACCAGTTCACCATCAACTTGCACAGGCGCTTCACCGAGAGCCCTCACTCGACTGGTCTTTAAGAAGCGCACACCTTTTCTGTCGTTCGGCATCCCGCTTCGCATAGCGTAAGAAAGAAACTGCAAGTAGCGAACTCTGCTGAACGTTTCAATGATGCAAACTTCAAACTCCGGCTCCTCGAGTCGAGCACGTGGAGTCACCATTAGATCGCCACCATATCGAGTCGCTTTTCCAATCGCAGCAAACGTCGCGCTGTAATTGGAACCATCAATCTCGAGCGTGAACTTTTGCGGATGCCATGTCGCCAGATGACTTAGTCCCGACAGCCAAAACGCGCCTCTTCCAAATCTTTTCTTTAGGCCGGGATGAACACGTCTTACGACGGAAGCATCGAGTCCGATTCCAGCCATCAAAACAAAGTGACGACGTGCGCCGGTCGTTTCATTGATTGCTACTCCAAAATGAATGCTACGTGAGTGTCCTTGAGCCGCTATTTTCAGCGCCTCATCCACATCCATTGGCAAACCTAATTCACGAGCGAGTACGTTGGCAGTCCCTCGAGGAAGAATTCCCAGGCGCGCATTGGTTCCAACCATACCCTGGATTGCTTCATTGATCGTTCCATCACCACCTGCGACAATCACGTCCGTACTACCATTGTTAGCGGCTCGCGCCGCAAATTCCGTAGCGTCTCCTGGTCCCGTCGTCAATTTCAATTCGACATCGATACCCAATGCGCTCAGATCTGCTGCCAACTCCTGAATGGTTTTTCGCTTCGAGACATAACGTCCTGTCTTCGGATTGGAAATTAGTGTTGCTTTTCGGGTCGACATATAGAAAGCAGTCAATTGGCAACTGCGATGCCGCCTATGGACTATCCATTCGTGAGCAAAAGGTAATTACCGGGAGTGACGAACTCGATCATTCGCATACACATGTCCGATAAATATGTCGTTAGTCGCCTTTCCATGGAACAACAAAAAGAGACTCCGTCACAACGCGAGCTGATTGTATTGCTGGTTCTCTATCTGATCGGATTCGGTCTGCTGGCCATCAATCCACATGATCGGGCGGACTGGGCACTGGAAAACCTTTTTCCGCTGGGACAGCTAACGGCGGTCATCATCTCGTATCGATATTTCAAATTCACGCGTCTCTCATACTACATGATCTTCTTCTATCTGCTCGTTCAGTCATGGGGAGGACATTTCACTTATGCCGAAGCTGCGCCTTTCAATTGGGCGCGGGATCATTTTCAACTTGGACGGAACCACTATGACCGAGTTGCTCATTTCATGTTGGGTTTCCTGCTGGCTATACCGATTCGAGAAATTCTGATGCAAGTTGTCCAGGCGTCGCGGCGTTGGATGAATTTCCTGACCGTTTCGATTGTGCTGTCGATAGGCGCTTTCTACGAACTGATTGAATGGTGGGTGGCAATCATGGCAATGCCTGACCTTGGCGATAAATTCTTAGGAACACAAGGAGACATTTGGGACACACAATGGGATATGTTTCTGGCGATGATCGGCGCGGTGATCACGTTGATAATATTTGGGAAGAGGCACTATCGGGAGATGGGAAAGTAGAAAAATATATCGGTCAAGTTCCATTAGAACGTCTCGCCCACTGAGACGTTCTTGGACAATGACTAAGAATGCTTCTAGTTACTCCAGCCTGTAGTTCGGTGCTTCCTTCGTAATGATCACATCGTGAACGTGTGATTCTTTCAGTCCGGCGGAAGTGATTCTCAGGAATCTGGTCTTCTCTTGAAACTCGCTAATGTTGTGGCAGCCTGTGTAACCCATTCCGGACCGGAGTCCGCCCACGAGTTGAGTGACCATCTCGGCGAGTGTTCCTTTGTAGGGGACGCGTCCCTCGATACCTTCCGGCACTAACTTGGATTCAACTTGAGTTGGGTCTTGTGCGTATCGATCGCGAGAGCCTTCTCGCATCGCACCGATCGAACCCATGCCTCGATACGTTTTGAAAGAACGACCCTGAAACAGGATCACTTCGCCCGGCGCTTCCTCGGTCCCGGCGAACAATGAACCAATCATTACGACATCTGCGCCGGCGGCAATGGCTTTCGCTACGTCTCCCGAAAACTTAACACCACCGTCTGAAATTACCGGAACACCAGTCCCACGTGCAGCCTTAACACATGACGAGATGGCGGTGATCTGAGGTACCCCAGCACCGGTAACAACACGAGTCGTACAGATCGAGCCTGGACCAATACCAACTTTAATTGCGTCCACTCCCGCATCGATGAGTTCTTTTGCTCCTTCCGCCGTACCAATGTTGCCGGCAATCAAATCTGTGTTGGGGTGTCGTCTCTTTGTTTCCCTTACAGCATCGATCACTCTCGAAGAATGACCGTGCGCCGTGTCGATCACCAAACAATCAACGCGGGCTTTCACCAGTTCATCAGCTCGCTCGCGGTAATCACCGGACGCTCCAATCGCGGCTGCGACTCGAAGCCGACCCAGGTCGTCTTTGGCTGCGGTCGGATACTTGATTGCTTTCTGGATGTCTTTAACAGTGATTAGTCCCTTGATGTGTTTGTCTTCGTCCACGACCAGAAGTTTTTCGATCCGGTGTTTCTGAAGCACGGCCTTTGCTTGTTCGAGCGTGGTGCCGACCGGAACGGTTACGAGTGGCTGTTTAGTCATTACTTCTGAAACGGGAATTTCGAAACGAGTCTCGAAACGCAGATCGCGGTTTGTGATGATGCCGACGAGGTGGCCGCCTTCATCAACTACCGGAACACCGCTGATGTGAAAACGCTCCATCACTTGCAGGGCCTCATGTACCGGACGATCAGGTCGAATGGTCACCGGATCAACAATCATTCCGGATTCGGATCGCTTAACTTTGTCGACCTCCTCAGCCTGTCGCTCGATGCTCATGTTTTTGTGAACGACACCGATACCGCCCTGTTGGGCCAGGGCAATTGCGAGCGCCGCTTCAGTCACGGTATCCATGGCCGCCGAGCAAAGTGGGATTTGGAGTCGAATGTTTCTTGTGAACTGGGTGGAAGTGTCCGTCTCGTACGGCAGTACGTCTGACCGATCTGGGATTAGGAGAACATCGTCGAAGGTTAAGCCTTCAAGTATTTCAGAGGTAATCATGTCGTGGTTAAGACTCCTTAAGTAATGAATGAGTATTGGGCAAATGCAGAACTGCCCGCCTTTTGAGCGGGCAGTTTAGTTCTCGTGAAGCACACTTTCGAGTGTCGCGCCGGAAGGCGCAGACACGCAGCAAAGGGAATACACTTATTGAAGAACCGCTTCGTAATTAGCTTCCTGTAAACCGGAATCTTGTGTGTGAGCATTATACAGAGAGACGCCAGTAACTCGGAGCGCATACGACGGCGAAGTCATTTCTGATGTTGACTGGGCGCGTTTCTGAAACCAGTGAAGCGCCGCCAAAGCCGCTGCCGTAAGCAAAGCAAGAATCAACACAGATAAGACCACGGTTAGAATTGGCGATCGAGTAGCTGGTGTTTCTGTGTAAACCTTCGAATGCATTGGCGTGGTGTTAACGTCATCGGACGAATCATCATGCTCTCGCAAATATCGCGTGTAGCCCTCGATTGCCTCTCGTTCATCGTAACCAACGCAGCGGGCATAGGCTTTTATAAAGCTACGATTGAAAACGCCTCCGGGCAGGCGCTTGTAATCGTTTGTCTCGATTGCCTCTAGATAATGAACGGAGATTCGCGTCTGATCGCAGATTTCGCGTAGGGGTATGCCGCGCTCCTCGCGTGCGAGTCGCAATTGTTCGCCAATACTCGCTGCCATCTCCAATCGCTCGATTCCTGGCGGTGGTTAGGATGGGACTGATCCTGCGCGATACTACCCGGAAGTAAGAACTATGCTGACTCGATTGAACCGACTTCTATCGTCGCGCCGCTTCGGTTAATGCCTACAACTCCCACTGTTGCCGCACTATAGCTTGCGCTGGTAAACGCTGTCAAACTTTTGCTTCTCAAAAGATTGGCGTCTCTTGCTTCTTCACTCACAGGGTGGTACGTTGACCGCCACAGTGACCCGGTACAGTCGCTTTCAATCTCTACAATTTTACAAAGTGAGGATAACGAGATGTCCTTAGAAGCACTCGGTATGGTTGAGACCAAAGGATTCGTCGGTGCAGTTGAAGCCGCCGACGCAATGGTCAAAGCAGCGAACGTGCAACTGCTTGGTAAAGAGTATATCGGAGCAGGTTATGTAACGATTTTTGTGCGCGGTGATGTTGGTGCAGTTAAGGCGGCGACTGATGCAGGTGCAGCAGCGGCCAGGAGAGTGGGTGAATTGATTAGTGTCCATGTGATTCCGCGGCCTCACGCAGAAGTCGAGCGTGTTCTTCCGGTCAATGGACGCACCGGTTTGAGTCCCGACGAACGAGCAATTCAAGGTGGAGCCCGTGGACAGCTTGGCGAAGGCGAACAAGGCAAAGCCGACGCCCAGCA
>Ga0207689_10006838_pt1 | contig 10030 bp, 7 predicted proteins | sample KBSMisM52_FD_184312 | JGI IMG/M metagenome (GOLD analysis project Ga0207689, IMG submission 184312) | Miscanthus rhizosphere microbial communities from Kellogg Biological Station, Michigan, USA - KBS Miscanthus M5-2 (SPAdes) (version 2) | ecosystem: Host-associated > Plants > Roots > Rhizosphere... | reverse complement strand
ACATACTTATAAAAATTGAAGGGCTCAGCCCGGTTGAGGCATTAAAATTATTATCCGAAGAATTTAACGGAGTTACTGTTTTTTCAACCAGCTTCAGTTTCGAAGACCAGGTAATTACCGATATGATCCGGGCTAACCAGTTAGCCATTGAAATTTTTACATTGGATACTGGCAGGATGTTTCCTGAAACGTATTCTACATGGACGAGAACTCTCGAAAAATACCCGGCTAAGATTACAGCATATTATCCTGATGCGTTGGCTTTGCAATCTTTTATTGAGGAAAAGGGACCAAATAGTTTTTATGAATCTGTGGAGAACAGGAAATCATGCTGTCATATCCGTAAAGTTGAGCCGTTGCAACGTGCGTTAAAAGGAAAGAAACTCTGGATAACGGGTATCCGGGCAGAACATTCTCCCAACAGGCATGATATGCAACCCGTGGAATGGGATGGTACAAACCAGGTCCTGAAATTTCATCCTATACTTAACTGGACAACAGAAGAGGTGAAACAATACATTCAGCAAAACGACATTCCTTATAATCCTTTACACGATAAAGGATTTGTGAGCATCGGCTGCGCCCCATGTACAAGAGCGATAAAGCCAGGCGAAGATTTTCGTGCAGGCCGCTGGTGGTGGGAAGATAGCAGTAAAAAAGAATGTGGTTTACATGTGCATGAAGAATCGGTAATAAGTGATAAAGTTTAAAAAAATACCTGCGTACACGCAGACTACAAAACAAAGTATGAGCGGATATCAGTTGAATTATCTTGAACAGTTGGAAACGGAAAGTATTCATATATTCCGTGAGATAGCTGCGCAGTTTGAAAAGCCTGCATTATTATTCAGTGGTGGTAAAGATTCAATTACTTTAGTTCATTTGGCCCGAAAAGCATTTGCTCCCGGCAAAATCCCTTTTCCCCTTGTGCACATTGATACCGGCCACAATTTTCCTGAAGCGCTTGAGTTCAGGGACTGGCTGGCTGAGAAAGTAAATGCAACGTTGATTGTCCGTAAAGTAGAAGATACCATCAAAGCGAAAAATCTTACTGAACCAAAAGGAAAATTTGCCAGCCGCAACTGGTTGCAGACATATACTTTGCTGGATACGATTGAAGAATTCAAATTCGATGCCTGCATAGGGGGCGCCCGTCGTGATGAAGAAAAAGCAAGAGCAAAAGAACGGATATTTTCAGTACGGGATGAATTTGGTCAATGGAATCCAAAATTGCAACGACCGGAGTTATGGAATATCTATAACGGAAAAATTCATAAAGGAGAAAATGTAAGAGTGTTCCCGATCAGCAACTGGACTGAATTAGACATTTGGAATTATATACGCGAAGAAAATATCGGTTTGCCCTCTATCTATTTTGCTCATGAAAGAAATGTAATAGAACATGAAGGACAATTAGTGGCGGTTTCTGATTTTGTGAGAATCGATGAAACAGATGTGGTGTTGAAAAAGAAAGTGCGTTACCGTACCGTTGGCGATATGACATGTACAGCCGCTGTTGAATCGAACGCTTCCTCATTAAATGAAGTAATTGATGAAATTATAGCAACAAGAATAAGTGAGCGTGGCGAAACAAGAATAGATGATAAAGTAACAGAAGCGGCCATGGAAGACAGAAAGAAGAATGGATATTTTTGAGGTGAGTAGCGAATGGTCAATGGTGAATAGTGAAGTAAAAGCCGGGGCATATGATAAAAACGATCAGGGAATGGTCGTTGGGAACCAAAAACTAAAAACTCCAAACTAAAAACTTTTCATGGATTTACTACGATTTATAACTGCAGGAAGTGTAGATGACGGCAAGAGTACACTTATCGGGCGGCTGTTGTATGATAGCAAGAATATTCTTGTAGATCAACTGGAGCAATTAGAAAAGCAGACTAAGAATAAGGAAGCTGGCGTAATTGATTTGGCATTATTGACAGATGGATTGCGTGCGGAGAGGGAACAGGGCATTACGATAGATGTAGCCTATCGTTATTTTTCTACACCGAAAAGGAAATTTATTATCGCGGATGCACCCGGACACGTGCAATATACCCGCAACATGATTACCGGCGCTTCAAATGCAAACCTGATTATTATCCTGGTAGATGCAAGACAGGGCGTTGTCGAACAAACAAGAAGACATTCTATCATTGCATCTTTACTCAGGATTCCGCATGTGGTTGTTGCTATTAATAAAATGGATCTCGTAGATTTTTCGAGAGATGTGTTTAATAATATTGTGATTGATTATGCTACAGTAGCAAAACAACTGGGATTAAATGATGTGACTTATATTCCAATCAGCGCATTAGCAGGTGATAATATCGTGGATAAATCTGAAAAGATGACCTGGTTTGAAGGAAAACCATTACTTGAATTCCTGGAAGAAATAGAAATTGATAATGACGTCAACCATACAGATTCGCGTTTCCAGGTGCAACTGGTAATACGTCCGCAAACAGAAGAATTGCATGATTACAGGGGTTATGCCGGTAAAGTGATCAGTGGCATTTATAAAAAAGGAGACAAAATAAAAGTATTACCATCAGGAAATGAATCCGTGATTTCAAAATTAGAAGTTGCAGGAGTTGAAACAGATGAAGTATTTGCTCCGCAAAGTGTGGTGATACAGTTAAAAGACGATATTGATATCAGCCGTGGAGATTCAATTGTAAAAGCAGAAGAGAATGTACAGGTAACCAACGAAATTGAAACACTGCTTTGCTGGATGGATGAAAAACCACTGCAGGCAGGTAATAAGTATTATTTGCAGCACAATAGCCGCCTGGTTCGTGCCGTGGTAAGAAAAGTGGAGTATAAATTAGATGTGAATACGCTGCTGCAGCAGCCTGTCGAAGGATCTGTAAAGTTAAACGAAGTTGTAAAAGCGACAATAAAAACAGCATCGCCGCTTGCATTTGATGCCTATGATAAAATAGGGGCAAACGGGAGTGCGATTTTAATTGATGAGACAAGCAACAGCACTGTAGCAGCAGTACTATTTCAATAAATAACAACGAAATCAGAGATGAGCCGTACAGAGTTTATAAAAGATCTTTTCGATAAAAATTCAAAATCGGAATTGGCATTTCCCGATAAGGAATTCGCTTACCAGTTTATTGATGATTTATTCAAGCTGGCGTTTATACCCCGTCGTGGCCAGGCTGAAAAATTTTCTGAATTTGAAAAGAAATACAAGAGTCTGAATAGTCATTTATCGACTCTCGTATATGATGTAGTACGTGATGGAAACAAAGCGCAGTCAGTAGCGGATAACTTTTTTGAAGCATTTCCTTCCATTTATGATAAACTGTTAAAAGATGCAGCAGCTATATCGCAATACGATCCTGCTGCGCAGAATGTGGAAGAAGTACTGATTACTTATCCTGGTTTTTATGCAACTGCGGTATATCGCATCGCCCATCAATTGTGGAAGCAAAATGCAGGTATTCTTCCCCGTTTATTTACAGAGTATGCCCATAGTAAAACCGGTATTGATATCCACCCCGGCGCTGAAATAGGAGATTCATTTTTTATTGATCACGGAACAGGTATTGTGATTGGTGAAACGACAGTAATCGGGAATAATGTAAAAATTTACCAGGGAGTTACTTTAGGCGCATTAAATACGTCGAAAGATAAAGTGACGACAAATGAAAGACGCCATCCAACTATTGAAGATAATGTGATCATTTATCCCGGTGCTACCATTCTTGGTGGTAAGGCAACAGTTGGGCATGATAGCATTATAGGCGCAAATGTGTGGATAACATACAGCATTCCTGCATTTTCATTAGTATATCATAAAAGTGAAGTTATAGCGAGAGATAAGTTTTCTTTCAGGGATTCGGTGGAAGAGATATTAAAAGAAAGAGAAAAAGGAGCAAAAAAAACACAGGTCGCAGGATAATCAATTTTGTTTCTGAAGTATATGAGTGAAGAAAAGAAATATGGCAAAGTAATTTTGGCGGCAGCAGGTCCGGGAGACCCAGAATTGATTACTGCAAAAGCAATCCGCTATTTGCAGCAGGCCGACGTTGTATTGACTGACCGCCTGGTAAGCGATGATATTTTAAAGAATTATGTTAATCCTGGTGCCGAGGTAATATATGTAGGAAAGCAATGCCGCAGAGGTTTTTCAACTCCACAACAAACAATAAACGAACTTATAGTTGAATATGCTGAACAGGGGAAATTGGTGGTTCGTTTAAAAGGTGGAGATGTTTCGATCTTTTCGAATATCCTGGATGAATTGGAAACATTAGTTGCACATAAAATCCCGTATGAAATAGTTCCGGGAGTAACTGCGGCCCTGGGAGCAGCAGCTTATTCCGGTATTCCTTTAACTGCAAGGGGTTATTCAACAGCAGTACGTTTCCTCACCTATTACAAATCAGATGTGGTTACCGATGAATACTGGCAGGAATTGGCAAACACCGGGGACACATTAGTATTTTATATGTCAGCCGATACTGCTGATGCCGTTGTTGGAAATCTTTTACGGTTCGGAATTTCAAATGATAAACAGATTGCTGTTATTGAGCAGGCAACCACGCCATTGCAGAATATTCATATTTCAGAAATCTATAAGTACGCAGATATATTGGGAGGAAAAAAATTTATTTCGCCTTCGTTGATCATTATCGGTAAAGTTGTAGCACTTCATGAACAATTTTCCTGGCTTAATAATACTGTAACCTCTGAACTTTATTTTAAACCGGGTGCATTTATCAGTAAAGACGCCGGGCAGGAAAAAAAGCCAGGACGGATTTCACGGGCTTAAAGAATAACCAATCCGGAGTTTACCTTGAAAAAGTGAAAAAAAGAATAAGTTTAGTCTATCGTATCTGTAGACTAAAAAAATTGCCTACTTTAGTATGAGACTTACAAATAACTGCAGGATTATTTTATTTTTTATGATAATAACGAAGGGGCAAAATATTTTTTCACAGGAAACCATTGTATGGAATTCAATACATTTTCCCCTGCGTTTTTCTTCAAAATGGCAGGTTCCTGTTGACATGAGCTATAGAACCCTTGGTATTTCGTCGTCTGCCTATCAATATACTTTTCGCAGCGGTCTCAGAAGGTTCATTAATGAAACATGGTCGGTAGCTTCCGGTGTCGCATTGTTTTTTACCAGAACATCTTTCGATAAAGGCGACCATGAGTTCACAAGAGAGTTTCGTTTATGGCAGGATGTTGCCGCGGAAAAAAAATTAAAGAATAAGTTTGTTTTGCAAAACCGGTTTCGTACCGAAGAGCGTTTTTTTGATGCAGCGGGAGGAAGTGACAGTTACACTGCAATTCGCCTTCGCTACCGGATTGGCATTACAAAGTTCCTCGGCGAAAAATTCAAAATGCAGTTGGCTGAAGAGTATATGGAGCATTTAATTTCCAGCCGCTTCAGCTTCCAGCAAAACAGGGTATATTTTTCATCCGGTTATTTACTAAATAAATTAACCCAGGTTGAAGCAGGTTATATCTGGTCGAAAATACCCGATATAACCCGTCATTATATTACACTTTCTTTTCAACGCATAATTTCATTTCATGGCAACAGGAACAACTAATGATAAAAATCAGTTGTATCCTGTTTTTCTGAAACTGGAACAACTGAATATACTGCTGGTGGGTGCTGGTAATGTGGGTTTGGAAAAGCTGAATTCATTACTTTCCAATTCACCGCATGCAAAGATTACTATCGTTGCACCAGTTGTAAAAGATGAAGTAAGGGAATTATTGCAAAAGCATCCTGGCTGCAGGTTGCAAGAAAGAGAATTCCGGCTGGCTGATATTGAAAACAAAGAGTTGATTTTTCTTGCAACAGATAATGCCGGCTTGCATGCAGATATAAAAAGATCTGCGTCGGAAAAAGGGATATTGACAAACGTTGCAGATACGCCGGAGCTGTGTGATTTTTATTTGGGAAGTATAGTACAAAAGGGAAGCCTGAAGATCGCTATTTCAACCAATGGCAAGTCACCTACGATAGCTAAACGGATTAAAGAGGCGCTCAACGGACTTTTGCCGGAGGAGATCGACAATTTGCTTGATAATATGCAAATCATCCGGAATGGGATGAAAGGAGACTTCCAGGATAAAATAAAACAACTGAATGAGCTGACCAATGCTATAATAGCAGAGAAAGGCGATTTATAAATAATGCACGATTTATGAAGAGTGATATGGAAGATACATTGGCCACGGAAGAAGTTTTATCGACTGAGATCGTTGCGTCCAGTCGCAAAAATGTGAATGTTTATTTTATCGGCTTTGCTGTTCTTTTGATAATTGCAATTGGCTTCTATTTTTTATATCCCTATATACATATCGATGTAATCCGGAATGCACTGAATAAAGATCATCATTTGTTTTACTGGATGTTGCTGGCCGGCTTCCTTGCTGAAATTGTAGCTGGTTCTATGGGAATGGGGTACGGAGTAATCTGTACAACCATACTTCTTATTTTAAATATTCCACCACCTATCATCAGTGCCAGTATACACTCCGCTGAATCGTTTACCAGTGCAGCAGGTACGATCAGCCACTATAAGCTGGGCAACATAAACAAAAGGCTTACAAAATTGCTTGCAATTCCGGCAATTTTTGGCGCTGTGCTGGGAGCACTGGCTTTAACCTATGTTGGTGAGAGATATGCAAAAATAACAAAGCCATTTATAGCTGCATATACCATGTATCTTGGTATCCGGATTTTACAAAATGCATTTAAGAAACCGAATGGTACAAAAAACGGGAACGGCAAGAAGAAAAAAACAAATATCACAGCATTGGGTCTCATTGGCGGTTTTATTGATTCTTTTGGGGGTGGGGGGTGGGGTCCCCTTGTAACCGGTACATTTATAAAAAACGGTCGCACACCCCGGTATGTAATTGGCAGTTCCACTGCCGCTAAATTTGTTTTGACCGTTGTCAGCGCCATTACTTTCATTTTTACGGTAGGCATACATCATTGGAATATTGTGGCAGGATTGCTGATCGGTGGCATTATTACAGCTCCCTTTTCAGCTTTGCTCACTTCAAGATTGCCGGTCCGCAAAATGTTTGTGGTAGTGGGAATTGTCGTTATTATAATGAGCCTGATTACGATTTACAGATCTTTATTTTTATGATACTCCCGGTGAAAAGATATCTCATTGATTAAAAATCGATTAGGAAATAAATATTTTTTTAAATATTTAGTCTATAAATTTGATAGACTAATAAAACCCTTTTAAATTTGCAGTTCGCAGTCGCTGAGCGAATGGTCTTTTAGTTTGAGGATGCGGCTTGAGCCCATAAATTTTTTTTGAATATTTAGTCCATAAAATTAGTAGACTGTTAAAATGCAAACAGGTTATGAGAAAAGCATATTTTGGTAAGTACGGTTTTGTTCTTTTATTTATTTTATCAGCGTATATCTCGCGTGCACAGGATGCCACCCTGGTCGAAGTTTCAGGAAAAGTGACCAACCAGGAAAAAGAGCCTCTCCCGGATGTAAGTGTACAGTTAAAAGGTACAGTTGCGGGAACGATTACTAATAAAACAGGAGATTTTAAACTGCGTGCGAAGACAAAGCTTCCCTTTACACTGGTATTTTCATCGATCGGATTTCAGCAGCAGGAATTCCAGGTAGCCAGCCTTGGTTCCAATCTGCAAATCGCATTGGTTACGCAAACAATTCTTGGTAATGATGTTGTTGTTACTGCTTCCCGTGTAGCAGAAAGTATTTTGAAATCTCCTGTGGCGATTGAGAAATTAGATATACGGGCTATCAAAGAAACTGCTGCGCCAGGTTTTTATGATGCGCTTGAAAATGTAAAAGGTGTACAGATGACAACATCCAGCCTTACATTTAAAGTGCCTAATACAAGAGGGTTTAATATTCCTAATAATTTCCGGTTTATGCAGTTGGTGGATGGAGTGGATATGCAGGCAGCAACATTAGGCGTACCCCTTGGTAATGCAATCGGACCCACCGAACTGGATATACAAAGCGTGGAAATAACACCGGGCGCAGCCTCAGCTTTATATGGTATGAACGCTATAAATGGAATGGCTAACCTTCTGACTAAAAGCCCTTTTACTTACCAGGGTTTAAGTATATATCAAAAAACAGGAGTAAATCATGTGGATGGTATTGATCATGACCCGGCTATTCTTACGGAGTCGGCTATACGATATGCGAAAGCATTCAATAATAAGTTTGCTTTTAAAATAAATCTTGGTTACATGCAGGGTATTGACTGGCGTTCCAATACAAGGCTTGATCAGAATACCAACAATTTGAAAAGCGCTAATCCCGGATTTCCTGCTTTAAATGGCGATGCGAATGTTGCTTTTGATGGCTGGAATAAATACGGCGATGATGCTTTAGCCGGAAGTAATGTGGTTTCAATCGGGGGATTGAATATTGATGGAAAGGCCAACCAGACCTTACGTGTTGCACGAACAGGTTACTGGGAAACTGACCTGGTGAGCCCCAAAGTAAGCAACCTGAAGTTTGATGCGGCGCTTCATTACCGCATAACCGATAATGCCGAATTATCTTACTCATATCGTATCGGGCAGATGGATGGCGTATTTCAGCGTGGTAATAAAATAAGGTTGGACAATGTTATTGTTCAAAACCATCATCTTGAATTGAAAGGAAGTAATTATGTTATCCGCAGTTATGTTTCTATAGAAAATACAGGAGATTCATACAATGTAAAACCATTGGCGGATAATATGGATTTGTATAGTGGTGGCGCAACAGATACAAAAACACCCGCCAGTTGGGGAACTAAATATAAAACAGCATTGAATCAATATGCGACAGATCATGGTGGGACGCTGACTTCTGATAACCTGGCTGCAGCTACCGCCTATGCCCGTGAACAGGCGGATGCAAGTCGTGTAAAACCAGGCACTCCTGAATTCGAAGCACTGAAGAATACAATTATTAAAATCAACAACTGGGATATAAAATCAGGTTCAATACCCGACGCACCTGTAACAGGTGGTGCGGCATTAATACAGAAAAGCCGTTTGTATCATACCGAAGCGCAATGGGATCTATCGAAGTATACAAAAATTGTAAACTTGCTGGTAGGTGCTGACGCACGCATTTACGAGGTTATACCGGATGGAAATAATTTTGTTGATTTCAGTCGTCCTATTGACGAACGTAATAAACCTGTTTCCGTAGATGGAAAAGTTCCTGACTCCCTGGATTTCGGAAAAAATATTTATTATAAAAAATTCGGCGGGTTTGCACAGGTAACAAAAACAGTATTAGATGATAAACTGAAATTATTTGGTTCAATCCGCTATGATTATAACCCTGAGTTTAAACCCGTATTTACACCACGCCTTGCCGCAGTGTATACCCTGAATCAAAAACATAATTTCCGCATTACTTATCAACTGGGCTATCGTTTTCCCGCATTGTTTGAGGCATTGTCATATGTAAATAATGGTCGTGTAAAACGTGTGGGCAGTCTTCCATATATCAATGACGGATTAGGTTACCTGGATAACAGTTATACCCAGGCATCTGTAGTTAATTTTAATGCAGCCGTCAGTGCGGCTGGGAATTCAGATTCCGCAGCGTTGGCGAACAGGAGTTTATTGCAGGCTGCTAACCTTCCGGAAGCAAAACCAGAGCAGATCACTTCTTTTGAAATAGGATATAAAAGCATTCTGCTGGATAATAAATTGGTGATTGATATAGATGCATACAGCAATACTTACCATGGTTTCCTCGGGCAGGTACAGGTATTTGTGCCGAAGGGAGAAACAATAGGTTCTGATGCTTCTGTGCTTGCAATGCTCGACAGGAACAGGGATGCCACAAATGCTACTTCAACAACAGCTGCAAGCAAGGGACAGGACCGCTACCGTGTATATACAAACGCGAAAAACGTGTATCACAATTTCGGATCGGCGTTAGGTATTACGTACGTGTTTTATAAAAAATTCACAGTTTCGGGCAATGTAAATTTCAATAAAATGAAATCGAATAATGAGAGTGATATTTTTG
>Ga0207689_10006837_pt1 | contig 10031 bp, 12 predicted proteins | sample KBSMisM52_FD_184312 | JGI IMG/M metagenome (GOLD analysis project Ga0207689, IMG submission 184312) | Miscanthus rhizosphere microbial communities from Kellogg Biological Station, Michigan, USA - KBS Miscanthus M5-2 (SPAdes) (version 2) | ecosystem: Host-associated > Plants > Roots >... | reverse complement strand
ACTGGCGCCGTTTGACCAGGAGTTAAATTACAATCTCGCTTTTAAATATGCCGAAAGCAGGAACCCAAAAGTGCTGGCACTTTGTGATTCACTAATAAAAAAAGATGCTGCGAAGCCACATCCCGAGCCTTATTATTTTAAGGGTGTTTATTATTCCAATACGAATGATAAGCAAAAAGCAATCGAACTCTTTAACCTGGCTATCCAGCACGATTATAATTTCCATAATGCTTATCTCGAAAAGGGAAAAGCGTTGTATGATACTAAAAAAATTAACGATGCACAGAAAGTATTCACACTTCTTTCGACTATTACTCCGTCGCTGGCCGACGCGTATTACTGGATAGCAAAATGCCAGCAATCATCCGGGCAAAATGCAGAAGCAAAAGAAAACTATCTGCGGGCATACGGGCTTGATAAAACATTTACAGAGGCAAAGGATTCTGCCAATAAGATTAAATAGTTTTCTGCCGGGATAACATATTAACGCAACTCTCCTTCAATATTTCTGTAAAAAATTACCACAAAGTGGTATTGACTTTGGCTATACGGGAATGTACATTTGAATTCTTAATAAAGTTCTTTCAGTCGTTATAGTTGGTAAGTTTTCTCAGTGTACCCACCCCGCTCAAACCTTCAGCGGGGTTTTTTATTTATCTTGCGCCGCAAATGAAACTGCATGGCTATTGTCGCACCTTCTTTATTGGCTTCTGATTTTCTAAGATTGGAAAAAGAATGCATGATGCTGAATGAGAGTGAAGCGGACTGGTTTCATCTCGATGTAATGGATGGCCGCTTTGTGCCCAATATCAGTTATGGACCGATGATCATCGAGTTCATCCGCAGCACAACAAAAAAGCCCTGCGATGTTCACCTGATGATCGTTGAACCTGAAAAATATGTTGAAGATTTCAAAGCAGCAGGTGCTGACCTGATCTCTGTACATATCGAAGCGTGCCCCCACCTGCACCGGAATATTCAGCAGATAAAATCATTGGGAATGAAAGCCGGTGTCGCGGTCAATCCGCATACACCTGTTTCTTCATTGGTAGACATTTTGCAGGATATCGACTTCGTAAACCTCATGACGGTGAATCCCGGTTTTGGCGCACAAAAATTTATTCCGCATTCGCTTTCCAAAATACGTGAATTGAGAAAGCTGATCGATAACTGGAATCTTCCGGTGTTAATTGAAATAGATGGTGGCGTTACATTGGAAAATGCCGGTGATATCATGGCTGCAGGCGCTCATGTGCTTGTTGCCGGCAATACCGTATTCAAATCGACAGACCCGAAAGCCGTAATTTCTAAGTTAAAAAGTATAAATATTCCTGCAACCGAGAAATTTTAGGTGCGGAAGTGTATAAGGTTTGAGTTTTGGTGTTCTTGCCAGGAGCAATTTCATTTATTGCAGCATACCGGATTTTGTGGTTTGAATAGTGGGGTTGCCGGCCACATATTTTCATGGCATCTTCGTTGCGTCGCACCCTTGTACGCTATATTTTCATAGCATCAATACCGTGCATTTAAGCAACATTCAATACAGAAGTTTTATTCAATCTTTGCCTCTCGCGGCTAAAGGACCAGGATCGCCGCCAAATCCGAAATCTCAACCTGCGTTATAAGTTTGGTAAAACAATTTGTATCTTGAATGCGATTCTCTCTTATGAAAAAACTAACCCGCCAGATATATCTTCCACTTGCCTTTTTATTGGCATCGCTCACCGTCTTTTCCCAAAAAAAACCGGCCTATGTGTCCGGGAAAGTATTAGATGAAAATGAGAATCCGCTGGCGCATGTTTCTGTCGTGATACTGGGACGGCAAACAGGTATATCCACAAATGATACGGGCTATTTCCGCATAAGGGTTCCTGCCGACCGGTCTTTCGCGCTTGTATTTTCTTACACAGGTTATAAAACGGAACAAAAGAATTTCCTGCTGAGCGAAAACGAAAATGAAAGAATTACACTGCGCATGGAAAGAGGTGCAACCGTTTTACAGGAGGTCGTTGTGTCCGATCAGCGCGACAGGAGAGAAGCCGGCCTGATAAAGCCCAATCCCAAAAGTGTAATCAATATGCCATCGCCGGTGGTGGGCGTAGAGAGCCTGATCAAAGTATTTGTAGGATCAAACAACGAACTCACTTCGCAGTACAATGTGCGCGGCGGCAACTATGATGAGAACCTTATTTATGTAAATGACTTTGAAGTTTTCCGTCCTTATCTTGTCAGCAATGCACAACAGGAAGGACTTAGTTTTATAAATCCTGAATTAGTAAGGAACATCAGTTTTTACAATGGCGGTTACCAGGCTCGTTATGGTGATAAGATGAGCAGTGTGCTGGATATTCAATATAAGAAACCAAAAGCCTTTGGCGGCTCGGCGTATGTAAGCATACTCGAGCAAGGTCTTCACCTGGAAGGTATAACGGCGAAGAACAGGCTAACTTACTTAATCGGCGTTCGCAACAGAACCAATAAAAATATTTTAAGCCGCCAGGAAACACAGGGCAATTATGTTCCTTCTTCCGCCGATCTGCAGGCGCTGATCACGTATCAAATCAGCAGGAAATGGCAGGCTGAATTTCTGGGCAACATTTCATCAACAAAATTTACGTTGATACCTGAATACAGCCAGCTGACATCATCTGTATTTTCTCCGTACTTTTCTGCAAACCTCGGGTTGGATATATATTTCCAGGGGCAGGAAAAAGATCAGTATAGTACCAACATGCTTGGGTTCTCCGCTACCAACCAGGTAAATAAAAGATTAAAGCTGAAATTTCTTGCATCACGTTTTGAAGATAAAGAAGAAGAAAACCAGGATGTGGCAGGTGCGTATTTGTTTGGAGAAAGAGATTTTGATAAAAGCAAACCAACATTTGGGTTGATTGTAAATCCCCTTGGCGCAGGCGTTAATCAGAATTTTTCAAGGAATAAATTGACGATTACCGATTGGAATGTTTCACATAAAGGCTCATATGATATCGGCAGGCATGTTGTACAATGGGGCATTGCCTATGATAAAACATTAATCTCCGATAAGCTGAACGAATGGGAATACCAGGACTCTGCCGGTTATTCATTGCCGCATCATCTCAATTACCTTCCACTAAACAATGTAATAAAATCGAATGCTGACCTGGATGTAGATAAATTTTCCGGGTACCTGCAGGATAATATTGCATTTGGTGACAGTTTAAATGCCTTTACGTTGCAGGCAGGTGTGCGCTACAATTATAATTCGCTCAACCAGGAATTCTTTGTTTCACCACGGATCGGTGTCAGCTGGAAACCAAACTGGAAAAGAGATATTATTTTTCGCGCTGCAGCCGGTTCATATAATCAACCGCCTTTTTACCGTGAGCTGAGAAGATATGATGGTACATTAAATACAGCGCTTAAGTCGCAAAAAAGCTGGCAGGGTGTAATCGGATTTGATTACAACTTCAAAGGTTGGAACCGGCCGATGCGCCTGACAACAGAAGCTTATTATAAGTATATGACGGATGTTGACCCGTATGATATTGACAATGTACGAATCCGTTATTTCGGAAATAATAATGCAAAAGCGTATGCGGCGGGAATTGAAATGCGTTTATTCGGCGAATTGGTAAAAGATGCTGAAAGCTGGATAAGCCTTGGCATAATGGATACAAGAGAGAATATTACCGGTGATACGTACACACAGTATACGTTAGATTCTTTAAATAAACCGGTAGACAGCGCAACTGTAGAAGGCGGATGGTTTCGCCGGCCTACCGACAGGCGGATAACATTTGGTATGTTTTTCCAGGATTATCTTTCCACGAACAAAAACTTTAAAGTATACCTGAGTACATTATACGGAAGCAATCTTCCTTATAATATCCCGAATAGTGTGAAGTATCGCAACGCATTGTTCATTGAACCGTATATACGCATAGACATTGGGTTCAGTGCGTTGCTATTGGATTCAGACAGAAGCAAACGCAGAAGTCATAATCCTTTTCGTGGATTTGATAATATCTGGGCAACGTTGGAAGTATTCAATTTAATTGATCGCGCCAATACCATTTCTTACATGCTGATCAAAGATTTTTCGAATAATATTTTCACCATGCCAAACAGGCTGACACCGCGGTTGCTTAATTTGAAAGTGGTGGCGAGATGGTAAAAACTGTAAATTTCTCTTTTTAAAATAGTCTTTGAACTATACAAGGCACACAAGAAATTTAAGAATTCAACCTTCTATGCCTTGTATTTCTTGTATGGTGAAATGAAATTGTAAAATTCGCGCAGCACCAAATAAACAATGTCACCCTTTCAGGGTTCTGATGATCATTCACAAATGTTGTTCATCTATAAAAATAGCAACCCTTCGGGTTTATTTGGAAAGCCGTTTGAATGTTTCAACAGGAAAATTTTGATCAAAGGAAACTTAGGTTCCGGATTTATTTTCAAAATCAAACTTATGCTCCTCCTGGTACGCTCTGTAAGCAACAGGGTCGCCATACGGCCCTTGATATTTTGCAGAACCAAAGCCAAGTATTGGCCAGAAGATAATGCCCAGTAACAATAATCCAACAGTAAATGCTTCATCTTTTCCAAAACTTTTAGAGATCATATTTGTTAACCATATAGCGAAGATGAAATTCACAAAGGGCAGGAAAAACATCAATACCCACCAACCGGGTTTACCGGCAATTTTAGTCATGATGTAAATATTGTAAATCGGAATGATCGCTGCCCATCCCGGGTGACCGGCTTTTGTAAAAACTTTCCATTGTGCAATGATACAGACGACGGCAACTATAAGCGTACATAATAATATTGCTGAAAGAGCGCCGGATGACAGCGTGTTGTCATATTGATATTCTTCCATGTTTGGTGGTTTTGTTTCATAAAAGGTATAATTTTTTTCAATGCTGCGGCAAAAATTGTATACGCAGGTGTTCATTTCGCTTGTGCCGGATCGTTAAAATACTTATTTATAATCGACAAAGAAAGTTGAATCCGGGATAGGATAATGTCACTAAAGTGACAGGTAGGGAAGTATTAGTCCCGTTCAACCGATGCAAAAGGCTCAATAGAATTGTTGCAGTTGAAGAGTGCGACGCAACCAAAGCTTAATAGATTCGGTAAAGCCGGGAACAAAAAAAATCTCTTATCATTTACTAAAATTTAGCATAAAAAATTTCTCTTCACAGTTGTGAATAAGTAACTTTAGGAAACAAAGAACACATATCCTAATATTGGATAGAAATGATAATTCAAAGTACTCCTTTGATAACATTGTGAAATCTAAAATAGTAGCGAATTGACAGAAACGACCATCAACCTCGAGACCGTAAACCCTATTGAGTTTTTCGGTGTAAACAATGGTAAGCTAGACATCCTCAAAAAGAAATTCCCGCTTTTAAAAATTCTTTCCAGGGGCACTCAAATCAAATTAAGCGGTTCGCCCGAACAGGTGGAAACCGCTAAAGAAAAAATTGATCTCATTGTGCAATACCTTGAACGGAACGGGCACATGAGTGAAAATTATTTTGAGCAGATCCTGGGCGGCGATGATGCTGAAACGGTAGATCATTTTATTGAACGGAACCCGAATGATATACTTGTTTTCGGTCCTAACGGTAAAACCGTTCGTGCTAGAACAGCCAATCAAAAGCGCCTTGTGCAGATGGCAGAACGAAATGATATCGTATTCGCCATTGGCCCTGCCGGTACGGGTAAAACGTATACTGCAGTTGCGCTCGCTGTGCGTGCATTAAAGAATAAACAGGTGAAGAAAATAATTCTTACACGGCCTGCAGTTGAGGCCGGTGAAAGTCTTGGTTTTCTTCCAGGCGACCTGAAAGAGAAAATTGATCCTTACCTGCGCCCATTGTATGATGCGCTGGATGATATGATACCTGCGGATAAGCTGGGTTATTATATGAGCACACGCACCATCGAGATTGCGCCGCTTGCTTATATGCGTGGCCGCACATTGGATAATGCATTTATTATATTGGATGAAGCGCAGAATGCAACGGATCTCCAGATCAAAATGTTTTTGACGCGTATTGGTGCCAATGCAAAAGCGATTATCACCGGTGACCTTACGCAGGTGGATTTGCCGCGTAACCAGAAAAGTGGATTGCAAACAGCATCGCGTATTCTCAAAAATATAGATGGTATCGCACATATTGAATTGGACGAAGATGATGTGGTTCGCCATCGCCTGGTAAAAGCGATTCTCAGGGCTTATGAAAAAGAACGTAAAGAAGAAGAGCCAAGAGAACCCCGCTTTAATAAAGAAAGAGGTCAACAATCATAGCTGACAAAGTTTTATTAGCTTGCAGGAATGAAACAGTATATCCTAAATGCCGCTTCATTCCTGCTTTTCTTTGCGGCAGCCTGTAATAACCAGGATAAGAAAGCCGAAGAATCCAAATCCGAAAACGACATTGACGCCGCCAGGAATTTTATCCGCGCCGCTTTGGACGGAAAATTTAATGAAGCAAAGACTTTTCTTTTATCCGATTCCTCCAACATTCAGTACTTCGACGCGAATGAACGCAACTACCAGCGCATTAACCAGGATGAAAAAAGAAGTTACCGGGAAGCTACTATTAATATTCACAACGTAACACCGGTAAACGACTCGATGACCATTGTCATTTATTCCAATTCTTTTAAAAACGATCATGACACACTGCGTGTATTAAAGAAAAAAAATCAATGGCTGGTGGATTTGAAATATCTATTCGAACATGACAGGGATTCATTGATCAGTGTGGGAGGAAGTAAGAAAGATACACTGAAATGATAAAAAATATTCTCCTGGTTGGTATAGGTGGTGGCATTGGAAGTATTTTCAGATACCTCTGCCAGAAATGGGTATACCAGTTGTATCCTAATAGTTTTCCATGGGGCACATTCCTGGTTAATATTGTCGGTTGTTTTTTGATCGGTGTATTCTTTGCCGCTTCAGAAAAAACCACTTTTATTTCAGGTGACTGGCGTTTATTTCTCACAACGGGACTATGCGGAGGATACACAACCTTTTCAGCCTTTGCGTTTGAAAACATGAGCCTGGTACGTACGGGCAACATCAGCTATACATTACTCTATTCAATTGGAAGCGTAGTATTGGGTATACTTGCTGTGTTTGCCGGTATATTATTGATAAAAACTTTTCTGTAATATTTTTGTACGTCGTATAATTATAACCTAAACAGCCCATTATGTTAACAGTAAAGCATCCCTGGCATGGTCTTTCTCCCGGTGACGGAGCCCCGAGAATCGTCAATGCAATTATTGAGATACCGCAGGGTTCAAGAGCGAAATATGAAATAGATAAGGATACAGGGTTATTAAAACTCGACCGTGTTATTTACTCATCGTTTTACTATCCCAGCAATTACGGTTTTATTCCACAAACCTATGGTGACGATAAGGACCCGCTTGATATACTTGTTATTACGTCGATGCCGGTGCAGGCGCTCTGCCTGATGGAAGCGAAAGTGATCGGCGTAATGCAGATGATTGACAGTGGTGATGCGGATGATAAAATAATCGCTGTAGCCAGCAAAGACCCAAGTGTGAATCATTATAACAACATTGAAGAACTGCAAAAGCATTTCTTTGATGAAATGCGCCATTTCTTTGAAGAATACAAAAAGCTGGAAAACAAAACAGTGGTTGTAGAAGAATTTGGCGACAAAGTGAAGGCGTTGAAAATAGTGGAAGATGGAATAAAACTTTATAAAGAAACATTCAAGCACGCAGCGAATGAGAGATAAGACACAGCCTATGAGTACAGAAACGATACTTCTTTTAACAATAATTGGTCTTGCAGCGGGCATACTCAGTGGTATGGTCGGAGTAGGGGGCGGTATTATCGTTGTACCGGCCCTTGTTTTTTTTCTTGGTTTCAGTCAGCACGCGGCCCAGGGTACATCACTGGGATTATTATTATTGCCCGTAGGCATACTCGCGGTGATTAACTATTACAATAAGGGATATATCGATGTAAAGGTTGTTGCCATCATGAGCATTGCATTTATACTGGGAGGCTGGCTGGGGAGTAAATTGTCGCTGGCTTTGCCACAAGACATTGTAAAAAAGGTCTTTGCCGTTATCTTATTTTATACTGCGTTTAAAATGCTGGGATGGGACGCTGTGTTGATAAACTGGATAAAAAAAGTATTTTAAAATACATGAAACATTTTTTCCCATTTATCCTTCTTCTTTTTGTTCCGTTCCTGGCCAAATCGCAAACCTATTACCTGGGTAATGTCTGCAACGACTATTTCCCCTTTAATCCCTTTGAAAACGAGTTCAGCAACCTATTTAAATTATTAAACGCGGACCCCCGTTCCGGAAATAAAACGATACAGAAAAGAACTGACTCAACACTTTTCCTGTTTAAGTCTGTTTACACTAACTATCCCAAACTGAATACCCGTGTTTTACGTGTTGAAATAAAATTACAGGAGGCGGAAGTTGTTTTATCCGACTCATTACATGTAAAAGATACGTTGATACAATATCAACTGACCTGCTATTTTGATGGCGGTACAAGGGGACTGCAAACTGTAAAAAAGGCGTTTGACAATTTTGACAGGGAATACAAGAATCATTTTTCTACCAGCAGCTCTTCGAAAATAAAAGACGATGATAAAGACTCGGGAATTATAAAGAATTACTTTATATCGCTGTCGCCGATCTCACCCTTATCTATCGCCTGGACAAGCATTGACGAGAATGAAAGTGCCTTTGTGATTCTGTTGCGGCTCAAGCTGAAACAAAATACACTGGATACTTACAAGTTTTCGGACGTAAAATATCCTCACTGACATATAGCCGGTATACCCGGTTCAATCTTTTCTTGCATTATTTTAACAGTAGCCCGGTACTAAAATTTCTACTTTTATTGTGTAAACAAATCAATCCGGCATCTAATCAACTGAACCAACTACCACACGTGAAGGTTGAAAAATATTCCCATATTACCGACCAGGAATTGCTTCAAAACTATTATTCCAGTGAGGATAGTAAATGGCTGGGTATATTGCTCGAACGGTATACCTTATTGCTGCTGGGTGTATGCATGAAGTATCTGAAAAATGAGGAAGAAGCAAAGGACAGCGTACAGCAGATTTTTTTAAAGGCTATCACTGAATTAAAAAAATACAAAGTTGAATATTTTAAATCGTGGATATACATGGTGGCAAAAAACTATTGCCTGATGAAATTGCGTGACAGGCAGGGTAAGTTGCCGGCTGAATTGAATGAAAAACTTACTGCAACTGCCGATAGTCAACCCGATACCAGTACACTGTGGCAAAATGATAAAACACTCGACCTGATGAACGAATCCATGAAAGAACTGAATCATGAGCAGCGGCAATGTGTAACTTTGTTTTACCTGCAAAAGAAAAGTTACCATGAAATAAGTGAGCAAACCGGTTATAATTTGTTGCAGGTGAAAAGTTATATTCAGAATGGAAAACGAAACCTGAAAATACTGATCGAAAGAAAATTAAAAGATAAGGCCTCGTAATGGCAGACAATTTAAAAGACATATTATCCAGTCTTTCTCCGGATATTGACCAGGAGATGCTTTTGCTTTATCTGCAAAATAAACTTTCTGAAGAAAAGAGGCATGAAATTGAAAAGAAGTTGCTGGACAATGAATTTGCGGATGATGCACTCGAAGGTTTGCAGCAGTTTGATGATAAACAACGCATCAATTTACTCGTTGAACAGTTGAATACCGACCTGCGGCATAAATTGGAAAAGAAAAAACAAAGACGGGAAAAATTAAGAATCAAAGAACAACCGTGGATTTATGTTGCTGTACTTATTATTTTAATGCTGATCATTATCGGCTATTTGCTGGTGCGCAAATTACTTCTCCATCAGTGAGTAATGTACATTACTGTGAACTACATATGCCCATAGCGGACAAACAGAAAGACAAATAAGGCCTCGATATGGTCTATGTTTTCTGATATTTCCATGCGGTTCAAACCTTACATCGTCTACAGTAAAATATG
>Ga0207689_10006836_pt1 | contig 10031 bp, 8 predicted proteins | sample KBSMisM52_FD_184312 | JGI IMG/M metagenome (GOLD analysis project Ga0207689, IMG submission 184312) | Miscanthus rhizosphere microbial communities from Kellogg Biological Station, Michigan, USA - KBS Miscanthus M5-2 (SPAdes) (version 2) | ecosystem: Host-associated > Plants > Roots > Rhizosphere... | reverse complement strand
AACTGCGAACCACGTCGCAGGCGTGCCGGGAACCCGTTCGTGGAATGTGAAACGGCGCAGCGGCTTACGGACATAAGAATCGCAGCATAGGCCGGTGCGATCCTGTAGGACCAATGGCAGATACCAGCCCGAGTGGCGCCTGGCCTTTTTGCGGCGCGTTCGCTTGAGCAATGACATCCCGACGGTCCGTTTGGCCCTGAATCTGCGGAACTTTGAACCACGATGGAAGCTGCGAGTCGTATCGAATCCTCTGGTGTGAACCAGGCGCCTGCCGCGTCTGCCGCTGCTGTGCCCGGCACACCTGCGCCTGTCATGGATCGTGAATTCATAATCAAGAACCAGATTGTCGAGCGTTATCTCGCCGGCCGTCTGCCGCCCCGGGGCGTCACCGATTTTGAAAGACTGATTCGCTCGCGTCCGCAGCTCATCGAAGAGCTCGGCCTTCCCGAGAAGGTAAACGCGGGCTTGCGTCTGTTAGACGCGGCGGGCATCGCGGAACCTTGGAGCGAAAAGCCGAAGAAGGTCTGGGAGAAGCCCGCGTTCACGATGGGCGCCGCCGGACTCGCGGTGATCGCGCTCATCGCCTGCCTCGTGCTCGCAATGCAGGTGTCCTCGCGCGAAGCGACGATTGCCAAGCAGAAGGCTGAAAACATGGAACGTGCGATTGCGCCTTCGACGGGCAAGCGCACCATCATCGTGGGGGTCGCCCGCAATGGCCCGCCGTCCCAGGCGACGCTGTCGATCAGCTATGGCCAATTCGCCGAGATGAAAGTCGATGTCTCCTCGTCGAGATACAGCTCATTCAAGGTATCGATCGATCGCGTGAACCAGGGTCGCGTCGCAGTGCTCGACGGCGTCGAAAAAGATTCGAATGGCCATCTGCGCCTTTCGCTGAATGCGGGCGCCTTCGGGCCCGGCGACTACATGGTGGCCATCGAAGGTCTCACCATGCGTCGCGAAAGCGTGCCGGTCGGCTGGTTCCGCATCAACGTCTCGCGTTGATCCGGGCGCGCCCCGTTACGGGCGCAGTTCAACCCTGTCGATGAGTCGCGGAGTACTGGCTCGCGCGTCATCAGCTTCGAACGTCGACTCGCCCCCGCGCCGCGTACTGCGCCAGCGACGGGGAACCCGGTCAATGGCAATCGCATGGATCGTGAGGCCCCCGCTCGCGTCGATACGCAGCCGCAGCCATTGCTTGAAATCCTGGACTCGAAGCGAGGAGAACGCCTCGTTCCCGTGGCGTCCGAAAATCCGGATCGAGACAAATAGATAGACCCCGAGGATGAAGGCGCCTACCGGCGCGCCAAGGACGAAAGTCACGAGCCCGGAGATCAACAGCTGCGGGATGCTGCCGTACGCGAGATCGAATCCCTTCGTCGTGAGCAGCAACGCGCCCCATCCGACCAGGAATGCCGCCGACAGGTGCAGCAGCGCATGGCAGGCGCCGCCCAGGATTCGCCACGAACGAACGTGGGTGTCGGTAAAGAAGATGAATCCCGCAACGATAGTGACCAGCCACATGCCATTCAGCGGATCGCGGATTGCCGCGTTCGTCGTCGCGGCGAGCGCGGTGGGCAGATCGATGATGTCGGATGCTTCCAGGCTCGCCGACGCCAGCCAGGCGGACATGGCATAGAGGAATGCATACATCCATCCGGACTTCGGATTGATGAATGGGAACAGCAGATTCCGCCAGGACAGACCTTTCGAGGTCTTCTCGTCCGGATACGCCGCCCGTTCGGTGAAGCCGTTACGAAGTTGTTTGGTGACCGGAGCGTGCGTGGGATGCAGGAAGGCGCCACCGCCGCCCGAGGTGATCTTCTGGATGCCGTCCGCATTTTCGTGGCGTTTGTAGAAATGCAGGTCGCCGGTGAGAAAAACGCGCGCCTTGCGCCGAAAGACCTTCTCTTCGAGAAACTGCGTGCTCGTGAGTTCTTCGTAGCTTGAATGCTCGGGATAGGCGTCTTCGAGAATCCAGCGCGGCTGCGGCACACAGAAGATGAGGCGCGCGGCATCATCCATTCGCTCGGCAACCTTCTGGAAGTACTGCACCTGCGGCTCGTCGAGGTCGGCCCCGAGTTGCAGGTCGATGGCCAGCAACCACCAGTTGGCGGGAAGCGCGAGCGCGAAATAGCTGCGCGTCTGGCGCGTGGGACACCCGGCAAAGCCGCGCTCCGGCCGGCAGAACGTGCGCGAGAATGCGACCAGGCTGTCGTACCAGTCGTGGTTGCCCGGAATCGCAAACACGTCGGGATGTGGCCGGCCCGCGAATGCGAGTTTGTAAGGCGTCTCGGTGCGCGTGTCGTACTCGGCGCGGTTGGGATACGGGTAGACCTCGTCGCCACCAAACACCAGGATCTTTCCGCCTTGAGTCTTTAACGCGGCGCCGTCGTGCTGGAGCGTGAGCTCAGGACGCGCGATGGCATCCGCGATGGCGAACGTTGAATTCCAGCCGTCACCAATGTCCGCGGCGTAATCGAACCAGAAGTCACCCTGCGCCGCCGAATAGTTGAACTCGCTCTGCGGCTGACTGGCGAGCGCTTCGATGAGCCGCGTATCCGAATGGCGGCCGAAGATGTTGGCGATCGCCACCTGGTACGCGGAATGCGCGAGCACCCGCGGGTCGTACCAGCCGACCATCGAACGCCGTTTTGTGGGCCTTTCCTGCGTCATCACGCACCCCGCAAGGTAAGCACGGGTGGCTGGTTCACCACCGAGCGCGTGGCCAGCCAGCCGGCCAGGCAGACTAACAAACCTCCGCCCACCACACCGTAGAACCATACCCGGGGATCCGGCGTGTACGGGATCTGCAAAACGCGCGTGGCGATATAAACGCCGGCAATCGACGCACCCGCGGATGCCAGCAGTCCTGACAACACGCCGAGGGCTGCGAACTCGGACAACAAACCCTTGAGCACCGTGGAGCGATTCGCTCCGAGCGTGCGCAACATGGCGCTTTCGTAACGTCGTTCTTCGCGACTCGCCTGCACCGCCGCGATCAGCACCACGAGGCCCGCGAGCAGCGTGAACAGGAAGACGCTCTGCACGGCCGCGACGGCCTTGTCGATCACCGAACGCACCTGGCTCAGCAGATCATCCACGTTGAATACCGAAACGCTGGGAAAGCGTCGCACGAGATCAGAGATGGTCTTGGGGTTCTTGGTCCGCAGATGTGCGGCCGTCATCCACGTGCCCTGCGACCCCTCGAGCAGACCCGGCGCGAACATGAGAAAGAAGTTCGGCTGGAAGCTGTCCCACTTCACATCGCGAACGCTCGAGATCTTCGCGGCGCGCGTCTCGCCGGCGATGTCGAATTTGAGTTCGTCGCCGAGCTTGAGATTCATCTCTTCCATGTATTCGGTCGACACCGAGACCAGCGGCTTGCCGAAATCCTCGCGCGTGAACCACTTTCCGGCGGTGATCACGTTGTCGTCGCCGAGCACTTCCGCCCAGGTGATGTTCTGATCGCGATTGGCGAACTCGCGTCCGCGGGGCGTCGAGAACTTGATGTCGTCGATCGGGGTGCCGTTGATGTGCGTCATGCGCGCACGCACCATCGGCCGCGCACGCGCATGCAGAGCACCGCGCTCTTCGAGGAACGCCGTGAACTGCTCGTGTTCGTCGGGCGGGATGTTGATGAAGAAGAAGTTCGGCGTGTCCTCGGGGAGGCTGCGCTTCCAATCGTTGAGCAGATCGTTGCGCACCACCGCGAGCAGCAACAGCATCATGATGCCCAGCGCGAACGCGGTGAGCTGCACCACGCTTTCGGCGCGCCGGCGGCCGAGGTTGGCGATGCCGTACCGCCAGGAAACGCCGACACCACCGCGAAAGCGGGTAGTTAGCCAGACGAGCAACCAGCCGACGGCCGCGACCAGCGCCACGAATGCCGCCACTCCGATCACGAAGGCGATGGCGGTGCGTCGGTCGTGCAGCACCCAGAAGATCAGGAACGCGATGGCGATCACTGCCGGGCCGAAGGCGAGGATCACGAGCGGCGGCGGCGGTCCCAGGTCGCGACGCAGAACCCGCAACGCGGGCGTGCGCGACAACTGCAATAGCGGCGGCAGTGCAAATCCGCTGAGCACCGCGATGGCCGTGAGGAAACCGATGCCGAGCGGGGCGAACCCCGGCGCGGGCAGATCGCCGCGCAGCAGCCCTTCGAGAGCCTTCACGAGCCAGGCCTGTGCGCCAAAGCCCAGCAACGAGCCGAACACGGCGGCCAGCAATCCCACGATGGTGAGTTGCACCAGGCTCACCACGAGAGTGAATCCGCGCGTCGCACCCAAGGTCTTGAGCAGCGCGACTGAGTCGAGATGCCGGTGAACGTAGCGTCGCGCCGCCATGGCCACGGCGATCGCGCACAGCAGCACCGCGACGAGGCTCGCGATACTCAGGAAGCGTGCAGAGCGATCGATGGCCGACTTGATCTGCGGCGCGGAATCTTCGACGTCTTCGATTTCCTCGCTGGGCTTCTTGTTCGCTTCGAGCCATTTCTTGAACTCGGCGATCCCGGTGCGCGGTCCGGCAAACAGCTGCGCAAGCCTTACGCGACTCCCGGGCCGCACGAGCGCGGTGGATTCGAGATCCGCCTCGTTCATGATCAGGCTCGGCGCCAGCTCGAGGAACGTGGCGCCCTGGTCCGGGCGCGAAATCAGGATGCGGGAGACACGAAACGTACGCGCGCCGATGTTGACCTGCGTGCCTACCGACACGCCCAGTGCCGCCGCGAGTCGCGAATCTGGCCATACCTCGCCGCGCGCCGGGTTTCCCTGCGCAGGTTTCGGCTCACCAAAGGGCTCGTCGGACAACAGCACGCGGCCGCGCAGCGGATATTTCTCGGAGACCGCTCGCAGCGATGTCAGCTGATTGATGTCGCCGTTGAACACCACACTGAAGAGGCCCGTGGTGCGCGCGATATCGAGCCCGCGGGCTTGCGCCTCCACGATGGCCTTGTCGTCCATCGGCTGCCCGGATTCCAGGCGAAGATCGGCCGCGAGAACTTCGCCCGCCTGGTTGTCGACCGCGATGCCAATCCGGTTGACGAGAAAGCCCACGCCGGTCAGCGCCGCCACCGCCACAGTGATTGCGAGCACGAGCACTCCGAGCTCGCCGGACTTCCATTCGCGACGCAGTGTGCGCAGCGCAAGGACCACGGCTTTCATGGCACGCGGCTCATTTCAGCCAACCTGAATCCATATGCAGAACCCGCCCACATCGTCCTGCGACGGCGAGGTCGTGTGTGACCAGCACCAGCGTGGTGTTCAACTGAGCGTTGAGTTCAAACAGCAGCGAAATGATGCGTTCGCCTGTGTGCGTATCGAGATTGCCGGTGGGCTCATCCGCAAACAACACCGCCGGACGGGTAACGAAGGCGCGTGCGAGCGCGACGCGCTGCTGCTCGCCACCCGAGAGTTGGCGCGGGTAGTGTCCCGTACGATGCTCGAGACCCACGCGACCCAGGGTTTCCGCCGCCGCGGCGCGCGCGTCGCGGCGCCCGGCGAGTTCCAGCGGCAGCATCACGTTTTCGAGCGCCGTGAGCGAGGGAACAAGATGGAAGGACTGGAACACGAATCCAACGCGCTCGGCGCGCAGTCGCGCGCGACCATCTTCGTCCAGCGCCGTCAAGTCGGCGCCGGCGAGAGATACGCGTCCGGATGTCGGCGTATCGAGGCCCGCCAGCAGCGCCAGCAACGTGGATTTGCCCGCGCCGGATGCACCTACGATGGCGACTGATTCGCCAGCCGAGATATCCAGGGAGACATCGTTCACGATGGTCAGCATGCCTTCGGGGCTGGTAACCTTTTTTGTGAGGCTTTCTGCTTTGAGTACGCTCATCAGGCTCATTCAGTTGATGTTGGTCTTCGCGCTGGTAAACCCGGCCGGAGCCGAAAGCGCTGCGCCCCGCACCGTCGTAGTGCTGGGCGACAGTCTCAGCGCCGGATATGGCATCGCCGTAAAGGAAGGCTGGGTAAACCTGCTTGCGCAGCGGATCGCCTCCGAAGGGTACGGATACCAGGTGATCAACGCCAGCGTAAGCGGCGAAACCACGCAGGGTGGACTCGCTCGCCTGCCTCGCGCACTTCAGATCCACAAACCCGCGATCGTGATCATCGAGCTGGGTGGCAATGACGGCCTGCGCGGCCTGCCGCTCGCCACGAGTCGCGAAAACCTGCGGAAGTCGATCGAGCTGGCTAGCGCAGCGCAGGCGCGGGTGGTGCTGATTGGAATGATGATTCCACCTAACTACGGGGAGCGGTATGCGAAAGAATTCCAAGACATGTACGCCACGCTCGCGTCCAGTCACTCGATCGCCCTGGTACCCTTCCTGCTGGACAAGGTCGCGCTGAATCCCGAACTGATGCAGAACGATGGCATCCACGCGAATGCGAAAGGCCAGCCGCGAATGCTCGAAAATGTCTGGCCAACGCTCAAGCCGCTGCTAGTTGCTCCGCGCAAACCCGCGAGCTAGCCTGCGACACCGTACTCGAGGGGTCGCCGTGGAAAAACATTGGCTCAAGTCGTATCCGCCGGGCATTCGGCCAGAGATCGACATAAATGAGTATTCCTCGCTCAAGGAGCTCATAGAGCGCGGGCTCGCCATCCACTCCGTGCGCGATGCTTATGTCCAGATGGGCAAAGCCCTGACTTTCGGCGAGCTCGATGTCCTGTCGATGCAATTCGGAGTGTTCCTGCAGCACAGCTGCGGCCTCAAGAAGGGCGATCGCGTCGCCATCATGATGCCTAACACGCTGCAATATCCGATCGCGATACACGGTGCGTTGCGCGCCGGCTTCGTCGTGGTGAATACCAACCCGCTCTACACCGCGCGCGAGCTCGAACACCAGCTTGCAGACTCCGGCGCCACCGTCATCGTCATCCTCGAGAACTTCGCGCACGTGCTTCAGGAAGTTATTGCGCATACGCCCATCAAGCATGTGATCGTGACCAGCGTTGGCGAGATGCTCGGATTTCCCAAAGGGGCCATCGTCGATTTGGTGGTTCGGCACAAGCGCAAGCAGGTGAAGCCATACAGCCTGCCCGGCTCCAAGAACTTCAAACAAGCTCTGAAGGAAGGAGCCAAGGTTCGCCTGCAGCCCGTCAAGCTCACGCATTCGGACATTGCGTTTCTGCAATACACCGGGGGCACCACTGGCGTCGCCAAGGGCGCCATGCTCACACACGGCAACATGATCGCGAATGTCCTGCAGGCGCTCGAGTGGATAGGTCCCTCGTTCGCTCGCGAGCCAGCCACGCTCATCACAGCGCTGCCGCTGTATCACATCTTTGCGCTGACGGCTAACTGCCTGCTGTTCGTCCTGCTTGGCTGGCGCAACGTGCTCATTACCAATCCGCGCGATTTCCCTGCGTTCGTTGCCGAGATGCGCAAGTACAAGTTCACCTATCTGAGCGGTGTGAACACCTTGTTCAACTCGCTGTTGCACACCCCCAAGTTCGAGACGCTCGACTTCAGTCAACTACGACTCACATTGGGCGGCGGCATGGCCGTGCAGGAAGCGGTCGCCAAGCGCTGGAAGGAAGTCACCGGAACTGTACTCACGCAGGCGTGGGGACTAACCGAGACCTCGCCCGCCGCATGCATCAACCTGCCAGGCGAGGATTTCAACGGTTCGATCGGCCTTCCGATTCCGTCGACCGAAATCAGCATTCGCGATGACGACGGCAAAGAGCTTGGCATCAACGTCGTCGGAGAGATCTGCGTGCGTGGCCCGCAGGTGATGGCCGGCTACTGGAACCGGCCCGACGAGACTGCGAAAGTAATGATCGGTGACGACGTTCTGCGCACCGGCGATATTGGTCGAATTGATGAGCGCGGCCTGGTGTTCATCGAGGATCGCAAGAAGGACATGATCCTGGTGTCCGGCTTCAACGTGTATCCGAATGAAGTGGAGAGCGTGGCCGTCACACATCCCGGTGTGCTCGAGGCGGCCGCGATCGCGCAGCCAGACGAGAGATCTGGCGAGGTCGTCGCGCTGTTTGTCGTGAAGAAAGATCCGAACCTCACCGAGCAGGAACTCATCGAACACTGCAAGAAGTCACTCACCGGATACAAAGTGCCGAAGCACGTGTATTTCCGGAAAGACTTGCCGAAGACAAACGTCGGGAAGATTTTGAGGCGGGCGTTGAGGGATGAGTTGCCGAAAATCTAAGTTCCGGCTTTATCTTACGATTGTTCATTAGACGGTTGCTCGAATGCAAAGGCCACAACTCCAGCTTCGCGAGTTGGGATCCGATGACGATTCGACCGCGGTATATTTCGTGACTCGAGCCAGTCGTCTACCGCCATCGCGAAAACTAGGCCCTGCGCTTTCGCAAATTTCTTGAAAGACAAAATTTCGCGCGCAGGAAGTCGAGGCACTTGTGCCAAGACCTCGAGGAGAACGTTGCCGCGGTAGTTGCGTTCGCTGTTATAGGCAACAGTCCGAAGCATTCGCTCGACCATTGTCGCGGTGCGAAGCACCTGAGCCGAGTCAAGTCCAGAGGGCGCGACAACTTGGGCCTTCGGAATCCATGCGCCACTGCGCGTGCGGCGAACGAGCTTTCGGGAGACCATTTCGGCAACCACCTTTTTGGCGTGCTTCTTCCCATTTACTCGTTGTGCCAGCTTGAGCAAAGTGCCCGCGTTTCCATTCCATGTTAGCTCGCGAGGCTTTCCATCTTTGTCCAAGTATGCTTTCTCGAAGTGCCAACGTCTGCACAGGTCCGCCATCCGTGTTATCGGTCTTCCCTCACCACTCGGCGGAATCACCCCTCTCGCATATCCTCTTTCCAATGCGGCGCGAAACTGCGTTTCTGTCGTCTCTCTTGAGATTCCGAAAGTTGACATCAACTCGCAGAGCGCGGTCATAGCACCGCCGAAGTATTCTGCTTGCTGTTTCTTTGAAGCCATTTTCAGCTCCGGAGTTTTCGAGTTCGTTCAGCCCGCGACACAAGCGTAAATATGGTGACCCGATTCTTGCTTTGTCGGGATTTCCCCCGAGAAACGAACAACTGCGGAAGGTTGTCGAGTAAGCCAGTAACGCGGCTCGCAATAGAGTTTTCAACGTACAAATCTTGGATTTCGTTTGATGCACGAATCCTGTCTTGACGCTTCACCAAGATTCCATCGCTTTGCGATAGCGCACTAACGATTGAAGCCGCGAAAACGAGGTTCGACAACTCGCGTTGGTGCGCAATGCGCGAGTCCGCGCTTTTGGTGATCGATATCCACATGCGTTTACGTTTGAGCTTTACGCGCTTCTTGCGCTCAAGCTCAGTTAGGATTACTCGATATGGAATGTCGCCACTGTAATAGCGGCACAATGTTTCAAAACTTGGGAATGGCCCCGTGACCCTCAATGCCAATTCCTTGCCTGCACGGGAATAGCCTTTCGCTATTCGCCATGCACTCAGAACGCGAAGGGCTCTGGGAAAATTCTCGGGCTCACGCGGTGCGGGTTTGTAGTTCGCCGAAACCACGCGCTTAACCTCTGCCCTACTCAGGCCCGTCAAGGCAGCAATTCTAGCGAGGTGCGGTCGCCCGGAACTTCGCATACGTGCGCGTTTTGCGGCTGCTTTGACGAAAGACACTCGCGCAATTTGCGCTAGCCGCGTAGGGGTAATTTCAAGCGGAACCAACATCGAAGCCAGGACGTCGAGTAGTGCGGCTAACGCCACCTCGGTGGCGTCCTCTTTCGATTGTTTCATCTTCCTTCCGCACGGGAATTTCCCACGGCTGGAATTCAGCCCGTCTTCGAGTATTTGCCGAAATCCGCTAGAAACTGAAGTTTCAAAAGGTGCGCTTGCGTAGTAGCAAAACCATGTTGCTGCGATCTTCGAAAACGCAAATTCGGAACGCAGGCTCAGTACATGAGCGTGCGAGACTCAAAAAAAGCGATTCGACGGGATGTTGAAACGCTAAATCGATGTGATCGAGCTAAAGGCTTCCAGATCCAATCGAGCTGTTCAGGCTCGTGCCCGAACCGATTGAGCTGTCGATGGTTTTGCCCGATCCAATCGAGCTGTTCAGGCTC
>Ga0207689_10006835_pt1 | contig 10032 bp, 11 predicted proteins | sample KBSMisM52_FD_184312 | JGI IMG/M metagenome (GOLD analysis project Ga0207689, IMG submission 184312) | Miscanthus rhizosphere microbial communities from Kellogg Biological Station, Michigan, USA - KBS Miscanthus M5-2 (SPAdes) (version 2) | ecosystem: Host-associated > Plants > Roots >... | reverse complement strand
AAAGTATTGGCGAGCCGCCGCGCTAAAGGCCGCAAGAAATTATCGGTATCTGACGAAAGCAAATTAAAATAGAATTCCGGCATCCGGGAAGATGCGCGAGGAACATTTATATAATTTTAGCTCCGGAAGTATCCGGAGCTTTTTATTTTCAACCTATTTTATTGATGTGGCCAAACAATTCACACTGGGGAAGACCGAACGGCTGAAAAGCCGGAAGCTGATTGATCAATTATTTAAGGAGGGAAACACATTTAATGTATTTCCATTCCGGGTCCATTTTCTCATGGGAGTGCCATCGATCACAACGGCTGCGAATCCGGATAACAAGGCATCCACCGTTCACTTGAAAATGGGAGCCGGAGCTGCCATCCGGAATTTTGTAAAAGCCACAGACCGGAACCGAATTAAAAGAATTACAAAAGAATCATGGAGGCTGCAAAAAAATATATTGCAGCAAAAACTCGCAGAGAAGAAAATATTCCTGAACGTTTTTCTTATTTACACAGCGAAAGATTTGCCAAACTATGAAACTGTTTACAATAAAGTGCGTTTAATTTTGGATAAGCTGATAAAACAAACCGATGAAAACAGTTCTAAGGATTCTTAGCCTTCCTTTCATTGCATTGATCAAACTTTATCAATGGATCATTTCACCATGGTTGGGATCGCAATGTCGGTTTACACCATCCTGTTCGCATTATGCTGAAGAGGCGTTTAAAAAATATGGACTGTTCAGAGGCCTATGGCTCACTGTGAAAAGGATTTCACGCTGTCATCCCTGGGGGGGCCAGGGCTATGATCCGGTACCCTGACAGGATCTTTAAAAAGAAATAAAAATCCGTAACCGTTGTGATACAGTTACGGATCGAAAAAAAGTTCTCCGCCGGCGGATGCTATGGTTTATATTTCTTTGCCACTTTATTCCAGTCAATAACATTCCAGATGGCTTTCAGATAGTCGGGACGCTTGTTCTGGTATTTTAGATAATAAGCGTGTTCCCACACATCAACGCCTAATATTGGGGTACCCTTTACTTCGGCAACATCCATTAATGGATTATCCTGGTTGGGTGTGGACGTGATCTCTAATTTACCATCTTTCAGGATCAGCCATGCCCAGCCGCTTCCAAATCGGGTAGTACCTGCTGCGGCAAATTTTTCCTGGAACGCTTCGAAAGATCCGAATGTAGTATCAATGGCTGAACCTAAGTCTCCGGAAGGTTTTCCGCCAGCACCAGGTCCGAGGATCTCCCAGAAAAAACTATGGTTCCAATGCCCGCCGCCATTATTACGGACAGCCGGACTAATGCTCCCTGCGGATTTTACAAGTTCTTCCAGTGACTTGCCTTCGTTGGGTGTGCCCGCAATGGCTTTATTAAGATTGTCAACATAAGCCTGGTGATGTTTTCCATGATGTATCTGCATGGTCAGCTCGTCGATATGCGGCTCCAGAGCATTGTGTGCATAAGGAAGCGCCGGTAATGTAAATGCCATAACTAAAGATTTTCAATTAATGTTATTATTCAATTTGGATAACAAAATTAGGCCACAACGGTTGATCTATAATGTGAAAATGTGGAAATGTGATAAATGTGGAAATGAAAGGCGTGCAAAACGAAACATTCCTTCATATACTCTCCCGCTTGCAGCGGGCTCAAATTCCCACACTTCCACATTTATCACATTTTCACATTATATTCATCGGCTGTCAAAATCTATCACCACCCTTTCTGTTGTGGGATGGCTTTGACAGGTAAGTATATATCCCTGCGCCAGTTCTTCGGGCTCCAGAGCCCAGTTCGTATCCATCACGACATGGCCCTCAATTAACCTTGCCCGGCAGCTGGCACATACTCCACCTTTACAGGCATACGGTAAGTCGGCACCCTGTTTTAACGCAGCATCCAGAATACGTTCACCACGATAATCAACATCAAAGTCAAAACTTCTTCCGTCTAATTTAATTGTGACATTGCTTTTCTTACCGGGCTGCACTGTTTCATTACCGGTATTTTCCGAATCGGTCCTCTTTACGGTGTTGAATAATTCAAAATGGATCTTACTCTTATCAATTCCCTTTTCTATTAAATAATCACGGATCGTAAAGATCATTGCTTCTGGTCCGCAAAGAAATATATCGTCCATTTTTTCATATGCAATCAATCTGCGAAGTTCATTAAGCTTGTCATTATCGATCCTGCCGGAATTAACAGGAGCTTCCATTTTTTCGCGGCTAAGAATATGGATCAGTACCAAACGATTGAGGTATCTATTCTTTAGCGCTTCCAGCTCTTCAAGAAAAATAATGGAATTTCGTGTGCGGTTGTTGTATACCAACGTAAACTGCGACCCTGGTTCTGTGCTCAACGTAGATTTAATAATGGAGATAACCGGTGTAATGCCGCTGCCGGCAGCAAAGGCCAAATAATTTTTTTTTTGGTCAGGATGAAGTGACGTATAAAATGTTCCGGTCGGCGGCAACACTTCTATTTCATCACCCGCTTTCAATTCCCTATTCGCAAAACCTGAAAACAATCCCTTCTCGGCTTCCTTAACCGCCACCGTTAACTCATTTTCGTAAGGTGCCGTGCAAATGGAATAGGAGCGACGCACATCATTTCCCCGGATAACCGCTCGCAGGGTAATATTTTGACCATGGGAATAAGAGTAAATGTCCTTCAGTTCCGGCGGAACAGCAAAAGTGATCAATACGCAATCAGCCGTTTCCTTTTTTACTTCTTTAATCTTCAATCTGTGAAAATGAATTGACATCAGCGTTCGAGAAGTTATGTTATAAAGTTCGGTATTTCGCCAGTGACGTCGAAGGGCCCGCTTCAGTCAGAAATTTTCAGGACTATTTTTTTTCGGAAAGTCTGGTTCATCCTTCCGAAGAATCTGCGTTGCGGCCGTGCAAAGAGGTGCAGCGATAAAAATCAAATGGTTTTCCGAAGGCCATCAGTTAGGATCACTACCATATTATTTTCCAGTTCTTCACCGTTTATTTTTTCTTTGGACCGGTGCCAGCTTTCGATTCCACTAATGGCATGCAACATTATAAGGACAGCGGTAGATGCGTCAATTTTTTTTATTTCTTTTTTTTGGATTCCTTCTTCAATAATAGACGCAAAACGTTTGCGGTAATTTCGACGCTGGGTTTGAAAATTACTCAGGTAAGGTTCTTCAAGGTGTTTCCATTCACGGTCGCTGACATATACTTCCTCATAATTGTCCACCATCTGGCGTATATGAAAACGCAGCAAGGTCTCGACTTTCTGTATGGAACTATCCTGACTGGTCTCTATGGCCTCCATATTTACGGTGAAGCGATTGGCAACATTGAAACAAATTGCCTCCAGTATTTCATTTTTTGAACGGATGTGATTATAAAGGCTGGCCGCTTCAATGCCTACCGATTCTGCCAGATCACGCATCGAAGTGGCCGCGAAGCCCTTTTCGCGGAACATGACAGCCGCCTTCTGTAAAATGATATCTTTTTTGGACGCCTTGCGACGCTGATTTTTTACCATTACTTCAAAGATAACACAGAACTACGAAATACTAACGGGTGTTGCGTGATGATGAAAACTGACAATTTACCCAATTTCATATAAGTTTGCACGCCTTTTGCAAGGTCAGTCGAAATATAAAAAGACAGGGAGCTTTTACTCCTGCTTCTGGCCTGTTTACTTCAAAATAACTCAACATGTCGTTAATCGTCGTGGGCTCAATGGCTTTTGATTCAATTGAAACACCATTCGGAAAAGCGGAACGGATCGTAGGTGGCGCGGCTACCTACATCGCTTATGCAGCTGCAAACTTTGTGACTCCGGTCAAACAGATATCCATTGTGGGATACGATTTTCCCGTCGAAGAAATGGAGGAACTAAAAAGAAGGGGGGTGCAGCTGGAAGCGGTGGAAATGGTACCTGATAAAAAATCGTTTTTCTGGAGTGGTCGCTATCATGAGGATATGAATAGTCGTGATACCCTCATTACAGACCTGAATGTGCTTGGCGATTTCAAACCCAAAGTTCCTGACAGCTATCAGGATTCGGAATTCCTGATGCTGGGTAACCTGGCGCCTGCGGTACAAATAAGTGTAATAAGGCAAATGAAAAAAAGACCGAAGCTCATTGCCATGGATACGATGAATTTCTGGATGGAAATAGCCCTGCCCGAATTGCAACAGCTGCTAAAGATGGTGGACGTACTCATGATCAATGATGCAGAGGCCCGGCAGCTTACTGGACAATATTCTATTGTGAAAGCCGCAAAAGAAATTTTGACCATGGGCCCCCAGTATCTGGTGATAAAAAAAGGAGAACATGGCGCGCTTCTTTTTCATGGTGACAATGTCTTTTTTGCACCCGCACTTCCTTTGGAAGAAGTATTTGATCCTACCGGAGCAGGCGACACATTTGCCGGCGGCTTTTTGGGCTATCTTGCCAAAACGAAGGATGTGTCCTTTTCAAATATGAAGACGGCGATTATAGTCGGCAGTGCTATGGCTAGTTTTTGTGTAGAAAAATTTGGCGCTACACGCCTAAAGGAAATCACAGGAAGGGATATCGATGCCCGTATCAGACAGTTTAGGGAACTGGTGAATTTTGATATTGAGCTGGTCTAGCCTAAATTAACGGCACCGGTTTTTAATGACTGCCATTGGGCTGTTGTCCCTGCGACATAAGATTTATGACCAAAAATTCAGGGGGATCTGAAAACTGGCGGATCAAATCACTGTACTTCTGTTTCAAATTACGTTTGAAACTTCCAAGGTATCCCGGCCTCGGGATATATTCATGCTCCAGGGGAACAGCTTCAATAAGATCATTTCCGATATACATCATCAATTGCATAATGAACTGTTATAACACAAAGCAAGCCCAATTCCAGATTTTATGCAATACCAACAAGTACTCTTTTTTAAAAGTAAGTTTACGCTATCCTGTATACGTGATGATACACACCGGTATCCGATACCCGGCAGGAAAAAAGTCCCATCCCAAAATAATAAACACCGGAACTTTAAACTACAGCACTTATCCTTTACCTTTTATCTCATTAACCACAATGCCCTGAACACCCCCTTTTTCTGATACAGTACCTGTTACGGTAACCTGTTCGCCGGCATGTGTTTTGGCGTCAGCATAAGCCTCTTTCTTATCATGATTTTCTACCAGTAGATAGACCTTACCATCGCTGGTAAGCAACCCCATCGGGGAACCGCCTTTTATACAGGTGACAGCGCAGGATTTATGTCCATCTCCATGAGCACCGCTGGCCATGTAACAGGACATATCAAGTACTTCACCGGAAATAGTTTTCGGTTTGTCCTGGGCGTTAGAGCTAGCGGCCAACAGGCAACAGGCAATCGTGAAAGAAGATGCGACCTTCCAGAAATTAACGTGATTCTTTTTCATATAGAAAAATTAAAAGTGACTAAAAAGAAGAAGAATGGCAGGGTGTCCTGTAATTTACGAAATTTTGGGAAATCGGATTTCCCTCATTTGCGGCATGATACTTCTTATAGGGACTTACGGAACGAACTGCTAAAATTTCGTGCCCTTCTTAAAAAGAAAGCTCGTTATCTTTAAACTATTCCTTCACGATCATCCGGATTAAATATGAAAGACGTTATTATTGACCGCCGTAAGTTCATACGCAATGCGTCTGCTGCTCTTGCCTTATCCACGCTTCGTGCAAGTGGATTGGATTTTTTAAACATGCCGTCAACCCGGCGGGTTGCCCTGATCGGCACCGGTTGGTATGGTAAAAGCGATTTGTTCAGACTTATGCAGGTAGCTCCGGTAGATGTTGTGGCGCTTTGCGATGTGGACAGACACCAGCTGGAACATGCGGCTGCGATGGTAAGTGACCGCCAGCCAAACAAGAAAAAACCTTATCTGTATGGCGATCATCAAAAATTGTTAGCGGAACAGGCACCGGATATCGTATTGATCGGAACTCCTGATCACTGGCATGCCCTGCAAACCATTGATGCGTTGAAAGCCGGGTCCCATGTGTATGTTCAAAAACCAATAAGTACAGATGTCATCGAAGGAGAAGCGATGGTTGCCGCCGCCAGAAAATATAACAGGGTGGTGCAGGTAGGCACACAACGCAAAAGCACTCCCCATCTGATTGATGCAAAGAAAAATATTGTTGACGCAGGCCTGCTCGGCCGGGTATCCCATGTGGAAATGTGCTGTTATTTTCACATGCGGGCAAATGGCAACCCGCCGGTGGAAAAAGTCCCCGATTTTTTTGACTACGACCGGTGGACTGGACCTGCCCCATTACGTGAATATGATGGATTGCCGCACGTTAGATGGTGGCGGACATTTATGGAATATGGCAATGGCATCATGGGTGATATGTGCATTCATATGTTTGATACCGTTCGCTGGATGTTGAAACTCGGGTGGCCAAAACGAATAAGTTCCACCGGTGGCATCTATGTTGATAAGACAGGCAAGAGCAATATCGCAGATACCCAGCATGCTGTTTTTGAATACGATGGACTAAACTGTGTATGGCAACACAGAAGCTGGGGCACTCCTGCCGATCCTGAATATCCCTGGTCATTTAAAATTTACGGCGATAAAGGAACTCTTTGTGCCAGTACAATGCAATATGACTTTATACCCGAAGGCGACGGGCAGAAAATTCATAAAGACGTAGTATATGAGAAAGAAAAATACCCGGAAGACCTGAAAGAGCCCGAAATTGAATTGAACGCAGCTCCCGCTACACGACTCCATATGCTTAATTTTCTAAATGCTATAGATAAAGGTATCAGACCCGTTGCGGACATCGAAGAGGGGCATATATCAACTGCCAGTTGTATTCTTGCAAATATCTCCATGCAGACAGGGCGCCCATTAAAATATGATCCGGTTAGACGCGAAATTGCCGGGGATCCGGAAGCAACAAAACTTTTGCAAAGAACATACCGACAGCCCTGGATCCATCCGCTCCCAACTACTGTATGATGATGGGTAATTCGAAATAAATAAACCCGTCCTGCTCTGTTTCTTCGGATTAATATAATATTTGCAGTTTGTATCACCTTGTGAACTTCTTTACCAAATAAAATTCATGTACGATAAAACAAACCCCCTACGTGTATTAGTGGTTGGCTGTGGTAATATGGGTGCATCCCATGCGATGGCATATCATTGTATTGATGGTTTCCAGATTTGCGGCCTCGTTTCTACCGGAAAAAGCAAAGAAATAGTGAACGCCAAATTGGGAGGCGGTTACCCGCTATATGACGACTTTGAATCAGCGTTAGCAACTGTAAAGCCGGATGCCGTATGTATCTCCACCTATCCGGATACTCATGAGAGTTTTGCTATACTGGCACTTGAGGCAGGCTGTCATGTATTTATTGAGAAACCACTGGCAGATACCGTCGCAGGCGCTGAACGTGTTGCGGCGGCAGCTAAAAAAGCAGGCAGGAAACTGGTAATCGGATATATCCTTCGACATCACCCATCCTGGGTACGATTTATTCAGCTGGCCCAGGAACTCGGAAAGCCGCTGGTGATGCGAATGAATCTTAATCAACAAAGTCATGGCTATATGTGGTCTGTCCATAAAAGCCTGATGAAGACGTTGAGTCCGATAGTAGATTGTGGTGTTCATTATATAGATGTGATGTGCCAAATGGTGCGTTCCAAACCCATCCAGGTAAATGCTATTGGGGCCAGGCTAACAGAAGAAATTCCGGCTGGCAATTATAATTACGGACAATTGCAAATCCGGTTTGAGGATGGATCTGTTGGATGGTACGAAGCAGGCTGGGGTCCGATGATCAGCGAAACCGCCTTTTTTGTTAAGGATGTGATAGGTCCCAAAGGTTCAGTATCCATTGTCGCGAAGGAAGCTGGCGGAGCCGGCAAATCGTCTTCCATTGAGGCACATACGAAGACAGAATCGATCCGGTTTCATCACGCCGGTCTCAACAACCAGGATGAATTCGTTAAGCCTGACGACTGGATCAACCTGGATGACGAACCAGACCATCAGGAATTGTGCAACAGGGAACAACGGTATTTTTTAAAATCCATACAGGAAAATACAGACCTGACAGATCATATTCAGGATGCCGTAAACAGCCTGCGCATCGCATTTGCCTGTGATGAATCAGTGCACACCGGAAAAATCGTATCGCTTATTTAGTTACTCATTCTTTTTTATACTTCATGCTATGGTGACAGGGGCGCTTTCGCAGATCCAATTATATAGATCGATTCATCCTAACATCGAAAAAGCGATCGATCACATTATGGGGTTGGATGTAACAGTTCTTTCTACCGGAAAATATGAGATCGACGGAGACGATATTTTTTACATGGTGAATGAATACAGTACCAAACCCGCTACGGAGTGCGAACCGGAACGTCATCGCAAATACACTGACATTCAAATCATGTTGAGTGGCACCGAAAAATTTGGCTACTCGCCTTTTACGGACCAGCAACCATCCACTGGTTTTTTACCGGATAATGATGTCGCCTTTTATCAACTTCCGCCGGAGACAATCGATTATATTACACTATCGCCAGGCAGATTCATCCTGTTTTTTCCGTCGGATATCCATCAGCCCGAAGTATATGCTACATCTCCGGCAGCAGTTAAGAAATTGGTAGTAAAAGTAAATACCGGGTCTATGACCGCGACACCGTAACCAACCAGCTATGAAGCGGCTTTGCCTAATGCCGTTAATGCATTCACCAGCACATCGAGTTCCTGCGGAGTTGTATAAATATTCGGTGTAATCCGGCAGCCCTGTACATTGGCATAATCAATCGCCACGGTATATATCCTGTAATTCTTCAGCAGCGTTTCTGCCAGTAGTGACGGTTTCATGTCTTTTATGCCGGCGTTGGCAATTCCACAGGACCGTCCCGGAGCAGCAGGTGTATTCACGATCACACCTGGTAAATTGCGCACTTTCCCAGTCCAATATTGCTGAAGAAAGGCCAATCTTGCTTCCTTTCTTTCGGCGCCAATCCTTGCATAATAGTCAAGGGCGTTATTGATCGCAAGGTCCGTATGTACCGGATGGGTACCAATGTGGTTAAGCCTTGCAATATCATCTTTCGGCCGGTTCCCTTCAGCAAGTAATGGCCATATCTTACCAATATTTTCCTTTTTTACGTACAGGATGCCAGCTCCAAGTGGCACGCTTAGCCATTTATGAAGACTTGCTCCAAAGTAATCACAGTGGAGATCGGCTATCGAAAATTGAAAGTGTGCAAAACTATGGGCCCCATCCACCATCACTTCCACTCCTTTACTGTGAGCCATATCGCAGATCTTGCGAACAGGAAGTATTTGACCAGTAATATTGATCATGTGAGAGATCATCAATAAACGTGTTCTGCTGGTAATCGCATTAGCATACAAGTTCACAATCTCCTCATCTGATGACGGATGATTCGGAATGGATATTATTTTATTGATCACGCCATGCTTTTCTGCAACCAGTTTAAACATTTCCAGCATCGAACCGTAGTCTTGCTCGGCCATCACCGCTTCGTCGCCTGCATTCCAGTGAACGCCACCGATTATAAGATCCAACGATTCGGTTGTGTTGCGGGTGATAATTAATTCTTCGGGACTGCAACCGGCAAGCCCGGCTAATTTCGCCGCGATATTTTTTTTATTATCAAACTGTACCGTACGCATGTAATAGGAACCCTGATAGTTCACGTCCCTTACATGTTTAATAAAGCTTTCCAGAATTTCCTCGGGTAAAAAATTATAGTATCCATTCTCGAGATTTATATAGTCTGGCTTCAATTTATATCCGCCGCGAATGCCCGACCAGAAATCTTCGTTGGATGCAAGCCGGGAAGCAGGTTCCTTTTCATACTTTCGTATCCAGTTACCGATAGCGTGACCGGTAAGAGGAAGCCCGATACCTGTAAGGGCTATTCCTTTTAAAAATAAACGCTTATTCATAATCCGTGGTATTGACGCTAGAAAAATAAATAATAATCTCTGCTTTGCTTCAAGGTTAACC
>Ga0207689_10006834_pt1 | contig 10032 bp, 6 predicted proteins | sample KBSMisM52_FD_184312 | JGI IMG/M metagenome (GOLD analysis project Ga0207689, IMG submission 184312) | Miscanthus rhizosphere microbial communities from Kellogg Biological Station, Michigan, USA - KBS Miscanthus M5-2 (SPAdes) (version 2) | ecosystem: Host-associated > Plants > Roots > Rhizosphere... | reverse complement strand
AACTATTTGATGACGCATTAAAAGATACAGTTAAAAGATTTGAAGAGACAGGGTCACCGGTTATTACAGATGGTGAACAAACAAAACCCAGTTTTGCAACATATCCGATCAGTGGGTTAAAAACACTCGCACCGGGTGGAGTTGTTATACCGTTCGCGGATGGGCATACGAGACAATTACCCAAAATCACGGCAGGGCCTTTTCATTACCAAACGTATGCCAACACTTATCTTGAAAAAGCCAAACAACTTACGAAGTTACCTGTAAAGCAGGCCGTCATTTCAGTATCGGCAATAAGTTTATTGTATCCGGCGGATGGTATTCCCGGCTATTCACAAGAGCAATTTATCAGTGATCTTTTAAATGAAGCCGAAGCCGATATCAGGAGGAGTTTATACAGCGGCGCATACAATGTGCAGATTGATTTTACTGAAGCCAGGCTGGCCTTAAAACTAGATCCCTCAGCAGGTCTGCTAAAAACATTTATTGATCTGAATAATAAAGTCCTTTCGCGGTTTACGGACGATGAAAGAAAAAGAATCGGTGTGCATTCATGCCCTGGCGGAGATCATGATTCTACACATAGTGCTGATATCAGTTATTCTGACCTGCTGCCTTTATTATTTGAGTTAAATGCAGGCAATTTTTACCTGGAGTATGCGGGAGAAAGAGATAAAAAATCTGTTCTTACATCTATAAAAGAAAACGTAAAACCATCGCAAAAAGTTTTTCTCGGCGTTATCGATGTACTCAATCCAAAAATAGAATCACCGGAAGAAGTACGCGATACAATACTGGAAGCGCTCGAACTAATTCCTGTTGAGCAATTTGGTACAACAGATGATTGCGGTTTTTCTCCGTTTGCAGATGATGTTTCAACCTCACGGGATACCGCATTCGAAAAAATAAGGTCACGCATAAAAGGTACTGCACTTGCAGAAAAGAAAATAGGTTAAAACATTAAAACTTCAGACATGCCCCATATTGATTTTAAAAATGACTTTCCCGGCATCAGAAGTGCCCTTGCGTATAGTCCACGCACAGCAGAACCCCTGGGTGTATTGGCAGAAATACTATTAAGAAGCAATGATGGCTTATCACCTGCAGAAAGGGAGTTAATCGCCACTTATGTTTCCTATCTGAATGACTGTTTTTATTGTCATAATTCACATGGGGAAATCGCCTGCATCTATCTCGGTGGTAATCGTGAACTGGTGAACCAGGTACGGAATGATTATACCACTGCTGATATTTCTGATAAACTAAAAGGCCTGTTGCGTATCGCCGGTAAAGTTCAGCAAAGTGGTAAAGCCGTAACAAAAGAAGACATCGACAACGCCCGCGATTACGGGGCAACAGACAAGGATATTCATGATACAGTTTTAATTGCTGCGGCATTCTGCATGTTTAACCGCTATGTGGATGGACTTGCGACCAATACACCAACGGACATGGATTCTTACCCGCTTCGTGCAAAACAGGTAGCGGAAAAAGGATACGGAAGCCACGTTTACTCTGCACAACAACCAACAGCTACTGATAAAACTACCTTATGAAACAGATCGGATTTTACCAACCAAATTTTTTATTTCCAAAACAAACAATTGCTATGAGAAAGTTGATCGTTACTTTAACACTATTTATTTCTGCCCTGCTACCCTGTATTATACATGCGCAGGACAGAACCATATCCGGAAGAATAACGGATGCAAATGCAAGACCTGTACCCGGTGTAAACATTATAGTTGCACAAACGAATAAAGGAGCTGTTACGGATGCAGATGGACGATTTACAATTGCTGCACCCGCTAATGCCCGGTTGCTTATCAGTTCCACCGGGTTTAAATCACAGGTTATTAATCTGGATGCTGCACAAACTGACGTACAGGTAAAGCTGGAGGAAGATTTTGCAAAACTCGATGAAGTAGTAGTAACAGGTCTTGCAACTTCTGTAAAAAGAAGAAATTTGGCCAATGCTGTTGCAACTGTTTCTGCAAAACAATTAAATGGTGTTGCACCCGGGCAAACTTTTGATGCCGCTATAAATGGTAAAATACCAGGCGCATATATTAATGCAAATACAGGTGCACCCGGTGGAGGTACTTCGGTAAAACTGCGTGGTGTTACTTCTGTATATGGAAATACACAGCCATTATATGTAGTGGATGGCGTATTTATGGATAATACAGCTACATCCGGTGGATTGAATGCAATAACAGCTGCTACTCCTGGTGGAAGCCCTACCGGCAACCAGGATAATCCATCCAGTCGTATTTCAGATATACGTGCAGAAGATATTGAGAACATAGAAATTCTTAAAGGTGCTTCTGCCGCTGCTATATATGGTTCCAAAGCATCAGCAGGGGTTATTGTTATTACTACAAAAAGAGGGAAACAGGGTAAAACGAATATTAATATTTCCCAGGACCTCGGTGTTATTTCAGCCAGGAAATTATTAGGAGTTCGCCAGTTTAATGCGGACAGGGCAGCAAGTCTTTCAAGCAATCCTGCAAGAAGCGAAGCATTAAAACAACAATTTTTAGATGCTGAAGCCGCTCATGAGATATATGATTATGAAAAAGAAGTTTATGGTAACAAAGCGTTTGCAAGAAATACAGTTGCCAGTGTGAGTGGCGGTGGCGAAAAAACAAATTTCTTTTTTTCCGCTTCACAGAAAGATGAAGGTGGGATTGTAAAAAATACAGGATATAGAAACACAAGTTTACGATTGAATGTTGACCATCGTATCAGTGATAATATTAAACTCGGTCTCAGTACAAACTATATCAATTCTTCTGCCGACAGGGGATTATCTGGTAATGACAATTCTGGTACATCAATTGGTATCGCTTTATCTTCAACACCCAGCTTTGCACAATTGCATCCGGATGCATCGGGCAACTACCCGGCTAATCCATTCTCTGCATCAAATCCGTTACAAACAATTGCTTTGATGACAAATAATGAATCGGTAAACAGGTTTGTAACCGGTTTGAACCTGGATGCAACATTGCAAAGGAATAACAGAAGTATAACCAAATTTATTGCAAGAGGTGGTTTTGATTTTTATAACCTTCAAACGACGGCTTTATTCCCCAGTAATCTGCAGTTCCAGGCAGTAAATAAAGGAACATCAATTGCCGGCGCTACAAAAAACTTAAGCACCAATTATATCCTTTCACTTGTAAACACATTTACTCCTTCTGATAATTTATCGTTTACTACTTCTGCCGGTCTTACGCAGGAGACTGGCAATTATGAAAATTTATTGAACATTGCTACACAGATTATTCCAGGTCAGTCGAATGTTGACCAGGCAGGAGCTTTAAATGTAACTCAGTTCAAGGCTAAATACCAGAATGATGGTTTCTTTGTACAGGAAGAAGCAACTATTAAGGATGCCATTACATTAACGGGCGGTGTACGCTTTGACCGTTCGAGCAATAATGGCGATGCAACAAAATATTATGCATATCCAAAAGCGGGAATATCATTAAACCTTACCCGGCTGGGATTAATGGAAGGTGGATTATTTGACAATCTGAAAGTAAGGGCTGCATACGGACAGGCAACGAATGTACCGGCGTACGGCAGCAAGTTTACTGCACTCGTTGTATCGAATATTGCAGGTAACCCGGGATCGATTGTAAATATTCAACAAGGCGATCCTTCTATAAAGCCTGAAAAACAAACTGAATTGGAAGCGGGACTTGATTTTAGTTTGTTGAAAGGAAGATTAGGGATTGAATTTACTTACTACAATAAAAAAATATTTGACTTCCTTATGCTGGCAGCTCTTCCTGCCTCTTCAGGCTTCACCAACAAATGGGTGAATGCAGGCGACTTAAGAAACAGGGGTATTGAAATCGGGGTGAATGCAAGACCAGTACTATCAAAGATGATTTCGTGGAATACTTCAGTTAATTTCTGGCTCAACAGGTCGTTGGTAACGCGGTATACTATTGCACCTGTTCCACAGGGTTCATTTGGTTATGTACTGGGTTCATTCCAGGTTGAGGAAGGCAAGTCAGCGACACAGATTGTTGGTTTGAATGGTGCGGGTGTCGGCGTGTTGGGCGATGCCGAACCACGATTTCAAATGAATACGTATAACGAAGTTACTTTTATGAATAAGTTAAGCCTTCGCTTTTTGTTGCATTGGAAAAAAGGAGGCGATAATGTGAACTTAACCTATCTGCAGAATGATTTTGGTCAGACATCCGCTGATTTTGATAACGTGACCAACAAACTGAATGTACCGGACGGTGTGTACAGGATTATGCAGGTAGGTAGTACAGCAGCAATATTTGTTGAAGACGCCAGTTATCTTAAGCTTCGCGAAATAGGCCTTTACTATACGATCGATAAACCCATTTCATTTATAAGAGCAGTCCGTCTTGGCGTATCGCTGAATAATTATTTTACTCATACAAAGTACAAATCGTACGATCCTGAAGTATCGAATTTTGGTACAGGTTTTTCAACCGGTGTCGATGTCGATCCTTACCCGGTATCTAAACGGGCCACTTTTAATATTTCTATTGATTTCTAAACTATATCAAATGAAATGTGATATAAAAGGACAGAACATTTTTATACAATCAGAAATTAAAACTATTCAGATGAAACGCAGTAAATATATATCCTTAATAATCGCGACGGTGATGACCATCTTTCTATATAGTTGTAAAAAAGACTATGGAAACCTGAACAGCCCAACCGTTGAAGAATTCTTAGATAATGCAACCCCAACTGATTTAAATATCCTGGTAAGCGGTACCGAATCAGGAATGCGTAATAGTATGGGCCTTTATCTGGATGATGTAAGTACGATTGGCAGGGAAGGATACCGTTTTTCGGGTTCGGAGCCCCGCTATCTTTCAGATTTGCTGGGCGCCAATGATGCTGAACTCAGCAGCAGCAATTTTTATATTACCAATACCTGGGCTGCACGCTATCGTGCGGTAAAAAACTGCAATGTTCTTATCCAGGCAGCGAACAATTCTAAATTGATCTCCGCTGCGGAAAAAAACGGCTACATCGGTTTTGCAAGAACCGTGAAAGCATACCAACTGTTGCTAAATCTTAATCTTACTTATTCAAACGGCATACGCGTCAACGTTAGTGACCCCGATAACTTAGGAGGATTTGTAAGTTATGATGAAGGCTTAAGCGCTATTGCGTCTTTACTTGATTCCGCGAAAACAGATTTTGGAGGAGCATCAGTCACATTCCCTCTTGCCGGCTTTGCAGGTTTAGACGATGCAGCAGGGCTTCTTAAAGTAAACCGGGCTATTGCGGCCCGCGTAGCTGCCTACCGTAGTCAATGGGCAGATGTGCTGACTGATTTGAACGAATCTTTTTTTGACCTGGCAGGTGATTTTTATCTCGGTGTATACCATGCATTTGGAACCGGATCAGGCGACCAGATAAATCCATTATTTATTCCTCAGAATAATAATGGGGAAATAAGATTGGCACATCCTTCTTTTGCCGCAGATATCGCAGCCAATGATGACAGAATTGCTAAAGCTACCCTGCGCCAGTCTGTAGCTTCGCTCAGCGGATTAAGCAGTGACAGGGATGTCTGGATATATACATCAAGCACTGCACCCATGCCCTTTATACGAAATGAAGAATTGATTTTGTTATATGCGGAAGCTAAAATTCAAACGAATTCATTGCCGGATGCGATTGTAGCGCTTAATGTTATACGGGATGGTCATAATCTTATTCCTTATGCAGGAGCAGTGACGCAACCTGCATTGATAACAGAGATGTTAAATCAAAAAAGATATTCTCTTTTCTATGAAGGCCATCGATGGATAGACTTGCGCAGGTATGACAGGCTGAATGAACTGCCGATTGACAGAACTGGGGATGATATATGGGATGAGTTCCCCTTACCAGTTACAGAAAATTAATTTCAATAAACCAGGAGTGGCGGATGATGAATCGGAATATCCGCCACTTATTTTGAAAATAACACAATTAAACTTTTAGCATGGCACATATTGATCTGCAAAATGAATTGCCGGGTATCAGAGGGCCGATGGCCTACAGTCCAAAAACTGCAAAACCTTTAAATGAATTAGTTGAAGTTTTATTGAGAGATGATGACAATACACTAAGCAGGGGAGAGCGTGAATTAATCGGTGCTTATGTTTCTTACCTGAATGATTGTTTCTTTTGCCAGAATGTGCATGGCGCTCTTGCAGGCCATTATCTTCAGTGCGACATACCACAGATAGACGCGATCAAAAATGATTTTCATTCATCTTCACTTTCTGATAAAATGAAGTCGTTATTAAGCATCGCTGCCAGTGTTCAGAAAAATGGTAAGCATGTAACTATTCAACAGATTGATAATGCAAAGAAGGCAGGAGCGATCGATAAAGAAATACATGATACAGTTTTGATTGCAGCTGCATTTTGCATGTATAACCGGTATGTGGATGGATTAGCAACATGGGCACCACAGGATAGACAATTTTACGTAAACCGTGCGCCGCAAAGAGCAGAAGAAGGGTACATTGATTTTGATTTGTATAAATAAAGTTCAACACTGCATTCTTTGCGATTGCTGAAATTCATAGACGAAGAAATATATCGAATGAACAAACGTCAGGAACAATTTGCATTAAAATAAAAAGGAAAATAATTAGTATCAATATATCAAATTTGTATTCCGATATTGAAAAAAATAATTGCAATACTATTTATCGGTGTTTACCTGTTTAACCTGGTCGGGTATTCTTTGACCTTTGACTATTTCATTCACCAGGCGGATAATCGTATTGTTCAGCAATTGGATAATAATGATTACAATGAAGCAGAGCTTCTTGAAATCAAAATCCCTTTAAACCTGCCTTATTATACAAGCTGGGATGAGTATGAGCGTTATGACGGCGAGATTGTGCTAAACGGGATACATTATAACTATGTAAAGCGTAAAGTAGTAAATGACACTCTTTTCCTGCTTTGCCTGCCGGACCATGTAAAGACGGAATTGTACAAGGCGAAAAGTGAATTTGCATACGCGGAAGCAGATAATGACTCGTCTTCAAAAAAGGGAATGGAGTCTTTTGGAAAGAAAAATAATTTTAAAGTTGAATGTAATCAGCAGGGCTTTCAATACAGTTTCCTTACTGTTTCTTCAGATGTCCCGTGGAAAAATATTTGCATATCCAATCTTCTGACCTGTTTTATTCCCCCTCCGGCAGAGCCTCCGGAAATTGTTTGATACATCTTCTCTTCGTTATTAATCAGGCAATATGTTACACTGAAGCTATTCTGAATAAGCCTTCATTTGTTCATCCGGTTATTTTTTGAAACATCCCGGTAGCCTGGTATTAACAATGCTTGCTGTCAGTCAATACTGAAACAGCATGTATGCATCCATGCAATTTTGTTCTTTAAACATCAGCGGAATATTTATGGGTGATGTATATCTGTTAATTAACGCCATTGCCGGAAAATTTCTGTTGGAACAGGTGTTAAACTAAATTTTATGAGATTTAAAATAATAAAAATAGCAAGCGCAATTGTTTTCTGCTTTTTCATTTCCTGCGGCGTAAAAAGAGATTCTAATGCTGAAATGACTAACCTGATAGCGGCCATTGACAAAAGTGAATATGCGATGACAAATACTTTTTGCCCCGAGGCCAAGCTTGCATTTTATGATTCTGTACTGAATGATCCGGCTAATTATACGAAGTCTCCTGAAGCCATTTATTATAAAGCGTTGGCGCAGCTTGAACTAGGCGAAGAAAATGAGTCGGTAACTACATTCGAGGGTTTAATAAAGCAAACAAACACATCTGATATTACAAGGTTGATACAGCGGAAGAAAGGCCTTGCTATTGCGTATATGCGGATGGGAGAACGAACCAATTGCCTGCATAACCATAGTGCGCAATCATGTTTATTTCCTATTCAAAGTGCCGGTATTCACCTTGATAAAACAGGCGCCTCAAATGCAATTGATATTTATCAAGCGCTTTTAAAAAGAAGCCCGGCTGATCTTGAATCAAGATGGCTGCTCAATATTGCATACATGACAATTGGAGCATATCCCGAAAAAGTTCCTTCTGAGTTTCTTATCAAGGGACTCGACGTTGATAGTTTGCATGTAGTAAAACCCTTTTCAGATGCGGCGATATATACCGGGCTAAATACGAACAACCTGGCGGGCGGCAGTATAATTGAGGATTTTAACAATGATAATTACCTGGACCTGGTAACATCGAGCTGGAGCCTCAAAGAAGGAATGCATTACTGCAGGAACAATGGGACCGGCACATTTACAAACGTATCAGATTCATCAGGACTGAAAAAGTTTACCGGTGGATTGAACATAATGCAAACAGACTATAACAATGATGGTTTAAAAGATATTTTTGTTTTACGGGGTGCATGGAAAGGCCCTTACGGCAAAGAGCCGAATTCGCTGTTGCGCAACAATGGGAATGGAACATTTACAGATGTTACAAAGAAAAGTGGTTTGCTTTCATTTCATCCTACACAAACTGCCACGTGGAACGACTTTAATAATGACGGATGGCTGGACGTTTTTATCGGTAACGAAACAACCGATAATATGGATTCAAATCCCTGTGAATTTTATATAAATAATAAAGACGGCACATTTACTGAAACCTCGATACAAAGCGGTGCCCACATCAATGCATTTGTAAAAGGAGTTACTTCGGGCGATTATAATAATGACGGTTTGCCGGATATTTTTATATCCACAATGGGTAATCAAAAAATATTACTTAAAAATGTAGGCGTTAAAGATGGGTTTGTTCATTTTAAAAATGCCACACAAGAAAGCGGCCTGGATATCTGTACAACAAAAACGTTTCCAACCTGTTTTTTTGATTATGATAATGATGGCTGGCTGGATATATTGGTGTGCAGTTATGAATTCGGCGGATCATTAGCCATGTATGCGGCCGCAGAAGCTTTGCATATGAAAGTTGGTAATTCAGGCAGACAATTTTTATTCAGAAATAAACATGACGGAACATTTGAAGATGTGACGGATAAGGTTGGATTGAATAAGGTCGCCTTTGCCATGGGGATGAATTTTGGGGATATAGACAATGATGGCTATTCCGATATTTATATGGGTACCGGTAACCCCTTTTTTCAGTCATTAGTGCCAAATAAATTATTTAAAAATATGAATGGCCAATACTTTGTTGATGCAACTTCATCAGCAAGGGTTGGGAATTTACAAAAAGGGCATGGAGTTTCATTCGCGGATTTCGATAATGATGGAGATCAGGATATTTATATTGAAATGGGTGGAGCTTACAAAGGAGATGCTTATCAGAATTCATTATATATAAACCCCGGACAAAATAATAATAACTGGATAAACCTGAACCTGGAAGGAACAAAATCCAACAGGGCAGCTATCGGTGCACGGTTAAAAGTGACATTTAAAGAAAATGGAATGGAGAGGTCGGTATACCGCGATGTTAATTCCGGTGCAAGCTTTGGCTCCAATCCATTGATGCAGCATATTGGTATTGGCACTGCAACTGTAATTGAAAAGATTGAAATAAAATGGCCGGTCAGTAATACGATACAGGTATTTAAAAATATACAGCCGGGACAAACTCTTAAAATAAGAGAAGGAAATGATTTGTTGACGACAGTTAGTTTAAATACGGTTGATTTTACAGCTAATAAATTGGGGTTAATTGGTTGCGCTCCCGGCCATTGATAGTGCTTATTAGCTTTATCAGAATACTGAAGTTGTGCAGCCAGAATGTTAATTACGGGATAATGATTTTCCGAGGTGGTGCGCTGTATTTTGCCTGCGAGGGCAGGTCAATCTAATCAGTTGGGCGGGGGACTTTCACAAAGGATTGTTTTCATTTTTTTCTCTCTAAGTCGCTTATATTTGCAATCCTTTTTGACTCCTTAGCTCAGTTGGTAGAGCTACTGACTCTTAATCAGTAGGCCCAGGGTTCGAGTCCCTGAGGGGTCACGCAGTCCCAGCAAGGGTTTCAGCAGATT
>Ga0207689_10006833_pt1 | contig 10033 bp, 8 predicted proteins | sample KBSMisM52_FD_184312 | JGI IMG/M metagenome (GOLD analysis project Ga0207689, IMG submission 184312) | Miscanthus rhizosphere microbial communities from Kellogg Biological Station, Michigan, USA - KBS Miscanthus M5-2 (SPAdes) (version 2) | ecosystem: Host-associated > Plants > Roots > Rhizosphere... | reverse complement strand
CTGCCGTTCTCCCGGAACTAGGGCGGCCCGGGTCCCTCCTAGGGTGGCGACCATGGACATCGGCATCGGACTGCCCACGACCCTGACCGTCGACGGACCGACCGTGGTCGCCTGGGCCCGGCGGGCGGAGGAGCGGGGGTTCGCCACGCTCGGCACGATCGACCGGCTCGTCTACCCCAACTACGACACGATCACCGCCCTGGCGGCGGCGGCCGGCGCGACCAGCCGGATCGGGCTGTTCCCCGACATCCTGCTGGCGCCGATCTACGAGCCGGTGTGGCTGGCCAAGGCGACCGGCAGCCTGCACGCGATCTCCGGCGGCCGGCTCACCCTCGGTCTCGGGGTCGGCGGCCGGGCCGACGACTTCGCCGCCGCCGACCGCCCGTACGACGAGCGCGGCCGGCTGATGGACGAGACGCTGGAGCTGCTGCACCGGGCCTGGGCGGGTGAACCGGTGGCCGGGGGCCAGTTCGCGGTCACGCCGCCGGTGCCCGGCGGGCGCGTCCCGGTCATGGTCGGTGGCAACGGACCCGCCGCGATCCGCCGGACGGTCCGGTGGGCGGACGGCTGGACCGTCGGCGGCGCCTCCGCGGCGCAGGCGGGCGAGCTGGCCGGGAAGGTCGCCGCGGCCTGGCGGGAAGCGGGCCGGTCCGGCGAGCCGCGGCTGGCGGCGCTGATGTACTACGGCCTCGGCGACGACGACGCGCTGGCCCACTCCCTGCGGACCTACTACGGCTGGCTCGGCGACACGGCCGAATACATCGTGCAGGCGGCGGCCCGCACGCCGGACCAGATCACCGAGCGGGTCCGCCAGTTCGCCGACGCCGGCTTCACCGACCTGGTCCTCGACCCCACGGTCCCGTCCCTCGACCAGGTCGACCGCCTCGCCGACGTCGTCCTCTGACCCGCCGCCCCGGCCGGCCGGGGTCCGCTCGTGGACCGTCCAGGACGAGGGTGTCGAGGTGTGACGCGGGGTACGTCGTCATGGCCCGCTGACGTGGGAGGCTCCATGCGGGGCTGGCCGCGCGAGTGAAGTTACTCGCCGGTAGAGTATGCGTCCTCGTGGGCGGAGGAGGGTCCGTGACGGTTCGGCTTGTCCTCGGGTTGCTGTTCACCGTGGCGGCGTTGGCGATCGCGGGGCGGCGGGTGTGGTGGCTGTCCCGGCTGGTCCGCACGGGGCAACCGGCACCAGGGCGGATGGCCGGCGTCCCGGCCCGGCTGCGGGCCGAGTTGGCCGAGGTGCTCGGCCAGCGGAAGCTGCTCACGTGGTCGGTGCCCGGAGTCGCCCACTTCCTCACCTTCTGGGGCTTCATCGTCCTGATCCTGACGATCATCGAGGCCTGGGGCGGGCTGTTCGACCGCAACTTCCACATCCCGGGGATCGGCCGCTGGGCGGCGATCGGGTTCATCGAGGACCTGTTCGCGGTCGGCGTGCTGGTGGGCATCGTGACGTTCGCGATCCTGCGCATCCGGCAGGCGCCGGCGCGCAGGCAGCGGGACTCGCGGTTCTACGGCTCGCACACCCGCGCGGCCTGGGTGATCCTCGGGATGATCGCGCTGGTCATCATCACGCTGCTGATCTACCGCGGTGCCCAGATCAACACCGGCGTGTTCCCGTTCGGCGACACCCCGTGGGCGTTCGCGTCCTGGACCGTCGCCAAGGTGCTGCACCCGCTCGGCGAGAGCGCCAACGACGTCATCGAGACCGTGTTCCTGCTGGGCAACGTCGCGGTGATCCTCGCCTTCCTGGTCATCGTCGTGTATTCGAAGCATCTGCACATCGCGCTGGCCCCGCTCAACGTCGGCGCGAAGCGGGTGCCGGACGGGCTCGGCCCGCTGCTGCCGGTCACCGACGCCGCCGGCAAGCCGATCGACTTCGAGGATGCCGAGAACCTCGACGAGGACCAGGCGTTCGGCCGGGGCAAGATCGAGGACTTCACCTGGAAGGGCATGCTCGACTTCGCGACCTGCACCGAGTGCGGTCGCTGCCAGTCACAGTGCCCGGCGTGGAACACCGGCAAGCCGCTGTCACCCAAGCTCGTGATCATGGACCTGCGCGACCACCTGTTCGCGAAGGCGCCCTATCTCCTGGCCGGCTCGCCGGAGACCACCGCGGCGACCGGGGTGGACGAGGGCGGACCGGAGGCGGCCGAGGCCGGCGCGGCCCACGGCGGCGTCCCCGAGTCCGGCTTCTGGCGGGTGCCGCAGCCGGGCGCGGCCCAGGCCGGACGGCCGCTGGTCGGCACCGCCGAGGAGGGCGGCGTGATCGACCCGGACGTGCTGTGGTCGTGCACCACCTGCGGCGCCTGCGTCGAGCAGTGCCCGGTCGACATCGAGCACGTCGACCACATCGTCGACATGCGCCGCTACCAGGTGCTGATCGAGTCGGCGTTCCCGTCCGAGGCCGGCGTGATGCTGCGCAACATCGAGAACAAGGGCAACCCCTGGGGCCTGAACGACTCCGCCCGGGAGGAGTGGACCGCCGATCTCGACTTCGAGGTACGCCGGGTCGAGCCGGGCGAGCCGATCCCGGCCGACGTCGAGTACCTGTTCTGGGTCGGCTGCGCCGGCGCGCTGGAGGACCGGTCGAAGAAGACCACCCGCGCGTTCGCCGAGCTGCTGCACGCCGCGGGGGTGGAGTTCGCGATCCTCGGCGCCGGCGAGACCTGCACCGGCGACCCGGCGCGGCGGCTCGGCAACGAGTTCCTGTTCCAGATGCAGGCCATGCAGAACGTCGAGACGCTGAACTCGATGGACGCCACCAAGATCGTCGCAACGTGCCCGCACTGCTTCAACACGCTCGCGAACGAATACCCGCAGAACGGCGGCAACTACGAGGTCGTGCACCACACGCAGCTGCTCGGCCGGCTGGTCGCGGAGGGCAGGCTGACCCCGGTCACGCCGATCGACCAGCTCGTGACCTACCACGACCCGTGCTACCTGGGCCGGCACAACAAGGTCTACACGCCGCCGCGGGAGGTGCTCTCGACCGTCCCGGGCCTGCGCCAGCAGGAGATGCACCGGTGCAAGGAGCGCGGCTTCTGCTGCGGTGCCGGTGGTGCCCGCATGTGGATGGAGGAGAAGATCGGCAAGCGGATCAACGTCGAGCGGGTCGACGAGGCGCTCGCCCTCGATCCGGACGTCGTGTCCACCGCCTGCCCCTACTGCATGGTCATGCTGTCCGATGCGGTCACCGCCAAGAAGCAGTCCGGCGAGGCGCGCGAGGACGTCGAGGTCCTCGACGTGGCCCAGATCCTGCGCCGGTCGCTTGCCGTCCCGGACCCGGTCTCCGACTGACCGCCCTGCGGGCAGCGGCGTGATGGCAGACTGACGACATGGCATTCACGCCGCCGGACAGCCCTCGGCGGCGCGATCGCGGCAGGGAAGAGGCCGCCCGCCGGCAGCGTGCCCGCCTTGCACGCGATCTCGGCGACGAGCACGGGCAGGCCTGGGCGCACCAGACGCCCCGCCCCAAGCGCAGCAAGTTCACCCTGATCGTCGGGGCGATCTTCATCGCGTTCGTGGTGCTCGGCGCGCTGCCGCTGGTGCTGCGCAGCGGCGACGGACAGCTGGTCCAGCCCAACTGCACCACGCCGGCGGTCGCCACCGGCCCGGCGAAGATCAAGCCCGGCACGAACTTCGCCTGGCAGGCCGCCGGACCGCAGCAGGGTCCGTACGTGCTCGCCCTCGACGCGGCATCGGTGACCGGCCCGGTCGGCGGCCCGATCAGGCCGGACAACGGCCGGGTGCTGTCCGCACCGCTGACGCTGACCGGCTGCCGCTCGCCGCAGACGCTCGCGGCGGGGCCTGACAACAGTGGTACACACGAGGTCGCGCTGTTCCGACACACCGGCGCCACGTGGACCCGGGTAGCCGTGTCCTTACTCGAAGTGTCCTAGCTGGTCACGGTCCGGTCGACGGCCTTGCGTCAATGCAAGGCGGATGCGAGGGTTGCCGCTCCCACGTACCCGTCAAGGAGCGTTCATGCCCTCACGCACGAGGAAGGCGAGGTTGCTCGGCCTCGCCCTCGGTGCGGCGGCGCTTCCCGGCCTGATCCTGGTAACTGCCGACAGGACGGCAGCCGCGCCCGGACCGGCCGGCGGAGCGCGCCCCACGCCCGTACCGGCTTCACTGCAGACCGTCGACAAGGCCGGATCGCTCGCGCCCTCGCTGCGGAACGCCAAGGGCACCGTCACTGTGTCCGTCGCGCTCTCGCAGCAGCCGGTCGGCGCCACGGTCGCGCAGGATTCGCTGCGCACCGGCGGGCTGCCGTCCAAGGCGAGCCAGCAGGCGCAGACCAGGGCGGTCAAGGCGCAGCAGGACCAGGTGATCGGCAAGGCCGACTCGCTCGGCGCCAAGGCGCTCGGCCGGGCCAGCCGCGCGGCCAACGCGGTCGCGCTGTCGATCCCGGCGAGCAAGTTGACCGACCTGACCAAGATCGACGGCGTCGTGTCGGTGAAGCCGGTCGCGCGGTACGAGGTGACGCAGGATCCGGGCGGCTCCGGCAGTCTCGCCCAGGCGGCCGACTACCTGCAGGTCAACCCGGTACGGGAGCAGGGCTTCGACGGCACCGGCGTGAAGGTCGCCGTGCTCGACTCCGGCGTCGACTTCACCCATGCGTACCTGGGCGGCCCGGGCACGGTGGACGCGTACAACACCTGTTTCGCGCAGAACGCCCAGGCGCCGAGCGGGATCTGCGCCGACTTCTTCGGCCCGAACGCGCCGAAGGTGAAGGGCGGCACCGACTTCGTCGGCGAGACCTGGAACGGCGCGGCCAACACGCCGCCGCTGGCGCCCGACCCGAACCCGATCGACTTCGAGGGCCACGGCACCCACGTCTCCGACATCGCCACCGGCCGCAGCGCCGACGGCACGCACAAGGGCATCGCGCCGGGCGCCGACCTGTACGTGGTGAAGGTCTGCTCCTCGGTCTCCACCGCCTGCAGCGGCGTGGCGATGCTCGAGGGCATCGACTGGGCGCTCGACCCCAACGGCGACGGCGACATCTCCGACGCCATGGACGTCATGAACCTGTCCATCGGCAGCCCGTACGGCCAGGAGCAGGACGACACGACCCTGGCGATCGACAACGCGGTGCGCGCCGGCGTCGTCGCCGTGCTGTCCGCCGGCAACAACGCGGACCGGCCGTTCATCGTCGGCTCGCCGTCGACCGCGGCCCGGGCGATCAGCGTGGCCCAGACCGCGCTGCCGGACGACAAGCTGCAGACGATCGAGACCGACAAGGGCATCACGGTCCGCAACTCGCGGCTGCAGACCTGGAGCACCCCGCCGAGCGGGACGATCACCGGGCGGCTGGTGCCGTCGGCCGACGCGCCGAGCACCACTGAGGGCTGCGAGGCGGCGGACTTCGCCAACTTCCCGGCCGGTGCGGTCGCGCTGATCCAGCGCGGCACCTGCAACGCGTCGCTCAAGGCGCAGAACGCGCAGGCCGCCGGCGCGTCCGCGGTGATCATCTGGAACAACGTGCCGGGTGACCCGCCGGACTTCTCCTTCGGTGGCGGGGCCGCCGTCACGATCCCGACGTACACGATCTCGCAGGCCGACGGGCAGCGGCTGCTGGCCGCGGCCAAGGCCGGCACGGTCACCGTCACGATCGACCCGGCGAACGTCACCTCGCTGACCAACACCACGGTCGGCACGTCCAGCCGCGGCCCGGCGATCTCCGGCATCCGCCCGAAGCCGGACATCGGCGCGCCCGGCGCGTGGCTGTCCGCCGAGGTCGGCACCGGCGACGGGCAGACCAACTTCAGCGGCACCTCGGGCGCGGCTCCGGTGATCACCGGCGCGGCCGCCCTGGTGCTCGACAAGTTCCCGAAGACGACGCCGGCGATCGTCAAGACGCGGCTGCTCAACGCGGCGAGCACGGAGAACCGGACGCCGGACGCGCAGGCGAACCTCTACCCGACCCCGGTCACCCGGATCGGTGCGGGCGAGGTCAGGGTCGCGCCGGCGCTGACGAACTCCGGCGTGCTGCTCAACAAGGCCCTCGGCTCCGGCAACGTCGGCTTCGGGCTACCGCACGTGACGAAGGAGACGACGTTCACGGCCGGGCTGTCGATCCGCAACGGCGGCTCGACGGCGAAGCGATACCTGCTGGAGTCGACCTTCCGGGAGGCGGCGGACGAGAACGCCGGCGTCACCGTGACGGTGCCGCCCCAGGTGCGGGTGCCGGCCGGTGGCGTCAGCTCGTTCACCGTCCAGGTGACGATCGACCCGGCGAAGCTGGCCGAGTGGCCGTTCACGCACTCGGCGGGCTTCACCGGCGAGGGCACCGCGCTCAACGGTCCGGAGTTCGACGGGCTGATCAAGGCGGTCGCGACCGACGAGACGCTGCACCTGGGCTGGACCGTGCTGCCGGAGCGCTCGGCGGACGTGTCCACCGCGGGCTCGGCCAAGGCCGGCTCGCAGATCACGCTCACCAACGCCTCGACGGTGCTGGACGGCGCCGCGCAGGTCTTCGGCCTGACCGGCACCAGCCCGAAGATGCCGAAGCCCGCCCCGGGCACCCCCGGCTCGCCGGGCTCGAACGCGGCCGTGATCGACCTGCAGGCGGCCGGCGTCCGTGACGACGTCGCCACCAACCTGATCCAGTTCGCCGTGGCGGGCTGGCAGCGGCAGACGATCCCGCTCTACCCGGCCGGCTACGAGGTCGACATCGACACCAACCGCGACGGCAAGGTCGACTTCGCGGTGTTCCAGCAGGAGGCGGTCGGCGTCGGCTCGTCCGGTCAGAGCATCGTCGTGGTGCTCAACGTCGCGACCGGTGCGGCGCAGACGTTCTTCTTCACCGACGCGAACTTCGACTCCGCGACCCAGGTCCTGTCCGCGCCGCTGTCGGCGCTGGGCCTGACCAGCGGCTCGACGTTCGACTTCTCGGTGCTGGCGTTCGACAACTACTTCACCGGCAACGTGACGGACGCGATCGGCGACCAGACCTGGACGGTCGGGTCGTCGAAGTTCGCGCTGCAGGGCGGCGCCGAGGCGGTCTCGGTTCCGGCCGGGAGCTCGCTCACGGTGACGGTCACCCGCAACGCTTCGGCGGGCGAGACGACCTCCACCGGCCTGCTGTTCCTGTACGACAACGCGGCGACGAGGGACGCACAGCCGGTGCGTATCAGCTAGTCGCGTCGCTCGTGGGGGGCCCGGTCGCTGCGGCGGCCGGGCCCCTTATCTATGTCGGCCACCGTTGGAAGTTGACCCAGGACCGCGACGGCGTCGGCCCGCGCTGTCCCTGGTACCGCGACCCGTACGCGCTGGACCCGTACGGCTGCTCGGCCGGGCTCGACAGTGCGAACAGGCACAGCTGTCCGATCTTCATTCCGGGGTGCAGGATGATCGGCAGCGTCGCCACGTTCGACAGCTCGAGCGTGATGTGCCCGGTGAACCCGGGGTCGATGAACCCGGCGGTGCTGTGCGTCAGCAACCCCAGCCGGCCCAGGCTCGACTTCCCCTCCAGGCGGCCGGCCAGGTCGTCCGGCAGCGTGACCACCTCGAGCGTGGACCCGAGCACGAACTCCCCCGGGTGCAGCACGAACGGGTCGTCACCCTTGGGTTCGACGAGGGTCGTGAGGTCGTCCTGCTGCTGCGCGGGGTCGATGTGCGTGTACTGCTGGTTGTTGAACACCCGGAACCACCGGTCCAGCCGCACGTCGATGCTCGACGGTTGAAGGAGGCTCGGCTCGTACGGCTCGAGCCGCAGCCGGCCGGCAGCGACCTGCGCCTTGATGTCCCGGTCGGAGAGCAGCATTAGGGCGTGTCTCCCAACTGGCGGTGGATGCCGGCGGCGTCCAGGCGGCGTCCGGCAAGGCGGAGGGGTCGGCCGATACCGGGGTTGTATCGGTCGATCCCCGACAACGCGGCCGGTCGTCGTCTGGGCGTCGCCCGCGCCGCCAGGCCGTTGGGAGACACGCCCTACGCCTCCAGAGCTCTCAGCTGCCGCTTCAGCGCCACCTGCCGGTAGGCGGTCTCGACCAGCTCGGCGACCTCGGCCCAGTCGGGTTCGGTGCCCGCGAGGTCGAGCGCCAGCCAGCCGCGCGCCCCCCAGTACCACGGCTCGAAGAACCGCTTGTCCTCCATGAGGGCGGTCCGCTCGGCCGGGTCGGCCTTGAACGTCAGCGCGTACCCGGCCTCGCCGTGGTTGTCGTAGATCGCGAACATCTTCCCCCTGGCGCCGGCCCGGAAGCTCGGCCATCCCCAGGCCTCGACCTCCACCGCATCCGGCAACGCCAGGCAGACCCGCCGCACCCCGTCCAGGTGCGGATCGTCGTCCGAGTACATCCTCGGGTGCGGCATCCGGACACCCTACGACCGTCGGTCGGCGGCCAGGAGCAGATCGAGCGCCCACTCGCACCACTCCAGGTAGGCCCGCTCGTAGCCGAGGCCGTTGTGCAGAGCAAGCCAGTTGCCGAACTCCGGCTGCTGCCGGCCGGGCGGCGCGCCGCCGGAGGCATCCACCAGCTCGCGGCGGAACCGCTCGTACTCGACCAGCCGAGCCCGGTGCCGCTCCGCCTCGGTGCGGAACAAGGCGGCGACCGCGTGGGGCTCCGCCACCCAGGCCGAGTAGGCCCGCAGCACGAACTCGTCCCGGCCGGCCCGGGGCGGCGGCGTGCTCACCGCCCAGTCGGCCAGCGCACGCCGGCCGGCGCCGGTGATCCGGTAGGTCTTGCGCGCCCGCGGGCCGGGACCGGGCGACTGCTCGTGCGTGACGAGACCGTCCGTCTCCAGCGCGGACAGGGTGGGGTAGAGCTGGCTGTGCGGCGCGGACCAGAAGAACGAGACCGGCTCGCGCAGCGCGGCCGCGAGCTCGTACCCGCTGCGGGACCGGCGGGCCAGCAGGCCGAGCACGGCGTACGCCACGGTCGGCCGCGCGCTGGCCTCACTATGTCTGTCCATACATAATGCTCCCATGCGTTCACCGTGGACCGCGCCGGTGCTGCTCGTGCTGCTGGCCGTGTCAGCCTGCACGAGCGAGCCGCCGTCCGCGCCGCCGCCGTCCGTGCCGGCGTCCGCGCCGTCGCCGTCGTCTGCGACCGCCTCCGCCTCCGCGTCTGCTGCGCCGATCCGATCGGCCGGGCTCGCCCGACGGTGCGGCGCTCCGGACGTCCCTTCGACGCTGCACCGCATCCGCAGCACCGACGGCGTGACCCTGTCGGCGGCGTCGATCGGCACCGGGCCGCGAGCGGTGGTCCTGCTGCACCAGTCCGACGGCGACGCCTGCGGCTGGTGGTCCTTCGGCGGCCCATGGCTGGCAGCACAGGGGTATCGCGTTCTCATCGTCGAGCTCCGCTGCTTCGGCGAGTCGACCTGCCCCGGATCGCACAAGATCGGAGAACGGCTGGCCGACGTCCGCGCCGCCGCGTCCTGGCTGCGTGCGACCGGGGCGCGCACGGTCTCGGTGGTCGGCGTCTCCATGGGCGGCACGATCGCGGCAGCCGCCGGAGCGGACGCCACGGTGGCCGCCAACGCCGTGGTCGACGTGTCCGGCGAGCTCACCTCCACGCCGGTCCAGGCGTCCCCGCCGCTGTCCGCCCGCGACGCGGTGCCGCGGCTGCGCTCCCGGCTGCTCTACCTGACCGCCGCCCAGGACCTCGGCGTGGACCACACCGCCGACCTCACCCTGCTCGCCCGCGCGCCGGCAGGCGATGTGACCACGACCGTCGTCCCCGACTCCGGCGACCACGGCTGGGCCCTGCTCACCACCGACGGCCACACTCCGTCCCGCTGGGCCCGCGCCCTCGCCGCCTTCCTCCGCACCGCCCCAGCCTGACCGGCGCACGGTATGCTCACCCCCGTACCACGCCGCGGGTGTAGTTCAATGGCAGAACATCAGCTTCCCAAGCTGACAGTGGGGGTTCGATTCCCCTCACCCGCTCTCCCGTCTCACCGCAGATCAGCGGCTTACGACCGACGTCCTGCACCTCGTCTTCACCTCCTCTCCTACACACCGTGCGATCTCCGTGCTATCCGGGATCGACGTCGCCCAAGTCGACCGGCAGCGCGTCGGCAATACGGC